>Ga0137359_10003419_pt1 | contig 12858 bp, 19 predicted proteins | sample Mad1_40_16metaG_FD_108281 | JGI IMG/M metagenome (GOLD analysis project Ga0137359, IMG submission 108281) | Vadose zone soil microbial communities from Angelo Coast Range Reserve, California, USA - Mad1_40_16 metaG | ecosystem: Environmental > Terrestrial > Soil > Vadose zone | place: USA... | reverse complement strand
TTTATATTCGCTCTGAAGGTGTCCAGGTAGATATATATACTTTAACAACGCCCAAATGGTATCCGGACTGGAATCCTCGGAGATAACGCCAAATGGTAATGCACGCAGGCATTCCTACACACCAGGGTCATGGCGACCGATGTCATGACCGGAGGGCGAAGACAGCGTGCTTGTTCTTCCCTGCCCGGACTATGACCAGACGGCCATCAATCAAATCTTCCGGCCAAACCTTTCTATGTGCATCGACCGTCTGACCATTCAAATAAAGGCCATGCATCGCGACTAAGGACTTCGCAGCGCCTTCCCAAAAGATGAGTGGGCATGAAATAAAACTTCGACTGCGGGTGGCAACGCACCGGTGCTCTTGGTTACGCCGTGATTTACAGTCAGCCTCAGCACCGTGTTCTCATACATCTCGTCGGCGGGGATAGATATCAGACGGGGATCCCCCGCAAGGGCACTCAAAACTTCTTCAGCGTTCACCGCGGATACATCCGTGCCAAAAAGAACCCTGGTAATTGACTTTGCACGTTTAACGCCTTCCGCTGAGGAGATTCAGCTGAGAAGGCACCAGCGATAAACGGAAAGTACCTGTATGTACAAGCTCTGTTACTTCCTCTGCAAGAAGCTTTTGGGCGATGCGCTCTTCAGGTTTTCTCTGAGGGTTGACACTGAGTACGGCGCGTTGCATGGAACTAATCACTCACACTGTGGTCCTTGAGAGTTTGTTCTATCTTTTCCAAGGGTAACAGAGTAAACAGTTTTAGATACCGACCAACATCTCCGTCACTAGTTTTCATGAAGAACTGGATGAAACTTCGCATTAGGAGACGGACGTATATCTATCCATGCTTACCTGGTAGAAATCGTACACCGTGGTTAGCTTCTCGTTCAACCATATCGCATTCCCCGCACTTTTCCCGAATTTCGCACCTATCGCGGTTGTGAGCAAAGGAGTAGTAATTCCAAACGCTTTGTCGTCTTCCTGATCTTCAGCAGTTCCAGTTGGCATTTCGTTTGTGCGACTGATCAGCTCAAGTCCAGCGATGATGTTACCCCATTGATCTGACCCTCCGACCTGAATGGTGCAGCCTGTCCTTTCATGCAATGTGAGGAAGTCATATGCTTGTAAGAGCTGGTATGAAAATTCGGCGAAGGATATGCCTTGTTGTGATTTCAATCGAGACTGAACACTGGGGAAGCCCAATCAACGAATATAGAAGGCTGAATTGACTAAACTTGCCTTTCCCGCGCAATCATGCTATTCACTCTGGCAGTTGCCCCTGCCACTCTTAAAAATTCCAGTACACCTAGGGTTTTGAACCACTCGATATTATTCATGACAAGTGGCGGTTTATACGACACATCCAAGGAGACCCGTTTGCTAGCATAGCCGCGTGCACGTTCAAAAAAATTCTGGACAGCAGCTGACAACCTCAGCATGTTGTCTCGAGCCATACCCTCTTCCATGAGAGGTCTCTCCGTGGAGCGTCCTGAGGGGTCCCCAATTAAAGCAGTTGCACCTCCGATCTGCAGAAATGAGGTCGATAATGGCAAACTAGATGATACTTCTTACAAGAGGAATGACTTGGTGGCCATGAATTTGGAAGTGGACCAAGCACATCATCGGCAAGATGTGGCCGACATGTAATGAGTCGGCAGTAGGATCTATGCCAGAATACACTACCCTGTTTTGGCTCCGAAGAAAGTCTCGGAGTTGTTCAGGCCTAAGGATCACTGCTAAGCTGGGACGACACGTTGATAAGAGACGATCGCACTTTGTAACTTGTGAAACGAAGCCTCGAGAGGATAATTCATCAAGTAGACCCACTCGGGAAGCTAAATTGCGTCGGAAGATACTGAAAGGGTATATTTTCTGTGTGTGGTGACTGTGAAAGAAGTCAATATTCCTGCGACGACACACGAACATGAGCGTCACAGCTTGTGACATGCTTGTGACGGTTAGTTGCCATTTTTCGGTCACACGCTCAAAAAGGCAAGAAGTGACGGATGGGTTCGTGAGGAGGATGCTGCAGGAGGATGCTGGTCGCCTTACTCCGACGTGCCACACCATCGCCGGAGATCTCTCTGGCAGCCCCGTATAGCATGTTTATTCCGACTCCTGACACTGCTGTGGGCCTGCAACACGTATTAGCTGGTTCCTGTCCACAGTAGACTTTATATCACACGAACCCACGTACTGAATCAGGATGGTACGGATCTCATGCCAATGAAAGCTTGATCGCGTGTCACCGACATTTGGACACGTGAGTACGCGCTGGGCGCTGTCGCGTCAAAAAGCGGACTCATCGGAATTAGCTCGAATTTCTGTTGGCACGGACGGATCATCCTAACACGGCGCTCACTGGGGTGGGGGTTCATATATCTAGCACGCCACACGTTTTGGGGTGGTCTGTTCTTCTGTTCTTTCATGAACACGTCCCAAACCCGATACTATTCCTATGTCTCTTCGCCGTGTGCCAGTTCCGCGACCACCTAGTCGGTTTACGCATCGATTCTACGCCTCTCAAACCAACCTGGTTACCATTGGAATCCGTTGCGAGGATCCTGGGCGTATATGGGAGCGCAGAGCTCCCCTTACTCCAGACGCCGTTGCAGAATTAGTGAGCCGTGACAAGGTGCGCGTGCTCATACAGGATTGTGAGCGCAGAGTCTTTCCTGTGGATGAATATATTCGCGTGCGTACTTTTGGCATTCTCCATACTTCAAGCTTATCACCAAGCGGTTCAATCATACAGGCAGGTGCAGAGGTGCATTCGACGCTTGCACCTGCACATCTAATTCTTGGCATCAAAGAAACACCCCTCCCTTCTCTTGTTACGAGCCCAGTCCCTTCGATCAAACAGAATTCTATGGTTCCTAGGACGCATATGATGTTCTCCCACACAATTAAAGGCCAAGAATACAATATGCCTTTACTTTCGAGATTTCTTGCTGGAGGGAACGAGTATGCTGACCCACACCTCACGGGCGATGAATCTCTTCCACACTTGGGGGCTCGTCTCATTGATTATGAGCTCTTGACCGGAGCGGATGGTAAGCGGGCGGTCGCATTTGGATGGCATGCGGGAGGTTTGCAACTCTAGGCCTTGAAGTTTGCCTATGACTCATTCATCGCCATGTCCTTAGTTGCTGGGACGCTTGAGGCTCTGGTTGCGATGGCCCAGAATCATTTGGAGCGCGGTGTTGCCTCGCCATTCCTTGTGAGCAAAATTTTTTCCACGTCGATGCACTGGAAATAATGTGAGGCTCTTCCCATAGTACACTCCCCGGCCACATACCTCGCCGAGTCTTGATGGTCATCGTGCCCGACTAAGGTATATTGGTAGTCAAATCACTGAACATGGTACTCCGAAAGGCCTTGGACCAATGATATTCGGTGTCACGGGGTAAGTCTCTCGACGCTATACAAACGCCTACATTCTCATACGGATTTATAGTAACGGAAACGTTACTAAAGGTATCCTGTCCATTCTGTCAGAGCTTCCAGTTGTTACAGTCAACGCACAAGATTTGCCCGCAATTTGTAGCAACCCAGGTCATAGATCTCCTTTTTTCACGTGTGATCGCCTTGTCTCATGACATTCTCAAGGAACCGACTTGCGAAAGATATACCTCGTACACGCTCTCCCAGAGTCTTATCTGTCTCGTAACGACGGTGCTCCTTACGATCGCTCGGACTATTACGCGAACCCTCAGGAATATCGATCGAAGTTTCACACAAAGGTCAACTCATTCCTTATTCTCTCCCAATTTTGTGTGGCTTATCTTTCTCGCGAAGTAGATCGCACCCTACTTAACCCTGCTCCTCAACGGCGTGGGTTGGAACGTCAGATTTCCTCGCTTGCTCACAACGTCACAATTAGCTCTGGCTAAGCGCTTGGCGGCGATAGGAGACATTTCCTGTGACATTGGGGGCGGACTCGAGTTTGTCTCTCGTGCGACTACGATAAATGCACCCTCCTATGACGTGAATGGTGTTACTGTAGTCGCTGTGGATATCCTTCCTGCCAGTCTCCCGCGAGATGCGAGCATCCATTTCTCGGAAAAGCTTCTACGTTACGTGCGGTCCGTGATAAACGGCTACAAAGACGTCAAAGAGGAAGACTTGGAAGCTTGCAACGCCTTAAAAGGGGCAACGATCACAAGTCGCGGACGGCTCGAGAAAAGACACGAGTGGTTGGCACAGAAAATCGAAGCGTGGCGCGCCTCACAGGAATCACGGAGGTCTGATACCTCCGACATGCATCCCGGTATCGGAGTGAAGAGGGAACGCGTGGCCAAGAAGAAACGTGTTCTTGTTTTGGGAAGTGGAATGGTTGCAGGACCCGCCGTGGATGAGCTAGCTGGAAGGCCGGACGTTGGGCTAGTCGTCGGTGAGTATTGCTCTCGGTTGTTGCAGATACTAGCGTGAACACGGGTCTTTAGCCAGCAATTCACTTCAGGAGGCAGAGCATCTGGTTGCACCCTACCCCAACGCAAGAGCCCTCCTCATCACAATGGACGATCAGACCCAGGTAAATCAACTAGTAAAGGAATCTGATATCGTCATCAGGTAATGTTCCACGTATTGCACGAGGCGCTTCTCATACATCGCCATAGTCTACTCCCAGCACCTCTGCATCCAGCTGTGGCGGAATTGTGTATTGAGAATAAGAAACCTATGGTGACTGCTTCCTACGTGTCTCCGGCCATGCGGTCACTATATTCACGGTTTGGTTCAATATTCGTATTTAATCTTTCCTCCAGCTTAAAAAAACATATAGTGCACAATCAGCAGGGATCATTCTTCTAAATGAGATCGGCCTTGACCCGGGCATTGACCATTGCTCTGCTCATTCGCTTTTGTCTCGCTTGCGCGCGGAGAACAACCGGGTCGTGAGTTTCACCTCTTTCTGCGGCGGTCTGCCTGCCCCAGAGGCCGCAGAAGGCATCCCTTTAGGTTATAAGTTTAGCTGGAGTCCTCGCGGTGTGCTGCGAGCTGCTGGAGAAGGTGCCAAGTTCCTCCTCTCTGGTAAGGTAAGACCATCATCCGTCCTTCCCGCCACCCTTCCTCCATTGTTGGTCACCATCAGAATTGGGAAATCCCAGGAGAGCGCCTTCTTCTTCAGCACTTCCCCGATGTACCCCTTTCGAATGTTTTGAGACTTGAAGGTCTTGCAAACAGGAACAGCATGCATTACGCGGAAACATATTCCTTGAAGGGCGAGGAACTCCGCACGATGCTGCGAGGAACGCTGAGGTGAACATACCTCGCGCTTCGTAAACTCTCAAGTGTTGATGGCGAAACTCCAGATATCCTGGCTTTGCCTCTTTGATGCACTCTTTTGCGACCATAGGCCTCTTGGAGTCTACCAAGACCATAAATCTGGACCGCTGGACTTCCTTGACTCGTCTCGCGTTAGAACAGAAATTAGGCGTTTCCATTCCCGGCGGAGATTCTTCTCTCTCGTCTGCCCTCGCCAGCGTTCTCCCATCCTCTCGCGTTTCCACCCTCCTAGAAGCGCTCGATTGGCTCCGCCTCGTCCCCTCCGCCGACGCGTCCTCGCGCCCACCTGACTCTGGTTCCTTCATTCCCGTACCCAGATTGGCCCTACCTCCGGCTGACGCGCTCGCGCTGCACCTCGCGCACGTCCTGCGCTACGAGCCGCGCGAGCGGGACCTTGTCCTTCTGCACCACGAAGTCGTGGCGCGCGACCCGAGGGGCACAGAGCGGGTGTACACGTCGTCGCTTACTGCGTACGGCGATGAGCGCGCATCCGCCATGGCGCGCACGGTCGGCCTGCCCGTTGCATTCGCGGCGCTGCGCGTCCTCGATGGGTCCGTGCGTGCAACTGGAGTGTGTGGGCCGACGGGGGACGAGGCGGTGTGGAGGGGGGTCCTGGAGGGTCTGGAAAGCAAGGGCCTCGGCGTTAAAGAATGCGTCAGGTCTGGGTCATCTATGGAAAGCGTTTTGGCCACGGGCTTGCAGTGGACCACTGCCTCCGCCTTCGAACTACCTGCCCCATAGATTTCATGACACGATCCACAATCCCAGGGGGCCATTTACTGTAATATACCATGCTATAACATTGTCTATAAGAAGAGGAATAATGTACGGGACTGGTTCTAAACCTGGGCCATCGTATTGTGTTGGTTCGCTAGCCACCAGCGAGGCTATCGCGCACCGGCACCGGCATCCCTCGTCCCACTCCCGTTCGTAACTTCTGTGTACTCTCCATCTTCCTGTGAACGCCTCACGATCTCCCATTCAACACGGATGAATACCCATACCCATCGCCGAAATATTTCGGCGACTTCTACCCAGAAGATGAAGAGAGAACCTTCACCCTGAGCTTGTGCGTGAAGGTGGCTGGATAACTTGATGCTCCAAGTGAGTCGAAGAATTAGGTTGAGAAATATGGCAAGGTAATATATAGGAAGTGGGTATAAGAGCCGCGAGCGAAGGCCATATAGATGAGGACCCATGGAGAATGCACGCGGTGACGGCCGAGACGTAGCAACAGGTGATGTTAGGCTGTTTGGAGGGGAAGTGAGAGAATCGTCGTGCTTATGAATCTCCTGGAGAACCAATGGACGAGGCAAAGAGGAGCGTGATTGTCTTATCTTTGGCGAAAATCGTACGAGGTCGAAGCCCCAGTCGTTTGTCACGTCCCACCAAAAGGAATAAAGAGAGTTGATGAGTGCGGCGAGTAACCTGGCGTTTTGATCAGCGTGAGGAGGGAGCACACGCGAAGATGAAGAGCTGGACAATTACACATACCAAAGCCGGAAAAGTGCATGTTCTCCATGCCACGATTCTTGCCTAACCCGTTCGCCCCTCTTGGCGACAAGATCAGATACCACGAGCCGCTGTGCAGCGGACAAGAAAATCACGGGGAACGAACTCGCGTATTTCAGAGCATTCCAAAGCGGACGACGGCTGTCGTTCACTGTGCTCGTGTACTCGACTGTGCACTGTCGAAAGCGCACAAGATATGGAAGGCTAAGTCGCAATGAGCACAGCTCAGGAAGCAAACACAAAGAAGAAAACGTACCTCATTAGTGTGGGTAAGACCCATCTGTACCAACCGTCCTGCGCTGGTGGGGTAAGGAGGCTACCCCCGGGGAGTAACATGCAGAGAGAAAGCCAAACGTCTCCCAGTACTTTTGCGTATGAAGTAAAGATGTCGGCAAAGACGACATCAGAAAAATGTATGCGGTGGTTTAAGGGTAAAGATATGCATCTTTTGATACTCCTATAATCACGATGAGGGTTGGCAAAGACCCAGATTAATTACCTGGATGGAGAAAGAGCTCGCTAAGCGGTGACGTACATAAGGAATGCGTCGCGTTCGCGCTTTTGAAAAATATCGTAGGGAGAAATGACGCATATAAGGACGACAAGTGCGCATACGGCGGGAATATACTTGAAGAAGTCAACGAGGACGGCGCTTCCGTGCGTAGCGGAGCGGTACAGCATCCACGTAAAAGTACACCACAGGCCATACCAGAGCGCAAGACGATACACAGGGTAATAAAGGGCGGTAAGGTCAACATGTGTCTTGAATCCCCTATTTTGACTGTCGACCGGTAGGGGTGTGGCGGATCCATGTTCGTGTGCGTGTAAGTCGAGAGAGCTGTTGGCATTTATTCTGAGAAGATGAAGGCCATGTAGGTTCGCAGCCCAGCCAAGGATGCCTGCCCCTACGAGGAAGAGAACGCGGAAAGGGAGAGGAAATGCCACGACAAAAGACAGTTCATCTGAATCACTGTCCATTTGTCTTCAATGTCGTTGGAACATCGGAAGAAGAAAAGGAGAACAACCGCAATATTGCGGCTGTGCTGTGACTGACTGGCAACATGAAAACTCCTAGGCGGCGATTACCTCATCTCACTCGCGCTCATGGGTGATGGCCAAGGCGCGTACGGTAGCAAAGCCACCGATACTGACTTTCGACGCAAATGGGACAAGGAAGAGTATGCAGAAAAGGCAAAGAAGAAAGACGAAGAGGAGAGGGAGCGCATGCAGGAGAACGAGGAGCGCATGAAGCAAGGTACGTTCAAATTACAGCGGCTGTGTGCTAGCTAACTTCTAGGCTGTATCGCCAGGAAAGAAGCCCATCAAAGGAAAGAGAAAGGATCTACCAAAGCCCACTGAACTCATGAAACGTCGGGAGCAAGACCTGGAACTCGACAAGAACTTGGGCAAAACTATGGTCGTCCAAAACCCTGGCGGCAGGGGTCCTGGACAACCAGGTTTCCACTGTGAAACCTGTAATAGGACATACAAGGATAGCGTCGGCTACTTGGACCACATCAACGGCCGAGCGCGTCAGTGGTCCTCTCATTGATATTTTCCTTCTGGCGTTACTCAACGGCGCTACCATGCACTGACAGATTTACGCGCTCTCGGACAGACCACGCGACTTGAGCGATCTACTGTGGAACAAGTCCGTGCCAAAATTGCACACTTACGCGCACAGACCAAGGAGGCGTCTGAAGCGAAGGCTTTCGACTTTGACAAGCGCATAGCCGAGATCCGCGACAAAGAGTTGACCGCGCGTAGAGAAAAGAAGGCTGCAAAAAAGGCCGAGAGAGAAAAGGCGCGTCTCGAGCTTGCGCAAGACGCGGCGATGCAAGTTGACGGCGGCGACGATATGATGAACATGATGGGCTTCAGTGGGTTCGGATCTACCAAGAAATGACTCTAGCTGAGCTGCTATCAATTCTCGGTGCCATATATGTACTTTAGTAAGTAATACTTTTTTCTTTTTTCTCCTGCGTCTAGCCATACATTCCTGAGCCCTCACCAATGACAAGAAGAATTTAGTTTCCGCGACCTCTTGTTCCTCTTCGATGATAAGATTTGACCCTTGCTTGCGTCAGTGGGCACGCTCCGCACCGTCCGCTCGACAACTTCCGCGTACTCGCGCATGGCATCTTGGAGCTCTATTCCGGCGCCTTCTTCGAATTTATAGTACACCTCGACGTCGTCTGTCGCCTGCAAACCAGCCTTTTTGCGTAGCTTCTGAACGCGACTGATGAACTCGCGGGCCAGCCACTCCACTGCGAGCTCTGGATGAACATGGATGTCGAGACGCACGACGACGTCATTATCCGTCTGAGTCCCATAGGCGCCTTCCCCTTCGGGTAGCTCGATGTACCGCTGTACGACAAGATCTCCTTCGACGAGATCGATGCCCGCCACTGTCACGCGACCCGTTCGCATGTATGACCTGACGTCATCGCTCGAGAGCGCGCTTTTGACTTTGCTCAAGTTGTTGCGCAGTTTCCGCCCGAGGACAGACCAGTCCGCGACGGCGCGGTACCGCACTCCGGCAGCTATTTCCTCGGAAGTGATGACGACGTCACGGACATTGAGTTCAGATTGTACGTATCTCTGTAAAGACCGAACGTCCTCCAGGTACTCGTTGTCGGGATGGAAGACCAGAAGCTCTTTCAATGGTGTCTGGCGACAAACGAATTAGAGATTCTCAGGTACGTTATAATCTGTAATGGTTACCTTGAGGCTTATGTTGTTGCGCTCGCGGATGTTTCGAGTAAGCTCAATGACAGTCTGCATCCGCTTCACCTGACGTTCAATGGTAGGGTCGAAGTATTCCTCTTTGACATCAGGGAACAGCAAGAAATGGACCGATCTTGTGTCACCTGCGCTCGGGTCCTCGGGAATAAACGCCCGCAAGGACTGGTAGATATTCTCGGTGAGGAAGGGGGTATAGGACGACTCCACCAAATATCAGGTAATGCACAAAAATGGGGCAAAAACTGATATCTCACCATCGTTCGACAGAGCGTGAATAGGGTTTCAAATAAAGTGTTCAATGCCACGGCGGTATCTTCCAAGCCGTCCTCTCCTTTGAGCCGTCTGCGGTTGAAACGGATGTACCAATTCGTGAGCTCGTCAATCAAGTCAAGAAGTCGTGGTATGATGGTGTATAGGCGGTACGCTGCCATCTCCTCCTTGACAAGTTTGATGAGCGATTGGCATCGTGCCAAGATCCAGCGATCCATGACATTTCCTGACAAAGAAGCATGGACATTATACTGGAACTCGTGGCCTGTAGCCTTCTTGAGCAGCGCGACCTGGCCGAGGAAAAAGCGGAAAGAGTTGACCCAAGGTAGAAGGACCCGCGAAATGACCTCTCGCACGCCTTCTTCCCGGAAGCGGAGATTGTCACCCCGGACAATAGGTGAGTTGACGAGGAACATCCTGTTGATACCGGTTTTACTTCCATTACGCGAACAAAGTCAAAGGTAGCACAGAACAAACCTCGTAGCATCAGCCCCATATCGATCAAGAATCAAGGTAGGGTCGGGGTAGTTCTTTAAGCTTTTGCTCATTTTCTTGCCATCGCTGAACATAGTGAGCGAAGGTGATTGTTCTCCGAATAGAACCACTCACGCGGCAAGTACAAGGCCAGTAACGATAAGATTCTGCCACGGTGCCTGGCCGAACAAATGTGTGGAGAGTACAAGTAACGTGTAAAACCAACCCCGGGTCTGGTCGATACCTTCCGAGATAAAATTTGCTGGGAATGTGCTCTCAAAGAGTTCCTTATTCTCAAACGGGTAATGGAGTTGAGCGTAAGGCATGCTGTGAGAGCGCGCTGAGACCCGGTCACATTTGGGAGCTTGCAGACATTGCGCACCTTCCAGACTCGAACCAACAATCAAAGACTTCTGGGATCCTCTTCAAGTTACCTTTTCCTCGTCTTGACGGGATGGTGATGTGGTCAATTTTGTCTGAGTGCAAGTCAGTGACCCCTTTTACCCCCGACAGTTCCTCAAGTTCCTGAACAGAGCCAATAGCGATGACCTGCACACAGCATCAATTCTACTCATTTAGGTGGGGGTAAAAATAGTACTTCTTCAAAGTCGTCAGAAACCCACAGTGGGATGGGGGTACCCCAATAGCGGTTCCGCGATATAGACCAGTCGCGTGCGTTTGCCAGCCAGTTCCCGAAACGGTTGTCACCAACGTTCTGTGGCACCCTGAAAATGAGAAATAATTTAGGATCATTAAGAGATAGGGCACTCAGAAGCCACGCACCATCGCGTCTCCCTGTTATTATTCACAAGGTCGTCGACGATGTGTGACACCTTCACGTTCCATACCGGAAATGTGCGATAAATGATAGGAGTATTTGACCTATAGAGCATCGCAGTCAGGAGAGAGAGAATCGACGATGACGGTAGTCGTTCCGACCTCCAACAGAACGGGTATTGATGTTTTTCTTGATCTTGTTTCACAAGTCGTCCCTTTGCTTTAAGTACTTTCATAATTTCCTTGTCTGCGTCCTGGTGAAATAAGCCACAGTGTGAGTGTGCACGCGTCCCAGGTTGTCGCGTGACATCTTGACCTTCACGTTCTGCCCAACAAAATCTGGCACTTCATTTGTGAATCTACCAGCATCGTCGATAGGACATGGTGGCATCTCGTCGGCGTTGATGACTTCGTAGGCAAGTGCAATGCGATGGTCGTCTTCACCGAAGCCTGGTGCCTGATGGACGATACCCGTACCGTCCTTGTCAGTCACGTAAGTATCCACGAGCACGCGGAAGGCGCGATCCTCATACTAAGGGAAGGCTCAAGGTCATTAGAATGCGATGACTGCACACGATCAAGATTAGTTCTGCACCTTCTCCGTGAAATACTCAAACATGGGCGTATATCTCCAGCCTCTCATATCCTCGCCTCGAAACTGACCGACTTTCTTGAACTTGACCTTTTTAGGATCTTTATATAAAGCCACCAAGCGTGTTTCAAGAAGGATGTAATTAACGCCGCGTTCCTCGTCGTATATCTTGATATAATTCAGGTCAGGATGGACACAGAGTGCAAGATTAGATGGAAGTGTCCACGGTGTAGTCGTCCAGGCCAAAAGAGACGTCTTTGGATCGTCGATGAGAGGAAACGCAACTGTCACTGATGCAAAGACGTTGAGAAATCAGATAAAGAATTTGTATCGAAATGACGGCACACACCCGCGGGATCATTGACCTCCTTGTAATTCTGTCCGGCCTCAAAGTTGGACAGCGGTGTGAGCAGCCCTGTAGAATAGGGCATCACCTTGAGACCACGGTAGACAAGGCCCTTGTCGAATAGCTGTTTAAACGCCCACCAGACGCTCTCCATAAAGCTGAGATTGAGCGTCTTGTAGTCGTCATCAAAGTCGATCCAGCGACCCATGCGCTCGACGGTCGCACGCCACTCAGACGAGTAGCGCATGACGATCGCCCGGCACTCAGCATTGTACTTGTCGATGCCCATGTTAAGTACGTCTGAGCGCGTTTTGATGCCAAGCTTCTTATCTATCTCGTGCTCTACGGGGACGCCGTGGGTGTCCCAGCCAAAACGGCGCGGTACATGAAAGCCTGAGACGTGAGCGTGGCGCGTGACGATGTCCTGACATTATATCATGAGCTTCCGATGAACGGATTACATCTAAAAGAGGAGATCAAGCACCTTGATGGTGCCGGCGAGTAGATGACCATAATGCGGAAGGCCGGTGGCGAACGGAGGACCATCGTAGAAGGAGTAAACAGGACGACCGCTCGATATCTTAAGACTGGTTTTGAACGCGTCGATCTCGCGCCAAAATTTCAATACTTTCACTTCCTCTTCGGGAAAGTTAAACACGGTCGAAACTACGGTTGGGTGGTGTAATCGATGTAAATGAGGAGAACGAAAACGAGACTTACTGTCGTGTGGTGGAAACATGGGAAGAGAGGAGGGAGAGGGAGATAACGCCACCCGGACTCGTATCTATCATCATCCCGAAAGGTGGACCCGAAGACCCGAAAGACGGGGTGTCCGGTGTCCTGCTCTGCACA
>Ga0137359_10003418_pt1 | contig 12858 bp, 14 predicted proteins | sample Mad1_40_16metaG_FD_108281 | JGI IMG/M metagenome (GOLD analysis project Ga0137359, IMG submission 108281) | Vadose zone soil microbial communities from Angelo Coast Range Reserve, California, USA - Mad1_40_16 metaG | ecosystem: Environmental > Terrestrial > Soil > Vadose zone | place: USA... | reverse complement strand
TAAGCTTCCTCGGCCTCGAACTTTCAACGATCATGTCCTTGGGGTGCGCTGACGCGGCGAACACAACGACGCTCCTCGGAGTTTGGCAGTAGCGCTAAACATTAGAGTCGGAGCTAAACATGAAAAAATTGTGCCTAACAACCCTACTTCTCGTACTATGGTGCGCTTTCGCACCACACGCGTTTGTTACCCCACAGACAAGGACGGCGCTAATAAGGCGTGCCGGTGCAGTTTCACTCGCGACGAGTCAGCCGAATGCGGTCCTTCAGAATCCCATCGCTGGCCAGGTCATTCAAGGGCCATCTCTGACTGTCTCCACGAACACTGCGGGAAATATAAGTTGTAAGAATTTCGAAGGTGTCCGCTGCGTGGATGCGGCGAACACGGCGAGGTGGGCTGGGGGCAACTTCTCCGCGTGGTTTCAATCAGCCGTAAACGACGCGTGCAATGGCGTGCTTCGGGGCAAGGTCGTAATCGGCGTTCAAGGAACCGTTTCCATCAGCTCACAAGTCAGGATTCCGTCGTTCTGCGACATCGGCGGTATGGGGGCGGGAAAGACAACGCTTAAGACTGCGGCCGGTTCGGCTGCGGGCTTCTACCCTCTCGCCTCCACCAGCACGAGCTATGTCCTCCTTCACGACGTCACGATTGACGGGAACAAGGCCAACCAGTCCAACACCGGACAGGGCGGGATTAAATTCACGTCAGTCTCAAACTCAGTCATCAGCCATGTAGAAGTGATGAACTCAATGGGCTTGGGGGCGTCGGGAATTCAGTGGCCATCCGGATCCGATAACCTGATTGAATCCTGCGATACGCATGATAACGGCTCGTCTGGCACGAACAACAGCGACGGGATTGCCGTAGGTGGGACGCGCATCCGTGTGACAGGAAATCGCTCCAGAAACAACACGGACAGTGGCGTGGGCTTGCAGGGCAACTCCACAGCCGACATTCAGATTGTGGCGAATAAATTGAGCGGTAACACACTGACAGGTATTGCCAGCGGCGCGAACGGCTCTCCGCAGGGAGATAACTCTCGCGTGCTTATTTCTGGGAACAAGATCACATCCAACGGAGCGAATATCTTCCTGCAACGGATGAACTCCGTAGTCGTAAGAGGAAACCTGCTCGACACAACGACCGGGACGGGAAATAAAGATGGATTGGCGCTCATCAGCGTGCAGAGCGCATCCATCACGGGCAACCAAATTTCACACTCGCTCGGTAACGGAATTCTCATCATCGACACATCGGCCGGCGATTCGACAAAGAACATCACAATTTCTTCCAACGTGATTACGGCCAACAACGCCTCCGGTGCGCTGCTTAGCATTGTTAACCGTGGGGCCGTTCTGCGGGACGTCACGTTCTCAGGAAATACGATCAAGGCGAACTCGCTCTCACCCACGAACACAACAGACGGCATTACAGTAACAGGCTCTGCCATTGCCAAGCTGATTATTCAAGGCAACACACTCGCCGACGATCAAGGCCCACCGACACAGCGTTATGGCTTGGCGTTTGGGGGCAGTCCCACACAGGTACGGATCGGCGGGAACCTGGTATACGGGAACGCAACTGGTTCCTACAGCTCAATGCCAACTGGCGCACATACGGAAAATTAAAGGCCAAAGGAATAACGCGACGGCCTTCTGCCTAAAGAGAACCCAGTTTGGCCCATCACAGTTGAGCACATCCGTGCTTTTTGCACCAAATTCAACGAGAGCTATCGCGTCGAATACAAAGCCACGCTCGACGCGAGCGTGCGCGAGCCTCCCTACTCGCGGTACGCGCGCATATTACGGTGCGAAGGCAGAAAGGCAATCGCGATCTGAAATCGTCCGTAATTGCGGACAGAGATTTGAAGTTGATTGGTTTTTAAGGGATTTTCCAGCTTGTTCTCAGACCGGTGTTGCCGCGCGGCGTGTCCGCAATTGTGGACACCATGGCTGAGGCCCAGAACGTTAGAACTCTTCCGTTGTGGGTGTAATCGCGATTTTTCGCCAAATAGCCAAGGGCATAGGCATCCGATGCGCCGTCGTCTTAATTCGGCCGTTCCTTCCAGTACTTCCAAAGGAACACGAACGTGATGTAGTGCGTCACCAACAACGCAGGAACCCAGAATGCGGGAATCCAGTAGGCTGGGCCCATGTAGGGTTGGGCCCGGTAGATTGTGGCCAGAGTTATAGCACTGAACAGGTCCAGTGTACCTTCGACGTTGAAGACCCACACCAGGAGCCGAGCGCTTGCAATGTTTCTCAGCAACGCAGGAATCGCGATCAGAGCAAGCAAGGCGGCGAGCAGGTCTCCGAAAGCTGCCGGATATGCGAATTGAGGAGGGATTCCAGCATAGGTGGCGCCTGGTGTTAGAAACATTAGTCCGAGGTGCCGGAATGCGTGCAGCATAAGAATCGGCAGTAAGAGAGTCTGCGGGCTCAGACCCGCAAGTTTTGGGGAGACATAAATCCTGGCGGCAACCCAGAAAACAAACGTACTAAAAAGAAGATTGACGGTCAGTATGTTCATCGGCTTTTTGCTCGCTAACTGATTGCGGACTCACCATTTCAGTGGTGATGTCGGTCCTCCTGATGGTGCGTGTGCCAGGGACCGACGGCGGTTCCGATGATGATGGTGTCTTCGTCCGCGGCCATGGTGTGCTTTACGTTGGCTGGAACGAACAGGAAGCTTCCAACGGGATAAGGCTTGAGGTGTTCAAGGTCGATTGCTTCGCCGAAGCTGACCTTCAATACGCCTTGAACGACGGCAACTCTGGCGTCGGTAGCATGTGAGTGGAAGTCATGAAAACCCGCAGGAACGAAAGCCGCGTATGTGAATGCTTCGCCTACCACGTCGCTCCGCCCTTCGAGCACCGACCACTTCGTCCCATCAGAATCGACTTTTTGCCACACAATTGTTTTTGCGTCCCATGCCCGAGGCGCCTTGGTTGATTCGGTAACGGGAGCCGCAAGTAAGACCAAATTCAAAATCAACGCGATTACCCAATGCATTTTTTGTCTCCATTCGGTTTAGATTCGCTTGAACCGTATTGGCAATGTAACGCTCGCTGGAGAAATGTTTCCATCCGGAATCTGACATCAAACTCAGGGCCGATGGGGTCCCGCTACCGGAGATGTGGAGTCCTAGGACTGGACCTGTCCGGTTTGGCGACGCAGGACGTAGCCCCATCAATTTGCTATTTCGGATCACTGGCCCATGATTTCGAGCGAGCAAGAAATCTATCAACGCCTGCTCTAATTACCCAATTGCGTGAGAGCGGCACGCAGCGGTGCGCTAGAGATTTTAATTAGCCCGCGGTACGGGTTGTACAACTGCAGGATCAAGAGGATCGCGCAAGATACGGAAAGCGCGGAGACTACCAAACTGGTGATCACCGTCCCATTGGTGGGGGCATACAAGCCGAAGCTGATGAAGAGGGCAGTGAGCCAACAAACCAGGATGATAAGCATTGGCATGGATATCGAGGCGGATTGCTGTTCATACACCAACCAGTGCGTTTGTCGGATCTCCTTCAGAGTGCTTAAAGCATCGGCTTGGAATGAACGTTGCCTGTTACCCTTCGGCAAGAGTCCCTGAATCTTGTCGTACATAGATTCCATCTCCGGGGTTGATGCCAGCATTTCGCTTGGATTTGCAGATTCTTTCAACTCCATCCGATCGACCACAGCCGCAACAACACTGCGGAGCAGATCGCGTGCCTCCTTCGTCTCCGGGCCATAGTTCGCCAAGGTTCGGTCCAGCAAGATGATCTTGGATGACGTTCCGACTATCTCGCTGTTCAGCGTGTCGAACGAACTTTTTTCTGAAGAGATCAGCAGGCCAAGAACAAGGGCGGTCATTGTGGCGACTAGCCCCATGGCGATCATTACGACAGTTTTCGAGTCATCACTCAGATGATGCTGGGGCAAAACCTTGCGAAGAAACATCCCGAGTGACGCGCCTGCGAATACGCAGGCGAACACAATTCCACGGAGGGGAAGCCAATATCGGCGAGTTGACATGGGAGATCGTCGGCGATCACTTCGTTAACCACGTTCATCCCTTAGGCACCAGATCAGCTGAAGAATTAGCCGAGCGGGCACAGAAGACAGCTGAGCACAAAGCGTATCGAGCCAACCTTTTATACCTTCATTAGGACGATGATTGGCACAACATCGCTGGCTGGATTGCCATTGTCGACCTTTGTCCTGGGACGCGCAGTGGGACGCTCGGTGCAATTTACCTTATCCGACCTGGTTCGGATGCGCGAACAGGGATTGACTATCAGCCGAGAGGACTTTCGAAACGCATTCCTTTACGAAAACAAACACAGGGACTTTGCAGCGTGCTCTGGGTGCGGGGCAAAAACATTTGAGCAGCACGAAACGAATTGCTCGCGCGCGACAGGGCTGGTTCGAAATGATTGGTACGAAGAGCTTAAGCGAAGGGCTGCGTAAAAAGTTCGCTCTAAGCCTGTAGTCGCCAAGCCAGACAAACGGTTTCGGGGTGCTTGACTCTCGCGGCGTTGGTCAATACGATGCGCCCGAGGTTCTGATGGCCCGCGCCCACCTTTTGGTCTGTCTTTCGCTCTCGTCCGTGCTAACGTTTACAAAAGCTCAAACTCCCGCGCCGCTTGAGCCACAGTTCTACAACAGCTTTTACGCACTCGATTCGGCCGGAAAACTAATCGAGCTGGATCACCAGAAAGTCACAACGTTCCACGCCAAGACAAAACCCCTGCCCGGCTACGCTTCTGTCAAGGTGTCTGCGGAATTCAAACCGGCTCACGCTCAGACCAGCCAGCCGGGTAATGTGCAGTTTGTAGTCAAGGGCCGGTCAGCAGTCGACCCATCTTCGCTCTACGAATTACGCTCGCTGAAAATCAAGAAGGACCACCGTGAAATCCTGATGACCCAAGCGCACGGCACTCTCATTGGCGCCTCAGCGACAAGCACGCTTGACGAGGGCGTTCTGCTCGTCCGGTTCGCCGAATATGGCGACAACTCTTATCGTATTACGCCAGACAAACCACTCCCGGCGGGAGAATACGCTTTGGCTCTGCACGGAAATGTCATGGACCTTTATTGTTTTGGAGTGGATTGACATGCCGCGAAGACTCAGTTTTTGGATGACTATGTTCGCCATGGTCGGCTTTCTTGCTGTCCTCCCGGCGTATGCGCAGCAAAAGGTATTTGCTTACGAGCTGAAAAACGAGTGGCCTTTGGCACTGTCGAAAGGGAGCACTGTAATTGTCAAAATACCGACCTATTTCTGGCAGGGCGAAAAGGATCAAAGAAAAGATTTGAAGATATGGACTCCTTCAAGGACGAAAAAGGCCCCTCCGGCGCTGGGCTTGCCTATTTCGTCGACGTCTCAGACCTTCTTAGCCAATCGAATTGTGCCTCAAGCGGCTTTCCTACCTGTCGGGAATTTACGTTGACGAAAGCATTCGAACTCAGGTCGGCATTTAAGCACAGCAAGCTGCCCTACACCGAGATCGAATTGCAAAGTGGAAGCGTATATCTCAGATTGCATTTTGCTCATTTTAGTTCGGAAGCAGATGCTTTGAATTCTGATTTCCAAAAGTTGGTAGTCTCAGGCAACTGGGGGCAGTTCGAAAGCAGCGAAGATTTTCGTAAGAATGTGTTTGCTGTAGAGGATGCGAAGATTTTTGTCGGACCTTTGAGCCGGTTGTCGTATCCCGTCAAGCTTGCGCTGTTTCATATGGCTTGCTACGGCCAGAGCACTGTTGCCACAGACACGTTCAAGGGCAAAACGTATTTCGCCGTCACTCTGCCTTCTGACGGGAACGCGTATAACGCAAACGTGCTCAATTCGGCGGCCCGAGTAGCGACGATAATAAATGGGCAGGTCGTCGATAGAATAAAAACATTCAAAGTCCCCGCGCAGGAGTCCGGAATCGACGGACTGAAGTTTGGGACGGCCATTGTCTACCGCAATTTTGTTAACGAGTCGCAGAATCACATTGACCAGCTCGAAGTATATCTGCCCGTCGAACTTGTCGTAAAATTCGTCAATGCTGACATCACCAGTCAGGAACTGATTGATGGTGGCATTGTGCTTCTAAACGGAAACAGGATTCGCGCGCCGCTCGCTGGCGGCTGAACGGATAGCCGCGTCGCGCGCTCGAACAAGAAGAAGGAGACAGAGATGGCGAAATAGCCCAGCAATTCTGCTCGTCGAGCTTCGGCACAGTTTGAGCCGACAGGTCATTAGACCGGCGCACGTTTAGTAAGGAAGGAAGGTAGAGAGAACGCTTGGTCCAGAGTGGTCATTTCTTGTCGGACAAGGAAAGAATCAACACGATTCAATTCCTTGGACCATCTAGTGATGACGCTATGCCAGTGTTGATTGATCGGCTGTCAGCGGCGACAAATGGAAGCTAAGTTTCGAGTGGGAATCAGTGTCACGTAGATTAGAATGCAACCTACTGCAAGTTATTGGTATACAAGACTAATAAATATTATGACATGCCCCCTTCGTAACCGTCAGGTCGCAAGTTCAACTCTCGCCCTCGGCTCCACTCTCGTTTCAAATTTCCAGCAAGCGGCGTTGCTTCCTGAACATTACTTCTTTGCTTTCGCTCCCGACCCAACGACCTTCATAAATTCTTGAACCGCGCCGTTCAGTGTCTTGTCACCACACGCTTCAAGCAATTCGTTCAACGAAAACAATAGCGGCAGGGACGAATACCACGCATCTGGCAACACCTGAATGAACTGATGCTCGGTCCCCGCAGCCACGAACAGGAGGTCGCCTGACTGGAACCGGTCCCGCTTGCTGTCGTAAATGAGTACTCCTCGGGCCGGGCTGCAGGACAATGAGGGCGCGCTCGCCCGCGCGGCGTGCTGACAATCTCGAATAGTCATCTGTTTGGTCTTGCCTCAGGTCTCAATACGATGCGACGCGCTAAACCTTTGAGTTCATAGAAAATAGCAAGGAGTGGTGCAGGCACGGATGAGTTCTAGTACCCAGAGGAAAGTAGCGAGGAAAAGTTTTCCGAGGCGGGTTTAATACCAGGGAAGGAAAGGAGGGTAGGACAATGCGCATAATGCGATGCATTTTTTTGGCATTGGCGGGTTTGATTGTCGCAGGGTTTCTGCTCAGCGCCGCGCCTGAGGCGTCGGCAGGGCAAATAGCAAGACGGCGCGTGATCGTCGTCGAGCCCTTCTACCCGTATTATCCGTGGGGTTGGGGCTATCCTTACGGCTATCCGCCTGCGTACGTTGCCTCCCATTACGGTGAGGTGAAGCTTGATACGCATCGAAAGGATCTCAGCGTGTACATCGATGGCGGTTATGCGGCGGAAACCCGCAAGGAAAAGAAGTTCACGCTGCGGCCGGGTAACCACGACATCGAGCTACGTAACTCCGATGGGCAAACTGTGTTTCAGGAACGAGTAGCTGTGATGGTCGGGAAGACAACGAAGCTGCAGGTTGGCTAAGGCGATCCACGCGGAAGTTGGCGGACGCCGGGCCAGTTAACTGAACCAACTTGGTCACGCAGCATTCGCCGCGCTCGGTCGGGATTCCACGACCGGCGCGTTGAGCGTTTTTATGGGGCCGAGGTGTGAATTTTGAGCCTGGCGTGACCTTTGCCGAGACTGGACTGCAAAAGATTGCCCATCCCGAACAGCCCGGGGGCTTCACAGTCGAGGAGATGTCCCAGCCATTCGCTAGCCTAGCGATCACGAGTGGAGGTTGACATGACGCCTTCCTTACGTGATGCGCCACGTTCCTTGTTATCGACCTTGCGTTGCATGTCGGCGAACTCCGCTATGGTGAACCGCTCGACTCTCTGGTCGGTGGTCTTCATGCCGACGCCGTCTTGGCAACGGATACTGCGGGCGCAGGCGGCTCATCGAAAATGCGCTGCATAGCGAGCGCAAATTCGTGCAAGTCTTCGGCGCTCAAAGTTGCAGAAGGGTTGGTTGGACTGGTGCCGCTAGATACGTACTCGTCTACGTGCGATTGTTTTTCGAACATGGCAAAACCTCGACATGGATTTGTCGGGTTCCGCCTCATTGGTTTGAGGGAGATTCTCGGATGCCATACCGAGGACCTTGACGCTCTCGTTGAGGTGTGCCTGACAGGAACCCCGAAGAACGTTTGTTATCTGGGGGCGGCTTCTGGATGACGCTCAGAATTACTAGTCGCTGGGCACTGGCTCGGCGGTTTCCTGCCAAAGTTCAAGTGATTCGAACAAAACCATTCTACACTAAATTTGCACTTTTTTCAACAGAAAAATGCGAAATCGCCAGTGTTTATGCGGGTGTTATAGAACATAAACTTCTATAACAGTTGCTCTTGCCCGGTTGTTTTACCACTATTCTGACGGAGCTGTTTGGCGCTGGCAGTTCTCCGGTTGGGCGACTATACATCCAAGTGGAGGTTGTTAGGTGCAATGCAAATTCCCAGAACGGGAGGCGTTGTGCGGTTGCTCACATTATTACTGACGACGTATGACTCGCAACACACTGCCATTGACCGCTGGGCATCTTCACCCACGTATCGGTGAAGCGCTCATGCTCATCGAAAAGCTTTCCCGACGCATCGGTGCCCTTAGCTTTGAAGCTTCCCGTTGCGATGGCTGTATCGCCAAATGCTGTTACCCTCAAATTTTCGTACTCAGCACTGTCATATTTGATTGCTTTCGCATTTGCCAGCGTCTCGGCCTTGCCGGTAACTTTCCCTTCGCTGTTCGTATTCACGAACTTGTCGGCCAGCAGCGGTGCGAATTGCCCAGGATTATTTGTCTTTTGTGACTGAAGCCATTGTTGTTCCAGTACCGCGACTGCTTTCTCGGTCCCGCCACCAGGCTGCTTGTCTTGCGACCATGCGGCGCTCCCCAATGAAAACAAACCGAGTAAACACCACGTCAAAGTCTTCTTCATCGCCACCACCTTGCTTGTTGAGATTTTCGAGAAAGTATTCCAGAGGTCCTATCGCCAGTGTGTGTACATTGGATACCCAAGGCGAGAAACACGTCAAGTAATCACTTGTCCGGTTTGGCGACGCAGGGCGCTGACTAAGGGTACGACCGATTCGGCACTCGGTCTCAATCTTGTGGAGCCTGAGTCGCGGTGACGCCAACCGTGAATTACACCGACAGGTAGCTCAATAAACTGCCCGTGGATTGCTTATTGATTTGTTGTCCATCCTCAAATGTTGTGAATAAAAGGCTTGAGTGGCTCATCTTCACTGGTCCGAGTTGGGAACAGTTGACCAATAGTGCTAGAGTTCGAGTTCAATCGTTGGTGTTTCCTATGGACGAGGCCAACCGTTCTGCGCGGGTTGTTCGTTTTGGAGTCTTTGAAGCGAACTTACAGACTGGGGAACTGCGCAAGAATGGCATGAAGGTCCCATTGCAGGGCCAACCATTTCAGGTTTGTGCCATCCTGTTGTCACACTCGGGCGAGTTGGTTACTCGGGAAGAGCTGCGTGAAAAGGTTTGGCCCGAAGACACCTTCGTAGATTTTGACCAGGCACTCAATACAGCAATTGCTAAGATCCGAATCGCGTTGGAAGACGATGCCGACAACCCCAGGTTTGTAGAGACTCTTCCTCGCCGCGGCTATCGCTTCATCACCCTAGTAGACAAGCCCTTTTCTCAAGCGCCGCTTGCTGCAAAAGGACGCTTTGAGATATTCACGGCCAAAACCCGGTGGATATTGGTTGGGGCAGCGTTGTTAGCCCTGCTTTGCGCGGTGGGATTCTGGCGGCTTTCACGAAACCGTTCAGGAGCGCCGATGCCTCCAATTGAACTGGCGCCGCTGGCTGGTCTGCCCGATTTTGAGAGTGCCCCGGCCTTTTCTCCCGACGGCAACCAAGTCGTCTTTGCTCTCCGTGGCAAGGGGAATTCTGGAATTTACACGAACATGGCCGGGGGCGAGAAGCCGCTGCGACTAACCAGCAATTTGACTGACTGCTGTCCAAAGTGGTCACCGGATGGCAGACAGATTGCGTTTTCTCGCCGCTCTCACGAGGGAGTCGAAATCTATGTAATCCCAGCTCTTGGCGGTTCTGAATACCGGTTATGGTCAGGTACGTCTGCACTTCCTCCGCCGTGGATGACCAGTGGTCGGTCCATCGATTGGTCGCCCGACGGCAAAGTTGTGGCCTTTTCGGCGCTCCAGTCGGACAAAACCCACGCTTGGATCACCTTGCTTTCGCTCGTCGATTCCACCACACGACGTCTTACGTCGCCGTTAAATCAGAACCTCGATTACGGTCCTGCTTTCTCACCCGACGGCTCGGCGGTAGTTTTCGTCCGAGGCATTGCTGCAGGTGTGGTACAAGATCTCTATATTGTGCCCACCGCAGGCGGCGAACCGAAGCGGCTGACCTTCGACAACGCATGGCTATTCGGGCCTCCCACTTGGACTCCAGACGGTCGCGATATCGTGTTCTCATCCATGCGTGGTGGTCTCGCGAGTCTGTGGCGCGTCTCCGCGTCCGGCGGAACACCGCGGCGGGTTCCAGGTGTCGGTGTGATCGCGACATTCCCTTCCATTTCTCCAAAAGGTAATCAGCTCGTTTATCAGCAGATGGCCTTTAAGACCAACATCTGGCGGTTGAGCCTAAGAGATGAGAGAGTTCGTCAAGGTCCGCCTGCGGTTGTCATATCGGACAAAGGTATGCAAACAGGGCGGGCGCAGTTTTCTCCTGACGGCAAGAGGATTGCGTTCGAATCGGATCGCTTGGGATATTCGGAGATTTGGGCTTGCGACAGTGACGGCTCCCACTGCGGACAATTGACTTCATTGCGCGGTATCGCGGGAGCCGCGCGTTGGTCACCGGACGGCCAGTACATTGCCTTCGAGTATCGTCCCAAAGAACACAGCGAAGTCTATCTTCTCGAGGTGGCTAGTGGCGTGCCGCGGTTGCTGACCACTTTACCGGGAGCAGATAACGGAGGTCCCAATTGGTCACGAGATGGAAAATGGGTTTATTTCTACTCCGACCGAGGTGGCGGGCCGTTCCAATTATGGAAGACGCAAATCAGCGGAAGCAGCCCAGTCCAGGTGACCAGAAAGGGCGGGATCTTTGCCGCGGAATCACCCGATGGCCGCTTTCTTTATTATTCGAAATTTGAATCCCCGGGCATATGGAAGATGCCACTGAACGGCGGAGAGGAAATCGCCGTTATGGATCAACCTGCAGGGGAGGACTGGTGGAACTGGGCTCTTGTTCAGAACGGGATTTATTTCCTCGATTCGATTAGGCGTACCGTCCCCTGGGATGCAAACCCCCGCCCCGCAACCATTAAGTTCTTTGACTTTGCAACGGGCAAAGTGACTTCCATCTGCACCGCGGACAAGCCATATGGTTTTGGATTAGCCGTATCTCCAGACGGCAGCTCGATTCTCTACTCTCAAAGGGAGGTGGCGGAATCTGGCATTATGTTGGTGAAAAATTTTCGCTAAACCCGAGTAAAAACTGAGTGATCGTCGGCAATCTCGCGTCTCCACGTTCTTTCCTGACGAGGTAAACGCTGCGGGAATCGGAAAAGTGCTTTAAGGCGCGACTCGATCTGAGCCGCGCCGGGTGTTATCGGTTTGGCCGAACCTGCCCGCACGACTTACCGGGCACTTAAAAAGAAAACAACGCCAAATCCCGCTATGATTGAGCAATTCACAGTGAGGCTACGGCGATGCGACTTCGTTGGCCCGCTTTTTTGACTCGCTTCACCGCGCTGTCTGCGTCCAAGTACAACCGACGGCTGCACCTGAGTTTCTGTTCGAGCGGCGACCAGACGGCCCTGTGATCTTTCCGTTCAGGAGGCAACATGCCGCTAAGATTCGTTAAGATTGCGCGCGTACTTACCGTTTTCGGCGTTATGAGCCTATTTCCCGGTTTTTCATTGGCCCAAACCACCGATCCTTTAATCGGGACTTGGAATATCCATGTGACAGTCACCAGCGGCTGCACGACCAACTGTAAGTACATCGGCGTGGTCGTGTTCAATGCAGGCGGTACGCTCGTTGAACAGCGGGGCACGACCGTCGAATACTCTGGCCTGGGCTACGTTGACCGGACCGCGTTAGGAAACTGGTGGCGACCAACTACTGGAACATACTCGCACGAGTTCAAAGCGAAAAATTTCGTCTTTAATTCAACAACAGGGGAACTTTCTGCGATTATCATCGCAACTTCAGGCGTAACATTAAGCTCAAACTTGGAGTCCTTCAGCGGTTCCGGAGCGGCGAAGATTTTCAATGCGGGCGGCACTCTCATCGAGACTGAATCCTTCACCATAACCGGAACTCGATTCTGAGCCATACGCGGTTGGAAGGAGTTAACAAGGCACGAATTTATCTCTACAATTGCCCTTTTATAATGTGTGCTTAAGGGCGTGACCCGATGAAGAGCCGCGAGGACCCCGAGGATGGGACCCAAAGGAATTGCGATCCCCACGGGCACCCCCCTGGGGGAGTTGGAAAAAGGGGACTCTTAGTTTGTGACGCGAAGTATGTGACTACTGCTGGATCAAAAGCGCGAGTGAACCACGTGAAGCGCGGGAGACTCGACCTACCGTAGGGGGCGACTACGCACCGGTAGGGTGCCGGGGTCGAAAAAAGGGACGTTGCAAATTCTCTAGGCGAATGAAATAGCAAATTCCAAAACGATGACGAAGAGGAAATCAATCTTTCTCGATTTTTCCCGGATCGAAGCCTTGCGACGGTCGACAGCTAATCTTTGCATCGATGCAAATTTATCCGTGGGGGCGTAAAACCTGGCCCTGCAGGGCGGGGATATAAGCCCCGGTTAAATTGTTAAAGCGGCTTCTTTTGCTGCTCGAGGTACGCCTTGAGGATGCCAATCGGAGCACCACCAC
>Ga0137359_10003415_pt1 | contig 12870 bp, 15 predicted proteins | sample Mad1_40_16metaG_FD_108281 | JGI IMG/M metagenome (GOLD analysis project Ga0137359, IMG submission 108281) | Vadose zone soil microbial communities from Angelo Coast Range Reserve, California, USA - Mad1_40_16 metaG | ecosystem: Environmental > Terrestrial > Soil > Vadose zone | place: USA... | reverse complement strand
GCAAGGCAATTTCAGTTTCGAAAATGTCAATTTCGCGGGACAAATGTTCCGGCATCTGCCCGGCGAGCTGTTCTTTCCAATGTGAGTTCGAGGCTTTCATAATTTGCTTTTGCGCCCAAAAACCAAAACCCACCGACCAGTCTTTCTGGCGGTGGGTCTGAGCTTTTATAAATTTCGATTAAGGCTATTTAGCTCGATTGCACCCCATCCCCAGAAGAGACACGACAGGCGCAACAACAACACATGGCCGTCTTCTGGGCGAGCATAGGAGTATTAACCATTGCCTTAGTAGTATCTCTCCGCTGCGACTTGGGTGCAATTCAAAAATTCGATTGGGGAGTGCCGAAAAACAGATTCGGCTTCAAACTCTACGCTTTAAGCCCAAGCGACGCATGATCTAAGATGAGCGGGTAGGAGAAGTCGAATGACCACCGCCGTCGATTATCGCCAAGTGTCAGCCAAATATTATGACGACGCCTATGCGACTAAAGAAGACCTCGACGATCTTGAGTTTTATATTGACATCGCCAAAGCCAATGGCGGCCCGGTGCTGGAACTGGCATGCGGTACGGGTCGCATTTTGCTGCCAATTGCCCGCGAGGGGATTTCTGTTCACGGTGTAGACAATTCCTTGCCCATGCTCAACGTTCTTCAAGACAAGCTGCGGCAAGAGCCGAAAGACATCCGGGAACTGGTTTCGTTCGCACACGGAGACATCAGGAATTTTCGTTCAAACCGAGGGTATCCGCTGGTGATCATCCCATTTCGTCCTTTGCAGCACATGTACACAGTTGAGGAACAGGTCGCCGCGCTGCAGACCGGAGCTTTTCACCTTGAAGGTGAAGGCAACCTGGTCTTTGATGTGTTTTATCCCAGGTTCGACAGTCTCACTTCGAAAGTCGGCGAAGAGGTTCTTGAACTGGTGTGGACGCCCAAATCTGATGGAAGCAAAGTCATCCGGCGCTATCTCAGGAAAGAATCTGTGGACAAAATCAACCAGAACTTTACTGCAACATTTATCTTCCGTACTTATCAGGGACAAAGGCTCGTCCAGGAAGAGACTGAACCGGTGCGGATGTCTTACTACACCTATCCACATTTGCGTGCACTCTTTCTGTTAGCAGGGCTAGAGATTGTGGAAGAGTACGGGTCATTTGAGAAAACTCCGCTGAATAATGAAGCGGAGCAGATGATTTTTGTGCTGAAGAGAAGCAGTTAGCTCTTTTCCTTTGGCCTTTCGCCTTCTAACTCACAACCTTGAGCAAGCTGCTAGCTATCTTTGCGGTACAGAAGGTCACGCATTGCTTTTCTGCGCTCCTGGTTCAGTTCCTTGTTGCTGCGTGACGTGGCATTCTCAGGCTTAGTTGCGGGTTCTGCCGGTTCTTGTTCGGTACACGCGGGGCAACGATTCACAAAACCCGGTTTGTCGGGTTTTAGTTCAAACTCCTCCGAGCAGATGCTGCAAACTTTTATGGGGAACGCCATTGGACCTCCAAAACTGGACCGATAATGCAAATGATAATTGTTGAAAATCAGGCGTTTTGCACTCACAGCGCGGTTCAATAAATGTAATGGCGACTTATCGCCAACTATCCTAATGCCCAAGGATATTGAGCTGCTCGCAGCAGATTTTCCGCTTAAGTTCCAACTCACCCGATCCCACATAAGCAGATGACGCAAGTCGTTCCAGCACTTCCTTTTAAAGTAGGAGATCGAAGATTTGAAAGGCGCGCTCCCAACCTTCGGTTGCAGGATGCTTGGTCTGCGGATCGATGATCTTGAAGGTGCGCGCGACTGCAAGGCTTAGACCGCCTGCAATGATTGGCAAACGAGCGTCGACCTCGTCGCTATAAGGAAGATTGAAGGGTGGCTCTGGCACGTTTCTTTCCAAGATGCGTTCGAGGCCGATACCCACATCGAGTGCTTCAAACTCATGAATGCTCTCCTGCAGTCCCTTGGTAATGGGAAGGTCGCGCAGCTCTACCCTGACTCTATCGTTGGCCTTCGCTGTATGCTGAGCCACGAGGAGTAAATCCGCCACTTTCTTGTCTACGAAGTTGTAGTAGCGCCTGAGGTCTTCCTTGTCGACGTCTAGACCCGCAGCCGTTCGGAAGAAACGTTCGATCTGGTGGGTTCCTTCGACGCGCTTATAGGGCTTGAGATTGTGAATAGGCTGGAGCGGACTTAATTCTTGATTCTGCATAGCGTGCCTCTTCAGGCATCGATCGCCTCAGCGGTCTTCGTAAAGAGAGCCGTTCGGGAGATCTAGCGGCCATTTCGATGCTGCAATCAACATAATTGAGAATCATACTCATCGATCTAAGACTGAAGGAGGACGTTTTTGTATATCCGCAGCCCACGATAACCAAAGATTACTATCGTCAGTGCGACCCCATCTTTCTCCTAGTCCCATTCAGCGCCGTCGAATATCCTTAGAATCCCCCGGAGCATGGGAGCTGTGGGTATGAAAAATAAAGAATGGCTTTGCCAGTTATCGAAACTTACCGGTCTGCCGTACTACGAAGAACACAGAATTTTCGGCGACAAAAGCGGCGCGCTTGTCGGCATCAGCGACGGATACATCGTGGCTCTTGGGCTCGGCAAAGCAGAGGGCGGGCACTCTGCGATCAAAATATTGTTACGTTATGCCAAGACGCCAGATCCACAGCGAATTAAGCAAGCGCTCGATCCGGCGAAGGGCAAGTTCAAGCTGGTGACGGACGAGACAACCGCCACTCTAGTCCGAACCTATTCCTTCGGCAAGTCGGATGCGGCCGGCGTGGCGGACCAGTTGCGGGAGTTGCTAGCCGCGTTGAAAACCTCCGCTTTACCGATTAACAGGAAGTGTGAGGAATGTGGGCGGGCCGAGCCGCAGATCATGCTGCTAAACGATGTTCCCACACATTACTGCTCCAGTTGCCAGGCGCAATTGAACCAGAAACTGGATGCAGCTGCGATCGAGTACGAGAATCTTGAAACCAACTTGCCACGCGGGTTGCTCTACGGCGTGGGAGCCGCTCTACTAGGCAGCATTGCATGGGGAGGCGTGGCTTACCTGCTTCACCGCATCTTCCTTTGGGGCGCAATAATCATTGGGTTATTTGTGGGCAAAGCCGTGGTGAGAGGAATTGGCAAGGTGACCTGGTCGGCCCGAGTCATCATCGGTTTGCTCACTGCCGCCAGCGTGGCATTCGGTGACGCAGTCTTCTATACATTGACCGTGATGAGCCGGGATCAAGTCGCTTTCATGGCGGCCCTGAGAGTGGTCCTGGCGAACCTTTGGAAAATTGAAACTGACGCTGATGGCGGAATTGTCTCAATCCTGTTCGGTTTGATCGGCGCGGGAATTGTGATGTATAGCACGCGCAAGCCTGCGTTTAAGGCACGATTCATCGCCTTGGGAACTCCTGCTACTGCCCTCGGCAGCGCTGCTACGAAATGACTTAATGTCTCCGTTGAAGGTTGCTCAATCTGAAAGGATTACGGGCAAGTGTCGAGAACAGGCGTGGCTGTTGAAAAACTCACTCCGAGAAATTCGCAGAAAATAAATCGCGTCAGGATGCCCTATAAACGATCTTCTCTCGTCGCCTAGACATTTTCTATCCCCCAAACTTTTCCGAGTTTCTGAAATGTCGAGTTTTTCAACAGCCACCCCTGTTATCGCCAGCAATATCGACAAATAAAGATCGCTCAGTGATCAAACCAGGAGTATTGCCACACAACGGTTAAAGTCTTGAAGTCCGATCCAACTCTCGCGGTTGTTCCGGCACTATAAGCTAGCTTGAAAGACTGTTTCGCTCCTAGTGGTATCGAGAAAGTCACGCCCGCACGAGTGTTGTTCTGTTCGCCTGTCGGTGTGCCGTGGTCAACTATTGCCGCGCCGCCTCGATACCAGGTCATATCTGCAGCTATCCAAAGTCTAGTGCGGAACATGTAGCTGATGTGCCCCTGGAGCGCCGTGACCGGGTCCTGCTGGCGAAGCTTTCTGCCCGGGAAGTAATCCATGTTATGTGTGAATAGCCAGGTCCCGAAATAGAGATCAAGGTCGAGGCGTTTCTTGACCGGATATGAAATACCGAGCTCCGGTTTGAACGCCCAGCGATTTGTTCCGATATTGATCAACTTCGCGGGATCGTACTGGCCGGTGGGAGCCGAGACAGTCAGACTGGTGCCGACGATGAACGAACGCTTTCGGAGTTCCGCAAACTTCCTGGGTGAGCGTGCCGGATTGCCGCGTAAGTTGATGGAGAATTTCATTCGTATGTCGGCGAGACCAGAACGCCGGATACTCCGGCGTTGCTCGGACACGTCGCCGCTGATGTCTCCCCACACGTATGGCAGTCCAACCGTCAGCAGGCTCTGGCGGCCGAGCAAACCAAAAGTGCGTCCGTATCCGACGATCGGAATGTTTAGATTCGCCTTCACGTTAGATAGTGGCAGGGTTGGATCGAACAGAACAGATCCCGTTGAATACCCAAATCCGAGTACCAGGAAGTTCAACCCGACGGGAGAGGCCGAGTAGGCATGCGGCTCAAGGTCTTGCGCAAGTCCAGGAATAGCCAGGACCATTACCCAGACGCGGATCACGAAGGCTCGTTTCACATTCTTAGAGCTCTAAATATCTGCTGGTGGGGACACCACGAACCTGTCAACGATAACAGAGCAAGAAAGGGCAAGAAGGTGCCGGCAAAGAGCGAAAAGACAAAAAACCCTGAGCCGAGGGCAAGATTCCAAGCTGACGGTGGGCGATATGTGGATGAGTTGTGGGAACAATGGCAATCGCTGCGCTAACAGGAGACGAGATGAAGTAGTTGTGAAACCTCGCCTCAGCCTCCGTTTCGCTCAACGCGGCTGTTTTTTTAGGCTTGTTGGCGAAACATCGCCCTATCTCTCATTGACCGGGTCGCGAGTGAACTCACCTGTGGCTGATGTCATAACGACGTCGGCCTCACAACGGACCGAGTAGACTTTGCGGTATCCAACCAAAAAGGCTCGGGACGAAGGAGGCCGAGATGAAAATTGTAGGCTGTGATCTGCACGCAAGACAACAAACCATAGCCATGGTGGACACTGAAACCGGGGAGTTCGTGGAGAGGACACTTTCCCACGAAGGCAACGCCCTGCGAGAGTTTTACGCGGCCTTGGAAGGTCCGGTGGTGGTGGGCATCGAAGCCACGGGATCAATGCAGTGGTTCCTGGAACTGCTGCAAGAGTTGGGAATCCAATGCCGTGTGGGACATCCGGCGAAGATCCGAGCGAAAGAAACGCGGAAGCAGAAGCATGATCGGCGAGATGCACGGTTGATATTGGAACTGCTAATCGAAGATCGCTTTCCGGAGATTTGGATGCCCTCGATCGAAGAGCGGGACTTGCGAACCTTGCTGCGGGACCGACATCAGTGGGTAAAGATGCGAGCACGATTGCAGCACACCTTGCAGGCGATCGCACTCAATCACGCCCTGCGCCAAGGCCACGCGCTCTGGAGTCAGGCAGGGCAGAGCGCACTGGAGGCACTGCCCCTGCCACCCTACACCAGTCAGAGACGGACAGAACTGCTGAGCTTGTATGAACAGTTGCAGAAACGAATCCAAGAACTAGATAAAGAAGTGGAAGCCCAGGCCCGACAAAGGCTACAGGCGCGCCGGCTGCTAACCCATCCGGGCGTAGGTGCGGTGACGGCTTTGGCGACCGATGTGTTTCTCGGCGACCCGAGTCGCTTCGACACCGCCAACCAGGTGGCCAGCTACATCGGGATGATTCCGTGTGAGCACACCAGCGGGAAGCGACAACGACTGGGAAAACTGACCAAGCAAGGCAACTCGCTGCTGCGCTATTTGTGGACCGAAGCAGGGATGCATGCGGTGCGGAAAGACCCGGAGTTGCAACGCTTCTATCGGCGCAAGCTCATCCAGAAAGGAATGGGCAAGGCAAGGATCGCAGCGGCACGCAAACTGGGTATCCGGCTGTGGATCATGATGCGTGACCAGATTGATTACGAACAGTTCTGTCGCCGCGGAAGGTTGCGGCAGAAGGGGGAAGCCCATGCGGGGATGCCTGATTTCAACAGTGGTCCTGCAATGCAGTGACCGGGTCAACTGAATAGGCTACCCGCCTCCCCATGGGAGGGGAGTTTGCACAACACATCATGATCGAACGTGACCGAAGAGATGTCTGGTGGGCTACGCCACCACAATGATGAAGAAAACGGGCCCGAGCCAATGCGGTTGGACACAAAATCATCCAAGAAGGATCAGTACTCTCTCGAAAGCAACCAGTGCGTCTGCGCTGACGGGGAAGGTGTGTCCCAAACTTATAAAAACAAAAAATCCAAATCCCTTGACACTGCCGACGTCGTTAGAGATGTTGAAAAACTCACTCCGAGAAACTCGCAGAAAATAAATCGCGTCAGGATGCCCTATAAACGATCTTCTCTCGTCGCCTAGACATTTTTCTATCCCCCAAACTTTTCCGAGTTTCTGAAATGTCGAGTTTTTCAACAGCCACAGGCGTTTACACTCACAACCCAGTCAGTGAAATGGCCATGTTGCGACTCGGAAGGTGTCATTTTTTTGTTTTGAGCTTGAGCGTAAATAGAAGCACCCGTAGAATCGGCCCACTCATACAACCTCAGAGATAACTAGACCTCCGCCCACAGCATGCCATTGGTATTGGCTGGAACGGACACCCCTGGTTTCGAAATCAAAGCTGGAGAATTTTGCGTGAAAATTTGTTTGCTCACTGTTGTAACTCTAACGTTGGTCAGCTGCGGTGGATCGGCCTCGACTCCCATGCATAATAGCGGCGTGAACCCGGGTTCCACTTCGACGTCAACGTCGAACGCAGCTGCGGTGGCTGCCCAAGGTAATATGATTCCCGACCTGCAAAGCAGCGGGGGGTGGACAGGATATGCTCTGTTGCCTCCTGGGTACGGCATTTGCCCCGGATGTTCGCCCATTGGGCCGGAGACCACATGGTCAAGCCATCAGGGGGTAAGTTCTCCCTCGCTGAGCGGCAAATCCATGCGGTTCGATATCGGTGGCAAGACAACGTTCTCGGACGCACTTTGGAATAATCACCTGATCGGGGACTTCTCTTCGCGAGGGATGACGGACGGCGACAATAGCATCAACTCCAAGTCGCACAACTTTGTCTATGACGTATATTTTTTTGGCGATCACATCGGCACCTCGCAGGCGCTTGAGTTCGATATCAATCAATTTGTGGATGGCAAATCGTATATTTGGGGGCACGAATGCCGAATCGCGGGCGGAAACGAATGGGACATTTGGGACAACCCCGGTCAGAAGTGGCGTCCCACCGGAGTGGCTTGCCATCCTCTAAACAATCAATGGAACCACTTAACCATTCAAGGTCAGCGTACCTCTGACGGCCACCTTTTATTTCAGTCCATCACATTGAATGGGAAAACAGCCACCTTGAACCACTATGACAGCCCTACCTCAACCTCGTGGTCCGGCATCACCGTGAATTATCAGCAAGATGGGAACGAAAAACAACAGCCGTACTCGATCTGGTTAGATAAGTTCAATTTTCATTATTGGTGAAGCCCGGTAGTGCTTTGAAGACTCTGAGTGAGGTCCAGAAAACGATGGCGAGCAAGCTCGCCAGGACAGCCGAGGGCGGCTGTCCCCACATGGTGCTAGGGCTTCTAGCTGATCAGACCAGCACAATCCTCGGATGAAACAGCGTTCCGGCTACCCGGGTTGAAATTGCGATCAGGTCGCGCTGGCCGTAAAAGACTTTCACCTCGCGGGCGCGGGAGAATTCGGGAAGGTTCACTGGCCTGCCGTGTCGGATATTGCTTGCCATTTCGTCGGTTGCAGTGACGCATGGCAACGAGGGCAGCAGCTTGCGGGAATGGACCAGCATGGCCTCAATAATGCTGCCTTCCCTGCCCTGCGTAGCTGCCTGTAATTCTTCCAACGTGTGCGCGTCTTCCAGTTTGAACTCGGCAACTGCGGTCCGCCGCAGGGATTCCAGATGTGCGCCGCATCCGGCCAGCTTGCCCATTTCGTGGGCGATCGCACGCATATAGGTTCCCGAGGCCACGCGGGCTTGAAAATTGGTTTTTGGACCTTCGATGCCGAGGATATCGAACTGTTTGATTTCAACCTGGACGGGCTTCAGCGGCACTTCCTTTTTCTTGCGTGCGAGCTTATAAGCGGGCACGCCATCAATCTTCTTGGCGGAAAATGGCGGCGGGACTTGCTCAATCGTCCCCTGAAAGTTCTGCGCGAGCTCGCGAATTTGATCCAGGGTGATGCAGGGTTCTTGCGGCTCCGAAGTGGGCTCTCCGTCAGCGTCGTAGGTGTCCGTGGCGAAGCCAAAGCGGATCACACCCTCGTAGGTCTTCTCCGACTTCAGATAGAACTGCGCCAGGCGAGTCATGTTTCCCAGCACCAGCGGCAACACACCGGTAGCCAGAGGATCGAGGGTGCCGAGATGGCCTACTGCGCGCTGCTGAAGAATGCGCCGCGTCCGGTTCACAACGTCATGTGACGTCAGCCCGGAAGGCTTGTCAATTATGAGAACGCCATTCATGGGAGAATTGGATGATTGATAATCGGGTAACTTGGAAATTAGGTGATTGAAGTAAAGTTGCCCAGTTGCTAAGTTACCAAATTCCTTATGTTTCCTATTCGCGACGACCAGCCGCGGTTCAGCACGCCATATGTCACGTATTTCATCATCGCATTAAACGTGTTGGTGTTTTTCTTCGAGCTCTCGGTATCATCGCAGGGGCCGCGAGCATTGGACGCCCTGGTCTTTCAGTTCGGAGTTATTCCTCAGCACTTTGAACAGGCCCTGGCCGGCTCCCCGTACTTTACGGTCCCCGGCACATTTCTGACGATTCTGACCTCGATGTTTTTGCACGCCGGATGGCTGCACATCATCGGCAATATGTGGTTCCTGTGGATTTTTGGCGACAACATTGAGGATTATCTTGGGCATTTTGTTTATCTGATTTTTTATTTGCTGTGCGGGGTGGTGGCGTCTCTCACTCATATCCTCCTGAATCCGGGATCGACATTGCCCAGCGTGGGAGCGAGTGGGGCAATTGCCGGCGTGATGGGCGCGTACATCCTGCTATATCCGAAAGCACGGGTGCTGACCCTGGTCGTGCTGATCGTGTTCTTTACGTTTTGGTGGATCCCCGCGTGGGTCTTTCTCGGCTACTGGTTTTTGATCCAGTTTCTACTCGCCAACGCGACTACGGTTGCGTCTGCGCATCAGAGCTCGGGTGGAATTGCCTTCTGGGCACACGTCGGCGGATTCGTGGCCGGGCTGATTTTGATTAAAGTCTTTCCGCAGCGGCGACGGATCAATAGGTACGGAAGCTGGTAGGAAGAGGCAGTGGTCAGTGGTCAGTGGGCAGTAAGCGCCAGCGAAAACCTGCTTACTACGGCTTACTGACCACTGACCACTGGCCACTGGTCTGCACTTCCACCTCTATAATGTAAAGAGTGAGTTCCTCCGCTGAACAACTTGCCTCAGCCGACTTCCCTACGCGCTGGGGACACTTTCGCATCCATGGCTTTCGGTTGGAATCGGCGCAAGATGGTAATCCGGAAGAAGCTGTGGCGCTGGTGATGGGCGACATCCACTCTTCGCCGCCCTTGGTTCGGATTCATTCGCAATGTCTTACCGGTGATGTCTTCGGCTCTCTGCGCTGCGATTGCCGTCAGCAGCTCGAGCTGGCGCTTTCCATGATCGCGGGTGAGGGCGCCGGCATCCTGATTTATGAGCAGCAGGAGGGGCGTGGCATTGGGCTGATGCCGAAACTGCAGGCATACGAACTGCAGGACGCCGGGCTCGATACTGTTGAGGCCAACGAGCGCCTGGGATTCAAGGCTGATCATCGCGAGTTTGCCATGCCGGCGGAAATTCTGAAGGCGCTCGGCGTAAAAGCGGTCAGACTTCTCTCCAATAACCCTGACAAGGTTTCCGCGCTCGAACGTGCAGGAATCACGGTCAGCGAGCGGGTACCCTGCGAGGTTGCACCCAGCGCCCATGCTCAGGAGTATCTCAAGACCAAGAGAGAAAAGCTCGGACACCTGTTCAGCGGAAAATAGGGTTTCTCACACCGGCCAGATTTCCATCGCGGTGCGGCTAAGAATCTGCTGTTTTGCGGCTTCGGCGAGGTTCAGCGCGCGAAATTCGTCTAAATTTTTCTTGATCTCCGGAACGCCCGGGCCCGGCCAGTCCGTGCCGAATAGAGTCTTCTTCGCGATTTCCTCCAAGCGGGGGAAATACTTCAGCAAAGTCTTTGGCGGAATTCCGCTGATATCGAGATAAACGTTGGGATGACGGCGCACCAGGAAGAAAGCGGTGTCCATCCACAGTGGCCGCCCACCATGTGCAAGCAGGATTTTGAGCTTGGGGAAATCTACGGCGACGTCATCGATGTACATTGGGTCGCCATATTTGTTGCGGGCTCCTGGGAAGACTGATGTTCCGGTGTGGAACATGACTGGAATGCCATTTGTTTCGGCTGTGCGATAGATGACTTCGAACTCCCTCACTCCGTTCAGGTAGTCGTTGGGATAGAGAAGTTGGTGCGGAGGATGGATCTTGATCATCCTGAGCTTGAGCCGCAGTAGGTGTTCGACATCGGCCTCGATATTGGTCGTGTGACGCGGGTGCAGGCTGCCGCAGGAGAGCAGGCGCTTGGGATTCTCTTTGACGTAATCGGAGATAAACTGATTGACGCCGTTGGTGAATCCGATCACTTCGGGAGCGACGTAGTTTATGAGCACGGCGCGATCGATGCCGGATTCATCAAGGTGCTTTAGGAAGGCTTTCGGCGAGCGGGAGAATTCGACGATCTGGTCGAAATTCGGGCGCTTCTTCTTCATGAGCTCAAGCGCGTGCGGCTTGAACATTTCAAGCGGCTGAATGTGGATGTGGCAGTCGGTGATCAAGGCAGTTGTGAGTTGCTTCTCATTGGTCGTTCGTCGTTGGTCGTTGGCTGAAGACTTCCAGGACTGCTCTTTTCGTGAACACCCGAATCATCTCACGGCGGTACTCGGGGGTCAGCCCGGATGTGGTCAGCGGCTTGGCCGTTCGTGCTGCGAGTTCGCCCATGGCTTCAGCAAGAGTGTCGTCCATAACTTTGCCGGCGGTTAGCGCGTCGAGGCCTTTGACCAGCATGGGCGCGGGATTGACGGCAGTCATTGCGATCTGAAGGTCCTCGACGTGGCCGTTTGATCGTTTGAGAGAGACTGCAACTCCGGCCAGCGGATAATCAATTGAGCCACGGACTCGCAACTTGCGATAGGTGCCGCGGTAACCTGCCGAAGCTTGGGGAAGAATGACCCGGGTCACCAGTTCGTTTGCCTGCAGCGTGCGATAGTTGTCGCCTATGCCGGTGTAGAAATCACGCAGTGGAATGCGACGGGTTCCTGAGGCACTGGCAATTTCAATTTCTGCATTCAGGCAGAGAAGTGCTGGAGGAGTGTCGCCAGAGAATGCTGCCCAGCACTTGGTTCCACCCGGCGCAACGTGACAAAGATCCCCGTCCTTCTTGATGCAGAAGCCGCAGGATTTTCTCCAGGCCAGCGACTGGTTGTACCAGAGGCAACGCGTGTCGAGGCAGATGTTGCCGCCGATTGTGCCCATGTTGCGAAGAAGGGGGGACGCAACCGTCCTGGCGGCTTCAACCAGGACAGGATAATGCTGCGCGAGTAGAGACGACCGCTCAATTTCCCGCAGCGTGGTCAGTGCGCCGATTTCTGTTCCCTGCTCGGTTTCGCCGATTCCCTTGAGTTCGGGCAAATGCCGGATATCGAGGACGTGCTCAGGTGCAAAGAGCTTCTGGCCCATCGAAGGCAGCAGGTCAGTGCCTCCAGCAAGGACGCGAATATTTCCCGAATGGTGGTTCAGCAATCCAAGAGCATCGGACAGCCTATGCGGGCGCAGGAGTTGGAACTCGAGAAGGCTCATAAAAGCTTTACCACAGAGGGCACAGAGGTCACACAGAGGATTTCTTTTTCTGCGTCTTTCTTTGTGAACTCTGTGCCCTCTGTGGTTGACGTTCTCATTCTGCTCGCGCCGGATCCGCCGGATGCCGCTGCGGGCCTTTGCCCTTGAACCACAACGCACCACCGTGCTCACGGAATCTAGCGGGAGCGGTGGGATCAACTCCCTCGGTCAGGTTCAGATGCTTGGCATTTTTCTTGACGCGCAGGGCGGCGAGCACACGCTCCGGGGTAAATGGCACCTCGTGTAAGCGGATCCCGACTGCGTCGTAAATTGCATTCGAAATCGCGGGGATCGTCGCGGCCAATGAGCCCTCGCTGCACTCTTTCGCGCCGAACGGACCTTCGGGATCGATGCTCTCCACTATGATGGGCTCGACTTCCGGCGATTCAACCGACGACGGGCTCCGGTATTCAAGCAGTCCGGGATTCATCAGCAGGCCATCTTTCCATACCATCTCTTCGGTGAGCGCCTGGCCCATGCCCATCCAGACGGAGCCGATGATCTGACCCTCGACTGAGACGGGATTGAGCGCGCGTCCGCAATCGTGCGCGGCCCAGACTTTGTGGACTGTTACTTCGCCGGTTTCTTCGTTAACGCTGACTTCGGCGACCTGGGCTGAATAAGAGTAGGCCGGGGAAGGGCCCACGCCGCCGCCCTTGTGCTTGCCACCACGGGCTTCCGGTGGGGGTGCGTAAGAACCCGTTCCGGTAAGAGTGCCGCGAAAGTCAATCGCAGTGATGACTGCTTCTTCGAAGGTCATTGAGTCTTTTGGGCCTTCGTCTTTTCGCTTTTGCTGTAATGATCCGCGGAGGATTTGTCCTTCGACTCGGCCGGAGACGGAGGTTTGCGGCGAAGGTGGTGCCCCCG
>Ga0137359_10003411_pt1 | contig 12880 bp, 9 predicted proteins | sample Mad1_40_16metaG_FD_108281 | JGI IMG/M metagenome (GOLD analysis project Ga0137359, IMG submission 108281) | Vadose zone soil microbial communities from Angelo Coast Range Reserve, California, USA - Mad1_40_16 metaG | ecosystem: Environmental > Terrestrial > Soil > Vadose zone | place: USA... | reverse complement strand
TCGGCCGCCGCCGCGAGTCGCCGCCGCAGGCGCGGCAGCGCCGAGCGCGGCTGCGCGAGCTCGGCGGCCTCCAACGAGCGCGCTGCGAGCTCTGCTCGGCGCCGGCTCTTCAGCGGGCCGTGCTCGCCGGGCGTCGACGTCACGACGACGCGGCCGCCGAGCGCGAGCGCACGCTCCTCCATCCCGGTCAGGCCGAGCGCGTCGCGCGGGCGGAGCGCCGGGTCGAAGCCGCAGCCGTCGTCACGAACCTCGAGACGTAGCCGGCCGTCGACGGCGACGAGCGTCACGACGATCGAGCGCGGGTGGCCGTGGCGGAGGGCGTTCGCGAGCGCCTCCTGCGCGACCCGGTACACCGAGAGCTCGACGTCGTCGCCGAGACGCGGGATGGGCGCCGGCACGTGTGCCGTGACCGACGTCGTCGGCGAGCTCATCCGCGCCGCGAGCGCGGTCAGGCTCTCGCCGAGGCCGAGGTCGCGCAGCTGCAACGGCCGCAGCTCGCGTGCCATGAGACGCAGGTGCTCGACGATCTCGGCGAGAAAGTCGCCGGCGCGCACGAGGTCGGTCGCGAGACTCGTCTGGCGGGCACCGAGGCGATGGCGCACCGACGCGAGCAACATTCCGACGCCCGTCAGCTCCTGGCAGACGTTGTCGTGCAGGTCGAAGCCGAGGCGCTTGCGCTCCGCCTCACGTACCGCGACCTCGCGCGCCGCGAAGCGGTGCAGCTTCTCCTCGCTCGCCCGCAGCTCCGCGAGCGACGCCTCGAGCGCGCGCTCGGCGCGCTTGCGCTTCGTGAGATCGATGACGAACGTGATGCACTCGTCGCCGCCGTGCTCCAAGAGCGCAACCCCGATCAGCACCGGGACGCGGTGCCCGTCGTGGTGGAGGTATTCCTTCTCGAACGGCGTCGCGACGCCGGTATTGCGCAGCTCGCCGATCGTGTGCTCGGCGAGCGGAAGCCACTCCCGCGGTGTGAGCTCGTCCCAGCGCAGCGGCAGGTCGGCCCTGGTGTACCCGAGCATCGACAGGAACGCGTCGTTCGGCTCGAGAATGCGGCCGTTGAGATCGCTGATGAGCACCGCGAGCACGTTCGAGTCGACGAGGCGTCGGAGCCGCCCCTCGCTCCGCCGCAGCGCCTCCTCCACCTGCTTGTGCCGGCTGATGTCGATGGCGGTGCCGAGCATCGCCGGCTCGCCCTCGTGGTCGATGCGCGTTCCGCTGAACCCGACCCACAGCGTCTCGCCGGCCTTGGTGTAGAGGCGGTACGGAAGGTGCTGCGGCACGTCGACGCCGGCCTGGCGCGCGAAGCCGCGCTCGCGCACGAGGGCGCGCTCGTCGGGGTGTACCACCTCCCAGAACTTCATCCGCAGGAGCTCGTCGCGCGTGTAGCCGGTCATGCGGGCCGCCGCCGGGTTCACGTAGCGGAACTCCGCCCCTTGGACGACGAAGACCGCCACCTCCATGACCTCGGCGAGCGCGTAGAAATCGGCCACGGCGCAAATCTAGCGCGGCGCTTCCGGTCACCGCCAGCGCCCGGGCTCGTTTGCTGCCGACGACCCGCTCGGCCACATTGCCGAGTCTCGGAGCGTCCTTTACACTTCGGCGATCGACGTCGCCCATCGCATGATCGCGCACTCGTTCGCATTTCGCGTGCCTCCCGCCTGGTAAGGGCGGGGGAGCGTCTCGATGTGGATCGTCCGCCTGGCGCTCCGCCGGCCGCTTTCGGTGGCGGTGATGGCGCTCCTGATGCTCGTCCTCGGCACGCTGTCATTCGCGCTGATGAACGTCGACATTTTCCCGCAGATCGATCTGCCGGTCGTCCTGGTGGTGTGGAACTATCCCGGCCTCTCGGCGACCGACATGGAGCGCCGCGTCGTCCTGCTGAGCGAACGCGCCTTCTCCACCACCGTGAACGGCATCGAGCACATGGAGTCGTCGTCGTTCTCCGGGATCGGCATGATCAAGGTGTACTTCCATCCCGGGGCGACCGTCGCCGGCGCGATCGCGCAGATGAACTCGGTCGCGCAGACGGTGCTGCGCATCATGCCGCCCGGCATGCAGTCGCCGAACATCATCGACTACAACGCCGCCAACGTCCCGGTCGCGCAGCTCACCGTGTCGAGCGACACACTGCCCGAGCAGGAGCTCTACGACTACGGCTTGAACTTCATCCGGGTGAAGCTTTTCACGATCGAGGGCCTCGCCTCACCGGCGCCGCTCGGCGGCGTGAGCCGCACCGTGATGGTGAACCTGCAGCCGGAGTCGCTCTACGCGCACGGCCTCTCGCCGCAGGACGTCGGCAACGCGCTCGCGACGACGAACGTGATCATCCCGGCCGGGACGGCGAAGATCGGCGATCGCGAGTACGCGGTCGAGCTGAACGGCAGCCCGCTCGCCGCGCAGGACTTCGACGCGCTGCCGATCAAGGTCGTCGACGGCACGCCGATCACGCTCGGCGACGTGGCGCCGGTCACGAACACGCACCAGGTGCAGTCGAACGTCGTCCGTGTGGACGGCAAGCGCGCGACGTACCTGATGATCATCAAGCACGCCGCCGCGTCGACGCTCGCGGTCGTCGACCGGGTGAAGGCGATGATCCCCGACATCATGGCAACCGCGCCGCGCGGGCTGCGCGTCGCGCTCAGCTTCGATCAGTCGCAGTTCGTGCGCGCCGCGCTGCGCGACGTCGTCCAGGAGGCGGGGACCGCGGCGATTCTCGTCGCGCTCATGGTGCTCGTGTTCCTCGGCTCGGCGCGCAGCATGCTGATCGTGATCATCTCGATCCCGCTCTCGATCCTGACCGCGTTCGTCGCGCTCTACCTCTGCGGGCAGACGATCAACACGATGACACTCGGCGGCCTCGCGCTCGCCGTCGGCATGCTCGTCGACGACGCGACGGTCGAGGTGGAGAACATCCATCGCAATCACGCGATGGGCAAGCCGCTCCTGGTCGCGATCCTCGACGGCGCGTCGCAGATCGCGATGCCGACCTTCGTCGGCACGCTGGCGATCTGCATCGTGTTCTTCCCGGTCGTGCTGCTCTCCGGGGTGGCGAAGTTCCTCTTCACCCCGCTCGCGCTCGCCGTCGTCTTCGCGATGCTCACCTCGTACCTGCTGTCGCGGACGCTGGTGACGACGATGGCGCGCTACCTCTTGCCGGAGCGCCACGACGAGCGGCGCGGCGACGGTGCCTGGCGGCGCTTCATCGCCGCCTTCGACGCGGGCTTCGCGGCGGTGCGCGAGCGCTACCGGACGGCGCTCGGCCTCTTCATCGCGCGGCGCCGGTTCGCCCTCGGTGCCGTCGCGATCGCGATCGCGGTGTCGTCCCTCCTGCTCTTCATCGTCGGCGAGGACTTCTTTCCGGCCGTCGATGCCGGGATGATGCGCCTCCACGTGCGCGCCCCAACCGGCACCCGCATCGAGCGTACGGAGCGGATCGTCGACGACGTCGAGCGCGCGATCCGCGAGATCATTCCGGCCGACGAGCTCGCCGCCATCAGCGACAACGTCGGCATCCCGGTGTCGTACAACCTCGCCTTCTACCAGACCGACAGCATCGGCCCGCAGGACGCCGATGTGCTCGTGCAGTTGCAACCGCAGCACCATCCGACGGCGCAGTACCAGCAGGCCATCCGCACCGAGCTGGCGCGCGACTTCCCCGACACCCGCATCTATTTCCAAGCGGCGGACATCGTGAGCCAGGTGCTGAACTTCGGCCTCCCCGCGGCGATCGACGCGCAGATCCAGGGCTTCGACCTCGACGCCGACTACGCGATCGCGTCGCGGCTCGAGGACCGCATGGCGCGCATCCCCGGCCTGACGGACCTCCGCATCGCCGAGCCGCTCGACTACCCGACGGTGCGGGTGAACGTCGACCGGACGAAGGCGCTCGAGCTCGGCATCGCCGAGGCCGACGTCGCGTCGAGCATGCTCACGGCGCTCAGCACCAGCTTCCTCTTGCAGCCGAATCAGTGGCTCGATCCGTCGAACGGCGTGAACTATAGCGTGCTGCTGCAGACGCCGCAGCACATGATCGACTCGTTCCAGGCGCTGGGCGCGATCCCGCTCTCCGGCACCCGCGCGGAGACGCAGCGACCGCAGCTCCTGAGCAACGTCGCGACGATCAGCCAGGGCATCTCGCCGGCCGTCATCGCGCACTACTCGGTGCAGCGCGTGATCGACGTCAACGCCGGCGTCCACGGCCGTGACCTCGGCGGCGCCGCCGCCGCGGTGCGGCGGGCGATCGCGGAGCTCGGCGATCTGCCAGCGGGCACGAAGATCACCATTCGCGGGCAGAGCGAGGCGATGCGGCAGTCGTTCACGACGCTCGGCGAGGCGCTCATCCTCGCCGTCATCCTCGTCTACTTGCTGATGGTCGCGAACTTCCAATCGTGGCTCGAGCCGTTCATCATCCTGCTCGCCGTGCCTGGCGCACTCGCCGGCGTGCTCTGGATGCTCGTCCTCACCGGCACGACGATCAACGTCGAGTCGCTGATGGGCGCGATCATGGCGGTCGGCGTGGCGGTGGCGAACGGCAACCTGCTCATCACGTTCGCGAACGAGCTGCGCGAGGACGGCTACGACCCGGTCGCGGCCGCGATCGAGGCGGGGCGGATTCGGCTGCGGCCGATCGTCATGACGGCGCTGGCGATGATTCTCGGCATGCTGCCGATGGCGCTGGCGCTCGGCTCCGGCGCCGACCAGAACGCGCCGCTCGGTCGCGCCGTGATCGGCGGCCTCGTCATGGCGACGCTGACGACGCTCTTCGTCGTGCCCGCCGTCTACTCGGTCGTCGGCCGCACCGTCATCGGCAAGCACGAGCGCGACGCCGAGCTCGAGGCGCTGGCGCCGTCATCGCCGCCGGGGAGGAGCTGAGGTGGACGAGCGCACGACGGTACCGGACGACGAGGCACGGCACTATCGGCCGCGCCGGCCGGGGCGGCTCTTTACGATCGGGTGGGTCGTCGCGGTGCTCGCGATCATCGTCGTCACGGCGGCGCTCACCCTCGCACGCGAGCTGCAGATCCGCCGCGACACCGAGCGCCGCGAGCAGGAGCTCGCCCAAGGCCGGCGCGTCGTCGTGACCCGTCCGCGCCAGCTGCCGCCGACGCGCACGCTCGAGGTGCCGGCGGCGATTCGCGCATGGTCGGAAACCCCGGTGTACGCGAAGGTCTCGGGTTATCTCCGGAAGGTTTACGTCGACAAGGGCGACCGGGTCCGTGCGGGCCAGCCGCTCGCCGAGCTCGAATCGCCCGAGATCGATCAGCAGGTCGCGAACGCGCGCGCCAACTACGAGCTGCAAGTCGCGACGAACCGCCGCAATCGCGAACTGGTGCGCCAGGGCATCGTCGCGCGCCAGGCCGCGGATGAGTCGGAAGCAGCGATGCTCCAGGCGAAGGCGACGCTCGAGCAGCTCATCGCGATGCAGAGCTACGAGACGATCCGCGCGCCGTTCGACGGGATCGTCGCCGTGCGGAACGTCGATCCCGGGACGCTGGTGCCGCAGGCGACGACTTCCGGCAGCTCGCCGAGCACGCCGATTCTCATCATGGGGACGATCTCGCCCGTCCGGGTGTACGCGGAGGTGCCCCAGAGCGCCGCGCCGGACGTGCGTGTCGGCGACCCGGCGACGGTGAGAGTGCGCGAGCTTCCGGACCGCGAGTTCACGGGGACCGTCGCCCGCCGTGCCGACGCCCTCGATCCGGCGACGCGGACGATGCGCGTCGAGGTCGACGTCCCGAACGACGACGGCGCGCTGCTCTCCGGCATGTACGCGCGCGCGACGTTCACGGTCGCGCTGCGCGGCGGGACGCCGCAGGTGCCCACGGACGCGCTCGTGTTTCGCCGTGGCAAGGTCTACGTGCCGGTCGTCCGCCACGACCGCCTCAACCTCGCCGAGGTGACGCTCGGCTTCGACGACGGCCGCACCGTCGAGGTGACGTCCGGCATCGCGCCCGACGACCTGGTCGCGCTGAACGTCGGCCAAGCGGTGCGCGACGGCGAGACGGTACAGCCGGTGCCGGCCGGCGACGATTAGCCTAGGTTAGTTGCCCCAGCCTGGAGTCGACCAGCCGTCACTCCAAGGGTTCAACTTGCCGCTCGTCACGCTGGCATTTCTGATGGGCTACAGCGTCGAGTTCGCGTTCCCCGCGTTCGACGGGCTGATCGAGCGCGGTCGCCAAGCGTTGAAGCAGCCGGACGCCGCACCTGCGAAGCCCTGATCGCGCGCGTCTCAGCGCGCGTACGTCCCGATCAGCTCCGCCTGTCCGACGACGTGGCCTTCGATCGCGTGCAGCACGTCGTCCTTCGTCGCTCCAGGCTTCAATGCCGTCGGCGCGTTCAGCGCGTACAGCTTGAAGACGTAGTGGTGCACCTTCCCCGGAGGCGGGCACGGGCCGCCGTAGCCGAGCTTGCGAAAGCTGTTCGTGCCGTGCGTCCCGCCGCGAACGGTCTCGTCCGCGGGCACGCCCGCGGGGAGCCCAGTCACATCGCCGGGGAGATCGTAGAGCACCCAGTGCACCCACGTGCCCGCCGGCGCGTCCGGATCGTCGACGATGAGGCCGAGCGCCTTGGTCCCGTTGGGCGGCGCCGACCAGCCCAGCTCGGGGGAGCGGTTCGCACCGTCGCAGCTATACTCCTTCGGGATGGCGCCGTTCGCCGTGAAGGCCGGGCTGGTCAAGGAAAACGCCATGGCCGTGTCGCCGGTATCGACGACGAGCATCGCGACGAGCGTCGCCGCGAGCACCGCCGCGTAATGCAGCATTGATTCGATCGTGAACACCGCTAGGCTAGTACCGACCGCGATCGTCGGAGCCGCAGCAATAGGGACCGTCGGCGTCGGCGCAACAGCGCGAGCGTTGCGGGCAGCAGATCGTGCGCCCGCCTTGCGAGCACATCATGTCGCGCGCGTCGCAGGCGGCGTCTTGCGATCGACCGCCGTCGTCGCGCTCGTACTGCTCGTGCTCGTACTCTCGGCGCTGGCCGTAGTAGTCACCGGGCGGCGGCGGCGCCGAGCAGCAGTACGGCCCCGACGCGTCCTCGCAACAGCCGCGCCAGCTCGGGCAACAGAGCGAGCGCCGTTGCGCCTGACAGAAGTCGTAGTTCCGTGGGCACATGCCCGAGTAGTCGCCCCACACCGCGCGAACGGCGTCGAATGGTCCCGGCGGCGCGGGCCGGACGCCACCGCCTCGTGGCGGGGCGGCGCACGCCGCGACCGAGAGCAGCATCAGGCAGACGAGCAATCGACTCATGATCGCGCTCCTCGCGTCGACGAAGTCTCGCGGCGTGACAGGTTCAAGCTATCGAGTGACCCGCTGCTAGGCCAGCGGCGCAGGTCGCGCGGGGTCGTACGCACCCCGCGCTTCTGTGACGTTACTTCGCGACGCCGTTCGGCGCCGCGGTCGTGGTGGGCGTGAGCACGTGCCGATGAGACGTGCTCGTCTTTGCCGTCGCGACTTTGCGCGCCCGGTGCTTCGTTGCGGCGTGCTTCGCCGGCGTCGGACTGGGTTTCGGTGAGCTCATCGTCGCCGGACTCGACTTCGGTGAGCTGACGGTCGCCGGGCTCGCGGCCGGTGACGGTTTCGGTGACGGCCCGGCGCCGAATGCAGGCGCCGCGAGCAGCGCGACGGCGAGGACCGGAACTGCGATGCGAATCGACATGGTTCGTGACACCTCCTAGTCCACTCTCAACACCGAATGGCGCCAGAGTTGCGGTGGCCGAAAATGCCAGTGGCGGCACGCCTGCATGCGCGAGCGCACGCCGTCTGTGCGGGTGGTGGACACTCGCCGTGTCGGGTCGTGCAGCGCGTGCCGTCCCTCACATCAAAAGAAGATTTCCACGTGCAGATTTTTCTTTACCCGTTCGTATCCAGGCGTAAACTTCGCGGCACGACGCGCGGGAATGGCCGGCGCGTATCGTCGAGGGCACCCGTGCATCTGTCAGCCAGGTCCGTGTCATCAGGATCCGACCACCGGGCAGTGCACCGGATTCTGCGATCCGGCCGGACCGGGGGGCACCTGTCATCTCGAAGGGACCGAGTGCGTCTGCGGTCCACCGCCCTGCGGAATCGATGCCGCGACCGGCCAGTGCGGCGGCCCGTGTCCGCCCGGCGAGATCTGCGCCGTCAACGCGGCGAACCAGTGTGGGTGCGGCTCGCCGTGCCAAACGGTCGGGCAAAACGTCTGCGGCGGCGGCTGCCCGCCGGGCCTCGTCTGTCACCTGCAAGGGCAGGACTGCACGTGCGCGCAGCCGCCGCCGTGCGGATTCGGCGCGGAGACCGCCGGCGCATGCGGAGGCTTCTGTCCCGCGGGAACGACCTGCGATGTGAGGCCGACGGCGGCCGGTCTCTCGTGTACCTGTCAGTAACTGACCTGCGGTAATTCGACGGAGGGCGGCGGTCGTCTCACGACGCCGCCCTCCGCGTCGGCGGTTCGTAGTCCGAACGACGCCCGCTCGCGCCGCTTCTTCGGCGCGCCGATTCACGATAGACGTCGTCGCTTCATGACGGCCGATCCCGCTCCCGCGCCGCGACCCGCCGCCACGCCCTCCCCCGAGCAGCACCCGCCGGCGGGCAGGCACGACGGCGTACGCCGCGCGAGCCTCGCGGCGCTCGGGCTCGGTGCCCTCGGCGTCGTCTACGGCGACATCGGCACCTCGCCGCTCTACGCGCTCAAGGAGTGCTTCGGCGGCGAGTACGGCATCGCGCCGAGCGCCGAGAACGTGCTCGGCGTGCTGTCGCTCGTCTTCTGGTCGCTGCTGCTGGTCGTCGTCGTCAAATACCTCACGTTCATCATGCGCGCCGACAATCACGGTGAGGGCGGCATCCTCGCGCTCCTCGCCCTCTTGCGGCCGGCGGAGAACCCGACGTCGTGGCTGATCACGTTCGGCCTCTTCGGCGCCGCCCTCCTCTACGGCGACGGCGTCATCACGCCCGCGATCTCCGTCCTCAGCGCCGTCGAGGGACTCGAGATGGCGGCGCCGGCGCTCGCGACCTGGGTGCTGCCGGTGACGGTCGCGATCCTCGCCGGACTCTTTCTCGTCCAGCGACGCGGGACGAGTGACGTCGGCGCCGTGTTCGGGCCGGCGACGCTCATGTGGTTCGTGAGCATCGCCGCCGCCGGCGCACCGTGGATCGCGACGCAGCCCGCGGTCTTCGCCGCGCTCATGCCGACGCACGCCGCGCGCTTTCTCGGCGCGCACGGCTTCCACGGCTTTCTCGTCCTCGGCTCGGTCGTGCTGTGCATCACCGGCGGCGAGGCGCTCTACGCGGACATGGGACACTTCGGCCGGCGGCCGATCCGCCTCGCGTGGTACGCCGTCGTGTTTCCTGCGCTCTTCCTCAACTACTTCGGGCAGGGCGCGCTCCTGCTGTCGAGCTGTGCCGATGCGGGCAGCCTCGGCGTCGCGTGCCAACGTGCGGTCGACGGGCCGTTCTACGCGCTCGTGCCCCCGGCGCTCCTCTATCCGATGATCGCGATCGCGACGGTCGCGACCGTCGTCGCCTCGCAAGCGCTCATCTCGGGCGCATTCTCCCTGACCCAACAAGCGGTGCAGCTCGGCTTCATGCCGCGCCTCAACGTCGTGCACACGTCGGCTGCGACCGAAGGGCAGATCTACGTCCCGGCGGTGAACGGCGCGCTCATGCTCGCGTGCATCGCCGTCGTGATCGTCGCCGGCAGCTCGTCACGCCTCGCGGCGGCGTACGGCATCGCCGTCACCGGCACGATGAGCATCACGTCCGTCCTCTTCTACGTCGTCGCACGGCGGCAGTGGCAGTGGTCGGGGGTGCGCGCGGGCGTGCTCGTCGGCCTCTTCCTCGTCGTCGACGTCGCGTTCTTCTCCTCCAATCTCGCCAAGATCTTCCACGGCGGCTGGTTCCCGATGGTCGCCGCGCTGGCGATCTTCAGCGTGATGACGACGTGGCGACTCGGCGCGCGCTGGCGCATGCGCGAGCTCGCCAAGGTGCGGATGCGGTTCGATCAGTTCTTCGCGAGCCTGCGGCTCGACCCGCCGGTGCGCGTCCGTGGCACGGCGGTCTTCATGACGCAGGATCCGGAAGGAACGCCGCCGGCGCTGCTCCATCAGCTGAAGCACAACCAGGTGCTGCACGAGCAAGTGGTGCTGCTGACGATCGTCACCGCCAACGAGCCGGTCGTACCGCTCGCCGACCGTGTCGACATCGCCCAACTCGGCGCCGGCTTCTGGCGCGTGATCGCGCACTACGGGTTCATGGAGACGCCGAACGTCCCCGACGTCATGCGCTGCGCGGCGACGCAGGGGCTCGCGGTCTATCGCGGTCGTACGAGCTATTTCCTCGGCCGCGAGACCTTCATCGCGACCGGCCGCTCGAGCCTCCCCGGGTGGCGGCGGGCGCTCTTCATGTTCCTCGCCCGCAACGCGCGCTCGCCGACGGAGTTCTTCGGCATCCCGCCGAACGAGGTGGTCGAGCTGGGGGCGCAGATCGAGGTCTGAGCCGGTGCGCGCCGCGCTGCCGCTGCTCGCGCTCGTCGCCGGGTGCACCGTCGTCGTCCACGACGACGCGTGGCGGTCGCCGGTCGCGCGCGATCACCCGCTCGTCGGCGTGATCTGGGACGTCGCCGCGCGCCGGCCGATCCCGCGCGCCGCGCTCATGCGGCGCTTGGCGGGGACCGACATCGTTCTCCTCGGCGACAAGCACGACAACGCCGACCATCACCGCTTGCAAGCCGAGATCGTCGCCGCGCTCGCGGCGCGCGGCCGGCGGCCGGCGGTCGCGCTCGAGCCGATCGCCGTCGACCGCAGCACGGCGCTCGCCGCGGCGCTCGCGGGCCCGGCGCCGGCGTCCGAGCGCGTGATCGCCGCCGTCGCGCCCGACCGTCGCGGCTGGGACTGGGCTCTCTACGCGCCGATCGTCGACGCCGCGCTGCGGGCGCGACTGCCGCTCGTCGCCGCGGATCTCGATCCAGCGGACCTGCGCGCGATGCGCGCGGGCGGCGTCGGCGCGCTCGCCCCTGCGACGCGTGCGCGCCTCGGGGTCGATCATCCGTGCCTCGGTCCCGACGCGCGCGCGGTGGTGGCGGCGGAGATCCGTCGCGATCACTGCGGCCACGCGCCCGAGAGCATGCTCGAGCGCATGGTCGACATGCAGCAGGCGCGCGACGCGCAACTGGCGCGCGCGCTGGTCGACGCGATCGCGGCCGGCGCCGACGGCGCGATCCTCATCGCCGGCGTCGGTCACGTGCGGCGCGATGTCGCGGTGCCGCTCCACGTCGCGCGCTGGTCTCCTCACGCCGGGATCGCGAGCGTCGCCTTCGTCGAGGTCACGCCCGGACGCAGCGATCCGAACGCCTCGCTGCGCGACGAATTCGGGACACGCGTGCCGTTCGACTACGTGTGGTTCACCCCGCGCGTCGACGTGGAGGATCCGTGCGCGGCGTTCCGCCAGCAGCTCGAGCGCCTGCATGGCGGGCACCCGACGGCGTCGTAGCCTCGCGCCGCCGCGACCGATCGCAGGGAGGGGCGGCGTCACCGCGTCGCCCCTCCCGCGGGGTTCACGTCGACCGCGACGCTGAGCGGTCGGCGATCACCGCGTTACGACCGCGGTTGCGGAACGATCCGGAGGTACGGCTTCAAGGCCTTCCAGCCTCCGGGGAACTTCTTCTTCGCGTCGTCGTCCGAGACCGACGGGACGATGATGCAATCCTCGCCTTGCTTCCAGTTGACCGGCGTCGCGACGCTGTACTTCGCAGTCAGCTGCAGCGAGTCGACCGCGCGCAGGATCTCGTCGAAGTTGCGGCCCGTGCTCGCCGGGTAGGTGAGCATCAGTTTGACCTTCTTGTCGGGGCCGATGACGAAGACCGAGCGCACCGTCAGCGTGTCGAGCGCGTTCGGGTGGATCATGTCGTAGAGGTTCGCGACCTTCCGCTCCGGATCGGCGATCAGCGGATAATTGGGAGCGTAGCCCTGCGTCTCCTTGATGTCCTGCGACCATTTCTGGTGCGAGTCGACCGGGTCGACGCTCAGGCCGAGGATCTTCACCCCGCGCTTGTCGAACTCCGGCTTGATGCGCGCCATGTAGCCGAGCTCGGTCGTGCAGACGGGCGTGAAATCCTTCGGGTGCGAGAACAGCACCACCCAGTTGTTGCCGATGAATTCGTGAAACTTTATCGGACCTTCCGTCGTTTCGGCGGTGAAGTCCGGTGCGATGTCTCCGAGTCGTAGCGCCATGATGCGTTCCTCCTTCGGGACTTTGCATCGCAAAAGGCAGCGCTTGACTCAAGAGAGGCCGACCGCCAGTAACGACGACGCGATTCACTGACCTCTGCCCCCGCAAAGGAGACTGCGATGGTGCACCGTATGCAGTGGACGTTGGCCACAGTGCTGTGTGTGCTGATGTGCTCGCTCGTGGCATCCGGTTGTGGCGACGGTGGCTCGAGTCACAAGGCTAGTCTCACCTGCGGCTCGACCGAGACCTCGCGCAACGGCACGACGACGAACTTCGTCGTGACATGCACGGTCACCCGTGCGCCCGAGTCCGACATCAGCTTCGATCTGGTTGCCCGCCTCGAGGGAATCGACGGAAGCAAAACCGACAACGACTTCTGCCGCGGCTCGCTGGAGAATGGCACCGGGAGCTGCATGAAGACGTTTTCCATCGACTCGGCCGTCACGCGGTCGATCCGCCTGAGTGGCAGCACGCAACCGAGCAACCGCTCGATCGGATCCTTCGCGCTGTTCCCAGCGTCCTGACGAGAGTCACGTCGCCGCGCGCGGCTAGCCCGGATTTCTCACCAGGTCCACGTCGCGAGAGCGCCAAGCGCGCGCCAGATCGGGGCGAACGGAGCGCCGAGCGACGTAGGCGGACTGCACAGTCCGTTGAGGAGCGAGGCGCGAGTACGGCCCGAG
>Ga0137359_10003410_pt1 | contig 12880 bp, 15 predicted proteins | sample Mad1_40_16metaG_FD_108281 | JGI IMG/M metagenome (GOLD analysis project Ga0137359, IMG submission 108281) | Vadose zone soil microbial communities from Angelo Coast Range Reserve, California, USA - Mad1_40_16 metaG | ecosystem: Environmental > Terrestrial > Soil > Vadose zone | place: USA... | reverse complement strand
GATAACCCCGAGAAGAGTAGCGTCGGTGTGCGCCCACCCGTGAATGACCGCTCCCGCTAATCCGCGTTGTCCTTTGCGAATGAACAGGCGAACGCGTGGGTCTTGCCTCGCGCACTCACGCACCACGTCCGCAGTTCCATCCTGGCTGTCATCGTCAACGACGATGAATTCGCACTCGATTGGAAGCGGCGCAACCGCTCTGCTGATTCGATTCAGCAGAGTGGGAATATTCCCCGCTTCGTTCAAAGTTGGAATCACTAACGCTAACTTCGGCTTTGGAATATCGATCATGAGGGGGCCCTTAATTTGTGGCGCAACTTCTTGGATGTTTGTGAGTAGAAAGGTGTTGGTCGAAACGAGCAGCAAAACTCCTGTATACCGCGGTACTTTTTGACGCAGAAAATGCGAGGAACTTACGCAGTGACTGTAGAACTCATTTGCGGTCGGAGCGTATTCGACGCTGTTGATTTGGCAAAACGATCAACAATTGCCAAATGAACATCCTCCCGCTCCGCCGCCGCAATCAGTTCCATCCCGGCCATTTTCCGGATCTCGAGGTAGGACTCGCGATACTTGTGCATAAAGTCGAGTGGATACTCTGGCTTTCTTGCGCGGGCGACTTCAGGGATTGCGTCTAGCAGATAAGACAAGTCGGGCTTAGGAACGACCCGTAACAACAGCTTGGCATAAGCGCGCACCAGCCAGTTGTTCATGGGGAGGGCTGCTAATTGATCGTAAATATAACGGTCGAAAATAATTACACCCGCTCTTTCACCTCTCGCTCTTCTGACCACGCGCCGAAGGTTCAGAACGTCGAACAGATGCAGAATTGAGCGTCCCGCCAGCAAAGGCCAGGTCTGTGTGTTCTTGTCTTTCCGCTCTGCAGGGCGCTCGGGCGTACCAACGGCCCCATCACTCTGCAGAACTCGTCGGCTGAAACCGCTTCGGGCGCCACGCCATAGAACCACGTTGTCCCAGAAAATCAGTTCATGAACTGGAATTCCTTGCTCTACCAGATAGCCGCGCAACTTCTCGATCTGCGTGCTCTTGCCCGCGCCATCAATTCCTGAAAAGGTGATCAACACTGATTTCACAAAGAAGGTCCCTAAAAACCTTTCTCCCGCAGCACCCGATCAATGTCCCGGACTACCTGGTACGTGGCTTGGACTGCCTGCCGTAAGAGCTGCAACGGTGCCCAAAGCCACGCCGGCACCAGCTAGAAATCCCAATTTAATCAGCAGGGAACGTATTTGGCGTTGCTTCGGAGGAGCAATCGCAACTCCCGCAGGTTGGGATGCGGCACCTCCGGTCACCCGCACGGAGGGAGCGGCCGCCGTCCCACTCGGCTGTGGCGCGTTTGATTGTGGTGTCGATCCGTTCGGTTGCGCCCCGGTCTGCTCCGGCGTTTGCTGGGCTGGGGGCGGCGCCTGCTGCGTAGACCGTCCTGGACTATCTGGAAGCTCAATCGGCGGTTGCGGCGGATTTTGAGTCTGACCACTGGACTGCGGCGCAGACGATTGCTGCGCTAGCAGTGGCTCGGCCGCTCCGCTGAGCACCACGATCAGCAGTCCACAAACCGTGCGCGCCAGGGTTCGATTCATGACGCCTCTCTGCATGCCGGAATTACGCTGCCACCGGCTGCGGCTGAACCGCGCCTTCGGAGCGCACCTCTTCTCCCGCTGCCTCGGGGGAAAGAGCGAAGCTCGGGACGTCCGCGGGAAACGCCGGAAATTTCTGAAAAAGACGGTCCATGCGAGTTAGTTCTAAAACAATGGCCGCTTCCGGTGAAATTCCTCCCAGTTGAAGAGCGCCGTCATGTTTGGCAATTTCCTGCATGCACGCCAGAAGTCCCTCCAGGCCGCGCACATCGATTTTCTTGACCCGCGAAAGGTCTACAACCACGCAGGGCGTGCCAGTTGTAAGTTTGCGCTTCAACTCGCGCCCAAGTTTCCTTGCTTCTTTAGCGCCAAAAGATTCCGGCAAGTTAATCATGATTGCGGACGGGGTATCCATTTCACCTTCCTCGGGTCCCAAAATTACAGGAACATAAAATCCAAAAAACTTCTTCTTTACAGATGCCAATTGTTAATAACAGGTTACATACAGTGAACCACTCATTTCTCGATCCTAGATCTCGTTCATCAGAAACGGCGCTGTTTTCGGAAGAGAAGGAAGAGGTTTGCTGCCGTTGACTCCGATGAGTCGCCGGTCGCCTATGCTCACCTCTACATTCCGCTCCAAATGAAATACTGTCTTATCGATAACGATTGAGCGGCGCACATCGAGTCCCATGCCGATGTAGCTATCCTGCAAAATGCAGGATTGATCGACCATCGTTCCGTAATCGATTTCGCAGTCGCCTTCAATTGCGGTGGCGCCCATCAATGTGCACGAAGCTGCGACGCGCGATCCAGCCCCAACGAAAGCTGGCCCTTGCACTATTGCTGAACTGTCTACCTCCGCGCCATGGCCGTGCCAGATTTGTGGTTGTACTTCGATTCCAACTGGATATAGGCCGCAGGTCCCACGCAAGCCATCTTCGACGAGCTTCCGAAAATCCTGTGGCTTGATTAATCGGTTTACATAGCCGCCATAGAGAAACCGCTGTTGCTGCGGAATCAGCCCACCCAGGGCCTTGCGGTACGCGCTACCAGCATCGCGCAAGAAGCTCGCGTCGACCAGAGCGATATCGAGCGAGCTATCAGTTCCATAGACCTGTGTGAGAGCACTGCGTTTTTCGAGATGAAACTGCACTAGTTCGCTATAAGCTAAATCGGTATAAGTGCTCATCCGAATTAACAGCAACAAATCAACGCCCTGCTGCATATGACGTGCGACGGCGCTTTCCCAGGCTGCGATGAATGCGCTTGAATTCGAAGTCGAAGGCACTACCTGGTTCGTTCCTGTGCCTTCCGAAATGACACAGGATTCAACAACACCAAACGCCCGCAGCTTGGCAATCGCGCGATCTAGAAGACTTTGTCCTAAGAGGTCCACCAGCATGCGAGAAGCGCTGGCAAAAAAGCGTGAACCCTCTCTGTTCGGGTACGTCGAAGGATTCTCCGAAAGGCCTCCGGCGACACCATGTCCTCCCGTCAGAGTTAAGACTGCCCCAATTTTCACCTTGTCATCACCTCAGTCATCGATGCCACAACACCGCCTGCCCCCGAGGCAGACGTCCGTAGTTCAACTCCAACCCTGGCGTCAGGCGGTAGTTGCTGTGAATTGCGAAACTGCCGGTCTGGAAGTCAGGCCTGCCGGGACTCGTTCATCTTCCCAGCGGACATGATTTCTCCGGGCGCGTGGCCGGAGGACCCGGGCTGCCGTGGTTTCATCTTCCTGCCGCGCGCGGCCCAGCAACTCGCGAATGCGAAGTTTCGCTTTGTGCAATTGAGATTTTGAATTCCCTACGGAGCAATCGAGCAGTTCCGCAATCTCCTGGTGCTCATAGCCCTCGACTTCATGCAATAAGAATATGGTGCGGTAGCCATCTGGAAGTTCCTTTATGGCGCGAGCTAGAGCGATGCGGTCGACACAGCCCACTAAACGGTCGTCGCGGCTTCCATATTCCCGTCGCACAACTTTTGCATCCTGGCTGCAGGGCTCGTCCAGAGATATTTGCCGAAGGGCTTTCTTTCGAAAATGCATCAGCACGGTATTCACTGCGATCCGATAGAGCCAGGTAGAGAGGGCGGAGTCGCCGCGGAATGTAGCGAGTTTGCGGAATACCTGCAGAAACGCGTCTTGCGTCAGGTCCTCTGCTTCTGCCGTATTGTTGGTCATCCGAAGGCAAACGGAATAGATTCTGGCTTTGTGCGAGTGGAATAAAGAAGCGAACGCGTCAGAATCACCTTCCTGTGCGCGCTTTACTAGGTCGAGATCGGAATCGAACCGAACGGTGGTATTAGGTTGGGTGGTCACTTGCCTCTCCTTTCAAAACGTCCGCCAGTGGTGCGTTTCCCGGCAGAGCGATTTCCCGCAATCACTATCCGAATGTAGAGTTGTAGCGCTGAATGGTCTATCCGGTGAGGTATGTATGCCCCCCGTGATGTTGCTGTACCGTGTTGACCCGCAACGACCTGCGCTGTGCAGCTGCACTGGGCTGTAAACCACCGCTCATTAGGAGATCTGTACGCGGCAGCGGGGCCCGTGTACCTGCTCACGCAATCCATTGTCGTTTCGCCCCTTGCGCAATCCTTAAGCCCTTCTCAGAAAACCGCACAGAAAGAATCATGCCCTGGATAATCGCAAATGCAGGGCCAAATCTGACTGATTGAAAACAAGGGCTAAGCTCGCCCATGACTGTGATTAATGATGCCAATCCGGAACTCTTTCGCCCAATATGGTCACCGCTCCGATACATTCTCTTTCTCTCTCAGCCGCCGTTTAAAGAGCAGTTCCCTAACCACAACTGGACATCCGGAATTTACTGCACGTGTTTTTGTGACTCGAAAGTGCATACCGTGATTTGCGGAGTCGATTACACTGTGCCTCGCTGGATGTGTTCATCTCCTAAGTGATTCCAGCAAGGCACGTAGCGCATCAGGCGGAGCTGTCCTGCGCGACATTTGATAGCTACAGAAAGTCCTTACACAAACTACAGACTTGGCAGGATTGTTCATCATGCGAGCCCAGCCTATGCTCGCTTGCATGAAAGTTGCCCTCAATTTCCCCACCTTTCGAGCAGGCGCCGGTAAAAAATAACCGCCGGCACCTGCTTCTCGCCTCAACACCACGGCGGTGGATGGAAATCAGGGTTGTAAGACTCAGGGTTGTAAAACTACTGAAGACCTCGAACGGCGCCTAGCCGCTCAATAATCAATCAACTTCAACTCCTCCAGGAGGCCAACATGAAGATCAATTCGTTGCAAGATCTCTACGTCGAACAACTGCGCGATTTGTATGACGCCGAAAATCAACTCATCAAAGCGTTGCCGAAAATGGCCGAAGCCGCGAACTCAGAAGACCTGCGGGAGGGCTTTGAAGAGCACCTCGAGCAGACCAGGGGACATGTCCAGCGTCTGGAAACGATTTTTGCGAAGCTTGCTGAAAAACCCAAGGGCGAGAAGTGCAAGGGTATGGAAGGTCTGCTGAAAGAAGGCAGTGCGATACTGGACGAAGATATGGACGAAAACGTGAAAGATGCCGCCATCATTGCCGCTGCCCAGCGCATAGAGCACTATGAAATCGCCGGTTATGGCACCGTGCGGACGTTTGCGAATCTGCTCGGAGATCGCGAAGCCGCATTACTGTTGCAGCAGACTCTCGATGAGGAAAAAGAGACCGACCAGCAATTAAGTGAGTTGGCGGAAGACATCAATATCGAAGCCGAGCACAAAACGGAAGACAGTGAAGACACCGAAAACGAAGAGCGTCTGCAATCTCGGACCAGCAGCCGCAAGAAGCCAGCCGCGTAACTAGGACTGGTAGAAGGTGAAATAGAGCAGCCGGCAGCTTGACTCGCGCTACCGGCTGTTTTTTCTGATGCCTATTCGATTCCCGCTTGCACAACGTGCACAATATTGTTCCGCACCGCGTATAGTACCAGATCGCTGACTGAATGCAGCTGCAGTTTGCGCATGATATTAGAGCGGTGCGTTTCCGCCGTCTTAACGCTCAACCCCAGCGCGACTGCGACTTCCTTCGTGCTTTTTCCTTCGGCGAGCAATTGCACAATTTCACGCTCGCGCGGCGTGAGCCGGTTGCGTCCCGCCGTCGGTATGGCTCCCGGGGTCCCGCCCTTGAGGTAGCCTTCGAGCACCATGGCGGCAACCTTGGACGTGAAGTATGTCTTGTCGCGGCGTAATGCTTCTACCGCCGCCACCAAGTCCCGGGCGGCGTCTGATTTCAGCAAAAATCCACGCGCTCCCGCGTTCAATACTTCGCGGACTACCTGATCAGAATCATGCAAAGTAAGAATCAGCACGCGGGCTTGCGGATTCGTCTTCAGGATCTGCCGCGTAGCCTCGAGACCATTCAAGCTCGGCATCCCAATATCAAGGATTACGACATCGGGCTTGAGTTGCTGCACCTTGTCCACGGCATCGCGGCCGTCCCCAGCTTCACCGCACACTTGCCAATCCGGCTGCGCTTGCAGCAGAGACGCCAGCCCTTTCCGCACTACTTCGTGATCGTCGGCTATAAAGATCCGAAACGTTCCCATTGGTCTAACCTCCCACCATGCACGGTGAACTCGAAATGGAGACAGGACACAAAATCACAGAACCGGAGAGCACGTCTTTGCATCACGGTTGCCAATCAGAAAATCCTTTGTATCCGAACGTCAGCAACTCACATATCGCGCACTCGTGTAAATCTTACTTCCAGCTATGTCACAGTTGTGCCAATATTTCCCTGATCTTACGATTTCAACATTCTCTTACGGACAATACCTCTGGGGAGCCGGTCCGCATTCCATTCACATTGCTCTCATGCTGATCCAGCGAAACAAGCCGCAAACCGCGCGCTGGCTCCAGCAACAGTGTAAAGGTGGAAGCACAATGACCGCAAAGCCAGAAGTGAACTGTTTCCCGCTGCGGTTTCTCATCGAACGGTGCCGATGCTTCATCAGTCGCGGCAAGCGAAATGGATGTAATTTCGAACTGAAACAGCCGGCCCTCAAGGAACGAGTGCAGTGGGCGATTGCAATTTTCGTTAATGCAGCGCGCCAACATACTTTCCCGAAAAAACAATACACGCAACCGCCCGACCTTACAGCTAAAACCCTAACGTTCCAATACAGTCGGAACTGTATTTTCAGGAGGTACTTTCGTCAGAGAGCCTGAACTTAATCGCGATATGCCACGATTCCGCAATACACAACGTGCGATACAAAATAACGACGGGGCACGATTATCTGACAGAGTACGATACGAGCACCTACACTGCCGATGAAGCCACGAGCAAAACATCTTCAGCCCACAGCAGCCCCCTTAGTCCCTTCGCACCCGACGCTCGAGTTGGATAGCGTGCAGAAACCGGTTCCAATTTCCTGGATCGCGCAGGAAGTCGTTATTCGGACCTCTCCTGACGAGGATTCAGGACGGGGAAATCAGCCCGTCATTTGTAATCACCCAATCGGCTCTCTCTCGATGAGGCCCCATACGCCTACCATGTCTTACGCGACAAGAAAGAGGGGTGCGTCAAAGTCGTACTCGACCCATGGAAAGAGGCAAAAGCCGCTTAGTTCCTGTCTTTTGCGTGCCGGCGGGGGAGATAGCCAATTGAGCGTGTTTACTCCGTGGTTCTCTGTGTCTTTACCCCGTGGTCCTCTGTGGTTAGGGTTTTAGGTTCACGATCACAAAGCCATGGGTAACCACTGAGATCACATAACAAAATTGAAAGCCTGAATCCCAAATGCCCCGAATCGCGTCTGTTATAATAAGCCGTAAGTAAGTAAAGGAGAGCCCATGGCCACAAGCACGACAGAAATCAGACCTCAGGAGATGCCGACTCATCAGGAGCCGAAGAAGGCGCCTATTTCGCTTACCCCGACCGCCGTCGCCAAGGTGAAGGAAATCATGGCCCAGCAGAATCCCGTCCCGGCAGGTCTACGCGTGGGAGTTGTTGGAGGCGGCTGCTCCGGCTTTTCCTATTCCATGTCCTTCGAGAACGCTTCCGGGATGATGGACAAAGTTTTCGACATGGACGGCCTGAAAGTCTACGTGGACGCAACCTCGGTCATGTACCTGAATGGCTGCATCGTTGATTACCTCGAAACCCTGGAAGGTGCAGGCTTCAAGTTCGAGAATCCCAACGTAAAGAGCACCTGCGGCTGCGGATCATCGTTCAGCGTTTAAGCGTCGCATTCACTTCAAAGATAAAGATCAAAGGCCCCTGGCGAAGGGGCCTTTCTACTACTTGTGCGCTTCGAATATAGTGCAGTCTCGTTGATCAATGGCTGCCGACCCACATTGCCGTCAGATAAACTCCAAATCCAAAGGTCGCTGCCAGCAAGACCACTATCAGCGGCCTGTGAAGAAGGTAGTGCCAACCACCTGCAACAGAAATCCTCCTGTGTTGGCTTGTTGTCGGCTCATGAGCGTAACGTGCCACATGTAAATGGCAACGATAATGATCCAGACGAAAATGGCGCTCACGATACCTCCCGCGAGACTTTTCAAGAAAATCATAAGTTGTCCCTGATTTTCTTTCTTTCGCCGAACCTCATTTTCCCCACGCCCTACTGTTGATTCGGCTGCTGAGGACTCGGCTGCTGCGGAGCCGGATTCATGCCCTGACCTAAGCCCATTCCTGGATTTTGGCCAGCCACACCCGGCGCGCCATTCTGTTGATTCACTTGCGTCGCCCCCTGCAGCGGTGGCTGGTTCGGCGTCATCAGCAGGCCGCCCCGGTCCGTGCTCGGGTCATAAATGAATTGCCATTGGTTGTAATGATCTTTCTTATTGAACTCGCGGACGGTCTTATCCTTGCTGGCGCTTGCGACGCCAATTATCGCTCCTCCGCCAAAAACCTGCGGACTGCCGCCTGCTCCGTTCGAAGTCACGAAACCAGGCCGTTGCGTAGAATCCTGTCCTCCGGGCCCTTGCGGCGAACTCTGCCCGGTCGCAACACCCTGCGCAGGCTGATCGGTAGCCACCGGGTTCTGTTGTTCATTCCCGGCCGAATTCTGCATAGGAATAGAGCTTGGCCCGAACCCTGCGGTCGCCGTCGCCGCCGAATTCAGAGCGCCTGGCGCCCCAGGCTCCTGCGCTGAGATATTCGCATCTGCACCCGGCTGCAAACCACTTGCTGCTCCAGGATTGAAGGAAACCTGCACATCAGTCATGTGCAGCGGCTTAAAATCTTTTTCCTTTCCGGTACTGGGGTCCCTATTCATCGGATCTGTGTAGCGTTTTCGCAAGAACCGGATGTTGTTGCTATTCTCGAGTTCCTCGATGCGCGTCGGATACCGGCCGAACTTCTTGAAGTATCGCCTGACCGCACGCGAGTACTGCACTCCCCGATGGATAAGCTCTTCCTCGCGGTCGCGCTTCATTTGAAAGCTGATCTTCTCAACCATAGCCAGCGAAGCCAGCGCCAGCACCACAACGAGAAGCATCAGCGTAAGCAGGATGTAACCGCGCTGCCGTCGTTGAGAATGGAAATTCATAAAACCGTCGTGAATTGAATCATTGAACCATCCGATCATTGACTGCTCAGAGCGCATTAATGATTCAATCGCTCAATGATTGAATTCCTCAGCCTTGCGTCAGCGGAATACTCTGCCGGTTATTGCTCAGTACGTCCAATATCTCAACGGCGTTTGGAGTAGCGTGAACGATCTTGTATCTGCGGTTCACGATGTCTCCTTCTTTAGCGATGAAAACGTCCTCCCCATGCGCCAGGAAGATACTCCTGGGTTCACCGGGTTTGCTGACCACATTGGCAAAGCCGTAATACTTCAACTCAATCGGCGGGGGAGGAGGAGGTGGTGGCGGACCTTTCGGCGCCTCCTGCTGCTGGGCGACTGGAGCAATGATCTTCGGAATCTCGACATAAGCCCTGAAAATATTCCGTTTACTCCCTTCGTACTGTTTGTCCTCGCTGGCTTTCAGAATGTCATATCGCAACGTCGGATCCAAAGACAGAGCAGCCTGCTGCTTCTTGCTTGCGTTCCGCTTTCTCGTCTGACTGCGAGGTGTTGGTATCTGCGCCGAAGTAGTGGGATCAACGTTGGCAGCTACGGGCGTGGATGCACTTGGCGAACTGCTGCCGGATGAACCAATAAAGCGAATGACGACCAGCACCAGCGCAACCGCGCCCAGCACTACAGCTGCGATCAACTTCGTCCGGTTTTCAGTCCCTCCCTGCACTATACCGACCTCAGATAAGTTTCTAGCTTGATTTGCAGCCTCACGATTCCACCCTGCTCGCCGCCCAGCTGCAGATCATCCACGATAAAAAACAGCCGGTTGCGTTCAAGGGCATTAATAAAGCGTGCCAACTGCAAGTAATCGCCCGAAAGCTCTGCTTCAACTTCAACGCGCTGCAAGTCATCGATGGCTGCATCTTTGTGGCTGTACTTTACCCCCGACATTCGGACACCGGTCGCTGATGCCACTTTGCCCAGGTCGGTCGAGATCGCCGAGTCTTCAGCAGGGAAGCGGTCGTGGTAGAACTCATCAATCTGGCGCTGCGCCAGAGGGATCTTCTTGTCTAGTCCACGCCAGGGAGCCGACTCCTTAGATTTCAGTTCGAGCCAAAGTTGCCGTAATTGCTGTTGCCGCGACTCCTGCGAGCCCGCCAGCGGAGTCAGCAGCAAAATCGCTGCCGCGATATCCACTACGACAAGCGCAGCGATGGCTATCTTCATCCGGTTGCGCGCTTGTTTTAGGTCGGCCACTAGTTCATGCCTCCGCTCGCTGTCGCTTCAGCAGACGGGACGTAGAGTGCGCTGATATCGAATTGCACGCGGTCGCCGTTATTCGTAGCAGTAACGTCTGAGCGCTCAGATTCAATCTGCGTCTGCTTGAATCGCCTTGAGCCTTCCATCTTGCGCACCAGATCCAAAGCCTGTTCCCGCGAATCGCCCGCCACCACCAGCTTGATTTCGAGATTGTTGTCGGCAGACATACCAGGATGGATCGAAACTATGTGCAGTCGCGCGGGCATTACCCGCTCCAGGTCTTCAAATACTCGAGTCCACGAAAATGCCTTGCGCTGAAACAACTCGTTAAGAAATCGCGAACGGTCGCGCAAGGTGCGATTCTGCGGCTGATTCAGGATCGCCTCCGCGCGTCCCTTATCCTGATCGTACGCTGCAATCTCGGTTCGAAGCTTCGACATCTGCGCGCGGTCCTTGCTGGCGTTGATGAAGCTGGTCGCGGCCAGGAACACGAGCAGAGCCGTCGCTAGTCCCAGCAGCGCCAGTCCGGTGCCCCAGTAGGTCCAGAAACGACTGGAATCCTCATAGGGATGCGTAGCGAGGTTGATATTAATCTGCATCAGTTAGAAAGCAGCGCGCCAACTACTCCCGCCATCCTCCACTTGGGAATCGAGCCCCCGCCCAGGCCCAGCTGTGATGCGGTCACCAGTTCTTGCACCTTGGCCCCGGTTTGGGCATGCAACGCCGGTGCGGCAGTAGCTAAATCGGAGACGCCGGCCACAAAAATCTGTTCAATGTTGGTGGTATACGTGTCTGGACCCACTCCCACTGACGGATATACGTCTTCCGCCAGTTGCTCGCCGCTGATGGTCACTCCCCGAGCATTCTCCAGAGAGCGAAAGAGCAGCAAATGCTGCTTGTCGAGGATCGCGATGCTGGTGGTGCGTGAATCTACTTTTACCACCAGAGTTGGCTGCTTTGCTGAGGCCACGCCCAATGCTGCGAGCATAGACGGCAACACGATGCCAGGGCTGAATCCAGCCTCGCGGAATGCCGTCTCGTAATCCTCAACCACGCTGTTCAGTGCAACCGCTGCCACCACCCGCGTTCCGCTATCGGCAACCTGCGCGTGATAAGAAACCATGGCTTTATCCACATCGAACGGCAGCGACTTGCGCAATCGGAAGCGCACCACTCCTTCAGCTTCCTCGCGCTTATCGGGAAGAGTCTCAAAGTCCAGCAACACCACCCGTACAGCCGCGTCCGGCAGTATTGCAATCACGTCCCGAGAACGTCCGCCAACGCCGTCGAGTGACTCGCGCAGCGCTTTCACCACCGAAGTCCGCTCGCGGAGATTGTTCTCCGTCAAATCGGGCACCACGCATCCGGGCTTAAGCTCGCTTGTCGAACACAGCTCGAGCACCTGCCCGGAATCGGCCGCCCGCGCGGCAATCACCCGGTCAGCAGCAATCTCGCACGCCAGCTTCGGTCTGGTGGATTGGTAATTACGGCTCATTTAAGAAGTTGTAAGTGGTCAGTGGCCAGTGGACAGCTTCAGGACTCTCATCCGTGATCACTGACCATTAGCCACTGACCACTCCATTACCTCATCGTCTCAATAAACGTGACCTTATTGATCTCCTTCAGGGTGGTCATTCCGTTGCGAACTTTGTCGAGCGCCGATTCTCGCAGGAACCGCATGCCCTCTTCGCGCGCCGCCCGCCGAATCTCCGACGTCGGCTTTCTTGCCAGAATCATCTCCCGAATCCGGTCGCTCAGGTCAAGCAACTCGTGGATCGCCGTCCGTCCTCGGAACCCCGTGCCTGCACACTCAATGCACCCTTGCCCCTCGTAGAACGAAACCTTGGACCACTGCTCAGGATCGAGTCCACTGGCCTCCAGCACGTCCGGGGTATATTGCACTACGGACCGGCAAGAATTGCAGATCAACCTCACCAGTCGCTGCGCCAGGATGCAGTTCAGCGCGGAAACGAAGTTATAGGGCTCGACTCCCATATTAAGGAAGCGCCCAATCACATCCACAACGTTATTCGCGTGGACCGTGGTAAACACCAGGTGTCCAGTCAACGCCGACTGAATGGCGATCTGCGCGGTTTCCGTATCACGTATCTCGCCCACCATGATCTTGTCCGGATCGTGCCGCAAAATAGATCGCAGGCCGCGCGCAAATGTCAGCCCTTTCTTTTCGTTTACCGGAATCTGCGTGATACCGCGAATCTGATACTCAACCGGGTCTTCAATAGTGATGATCTTGTCTTCTTCAGTCTTGATTTCGTTTACCGCAGCATAGAGCGTCGTCGTTTTGCCGCTGCCCGTAGGTCCGGTTACCAGCACCATGCCGTAAGGCTCGCTGATATAGTGCCGGAATTTGCGTAAGTCGTCCTCGTCGAATCCTACGACTTCAAGCGTCAGTGAGCGAAACTTCTCGCTCATCGACTCTTTATCGAGCACACGCAGAACTGCGTCCTCACCGTGAATCGAGGGCATGATCGAAACGCGGAAATCAATCGGCCGCTCCGGCTGTCCGTACTT
>Ga0137359_10003407_pt1 | contig 12885 bp, 10 predicted proteins | sample Mad1_40_16metaG_FD_108281 | JGI IMG/M metagenome (GOLD analysis project Ga0137359, IMG submission 108281) | Vadose zone soil microbial communities from Angelo Coast Range Reserve, California, USA - Mad1_40_16 metaG | ecosystem: Environmental > Terrestrial > Soil > Vadose zone | place: USA... | reverse complement strand
TTTATTGAACAGCCCGGCTCTTCGGATATCTTTGTTCACTACAGCGCCATTCAAGGTGACGGCTTCAAGACTCTCGAAGAAGGTCAAGAAGTTGAATTTGAAGTGACGCAAGGCCCGAAAGGACCACAGGCTGAGAAAGTGACCAAAGCGTAGGGTCTCCCCGGCTTGCTTTTTAGCAAAGCCACTGACCGCTTCCGGTCGTGAGCCCGGAAGACGCGAAAAGGAAAAGGCGATCTCGTTAACGAGATCGCCTTTGTTCTTTTGTCCGACAAACTTTAAAGTTTGTCGCCCCCGTTAGTTCTGCCCGCAAACGCCACGACAAACTAAAGTTCGTCGGACAACTCGACTCTTTACTTGTCCGCCTTCGCTTTGAAACTTACGTGACCGCTTTCCACCTCGACCGAAAAGGTTAAGCGATCAGATCCTATCTGTCCTTTCAGGCTTTCCGTGCGTTCCATTATCAGGCGATGAAACTTTGCGAAAGAAAGATCCCTTGTCGGTTCCCCGCAACTTCGTTTGGCTTCTATCAAGGCGTCGTAGACACCTTTAACGGTGCGCACGTCGTGACGCACGTCTGTGCATGAAAACTCGGAGCGAGTAAATGGTACGGCATTATCCCGGTTAGAAGCCCGCGCGGCCGCACTGACATCACGCCCTTCTTCCTTTCCCTGCAGAATGCGGCGCCACAGCTCGCGGAACGAAGCGTATCTGGTAGCCAGAGAGTTGTAGTGATAACGCTGCGCCAAATTGAGTGTACGGTCGTCGCCCAGACGCTTCAGATGCGATTCAACGCGCATCTTTGAGTCATAAGGAGGACGTTTCGTGCCACCATTAAAGTAAACATCGTATTCGATTTTCAGACGACGGATCTCTTCCTCGAGCCGTCCCAGGCGATCATCAATAGTGGGTTCTTCGGACACCCCGGTCTTGTTCCGGTCCCGACGCTCTTTGGCGAGCCTGGCTAACTTATTATCTTTTATGGACAAGTCCGAACTCCTATCGGTGGCGCAAGCAGGGTCGCCACCAGTGATCTCAGTGTAGGGGCTCGGTTCACCAGGTGTCAATATTGTTTTTCGCAATTGCCTCGGATGGGTGAAACAGCATATTCTGCTGACACTTATTGGGGTAAAAGTCGAAACACTAAATGCCTAAAACGCAGACCCAGGCTTCGCTCAGAGCACTTCCCTCGGTGGATACCCTGTTGCGCACTGAGACTGCTCGGTCGATAAGACCGCAGGTGGGTGCGAGCCGATTGAGTTCCCTTGCCCGCCAAATTACGGATGAGATGCGTCGTGAGATGCTCGCCGCCGGTTCGGGTGAAGGCGCTGAGCCGGCAGATAGCGGATCTCGAGCGATCCTTCTCAGGGAAGCCGAGAATCGACTCGCCGCGACGCATTTGCGTGACACCGCCAGCGGACTGCGACACGTTATTAACGCGACGGGCGTGGTGTTGCACACGAACCTCGGACGAGCGCCGTTGTCCGATGCGGCTCGGCGAGCGATTGCTGATCAGGCAACCGGTTACTGCAATCTGGAATATGACACCGTTAGCGGTGAAAGAGGACGACGGGGTCCCCGGGCCGAGGATCTACTTACCGATTTGACGGGTAGCGAGGCTGCCCTGGTCGTGAATAACTGCGCGGCCGCAACCCTGCTTGTGCTTACGGTCATGGCCCGGCATGCCGAGACAATTGTCTCGCGCGGTGAGCTGGTTGAAATTGGAGGCGACTTTCGGATACCCGATGTCATGGAGCAATCTGGCACGCGAATGGTGGAAGTGGGAACTACCAACCGGACTCGCCTGTCGGACTACCGAAAAGCGATTTCCGAAAATACCCGTCTGATCATTCGCGTGCATCCGTCGAACTATCGCATCATTGGTTTCGCCAGGACTCCGAAGCTAAAAGAGCTCGCTGATCTTGCCCATGAAGCCGGGCTGACCCTTTATGAAGATGCAGGCTCAGGCGCCTTACTCGATTTCACTGAATATGGAATTGAGGGCGAACCGGTGATTCGTAGTTCAATCGAAGCTGGCGCCGACGTCGTTTCATTCAGCGGAGACAAACTACTCGGTGGGCCGCAAGCCGGCCTGCTGGTCGGCCGCTCGGAGATTATCGAACGCCTGCGAAGTCATCCGCTCTATCGAGTCTTGCGGGCTGATAAGCTCCGCATAGCTGCGCTCGAAGCCACCCTTGACTCATACGCTCGTGGTGCTTCAGCCAGCGAGGTTCCGTCGCACCGCTTACTTGCGCTGTCAGCTCTGGAAATCAGGGAGCGCGCTGAAAGCATGATCAAGCGGCTGCTGGCCAACATACCTGAGTCAGTAAAACTGGATACCATAGCGGGCGAGTCGGCTGTCGGAGGCGGCTCAGGTCCCACCTCCCGTCTGCCTACCGTGCTCATTTCGATAGCTCACCAAGGACTGACTCCAAACCAAATTGAGACCACTTTACGTCGCGCGGAGACCCCCGTGATTGCCCGGATTGTTGATGACCGAGTCGTGGTGGACTTGCGTACCGTCGCCGAAAGTGAAGAGCCCGCGCTGGAGGGCGCGATCCTCTCTCTCCCAATCTGACCGAAGAAACCGACCTGACGCCTACACCTAACTACTTCTTTCCCAAGGAGCTCGAGAAGGCCCAATTTGATTCATTATTCTTGCGCATAACAATGCGCGGCAGTGTATAATTACGTTGACATCTCGCGCCTCGCTGCCCGAGCGAGCGCCCTAACGGGCTCTATCGCCTCTCGAGATTCCCTAAATATTTTGAAAACGTTTTCCTGGAAATCGCTGCTCGTCTCGCTTGGCTTGGCCCTCCTGGCCGGCGCCGCCACGTGCGCCATCTGGAGTGCCGGCTTGATAGATTCGGTACAAGCAAGCTTTGTGGTAAACGTGGGCCGCGGAGAAGCTCCGCTCCAATCTCCTCAGACCTGGCTTGGACTGCTCCTCATCGTTGCCATCAGCACCAGCGCTGGATTCTTTGTCAGTCGTGCCGGCGCGCGTCGGTCATTCCTGATCCTGGGTCTGGGTTTTCTGGCGACTGCGGCTGCCAGCTTGATCGCTTCCAGGTATCTCAAGATCGACATCTTATTCGCGCCCATGGCGCTGGGCGCAACTGGCGCCGTTTTCCTGGTGCAAATCCATCGACTCTGGTTAATCGATGCGCTACTTACCGGACGCCTTAACGATACGTCGGCGAGAACGGATACCGCCGAGAGTCTCGCTCAAAGTCGTCTGACCAGCAGCCTGAGGCTCTTGCAAACCATTCTCCCGCTGGAAGAGGCAGTTGTTTTCGAACTGGATGATCTGGGAACTCTGGTTCCCTGCGCCCGCCTGCGCACCAATCCCAGCGGCGCTCTCGAATCTGGACGCAATGCCGTCTGGCGCCGCCTGATTGAACTCTGCGATCACGCCGTGGAGACGAGCGAGATGGCCCTGACTCCCGCCGGACGGATCGATTCTCTGGAGGACGTGGCGTTCCCCTTACGCCACGAAGGCCGCACCGTAGGAGCTTTGCTCTTGCGTCTGCGTGAGCGTTTTGATCAGAGCGATCGCAGATTGCTTTCGGCTGTGAGTAGCCAGGTCGCACGGAATCTTCAGCGCGAAGAGGCCCGCAAAAGGAAGCTCAGCGGCAACCTGCCGGCACTCATTTCCGCGCGAACATCCAGTCATCGTCTACACGCTTTTGATGTCATTAGCGGCGTCTTGACTGAGAACCGTTTTGGCGCTCAGGTCCTGGCCGAGGCTTCAGACGGTTATGCGATCGCCTATCTCGATGGCACACTCGGCTTTGTCAATCCGGCCATGCTCTGGGCCGCGCGCCTGAATGAGTCTGAAGCGCAAGGGCTTAATCTATTCGGATTACTGGATCGTTTTCGCTCCGGCGTCTTCGATGAACCGTCGATTGCCGTCCGTCGGGTGCTCCAGTCGGGCGAGCCTTATGAACGCGAGTTGAAGTTCGCCGGTCGCAATCAAACTCTGGAGCTGCGAATTGCGCTCGCAACTGATCGCAATGGAAACGGCTCAAATGGCAACGGGGCCGGGTCGCCCCCGCTGTGCATTGCCATCCGGGTTCGCGACGTGACTAAGATGAAAGAGTTCGAGCAGTTGAAGAGCGACATGATCTCGCTGATGTCACACGAGCTACGAACTCCGCTCACCAGCATAAACGGTTTCGCTGAGCTGCTGGCTCTCGACGACAAGATCCCCGGGGAGTCACGCGAATTTCTACAAATCATCTCCAACGAGTCTCAGCGGATGTCCCGCATGATCGATACATTTCTCTCTGTGACTCAGCTTGAACGCGCGGACAAAAAGGAAGTTACGAAAGGCGCTTTGCGGCTGGATGAGGTTGTTCGCGAAGTGCTGAGCACGGTGCAACCACTCGCCAAAAAGAAACGCATTCGCTTGATCGAGCAACCCAACGGGCATATTCCGCCCGTAGCCGCCGACAAGAGCCTCATCACTCAAGTGCTCACCAGACTGCTGGAAAACGCAATCAAGTACAGCCCGGAACGCACTTCGGTAACCGTCTCGACAGTGCTGGAGGCTGAGGCTGTCCGGATAGTCGTCGATGACCGCGGTTATGGTGTACCGGCGGAGTCAATCGACCGCATCTGGGAAAAATTTTATCGCGTGGCTCGCGACGGCCAGGAAAAAGACGAAGAGTCAACCGGACTCGGCCTGGCTTTTGTGAAGGAAGTGGTCGAACAACACGGTGGCTCTGTAGCCGTCGAGTCTGAAGTTGGACGCGGATCGAAATTCAGTTTTGCCCTGCCGCGGCTCTGAGCAAATATTTTGGCCATCGAAACCTGTAAGACTGTTTACGTCGACTTTTCGATCGAGACGCGGGATTTGTTTCGCGCAAGTCTTAGCTTGGCCAGGGTCAGGCTAATGCTTGGCCTCGCATTCAGCATTTGCCTGATCTCAGGTATGGTGCTCTTATTCCTGGTAATCGATGAAAAAACGATTCTGCTGGAGACGTCGCCGCTGTTCATAGCTCTGCCGCTCGTTGCGGTCGGTGGTCAGATCTTGCGACTACACGCCACGTGCAGGAAGTACGTTGCCGGCCTGACTGAACCTCAGCGGCGATTGCAGTACACATTCTACGAGCACGGCGACGGATATGACGTAACCAGCGGCGAGAGCTTTAGTCACATCTCCTGGAAGGATGTCCTGAGAATAGTAGAGCAACCGCACTCGCTTCAGATTTACCTTAGCAAGTACGACCTCCGAATTATTCCCAAGCGCGGTTTTCATCAGGCCCGGGAGATTGAAGTCCTGCGGGGAATGCTTCTCTCGTCAATCAGCACCCGGGCACGATTGCTGAAATCTCGAGATTAAAACCCAACGCTCTGGTTAACTCTCCCGGCGACAGGATCTCTAATCCAGTTGGAGCAGAAGGCGGTTCGGTCAAGCTTGTTGGGTTGCTAGTGCCAGGGGCTCACAGGAAGGAACTCCAGTTTTGAGGTCTTAATATCGAGCAGCGGACCCAGTTCATAAACGTTGCGGTATCCATAGCTGTAGAGAGCGATGTAGGTTGAAAGGTTAAGCGATCCGACCGCGATCTTTGTCGGGAAAGCGCCCTCCGCACCGACGAAATTGTTGTTACAGTAAATGAGGATGGGCGTGTTTTGGTCCGGTAATATACTCTTTAGACTATCAACCGTGATGTCGGGAAAACTCAGGTTGATGGCGTCTTTGATATGCAATTCGTTGTATTTCTCCCGGCTGCGGGCATCCAGAATAGCCACGCCAGGTTGTCGACTCATCTGGATAAACTCTTCTTCGGTTAGCCTTCGCGACTCTCGATACTTCGCGGCCTCCGCTGAAATGCGGAGGTAACCCTGCATATCAATTGCCGGGTTAACGATGGCAGGACCGCTTTGACCGCGGGCGATGAGCACTGCCGAGAGAATCGTTAGCGTCAGTAACAATGATCGTTTCATTTGAGATCGCCCTCCTTTTCTTCCCTTTGAACGATCTGCAACTGAGACGCTTGCGCGCAAAGATTAGTCGATTTTTGTTTGGGGAAAGTGGGGCGCCGATTCAGATTCGGTGTTTCCTGGTGTTCGAGTTTTGTGGTCCCGGATTAACCCAGGGCTCTCCAAATGACGCGCAGTTGAAACTGCTACACACCCAGGATCTTATTAATCCGGCCACGACAGCTCGCCGCCCCGCAGTAACAGCGCTTTGAATCGGGATGCAGCGTCTGTTCATAGTCCACGGTTATTTCATCGCCGGGACCAATATCGCGCAGCGCGAAGAACACTACGTGTCCATGGATCGTCCGCACATAAGCGTTCGGTTCACACGAATGATTGATGTAATGCGTACCGTTGCCACCGCGGCTGCCATCGATGCTCCAGACTCCGTCGACATCACAGATGCGCAGCTTTGCCCGATGGGCGCGGCGTTGAGCTTCGCTATCCGGAATTCGCTCGCCGGTGTATTCGGCGATCTTGCGACGGCGCGGAAAATGAATAGTCGCAAAGCAGCCTCTGCCGTTGATTGAAGATTTTTGAATAGAGAGGCCGGGTGCAAGTTTCAGATTCATCTGCTGAGCATTGTACGCCATTTGTCGCTTAATGCTGGGAGCGCGGACTGTCCTCGTCCGCACCGTGCCGCAAGGCGCGCACTTGTTCTTGCATCGATCTATTCGTGCTTCGCGCTCAATGCCGACGAGGACGTCCGCGCTCCCAGCAACAAGCTGTTCGTGAAGGTTCAAGGTGAACTATTACCCGACAAGAGCATGACAAGTTGAAAATAGCGCACTCATCGCCTGTGACGACCCGCCTCGCTCTGGCGGTCTTGACGCGTGGCGCGATTAGGTGGCTTCCATATCATTTTCCCCATCGTCTCTAGCGGAACTGGCATGTCAACCTTAGGTGGATCTGCCAGCAGTGGATGAGCTCGAAGAGGAATGGCTCCCATTGTTCTCTCAGCTCTAAAGGAAGCGATGCTTGAGAGAGTTTCATGCACACCCAGGCCAGCAAACAACCCAAGCACCATGGAACTAATCGCCTTCGCTACGTAACCTACTCGGCGGCGGATTGCGCGCAATCCAACCGGACAATCTTTAGTAATGATCGATCCATCGCAGCGGCGATAGAACCTGACACATAATCGTCCCTCATTCCGAGCGATCAAGGAGTCGGCCTCTGACCTGATCATGCTGGACAGGTTATAAACATTAAGACGGCACTGGCCGCAGAAACGCATCCGCTCACTGCCAATCATTTGGTCCCAGTCGGCGGGACACGGCGCCGCGACCCGCGCGTGATTAAGTGGATTGTTGAATCGGGCCATGATTTCTTTCTTACTCGACGCGATCGACGAGCGTTCGCTCAAGTAATATGGAGTGCGCTGACTTGTCAGCGCTTTGGCCGGCGCGATTAGTCGCCCTCTTTAAAGCCGCGACAAGTCGCCGCACCCCAAATCGGAATGCCGTCGGCTCGCGCTACATTTGCGGACCCACGTAACGGACGAATTTCAGATCAGCCAGCGCCGCCAGCTTTTCAATCGGCATCCGGCCGATTACCAGTTTGGCCGTCTTTGGATCAAGTACGATTTCAAAGCCGAGTTCCTTGAGTTTGGCCATGTTTTCGTCTGATTTCTCAGTCAACCAGATCTGAACTTCAGCCTTGCGGTTACGAATAAATTTAGCTTCATCCGCATTCGGCTGCGCTTTGGGATCTTTCAAACGATCGATGACTGCCAGCACCGACGGATGAAACTTTGACTGGAAGTCAGCCCGCTTCTTTTCTTCCGGCGAAAGGCTCGGCCTGCCATCCATAGCAAATGATTCATCAGCCATTCTCACAGCCCTGGCTGGAGAAGGAGGACTCGATGAAGTCACATCGCCGCCGCCGCCGCTTCCCGCCGCGCGTTTTTTGGCCGGACTGGTTCCCGATTTGGTCACCACAACCGTTTGGGCGCTTGCCTGAAGTGGGCTCGCAGTTGACAGATAAAGGCCCGAGACGCTTCGTCCAAAGCTGGCGTTAAGGGTTCCGCTTGGTCTCCGGCTTTCTTGATCAAACACCACCGCGCGATTCACCCCCTCCGGCACTTCCACCGGCACATCGATCCGCCGCGGCTGACCACCGTCGGTCACGACCATCTCTTCCACCGCCACGAATGACGTGAACTGGGTCATCAGGCGATAGTCCAGACCAAGTTGTGTGATGGCCTGCTTCACTTCGTTCTTCATTGTGCCCTGTTGCGCGCCTTTCAAGTCCTGGCTCATCAAATCATCGACCCGCGTGCGCGCCCAAAGTGTCGCCAGCACGTCGTGCTGCTGTGCATTAGAGAAATCGACAGGGATCTCGCGCACAAAATCGCGGCCGGACATTTTTCCTTTCAGCCGAATCGTTCCGCGGCCATTTCCCGTGTAGCGCCCGGTGAGAATCACAGGCTTGGCGCTGAACAGATCAGGCACGGTTCTCGGATAGACATCCGCTACCGGCAAACCATTCCAGTCGATCGAAATATCAGTCAGCAACGGATTCCGCACGCGTTCATGCATGCGCCGCGCGGCCGCTGATCCGTCATCGTTGAGGCCGACATACTCGACTTCGCCGCGGCCGTATTTGGCCATGTTGTCGAGCAGGAAGCGATTCACGCTGCCACCAATACCGAATGCGAACACACGCGCGTTTGGGTGCTTCTGCACTTCGCCGATGATTTCCATGTCATTGCCGACATAGCCATCAGTCATAAAGACCACGATGCGCACGTGGCCCTGCGCGTCCGAAGGATCCATCGAGGCCTTGATGGCTTTCATCATCTCGGTGCCGCCACCGCCCGTACGCGACTCGAGAAACGCCTGCGCCCTGGCCAGGTTCTCTTTCGTCGCCGGTACCGGTTCGGGAAACAAGACGTGCTCGTCGCCGGAAAACGTGATCAGATTGAACGTGTCGTACGGATAGAGGTTGTCGAGCGCCAGCTTCATGGTCTCTTTGGCTTTTTCAATCGGAAAGCCGCTCATCGATCCCGAAGTGTCGAGTACGAAGACCAGCTCTTTTGGCGTGACGTCTTCAGCGGTGACTCGATCCGGCGGCTGCAGGATCAAGGTGAAAAAGCCACCTTTGTCGGTTGAATGTGTCAGCAGAGCATCTTCGATCTTCTTTCCCGCGACGTCATAGCGCAGAACAAAATCCTTATTCGGAATCGTCGCTTGATCTTTCAGGCGAACCATTGCTCGGCGGTCGTCTGGACGCTCGATCGTAACGTCTTGTGTTTTCGAGTTCAACGCATCGATCGGTACGCCTGCATCGATTGAGACATCAATCGACACGTCGTGTCCGGCCCTCATCCCAACTGGCGCTGGCTGAGGCGTCACCCGCGAAGCGTCCGGCACCTGGTTCGTATCTTCGGCGAACCCATTGCCATTTGTATTACCTTGGGCGCCCGTGGGCGAGCCGGGCACGTAACGCGGCCCAACCACCATTGGGAAAACGAATTCATACGAACCATCTTCGTACTTCAGCGTCTCGACATAGCTGATCGTGATTTTGATTTGTTCACCGGGGAGAATATTGGCTACCGATTGCGTGAAGACATTCGGGCGTTCCTGATCGAGCAGGCTGGCGGTCTGTCCATTTGATTTGGCGGCTTCATAGACGGCCTGGGCTTCTTCGCGGCGCAAAATCTTTCCGCGCACCGTTCGCTCGCCAACCGTCATGGTCATGTCGTCGACGGAGGCGTTTTGCGGGAGCGGAAACGTGTAAACCGCTTCGATCTTTTCTTTGAAGGGATTTTCAAACTCCTGCGTGACAACTACGCGTGAAAGAAAGCCGCTGATCTGTGCTTTCACGTCCGTGTGCTTGAGCGGGCACAAGGCCCTGGGCTTACCGTTTGGATCGACGACCTGCAGGGCGCCCTGAGTCGCACCGCTTTGCGCAGAGACGCGTCCGCCGGAACTTTTTAGGGCGTTCACGCCAGACATCGCAGCCAGTGACGCTCCAAGTAACAAGAAGAATTTGAGAAAGAAAGGTCTACGCATCGTCTCCTCCACTAACTGGGTTACTTTTCCAGAACACACCCGAACGACCGGAAAGTTGCAGAAAATTCATTGTGCCGCTGTTTTAGAGACCCAACCTCGGCCTCTGGTTCCCGAATACTTCCAGGTGTAGAACGTGATAAGCGGGGAGACCTTGCAGATAATCAATTGCCTTGATGCAGCCCGCAGCGATTGCGATGGCTTGCAATTTTGGAGTGCGCTGACTTGTCAGCGCTTTAATAGGCGGCGACTTGTCGCCGCGAGACTCACGACCACAGCTCGTATCGGGTCGCGACAAGTGGCGGCCTTTAAAAGCGGTAAGAAGTTACCGTACTCTAAAACGAACCCCCTCAATACAGATTGAAGTTGTATTCCAACTGCATATACATCGATACGGGCTGGCCATTTTTCTTGGCCGGCACAAATCGGATCTGTCTGGCTGCGGCAATCGCCTTCTCGGTCAGACCACCTCCCAGAGGTTGCAGCGCGTGAATATTCGTAACCTCGCCGGATCGCGAAAACACCACGCGCAAGATAACCGTGCCCGTAATACTGCTTCGCCGGGCTTCTTCGGTGTACTGGGGCTCAGGCTTTGAAATCACGCGCGCGCGTTCGTTGACATCCGAGGACGGATAAACGCGATTGGGATCTGGATTTGGATCGTTGCCACGCGATCCGCCTACCCCGCAACAACCGGGACTGTTGTCGCCTCCTCCGATGTTGCCTTTCCTGCCAGGACCGAACCCGGGTCCATCTCCCTCGCCGATACCGGTCCCGTTATTCGTTCCGACACCACCACCTTCGCCTGGCCCATTCGAAGGAGTGGTCGACTTGGAACGGGGATCACCATAAGCAGTAAAGGACAGATTTCTCCAGAGCGCCGCATCGATGTCGATGCCCGCATCGGGTAACGCCTGTGGCAGGCGAGCCATGGTCGTTGAAATTGGCGCCGGTATTATTGAAGGAACAGGCACGCGGCCCCGCGATGCCAGAGTTCGGCTGTGATCGCCTCCCGACCCGCCACCTTGAGATCGCGCGGGCTTGGGATTCGAACCTTCACCCTCGCCCTCTCCCAGACCCACGCGTCCTTTGCCGCTGACACCGACTCCTGAATCATTGTTGTGCTTTGCTTCGTCTCCCAGATCAATCACGACCGTTCTAAGTTCATCACCGTTATCGATCAAATCGACAACCCCTGCTTTGCCAGCCCGTCTTTCCCAAACCAGCACGCTCAGAATAATCGCGCCTACGATGAACAGCGCGGTCGTCACGCCGGACAGCAAATGCGGGCGCAAGAGATTCTGCTTGAATGAACGCGTTCCTTTGTGCACAAGCCTGGAGGAAAACGCGATCGGATCACTCCGAAAGGAAGGCCAGGCTTGTCTCACTTGATCGGCAACCAACCACACTTGATTCGCCAGGCGGCGAGCCAGGGTCTCTTCACTCATCAAAGTCAGATGGAATTCCGCTGGCGCGGAGTCCTGGCCGTCGAGTTGAACTGGCGCAAGGTCCAGCGTAGTGCCATCAACCGGGCAAAAGCTAAAGTCATCTTTGAATCCTTCCCCGCACGTATTGCATCTCTTCATGGCAATCTCCTGGTTCTAGCAGTTGTGAACTTCGGACGGGGAGAGTTTGCTTGAATGAGTCTTTGGACCAATCTGGATTCAACCCATGTTGAGCAGACGGTTGCCTATGGTCGATAGTTAGACGACCGGCCAGTAAAGGTGAAGTGACGCGAACTGGGGAGTCCTGGTGTGTATTACGGGAGACGCGCGAAAAGTTACGGTAAACAGCGAGTTCAGAGTTCAAGCTTCTTGTCCTTCTGAACAATACAGCAATGGTTGAACTCTAAACTCAAAACTACTTCAACCTGAGACTGCGAGCTATCAGGTCCGTCTGGTTACGAATGCGCAAGAGTTTGTCTCGCATTCCGGTGAACCGCAGGACATAGATCGTTCCGCTGTCGCCTTGCAGATAATAGCTGCGACCAGCCATGGGCTTGCCGGCCTGGGTGAATTCAAATGACATTGTTACGCCGGACAGCCGGCCGGAAAAATTTTCTTCTTTGCCGTCGACATAACCGGGCCGGAAGCGTTCTTTCTGATCCTGATCGCGATGCGCGAACTCTTTGACTTTGAGTCCTTCCTCGATCGCTTCTTTACGAATCCGGAGATAACCATCATTGCGGTCACCATAGACGAACTCCGCATGCTGGTGCAATTCGTCCGGCTCGTCAACCAGACGCCAGGCAGCGGAGGGGAAGTCCACGACATAGTTCACTTTCGCGCTTGAATAACTATGCTCCTGGGCGCTCGAACTCAGATGTGACGGCGGCGAACTAAGTGCCGCGAGAAGGAAGAGTCCTAGAAAGGCTATGGCTGATCGCACTGTCTAACTCCTTTGTGACCCTGGCGGGGTTACCGCTGTCAGATGCCGTAGGCGGTTGCCTTGTTGTCTCAACGCAACGGGGCAGTAAGCCCACCGTTAGGGAGGGCGCCCCAATTCGTGTCGTCAGTTAACATTCGTCGTTACCGTCTTTGTCATCGGACGCAGGAACGCCCTGCTGACAGGTCGGGCTACTGGCCCACCACACCGGACCTACAATTGAGCCTGCTCAATTGCCTGTCGCTGTAGCCGCACAAGCTGTTCAATTCCTTTGCGGCCCAGTTCGAGTAAGTTATCCATCTCGTCGCGCGTGAATGGCGACACTTCGGCCGTGCCCTGCACTTCGATGAAGCGAGCATCGCCAGTGCAGACGATGTTCATGTCAACCTGGGCCCGGGAATCCTCGTCGTATTTCAGATCCAGCAGCGGCGTGCCGTCAACAATGCCTACACTGACTGCGGCAACTTCGCAGATCAGGGGCGACTTCGTGATCCTTCGTTCT
>Ga0137359_10003406_pt1 | contig 12888 bp, 11 predicted proteins | sample Mad1_40_16metaG_FD_108281 | JGI IMG/M metagenome (GOLD analysis project Ga0137359, IMG submission 108281) | Vadose zone soil microbial communities from Angelo Coast Range Reserve, California, USA - Mad1_40_16 metaG | ecosystem: Environmental > Terrestrial > Soil > Vadose zone | place: USA... | reverse complement strand
TTGGCGCTCACTGGCGCCGGCGTGCTGCTCGGCGCGGCAACCGCGCTGCTGCTCACGCGCCTGCTCGGCAACCTGCTGTACAAGGTCAGCCCCCGCGATCCTGTCGCCTTCGGCTGCGCATTTGCGGTCATGGCACTGGTCTCCGTCGCTGCCTGCTTGCTACCTGCTTGGCGCGCAGCGCGAACGGATCCCATGCGCGCCTTGCGGACGGAATGATCTACCAATCAACTACTTCTTAGGAGGCTATTTCGGCGTCTGTCGCAACGGTGCCGGACGATTAAATTTTCTCGGGCGGGCACGGGATAGCCCGAGCTGAATTGGAGCCAGAGTAGCCTGTAACGACATAGCTCCACTAGCGTAACTGGTGCCAGATGCTTAGTGTTACGCCTAAAAATGCAGCTACAGCTTAGGTACAACTAAGAGGGGAAAAAACTGGCTTTCTTTCGCACCTAAGCGACGCCGAGGAAAGCCTTTAGGATTTTCGCTACACTAATTCGGAACCAGGAGGTCGAAGGTTCAAATCTTTTCACCCCGACCACTTTTCTTCAAACAAATCAAATACTTGAAGCGACCGCGTAGGATTCGAGTTTAGGTTCAATAGGTTCAATTGAGCCTAGAATGGCCGGAACATCGAACCCAACTCCACAGCTATTCGGCACTTCCTTACGGAACGCCACATCCGCCTTGAACTGTGTCGCAGTGTGCGCTCATGCCTTCGCTACTCCAGCCCAGCCAGAAGTCGAGAATGCTCTCCGGGCAAGCCGTGAAGTTGCGAAGATATGTGTTGCGATAGCGGCGGAAGTTGTGTGCTCCTGCCTGCTCGAAACCGACCTCCTTAAGTGCCTTGTGGAGATGCCGCAGGATGTCCCTTTGGTTTAGCTGGTTGCCGCGCCGTGTATAGAACAATAGCTCCGTCTTACGGTCGCCGATAAACTCAACCAACAACTTCGCCACATTCACGGGAAGGTTAACTCCCCGTTCTCAGTCTTGAGGTAGTCGCGTATTTCGCCGCGCCATGCTTTTTGATTGATGATGATTCGGCTAACTGGACACGGGCAAAAACACATCGTGAACAGAGACTTTCCCTGTTCACCGGGCTGGAGCGACCGCCACGTTTTCCGTGGCAACGAAGCGGGGTCGCCCCCCCTCCCTCCCCCCCTCCAGCCCAGTTTTGTGTTTTGCCCGTGTCCAAAATTAATCGTCACGTCATGCACAACCTCAGCGCTCCCAATAACTTCCGTTCACCGCCGAGGTGAACGGAACGGTGAAGCGCAGAGTGAACCGCGTCTTTCATGCGCCGTTCACACCACGCCTATGGGTTTCATCGAGGGGTGATCGCCCGTTCCGGACGAGATAGGTGTCAAAGAAAACCGTTCGTTCCAGCCGGGAAAATTCGAACCGTAGTTCGCGTTCGGCAATACGGCCAGAAAACCATGCTTGGTAAAGGCTCTCGAATCGCTCGCCATGAAAGCGCCGTCTGGCTTCATTGAGAAACTCAAAGTCGGCTGTCACCGGCACAACGTACTCGTGCTTTTCCCACTTCCGGCGAATCTGGAGGTAACGGAGGATTTCGCCGGACACGTCGGATTCGAGCGGCTGCTTGACGCTTGAGCGGAAACGCTCTTCGGCGCGACGAAATTCGGTGGCTCGCGGCGCAATGTAGAGCAGGCGAAAAGACTTCAAGTGGCCGAAGAGCCCTTGATACGCCGCGAGAAGTCGAGGTGGGTCAGTTTTCGTCCGGTGTCCTTGAGGAGAAACTTGCGGATGAGAACGAACGCAGTGGGAAACACATTGACGGCCAAGACTCCGACGTACCCAGGATGGGTGTGGCGTACGCGCGCCAAAGAATGAGGTCGTAGGGAACAATAAATTTCAGCTCGCCCATGAGCCAGAAACCGAGCGGGAGCAGGATGGCGATGGTGATGAGCAGGACGTTGCCCTTGAGCGCCGGTTTCTGCGTCATCGCTTGCGTCAGAAGCCGCCGGAGTCCTTGGCGGTCGGGCCTCGGCACGACTGAGGCGAACGGAATTCGCGCACGCTCCTGACCGTGAGCTTGGCGGCTTTGGCCTGCTTGCGCTTGCCGTTGTGCGCTCGTGCTTCGAACCGCCGAGCATTCCATCGACAAGAACGGTGTTGTCCTTGTGGAGATGTCGGCGAGCGCCGTTCCGAGATGGCTGAACGAGACTACGCGGCGCCTCTTGGTTTTCGACTCCTTTTCAGTCGCGTCGTACAGCTAGAAGCCCAAATCGCAAGTATCCAGTTTAGACGGAACCTTCTGTCTCCAAGCGCGTATCATTCCTGAGCGGCCGAACCAAGAGGCTGAGACCGCGTCTAATCCAGTACCTCCCTGGCTTGGAGAACCGCCATGAGAAGTCTCTTGCAGGATATCCGCTACGCATTTCGCTTTTTTCGCCGCTCACCTGGATTCGTTCTCACCGCTGTGCTCTCCCTCACCCTCGGAATTGGCGCGACCACTGTCATCTTCAGCGTTGTCTACGGTATCCTCCTCGATCCCTATCCCTACAAAGATGCCGATCGCATGGTGCACGTCGAACTGCGCGACAAATCCGGTCGCGGCCCTCTGTTGATAGTCAATGGCACGCAACATCAGGAGCTTCGAAAAGCCTCGTCCATCGACGACGTGTTCCTGATGAGGAACATGCAAGAGAGCCTGACCGGCGCTGAATTCCCGATCACAGTCCAGGTCGGGCTCTATACCCCCAATTTGTTCACTTACATGGGTGTGCCGCCGCTCTTGGGGCGCGAATTCAGCCCGGCCGACGCTCTTGGGGGGAATGCCGCTCCGGTTGCGGTGCTTAGCTACTTGTTTTGGCAGCGGCAGTACGGCGGTAGTCGCGAGATCGTGGGCAAGACCGTTGAGCGGACCACACCCTGTATACGATCATCGGTGTCGCGCCGCAGCGCTTCACTTGGGGCGACTCGGACGTTTATCTGCCCGCGAATCCCACCGCTGATCCCCACGAGTATTGGCTGTCCTTCGTCAAGCTTAAGCCCGGCACGAAATTTCCAGCTGCCACGGCGGAGCTGCAGGCGCTAGTGGACAGTTTCGCCAGGCAGGATCCCAAAAATTATCCGCAAGACAGAAAGGCCGTGATTGTCACCCTCAATGAAGAAGTGCTCGGCCGCTTTGCCGGCACGTTAGTGTTTCTATTTGGAGCCGTGGTGGTCTTGTTGCTTATCGGCTGCGGGAATGTTTCCATCCTGCTGCTTGCGCGAGGTATTGCGCGGCAGCATGAGCTTGCTGTCCGGGCTTCTGCAGGCGCGGGTCGCGGCCGATTGATCCGCCAGCTGCTGACGGAGTCCATCTTGTTGTCGGTCACGGGCGCTGCAGTCGGCGTGTTGGTTGCCTACCGCGGAACGAAGGCCATCTCCACCATGTTGCCCTATTACTCTTTTCCGCACGAAGCTGCAATCCATGTGAATGGCATGGTGATGTTGTTTAGCGCCGCGGTGGCGTTGCTCACCGGGATTCTTTTTGGAATTTCGCCGGCTTGGCAACTTTCCCAGCCACAGCTCGGGCCCTTGATTTAGTCCAGCAGCACCAAAATGAGCGGAAGCACCCGCGGACGGAATTTGCACCGGCTTCTCATCGCCGGCCAGGTGGCGCTCACCCTTCTTTTGATGGCGGGAGCTGGTTCAGCCATGAAGTCGTTCGTGGCGCTCACGCATACGCCCCTTGGATTCGGCCCGGACCACGTTCTCTCTTTCGACGTAACGCTGCCCAAAGGGGCAAAACCGTCATGGCAAGAACGTGTGAACTCGGAGGAAGCTGTATGGCTGGCGCTTGAACAAACGCCCGGAGTGTCTTCGGCCGGAATCTCTGCGTCATGGTTCCCGCCACTTGGCGGTTTCCGAGCGAAAGTCGAAATCCAGAGCAAACCGACGCTGACCGACTCAGAGGCCGTAATGGCGCTTGTGAGTCCTGAATTATTTTCGACTTTGCACCTTCCGCTTCTGACTGGTCGGGTATTTAACCAAACTGAAGTGATGAACGCGGCGCATCTGGCGCTTGTCAATCAGGCTTTCGTAAAAGAGTACCTTGCAGACCGCAACCCGCTCGGCCAAAGCGTTCGCAGCCCGATGCTCAAGTTTGACCAACCGTCTTTCGTGTTCGCGCAAGCTCCGGACGATTGGCTGCAGGTAATCGGAATCGTGGGTGACACGAAAAACGATGGCTTGCAGCGCCCGGTGAAGCCGATGATCTTTCTTCCATACACCTTCGTCCTCCCTCCGGACCAGGTGTTTTTTGTCCGCGCCAAAGGCGATCCCGAGACGACAATTCATTCCATCAGGCAGCGTCTTCGCGAACTAAGTTCCGAGTTCATTGTCGCCGAGTCCCCGAATTACACCCTTACCTGGCGGCTTGATACGCAAGGCTGGGGACAAGAGCGTTTTATCGCGATCCTCTTCGGGCTGTTTGCCCTTCTCGCGCTCGCGCTGGCCGCTACCGGTTTGTACAGTGTGGTCTCCTTTGTGGTTACGCAGCGTACGCAAGAGCTTGGCATTCGCATGACACTGGGCGCGCGGCGCGGGAATGTTATTCAACTCGTGGTCGTCTCTACTGCCACCACACTGGCAGTCGGTATTGCTGTGGGTCTGGGTCTCAGCGTGATTCTCGGTCGCCTGGTCACGGCTTGGGTAGGGAACAGTTCGCGCGATCCCATCACGCTTCTCGCGGCAGCCTCGGTCCTTTTCTTCGTCGCTACGATAGCGTGTGCGTTTCCCGCCTGGCGGGCCGCCTCGATCGATCCGATGCGGGCCCTGCGAACGGAATAGGGCCTAAAGCGGACAGAGTCCTGAGTCGACACGAGAGCAGATGCTTTGTTTGGTGGTCGCCGAGGGAGGCAGAGCCGCTAGAGTCACGATCAACGTAATCAGCTGATTGCTCCGCCAGGCTTCGCGGGTAAACGTCGCTTCGTTTTTTAGATGAATGCGCGACAACTGCTGTGGGGCCGTGATCGGCAGTCCCGAAGTGATTGTCCGTTCTCGCGAATGCACGTCCCATAATCGGTCAGTGATCAGTTTGCGGGCGGCGAAGTGTACGCCGTTTCTCTCTTTGTATACATGTCCTTAGACAACGTGCAGCGTTGGCATACAGCATGCGCTGGCACCGGCATGAGCGCGAACCACACCAAGCGGAAATCTAACAGCCCGAACATATTTTTGGCTGCAGCTCGACGAGGTAACCCCGACGCATTTGTCGCACTCGTCTCTCCTCACGCGTCGAATCTTCGGAGATTAGCGCAGAGCTTCACCCGAAATGCAGAGGATGCCGAGGACGTTTGCCAGCAATCCTTGCTGAAGGCGTTCACCAAGTTGAATCATTTTGCGGCCGCGAAGAAAGTCGCAACCGTGGAATTCCGTTCGTGGCTCGTTAAGATTACGGCTAATTCGGCCATCGATTTTCTTCGACGCAGGCGGAGCGCTCGCTTGGTTCGATTGGAAGAATGCGATCACTTGCAGAAACCGGGCGCCGGCGGCTGGGGAGAAAATCCCGAAGCTTCCTATGCGCGCCGGGAACGAGCGCGAATCATTCTGGAAGCCGTTGCGGCCCTGCCCGCGGCCCTCCGTAGAGTCTGCATGCTTCGCAACTTCGAGGAGCTTTCGACCAAGGAAGTCGCCGACCGGCTTGGGCTTCCAGCTATTACCGTGAGGGTGCGTCTATTTCGAGCACATTGCGAGCTAAGAAAACGCCTGGGAGTCGGATCGCACGATTGTGGCCGAGTGCGAAGACCGTCGCGCTACGTGAAGAAGCCGACTGCCGAGTCACTTCAGCGCAAGAACTCTGAAGTCTTGATCGCACTCCAGGAACCGAGTGGACTCGCTTGCGAAGACTGACAAATTCGGTCTCGAGTGTCCGATATTGGAACGAGCAATTCCGATATCGCCCAGTGCGAAGTCTTGACCGGAGACTGGTCGCACTTAAGTTATAGATAATGCGAGCTATTAGCGAAATGCGATTCCGGCAGCGATTGTGCCAGAAAGAAAAGTAGACGTTATTCCTTATGGATATTCCACGCCCATCAAACGCCCGCGCCAAAATGATTCGTAGAACCGTCCTGGTGTCGGTTGCGGTTCTTCTCTTGGGCGGTGTGACGCTCGGCCTTTCAAGGCTGCGCCCGGCGGCTCCTACAGTGGATCGAGCGACCGTGTGGACTGACGAGGTAAAGCGCGGTCCGATGCTGCGCGAGGTCCGCGGCCTGGGAACTCTGGTCCCAGAGGACATTCGCTGGATCGCAGCGCAGACCGATTCCCACGTGGATCGCGTCGTACTGCATCCCGGTGCCATCGTGAAGCCCGATTCCATCATCCTGGAGTTGAGTGATCTGCAGCTGCAGCGCGATGCTCTGGACGCTGAATATCAGCTCAGAGGAGTGCAAGCTGATTACGCCAACCTCAAAGTGCAGGTGAACAGCGAACTGATGAACCAGAAAGCGGTGGAGGCATCGCTCCGCAGCGACTACGAACAAGCAAAGATTCAGCACGAAGTGGACGAAAAGCTCAAGGCGGAAGGAATCGGATCGAATGTGACCGCAAGGCTTTCCAAAGTAAAGGAAGACCAATTAGCAATCCGCTTACAACTCGAGAGCGAACGCACAAGAGTAGCTGCAGACTCCGCCATTGCCCGGTTGCAGGCGCAAGAATCCCATGTGGAGCAGCAAAAAGCGCTCTATCAACTGAAAAAGAGCCAGCTGGACGCGCTTCATGTGCGCGCCGGCATCAACGGCGTGCTGCAACTGGTCCCCGTTGAGGTTGGCCAGCACGTGACTCCGGGAACAAACGTGGCGCGGGTAGCCGATCCGAAGAAGCTAAAAGCCGAAATCAAAATCGCAGAAACCCAAGCGAAAGAGATTGCCATTGGATTAAAGGCAACCGTCGACACCCGCAATGGCGTGGTCGCGGGACATGTTTCGCGCATGGATCCGTCGGTACAGAACGGCACCGTAACCGTGGATGTGGCCATAGATGATTCGTTGCCGCCTGGCGCGCGCGCCGATTTAAGCGTAGACGGCACGGTGGAAATCGAAAACCTGAGGGACATTCTCTATGTCGGGCGCCCGGTACACGGTCAGTCCGATAGCACGATCGGCATCTTCAAGCTGATTGACGATGGCGGGGAAGCCGTTCGCGTCAACGTGAAACTGGGCCGCGCATCGGTGAACACCATCGAAGTGCTCAGTGGCTTGCAGGCCGGGGACAAAGTGATTCTTTCCGACATGTCGCAATGGGACAACTTCGAGCGCATCCGGTTGCGATAGCCGGTGGGCAAAGAAATCGGCTGATGCGCAGAAGAGATTTTTTGGCGGTGAGTGAACACAGTACAGGGCACATTCGTTCCTAGTGAGGGAGGATGCGATGCAAACGCTCTGGCAGGATTTCCGATACAGCCTGCGAATGCTGGCGAAGAACCCGGGTTTTACGTTTATCGTTGTGCTCACTCTCGCTCTCGGAATTGGCGCGAACACCGCCATTTTTAGCGTGGTGAACGCGGTGTTGCTGCGGCCGCTGCCATTTGAAGAGCCAGATCGGCTGGTGCAGATCTGGCACACGCCTCCGCAGGCAAGCTTTCCGGGCATGTCGACGTTTGCGGTGTCGCCGGCCAATTTTCTGGACTGGCGAAGTCGAAGCCACGCTTTCGAGGGTATGTCGGCTTACGGATTCGGCCGCTACACGCTAACTGGCTCAGGCCATCCCGAAGCTGTGCGGATGGTGGCCGCGACCAACGGCTTGTTTTCCATTTTGCGGGCGAAGCCGCTGCTGGGCCGGACGTTCCTGGAGGAAGAGGATTCGCCCGGGCGCGATCACGAAGTCATCTTGAGCTATAAGTTTTGGCGCGGCCGTTTCGATGGCGATCAAAATGCGATCGGCAAGACGATCGCTTTGAACGACCGGACATTCACGATCGTTGGCGTCATGGGCCAGGATTTTGAATTTCCGATCTCTACCGATCCGGCCAACCGGCCACAGATGTGGAAGCCGCTTAGCTGGACCGACCAAGAACGCGCCGTTCGCGACGACCACAACTATGGCGTGATTGCTCGTATAAAGAACGGCGTCACGCTGCAGCAGGCGCGCGCCGAACTGGACAGCATCTCCAATCAGCTGGCTTTGCAATATCCGGGGGACAACAAAGGCTGGGGCGCAACGGCAATTCGGCTTCGCGAAGATTTAGTTGGAGATGTACGTCCGGCGCTGCTGATGCTGCTTGGTGCTGTAGCGCTTGTGCTGCTCATCGCGTGCGCGAATGTGACAAACCTTCTGCTGGCGAAAGCGATTTCGCGCCGGAAGGAGATTGCTATTCGCGTTGCAATGGGAGCCAGCCGCTACCGGCTATTGCAGCAGGCAACCGCTGAAACTGTATTGATGGGGCTTGCCGGAGGTGCGTTCGGGTTGATTTTTGCGAACTATGGCGTGCTCCTGATCGTGAGATTTTTGGCACAGCGGCTACCGCGATCTACCGAAATAGGTTTGGACGCTTGGGTATTTGCGTTTGCCCTTGGCGTTTCCTTGTTGACTGGAATTGCTGTCGGATTGTTGTCTGCGTGGCGATTGGCGAAAAACGAGGTGAGCGAGTCGCTGAAGCAGGGCCTTGGCCGCACGTCTTCGGACTCGGGTGGAACGCGAACCCGCGGCATACTGGTGGTGTCTGAGATTGCACTTTCGCTGATGCTATTGATCGGTGCCGGATTGCTGATTCGCAGTCTATCGATGCTGCGTCACGTGAATCCGGGGTTTGATCCCAGAAACGTTCTGACGTTGGACGTGTCGATTCCATCTACAAAATTTTCAGAGCCGATACGACAGGTCGCGTATTTCGACCGAGTTCTCAATCAGGTTCGGACTGTGCCGGGAGTCCAATCTGCAGGGCTCATCGACAATCTGCCATTGAATATAGAAGGCTCGCACCAACCCGTCTCTGTCGAAGGACAGCCGTTGGTATCGATGGCCGATCAACCCGAGGTGGACGTACGGCTGATCAGCCCGGGATACCTGAGCGCGATGCACATCGCACTGCTGAGCGGGCGCGACATCGATCACTCGGACATCCAAGGGCGCCCTGGAGCGGTGCTGATCAGCCTGTCCATGGCCAAAATGTTTTGGCCGAACGCAAATCCCGTTGGCAAGCACCTGACGTTGTACTTCACTCGAGATATGCCTCGCGTAATCGTTGGCGTCGTGGCAGATGTCAAGCTGGATGCGTTAAACGAAACGCGCCCCGTGCCTACGCTTTACACTCCGCTGGCTCAGCTGTCGTCTCCGACAGGTGAAAGCTGGCATTCGTTTGGAATGAGCCTGGCAGTAAGGACGAATGGCGATCCGCTGAACGTCGCTTCGATGATTACGAACGCGATTCGCGATGTCGATGCAGAGGTGCCGCTGCTGAACGTGCGAACGATGGACGAGTCGGTCTCCGCGTCGCTGTCGCCGCAACGGTTCACGATGCTGCTTTTGGCTGCGTTTGCTGGAACTGCGTTATTGCTTGCGGCCGCAGGCATCTACGGTGTGATGGCCTACATGGTGACGCGCCGAACGCGCGAAATCGGAGTGCGTATGGCGTTGGGAGCTGCCGCGCGAGACGTGTTGAAGGTGGTAATCGGGCAGGCCATGTGGACAACAGCGATTGGCGTAGTTATCGGAGTTGCCGGTTCGTTGGCACTCACGCGAACCATGCAATCAATGTTGTTCGGTGTTCGCGTTATGGACCCGTTAACGGTGATTGGTGTCGTGCTATTGCTGCTGGCCGTTTCGTTGTTGGCGTGCTGGATTCCGGCTCGGCGCGCGACGAAGGTCGATCCGCTGGTGGCGCTGCGCTATGAGTGAAACATGCTGATGCAAACACTGTGGCAGGACGTGCGTTACGGACTTCGCATGCTGGCGAAGAATCCGGGATTTACGCTGACTGCGGTGCTGACGCTGGCCCTCGGCATTGGTGCCAACACAGCGATTTTCAGCGTGATGAACGCGGTGCTGCTCCGTTTTCTTCCCGTCACGAATGCTGAGCGCCTGGTCTGTCTCCATTTCCGCAATCAGCCGCGAGAAACTTCACAGACTGGTCACGGCAATCTTTCGCTTTCGGAGCCGGCGTTCGAAGCTATGCGAACGCAGAAGGAGGTGTTTTCGGATTTGGTGGGATTCGTGCCGCTCAGTTTCAACAAGACAGTTGTGCGGTTTGGCAACGCTCCGGAAGAAGCGGCTGTGGACATGGTCAGCGGGAATTTCTTCTCCGGATTAGGCGTGGCGCCCTCGCGCGGAAGGATCTTTACACCCGAAGACGAATCGCAACACACGCAAACCGCAGTGCTCGGCTACAACTTCTGGACCCGGCGATTTGTGCGCAACCCGTCGGTGCTTGGCGAAACTCTCTATATCAAAGGTGTAGCGTTCACCATCGTTGGAGTTGCCGGACGTGATTTTTCCGGAGTGGAAGAAGGAGGCTCGACCGACGTATGGATTCCCCTCCAGACCTTGCCAGAGCTGAAACCATGGGGATTTTCGCCGCAGGACAAATCGGCTTTGTACGGTTCGCCGGACTGGTGGTTCATGATGATGATTGGCCGCCTGGCTCCGGGTGTGAGCGAAGGGCAGGCACTGGCGCGACTGCAGCCGATCTACCGACAAGCGGCGTACCTCGGAACATCCGGACCCCGTTTGGGCGAAGAGCCGCCGCAACTTTTTTTCACAGCTGCGCGCGGGATCGCGGGCTTTCGAGATTCGCTTGAAACACCGCTGCATGCGCTGATGTATACAGTGGGGCTGATCCTGATTATTGCATGCAGCAATGTGGCGATGTTGCTGGTGGCGCGGAACTCGGTACGGCAACGTGAATTCAGTTTGCGCGCGGCGCTCGGGGCAGGTCACGTGCGGTTGTTCCGGCAACTTTTGGCTGAGAGCCTGCTTCTGGTCGCGGCGGGAGGAGCAGGCGGGTGGATGTTGGCTGTGTGGGGAAGCCAAGCACTAGGCAGGTGGGCTGGACTGGATGCCAACGTCGCGCCCGACGGCACAGTGTTATTTTTCACAGCAGCCATTTGTTTTGCCGCGGCGCTGGTCTTCGGGTTTGCTCCGCTTCGCGGTGCAGCGAAGATTCCGCCATGGGTGGCTCTGCGAGCTTTCGGCATAAACGCAAGTCGGGAACGCGCTGGAGTTCGTGCAGGACGAGCTGTCGTCGCGTTGCAAATCGCTATGTGTATGGCGCTCCTGCTTGGCGCGGGGCTTGCCGTGCGCACGCTAGTGAACCTTGAGAACGCGAATCTTGGGATGCGAGCTGAAGGGTTGCTGGTGTTTGGCATAACGCCGCCACAGAGCTTGCGCGACGACATAGAGGTGATTCGTTTTTATGACCGACTGATGGACCGGCTGCGTGTTCTTCCAGGAGTGGAATCGGCGACGACGGTGCAGCTGCGCCCGGGAGCGGGCGGAAGCAACAACACCATCGCCTTTGTAGACGGCATACAACCGCACGAAAACATCCCGGACAGCATGGTTCGTTGGAACGCAGTGGGCCCGGATTTCTTTCAGGTGATGGGCACTCCCATTTTGTCAGGGCGAGATTTCACAGCTGCCGATTCCTTAACGTCCAGCAAAGTTGCAATCGTCAATCAAACGTTTGTGGAGCGTTTTTTGGCCGGGCGCGACGCTCTGGGACACCACCTGGCGATCGATGGAGAGAAAGGCGAACAATACACCATCATCGGTGTCGCGCAAAACAGCAAATACAGAAGAGTGCGCGAGCCAGAATCCCCGATGGCGTACTTCCCGTACCAACAGATACCGGGTATCGCGACCATGCAGATTGAGTTGCGAGCGCACGGCAATCCAGCCGCTCTGCTGCCTGGAGTGGAGCACGTGGTTCGCGATTTAGGCCCGGACCTGGCGCCATTGCAACCGATGACGCAGCAGGCGCAGTTCGAAGCATCGTTTTCGCAAGAGCATCTTTTTGCGCGGCTGGCGATGTTTTTCGCTTTGCTGGCCGCACTTTTGGTAGCCACTGGATTGTATGGAACGTTGGCGTATCGCGTTACGCGGAGAACTTCAGAGATAGGAGTGAGGATGGCGCTGGGCGCGCGGCGCCAGCAAGTCTTGTGGATGGTGCTGCGCGAGAGTCTGGGTGTAAGCGCGGCAGGAGTTTTTTTGGGTTTGCCACTGGCGATCACGGGAGCCAGGCTGTTGCGCTCGCTCCTTTTTGGCCTCGCGCCCAGCGTTCCGCTGGCGCTAGTGCTGGCCGTGATGGGAACCTGCGCGGTTGCGCTGGCGGCAAGCCTGATTCCCGCGAGACGGGCAACGAAGATCGATCCGTTGGTGGCGTTGCGTTATGAGTAGGAGCAGCTGATGCAAACGCTTTGGCAGGATGTGCGATACGGGTTTCGTATTCTGGCGAAGAATCCCGGATTTACCGCAGTGACCGTGCTTACGCTTGCTTTGGGAATTGGAGCGACTACGGCAATTTTCAGCGTGGTTTATGGAGTACTGCTTCGACCGCTGCCTTACGCAAAGCCTGAACAAATCGTTCGCCTGTGGGAAGTGAACGCCACAAGTCAACGTCTGAGCTTAGCCGACCCGAACTTTGCAGACATTCGATCTAAAACGCGTTCGCTGCAGGGACTTGCCGAATACGGAGCGACTTTGCAGTCGGTTTCTGGCGGCAGTGAGCCAACTCGCACATTGACCGCTTCGGTTTCCCGAGATTTCTTTTCTGTGATGGCGGTTCAGCCGATTATCGGTCGTGGTTTCAGCGACGACGATGAGCGCTCCGGCGCAGCACCAGTCGCGTTGGTCAGTTTTGGATACTGGAAGCAAGTCCTAAGTGGCGCCTCGGAACTGTCGGCGCTTCATTTGACGATCGGCGACCGCTCCTACTTGGTGGTTGGC
>Ga0137359_10003405_pt1 | contig 12888 bp, 11 predicted proteins | sample Mad1_40_16metaG_FD_108281 | JGI IMG/M metagenome (GOLD analysis project Ga0137359, IMG submission 108281) | Vadose zone soil microbial communities from Angelo Coast Range Reserve, California, USA - Mad1_40_16 metaG | ecosystem: Environmental > Terrestrial > Soil > Vadose zone | place: USA... | reverse complement strand
TCGTCGAATTTCATCTTGCAATGCCAGAATGATGGTTTCGGAATCTGCAACGGTGAGTGGTTTCATTCTCCTAGCAAACCATAGATCATCCACATACGCAATTACTTATGACGCCGTGTATAGCTTCGTCGTGCGTAGCCCAGGCTGCGGAAACGGGGTTTTGCCCGCCAGCGGGTCGAGGGCGCCATCTCTCATCCCGCTCATGTCCATGTCCTTCATTTCGGGCATGCTGTTTTGGCCCGTCCCGTTCATTTGAATGTCCTTCATTCCCGGCATTTGATCTGACGACATGCCGCTCATCTTCATCCCCTTCATTTGAGCCATGCCGCCCATCCCCATATCTGCCATCGTGCGGAGGGGAAATGGATCCATGGGCGGGATCGCCGCCGTCATGCCCATCCGCGGAGCCAGGGTACCCCGTGCATAAACGCCGCGAGATTCCGGCTGAGCAAAGATGGTGTACGCCTGGTCTTCCTGCGGTTGAACAATGACGTCGTAGGTCTCGGCGACGCCCAGTCGCATTTCGTCCACCGTCACCGGCTGTACATAATTTCCGTCCGCCTGCACAACGGTCATGGGTAGACCGGGGATGCGCACGTCAAACAAAGTCATGGCCGACGCGTTGATGAAACGAAGTCGAACACGCTCACCCGGCTTGAATAATGCGGTCCAGTTCGCGTCTGGGGGATTACCGTTCATCAAATAAGTGTAGGTAGCGCTGGTTACGTCGGCGATGTCAGTGGGGCTCATGTCCATGCGCCCCAACTTCAGTCGATTCCGTACCGTGGAGCGCAGGCCTTTGCTTTTTACGTCTTCGATAAATGTGCCGGCCGTGCGCCTGTGAAAGTTGTAATAATCGCTTTGTTTCTTGAGGTTGCTGTAGAGGGTCTCGGGTTTTGTATCCGTCCAGTCGCACAGCAGCACAACGTAGTCTCGATCGTATTCGATGGGATCTTTGTCACGCGGCTCAATCACGAGAGCGCCCCACAACCCTAGCTGTTCCTGAAAGCCGCTGTGACTGTGATACCAATACGTCCCGTTCTGCAGCACCGGAAACCGGTAAACAAATGTTTTGCCTGGTGCGATTCCTGCATAACTCAAACCGGGCACGCCATCCATCTCCGCCGGTATACGCATACCGTGCCAGTGAATAGAGGTCGCATCCGGAAGGTGATTTGTTACCGCGATTGTTACCGTCTCTCCCTCGCGCCACTTCAGCGTCGGACCCGGTAAAGATCCATTTATTTTGATCGCCTTCACTCGCCGCCGTATGAAATCAACGTGATGAGGCTCGATGGCCAAATCAAAGTGATTGCCCGTCAGAACAGAGGGTGAGTGGGCAATGGTCTCCGCGTTGGCTTGGCTGAACTTTGCTTCAACCAGAGCGGCCAGACCCGCCGCGGCAATTCCTTGAACAAAGCGGCGCCGAGTCAGAGTCAAACTGTCATCTGCTTCTGGAATGTGCATGTCCTCCTTGACAAACCTCATCATTCCGACGTGAAAGCGTTTCGACACCCATACCCCCAACCGGGCAGAATCGCCGCAAGTGACTGAAAGCTAGAAAAGGGATTGCGATGGTCGGCGCCAGTCCTCCCTGAAGTGTCAAGGATTTGACGCTTTGTCGGTCCGCTGAACGGGACCGCCTGTGCCCCTCTCTAGTTACTTCGTCACTGCTGCAGCCCCTTGCTCATTCGCCGCATAGGCGTCCATCACGCGCGCCGAGTACACGAGCGCAGCGCCTGCGTTCACAGAAACCGCGACGCCGAGCGCCTCAGCGATTTCCGCTTGGCTCGCGCCTTGCTTTATGGCCGCATCGGTATGGACGGTAATACAGCCGTCACACCGCAGAGTCACCGCAACTGCGAGCGCGATCAGTTCCCGGATTTTGGGATCGAGGTGTTTCGTTTTTGAGCCCGCTGCGCCCAGAACGCTGTAGCCCCTGACCGTGTCAGGGCTTAACTCGGCAATTTTGGCGATGGTTTCCACCAACTGCCGCCGATAACCATTCCAATCCGCTATCATCTTTGATCATCTCCGTTGTGAAATCTGGTGGGCGTCATGCCTACCTCAAGAAGTGAGTGAGCCAAATCGAGGCTGCAACCACAATCCATCCGATATTCCTTTCGAGCAAAGACTTCCGCCGGGACTCGTGTTCTGGGGAAGAATGGGTGTCTGTCATAGCCGACCCTGAATCTTTCAACTCTCAGGGTAGAGGCACTCGCGATGTTTTGAGGAAACTCCAGTGCGTGTTATCCCGGAATCACAAGTTCCTTTTCCGCAGGGATTTTTGCGATCAGTTCCCGGTCAATATTCATGTGGGCAGTCACCGCTTCCGGGGGCAGACGCCTGAGCCAGTTATTCAAGGAGACGTCGACAAACTGATCGGCCTTGAACATTTCCAAGAATACGACATCGGTGTTGCCGGTGTTTTCGATGTAGTGGGTCGCAACCCTGGGAACAAAGCCCACGTCGTTGGCATTGAAGTCCATAGTGCGGGCTCTTCCCTCGTTCATGACAATGGTCATGCGTCCTTTGCCGGCCAGCCAGAACTGCCACTCGCTGGCATTGGGATGCCAGTGCAATTCGCGCAAGGCTCCGGGCTTGAGATTAACGAGCGCGGCGGCGACGTTCTTGGACGCAGGAAAGTTGCGCGAGTCCACAATACGAACTTCGCCTCCTGGTGTTTTCTTGGTGGGGGGCATGGTGGACATTTTGAACGTGTATTGGATGGGAGATTCCACGCGCCGTCCTCCAATCGCTGCCTTGTCTTGTGCGAGAGATCGAGGAAGGTCTGCCGGGAAAATATAAAGTTGCTCTTTTTTTACAAGTTTCGCGATGGTTTCCTTGTCGAGGCCAAAATTTTTCGCCAAGATGTTCCGCGGGGTGTGCGCAATCGTCTCGGAGAGAAGGAAGGTGCCCTCTTCCGAGAAGTCGCCTTCATCGAACACCAGCAGGAACTGGCAACCATCCGGCTGAAGGCCCTGAATGGAATGAGGAAAACCTGCCGGGAACAGCCACAGATCGCCCTTACCCACGTCGTCGATGAACATCGTGCCGTCGGGATTCAGCACTGTGACGCGAGCGTTGCCATAGAGCATGATGGCCCACTCATCTGCGGTGTGCCAGTGGAATTCGCGGAAGCTGCCGGCAGTGAGCCGCATGTTTACGCCGGCCAGATCCTTTGAGGTCGGCAGCACGTTCGCGTTTACCTCGTGCGTCCAGCCGCCTTCCTGCACCCGTTTGTGCACCAAATCGAAGGAGTACCAGACCGGACCTATATCGCCACGATCGGTTGGCGGAGGCGTGTTTGAACTTGGGTTCTCGTCCAGTAGCGGCTTGTTTTCCTGTCCCGGATTGCTTGCAGAAATATCTTTTTCTGCTTTGCGTGTATCTTGCACCTCCTGCGCATACGCAGTGAGTCCGGCCAACGTTGCTGTTGCAAGGGCCGTAGAGCTGACTCCTAGAAAATTTCTTCTCGAAATCCCCTCCGTGCCCGGATTATGAACTTCGCCACTCCGAGTGGCTTCGTTTGCCGCTCCGGGCTTGTTGCTGCTCTTGATTTTTTCAAATTCTTTCACGATTTCTCCTCCTGTCAGGTCCCGTCAGGTGTGTAACCCATGACCGTGCAAAGCAGATACTGCATTTCCTATTCCATTTCCCCAAACCATGGTTTGCCTCACCTACTCGTAGTGTGATTTTTGTCCCGCACCGGGGATCGTTCCAAAAAACCGTCTTTGTGCAAATCTTCCGATTTAAATACGATATCTACCTTATCCACCTTTTGATCCTCGCAAGAGCGCACTCGGTCGGATCCTCGGCTTGCCTCACCAAGTTGCGTCAACCAATTGACTGAGTGTCGTCACGTTGGACGTGCTGTTATTGAATTTCTCCTCGAGAAATTCACACTAATACAAGTACGGACTTACGCCGATTCCTCAAAGCCGCTTTTTGGCATTGCGAGTGCATCTACCCTAAGAGTTGAAAGATTGGGAAGTCGTAATGGCCGCTGAACATTTGGCCAATGCTTCGCAATCCTTGGAGAGCTTCCGAGCCAGACCTTCCACGACTGGCCGTATTGTCCTCCCCGGTGTGAATGTAGTTCGTGAGGGACGGGCCGAGCCATTCCTGGACTTCCCACCCACCCTGTCTAGTGCGACTGTCCAGTGGGGCGGCATCGCGCTGGAAAACTACACGACTCCAGCAGTATTCATACCGCGCCATGAGCATCCGGAACACTTCTTGCACCTCGTTTTACGAGGAACCGTTAAATATGAAGTGTGCACGAAGGGCCGAAGTCAGCGGTTTACTTCACGCCCCGGCACAATCATTCTCCTGCCTCAGGGCACGGTGGATGAAGTGGATTGGGCAGGCCCGACTCAGCGCCTGGCCGTGGCCATCCACCCGCACCTGCTGACCAAGGCCTTGGACGAAACCGCACACGAAACTGGCGTCGAACTGACAGAACACTGGGATTTGACCGACCGACATATTTCAGCGCTACTACAGGAAATGACGGCCGATCTTGATGAAGGTTCGCTTGCAGGAACAATTTACGGCGAATCACTGGCTAACGCACTGGCCGTATACCTGCTGAAGCGTTACGCCGTACGGCCGCTCACACCTGCCGTCTGCAAGGGGGGGTGCCAGGACATCGTCTGAAGCGCGTGATCGATTACCTCGCCAACAACTTGGAGGAGAGCATCAGCATATCGCAACTTGCCACGATCGCCGCATGAGTCCGCACTACTTTTCGGAACTATTCAAGCAGAGCATAGGTTACACTCCGCATAATTATGTTCTGGTGGAAAGGATGGAACGTGCCAGGCGACGGCTTCGCGACCCCCAATGCAGCGTCATCGAAGCGGGACTAGACGCCGGATTTCAAAATGCAAGCCATTTCGCGCGCATCTTTCGAAAACTCGAGGGCACCACCCCTTCGAGATTCCGAGCAGACAATGTGCTGAGGGCAAGATCCTAGCTCAGGGAGAAAAGCCGTTCACGGCGAGGAACGGCGCTCCTAGGTGTCGTTGACTGAAAAATCTCCACTCCGCGAATCTGGCAACGCTCAAGCAGGAGTTGGCGCATTTTGCTCTATCAAGTTCTGAGCTTTCAGCTCAGCCCAGAATTCGGAAGGAATCTTGGTTTGCATGGAGGTATAGTCTGCGAGAATCTGTTGTTCGCTGCTGGCGCCGACGATCAAGGCCGCAGCAACGTCAGGTGACGCAGAAAACTGAAGCGCTGCGGTTCGTAAGTCTACTCCGTGATTGCCTGCTACTTCACGAAGTCTTTTGCGCTTTTCAAGAAACTCAGCAGGTATTTTATAAGCTTCTTTTCCATAGTTATAGCGGGGGCTCCCCGATATAAACCCAGCATTCAGGGAGGAACCTATCACTAAAGATGCGTTTCGTTGCCGTACTGCGGGAAAGACTTGATTTAGGGCATTCTTGTGATCGATCAAAGAATACTGCGATGCCAAAAGACACACGTCAGGATCCGCTACCTGTAATACTCGCAGAATCGGTTCTGGCGTATTGACACCGATTCCCCAACCTTTAATCAATCCCTCTTCCCGCATACGGGTCAGTTCTGGAAACGCACCCTTCTCGGCAATCTCGAATTGTTCCTGCCAGCTCGTCGGCAAATACTTATTGTCGGCCGAAATGTCATGCACGAAAGCTATGTCGAGACTATCGATTCCAAGTCTTTGAAGACTATCCTCGATCGAGCGCCTGGTACCGGAGGCGGTGTAGTCGTAAATCACGTCGTTAGGTGAGGGCGAGAAGGGAAAATACTCCCGGTTTTTGGCCGTCTTCGATGCCTTTAGAAGCTTGCCCACTTTAGAAGAAATGACGTATTCACTTCTATTCTTATCGTGAAGGAAGCTGCCGTATCTTCTCTCCGCGAGACCAAGGCCATACCAAGGAGAAACGTCATAATATCGAACGCCGGCACTCCACGCGGCTTCCATGATAGCGTACGCATCTTTATCAGTAACCACCGCGAATTCATTTCCCAGTGGAACGCCTCCCAGGCCGAATTTGAAGGGTGGCTTGTAATGAACATTGCCGCTGCTCGTTTTATTTTTCATGATATCCATGCTCCTGCTATCGCCTGTATTGTCCTGAGCCGACGCGGTTGTAAGCAGATAAGCCGCGGCAGCGGTTATTGTTGATCCTTTAACGGCGAGATTTAGAAACTCTCTTCTTGTATTCATACTGAGTGCCTCGCTCACCTCTCATAGAAATTTCCTACCGCCAGTCCGAAGGCTTTTCTCGAAGCGTTTGCATGACCGGGACAGCCATTTGACACGCCACCAGAGTCGGCAAGGTCCCCTCATAGGCGCTTGGTTTTGAGGTCTCAGCGCGCCAGCCACATTGAGTTACGAATCGACTGAAACATCGTTAAGCGATAGCGCCGCCGCAGAATGAGATACGAGTAAAGGATAGATTGCTGCTTCATCACGTTGCCCCTCACTTTCTTGAGCACCCGAGAGTCGTCGTTCCGGGGGTTGGTCTTAAGACCGTTACCAAGCGCTTTTAGATGCACTTTGAGTTCCACTAGATCCCGACGCGGCAGCTTTCCCGTTCAAGCTGAAGAGTCTGGGGTTGACTGAGAAAGGCGTTAGGTTTCGCTACGGTCGGTCGGGTTCTAACGGTCGGGCGCACACCAGAGCGGCGGGATTTCGTCACAGGCGACGTCTAGACACTTTGCGACGCAGTGCCTAGCGGGTTGCCCCGCCGCGGATGAATTCTCGGTATGCATCTTGCCTGACCAAACTTCGATTGCATTCCCCGAAGCCGCCGGCGCGACGACACAGGTGTCGCACTAGACGCCACCCGGCAAGACATCCTCCGCCGAAAATTTCGTGAACGGGGAAATACCCAATCTTACCAACCATTTGCCGGTCTCCCTCAGAAAGCATTTTTGGCACAAGAGATGCAAACTGTACCGCAGGTTCGAGAATTCGGAGGCAGACATGATGGACGCACATTCTCTACCACCACGCGAGCGGTGGTGGAGGGACCTAGTAGAAAAGAATATCGGATGGATTGTGATTGCAGCCTCGATTTGGCTCACTCACTTCTTGAGGTAGGCATCACGCCCACCAGATTTCACACGAAGATGATCGACTCAAGAGCGCTGGTTGGATCAGATCCCATCCCAGTGCCCGACCTGAAGCGAAGGTCCCTACGAAAAGGCTCACGCGGATGTGAATGACCTGGGGAGAACTGGACTAGTTGAGGTGGGACAAAAAAGTGCAACCGGCCAATCATCAAAGTCATCACACCGAGTGCGGTAGAGCGACGGGTTGCTCACCTGTGACGACATTTTTGAGACCTGGTTGTATTCGGGATGAGAGAGCATGAGCATTCGCCTGCCAAATAGCGCGGGGCACGGGCAGTTGCTCAATTTCAAGCAGTTGTTTAATTTCAATCTAAAGCAGTCTCTCTTGCATCCATACCACAGGACAGTTCTCCGCGAAAACGGCTGGAGGCTCGAATGATCAGGGAATTTGCGCTGCAATGGCCAGTCCTCCGTCAGATTTTGAAGGGTAAAGACGGCACTGGTCCCGAAGCAATGAGCCGGCGCACGCAGGCTCTTCGTCCGAAGAATGAGGGCGCGAAGATCGCTCGGTCGGTATGTCCTTATTGTGCAGTGGGTTGCGGTCAGCTGGTGTTTCATAAAGACGGAAAACTGGTTTCGATCGAAGGCGATCCTGAATCGCCGATCTCCCGTGGGCGACTCTGCCCTAAAGGCGCGGACAGCTTTGAACTGCTGACGCATTCCAAGAGACTCACGAAAGTGAAATATCGCCGCCCATTCGCAAAAGAATGGGAAGACTTGGACCTGGATAGAGCGATGGAAATGATCGCCGACCGCGTTTGGGAAAGCCGCGAGCGGACTTTTGTGGAATCGAAAGATGGGCAGTCCCTGATGCAAACGACGGCGATAGCCCATCTTGGCGGCGCCACCCTCGACAACGAAGAAAACTACCTCATCAAGAAGTTGTTTACTGGCGGCCTGGGCATGGTCTGCATCAGCAATCAGGCCCGTATATGACATAGCTCGACGGTGCCCGGTCTGGGCACAACTTACGGCCGCGGCGGAGCAACAGCAGCACCGAACGATTTGCTCAACTCCGACGCGATCCTGATTATGGGATCGAATATGGCGGAAAATCACCCAGTTGGTTTCCAATGGGTCATCGAGGCCAAGGAGCGTGGCACGAAGGTCCTGCATGTGGACCCACGCTTCAGCCGCACCTCCGCCGTTGCGAATATCTGGGTACCACTCCGCGCGGGCTCGGACATTCTTTTCCTGGGCGGATTGATTCGTTACGTGCTCGAGAACAAGTTGTTCTTTTCCGAGTATCTCGTGCACTACACGAATGCGAGCGTGATTATTCCGGAGGACTTTAAGGACACCGAAGATCTGGAAGGAATCTTCTCCGGGTGGAATGCGGAGAAGAAAACGTACGATCCCAAGACCTGGCTATATGAAGGCGTCGAGGCGGCCGCCCAATCGAGGCAGGCCGCGCCTCAGGGGTGTCACGGCGGCCACACGAAGGAAGGCCTAGACGCAATGCCTGATTTGAGCCGCTATCATCAGGACCTTACGCTCCAACATCCCCGATGCGTTTTTCAGCTGTTGCGAAAGCATTTTGCTCGCTATACGCCCGAAATGGTCGAGCGTTACTGCGGCATTAGCAAAGACGCTTTCTTGCACGCGGCCGAGACATTTTGCACGGCATCGGGCCCCGATAAGACCGGCGCCATTTGCTACGCACTTGGTTGGACGCAGCATTCCAGCGGCGTGCAAATGATCCGGTGCGCCGCGATCCTTCAATTACTGTTAGGAAATATGGGGCGGCCAGGTGGAGGCATTCTGGCGTTGCGCGGCCATGCCTCGATTCAGGGCTCCACGGATGTTCCTACGCTTTACGACATTCTTCCCGGTTATTTGAGCATGCCGAAATTTGGAGAAGAATCGAAGACTCTCGGCAATTACATCGACAAGTACAGCTCGCGCACGGGTTGGTGGCACAACCTGGACAAATACATTGTCAGCTTGTTGAAGGCTTACTACGGGGAATCTGCCCAACCCGAAAATGAATTTGGCTTCCACTGGCTGCCGCGCGTCACGGGCGACCATTCGCACCAGGGCTACTGGCTCGACATGTTGGACGGGAAGATGGATGGCTTGTTTGTCATGGGCCAAAATCCTGCCGTGGCGGGTCCGAATTCAGGCATGGAGCGCCGCGGTCTAAGTAAGTTGAAATGGCTGGTTGTGCGCGAGATGGTGGAAACGGAGACCGCTTCGTTCTGGTACGAGTCGCCTGAGGTGAAACGGGGCGAATTGCGAACCGAGGCGATTCCGACGGAAGTGTTTCTGCTGCCTGCCGCGGGCCACGCGGAAAAAGACGGAACGTTCACCAACACGCAGAGGCTGCTCCAGTGGCGACAGAAGGCGGTCGCACCACCTGGGGATAGCCGCAGCGAAAACTGGTTTATGTATCATCTCGGCGTGCTGCTCAGGGAGAAGGCCAAGCGCGATCCGCGCCCACGGAATGCGGGTCTTCTAGCTCTCAAATGGGACTACACGATCGAAGGCCAGCATCGCGAGCCAATTGCCGAAGAAATCTTGCAGGAAATCAACGGCTATACGGTTGCGAATCACGAACTGGTCCCGGGATTCACAGCCCTCAAAGCGGATGGCTCTACCGCTTGCGGCTGTTGGATTTATTCCGGTGTCTTTCCAAAGATGGGCGAGAATCGGGCGAATCAGCGCGCTGCCAAGGGTTTCTATGGCCATGGATGGGGGTTCGCTTGGCCTGCCGACAGGAGAGTTCTTTACAATCGCGCTTCCGCCCGTCCCGACGGCAATCCCTGGAGCGACAGAAAGAAGCTCGTTTGGTGGGATTTCGAAAGCAAGAAATGGACGGGCCTCGACGTTCCCGACTTCACGGCGACTAAGCCGCCTGACTATCGACCGCCTGAGGACGCCGAAGGCGATGCGGGACTGGCAGGTGACAAGCCTTTCCTCTTGCATGGCGATGGCTTCGGATGGATCTGGGTCCCGGTCGGCCTTAACGATGGACCGCTGCCCGCTCACTACGAGCCTCTCGAGTCTCCGGTCCGCAACCCGATCTATCCCAAGCACCAAACAAATCCTGCGGCGGAGGCGAAATCACGACCAGGGAACGAGTACGCTACTTCGCCAGACGCCCGCTTTCCTTTCGTGATGACGACCTACCGGCTCACGGAGCATCACACCGCGGGTGGCATGTCACGGACTCTCTCGCACCTAGCGGAGCTACAGCCCGAGATGTTCTGCGAGATTTCGGTCGAACTGGCGAAGGATCTCTCGGTCACACCAGGCGAATGGGTGACGATCGTAACCGCGCGCGGAGCTATCGAAGCTCATGCCCTGGTTACGCCCAGAATCCAGATGCTCACCATTGAGGGAAAACCCGTGCATCAGGTGGGCGTGCCTTTTCACTGGGGCTACTCCGGGCTCGTCAAGGGCGACATCGGCAACGATTTGATTGCCATATCGGAAGAGCCGAACGTTCGAATCATGGAAACGAAGGGTCTTCTGTGCAACGTGATTCGCGGGAAACGCGCGGGTAATCTCGAAACAATCGACAAGCTGCATGCGGGGCAAGGACAACTCTGATGGCTTTCACTGCCTTCCTGACAGACGCTACGATATGCATCGGGTGTAAAGCCTGCGAAGTTGCGTGCAAGGAATGGAATGAAGTGCCTGAAGACGGACTGGTGTTGAGCGGGTTCTCTTACGACAACACCCGAGCCTTAGGGGCGTCAACCTGGCGGCATGTTCTTTTTCTGGAGCAACCCGAAGTTGCCGGGCCTCAAGCCGCGGATACAAAAGATCCCTTCCGCTGGGTTTTCCTTTCCGATGTCTGTAAGCATTGCGCCAATGCCGGGTGCCTTGAATCTTGTCCTACCGGCGCGATTGTGCGCACGGAAGTGGGTTCGGTGTTTGTCCAGCCGGATGTGTGCAATGGTTGCGGATATTGTGTCGTCTCTTGTCCTTTTGGAGTGATTGACAAGCGCCCGGACGACGGTCGCGCTTTTAAGTGCACATTCTGCTATGACCGGCAAAAAGCGGGGCTGGTTCCTGCCTGCGCCAAAGCATGCCCGACACAATCCATCCAATTCGGCGATCTTGAAGAACTCAAGCAGCGCGGCAAGAATCGCGTGCAAGAGCTCCAAGACCGCGGATATCACGACGCACGTATTTACGATCCGCAAGAAACCAGCGTAGGCGGAATCCACGCGTTCTTTGTGATTTTGGGAGAACCCGAAGCGTACAATCTGCCGCCGGCGCCCCAGGTGCCGACAGTTCATTTGAAGAGCGCGTGGACCTCGGCGCTCATTTCAGCCGCCGTTATTTTTGCGATCGTTTGCGCTGCATTTGCTTTTTGATTCTGCGCTAGTTTCTCAGGCCGTCGTTAGACGTCCACGAGGATGACGACAATGAAATCAGCCGCCAAACTCAAAGCAACCGAGGAAAGACTCGAGGAAATCCGGGAAGCGGCCGCTGAAGCAGCCCAAGTTCCAGGGGGCGTCCGACCCTCCGCGGGAAGTCCACAAAAGCGGGAAGGTGAGAGCTACTATGGGCTCCCGGCACTCAAGCCTCCGGTCTGGACGTGGGAGGTGCCGCTGTATTTTTTCCTTGGCGGCATCGCCGGGCTGTCGGCCTGTATCGGTTTTGCCGCGCAATTGTTGCACGGCGCACCTGAGCTGATCCGCTTGTGCCTCTGGGTCGGATTCCTTGGAGCCGCGATTTGTCCCGTCCTGCTAATCGCCGACCTCGGCCGGCCTCGGCGTTTCCTGAACATGTTGCGTGTGTTCAAGCTTCAATCCGCCATGTCAATGGGCGCCTGGATTCTGGTGGCTTTCTCGGGTTGTGTATTTCTCGCGGTCCTGTGTTTCGAGCTGTACCGGCGAGGTTTTACGCATCCACTGTTGATTGCGTTGCTTTGGCTCGCAGAAGCATCAGCGGCGGTCACTGGGCTGCTCCTGGCCAGCTACACAGGCGTGTTGATCGGAGCCACTGCGGTTCCGGTATGGTCGGAAAATCGAAAGCTGCTTCCCACACATTTTTTGACATCGGGTCTTGGTGGTGCCTCCGGAATTCTTGAGCTGGCGGGCTTTTTGGTTCCTGCGACCCAAATTCTCGGATTTGCCGCCTCGGGGATTGAAACGCTGATCGAGATTATGTTGCAGGTGCGGAAGCGGCCCGTGGATGCGCCCCTGCATCACGGCAGGTCCGGCCGAACGCTACTCGTTGCCGGACTTCTGGAAGGCCCCGCCGCCCTGCTGCTGCGAGTCTTTTTTGGTTCGCTTCCCGCGGGACGCTACGCAGCGGCGGCAACCTTTCTGATCGGTGCTCTTCTAAGCCGCTATGCATGGATTTGGGCGGGCCGCGCTTCGGCCAGCGACCCTCAGGCCTTGTTTCAACTTCAGTGCAAACCCTAAGAAACGGATTTGTACTGGAGAGGGCTTTTGAAGTCAAAAAGGAAACCCGGATGAGAAACGTGCCGCTCTGCGAAGTACCCACGATCGCAGGTCTGGAGCAAACGTGAACGACGCACTGTTTCTCCACCGCATTCATTTTGCCTTCACCATGACCTTTCATTACTTATTCCCACAACTGACGATCGGCCTTGCGCCGCTGATTGTCGTGCTCAAGACCCTCGCGATCCGCGTTGGCAACGAAACCTACAATGAATCGGCGCGCTTCTGGACGAGGATTTTCGGCATCAACTTTGCGCTGGGTGTCGTCACCGGCATCCCCATGGAATTTCAGTTCGGCACCAATTGGGCGCAGTTCTCGCGCCTTACCGGAGGCGTCATCGGC
>Ga0137359_10003404_pt1 | contig 12890 bp, 14 predicted proteins | sample Mad1_40_16metaG_FD_108281 | JGI IMG/M metagenome (GOLD analysis project Ga0137359, IMG submission 108281) | Vadose zone soil microbial communities from Angelo Coast Range Reserve, California, USA - Mad1_40_16 metaG | ecosystem: Environmental > Terrestrial > Soil > Vadose zone | place: USA... | reverse complement strand
CTCGTCGACTCGGACTCGCTCGACTCAACTGATTTCCAGATCAATACCAGCTTGATCAAACCCTTCAGTGATCGAGTGATCGAACACACCACATGTTCGATGGCAACTTTGTCGTCGGTATCACGACGGTGTTGCGAGAAAGTTATCAAGTCCTAGGCCTCGTGCTGTCTGGACAGCAACACCCCGGCGATGACTAATTCCGATTTTCTCGTTTTTATACCGAGTGTTATGATACAAACTTTATTGCATTACTTCTCAACGCCGCACCACTATATAGCGATCGTTGTATACTAATAGTAGGGATGGAGTGGGGAAGGCGGTGGATGATGACAGGAGGGGCAATGTCCAAAAACGCTGTGCAGAGGGATGAGCGCTCTATGAGCTGACCACTTGCACATCGAGTATTCGATCATGCAGCGCTGTACAGGAACAGGTTGTTCGTCGCAGCGATCTGTGATCCATCATCGTTAGCGCGGCTACGGAAAACTAGCCTGATAACAGACCGCAATAGTATTTTCTCTCGGGTGCCAGCTCGCGTGCAAGATCTTCTTGTTGAAGTCTAGCGTCTCGAGCTGCATCGCGTCTTTCAGCCCTGGCTTGATGCCATTTTTGACCCCGAGCTGCTTGTTACCCGGCAATGGCCCGCCAATTTTCTTCGCCTTGAATGCAGACTTGTCCGCTTGCAATACAACATCGTTCAGCGTCTCCACGTCGAAGATGCGCAAGTAGTTGTGGTAGGAACCAGTCAGCACATTCCTGAAAACAACACACTTAATTTCAGGGCAACAGGAGTAAGAAAAGAACGGGCTCACCTGTCATCTCCACTCCATGTGCACTCGAATTTGTCAAATATGCAGTCGTTCTCATACAAATCACACAGCTTCCCGCGCAGGTGATCATGTATCTGAATAGTCTTTAACGGACGGGATTCCATATTGACGTCCCAGATCCTCAGGGATAGATAGTCCCGTGCGAGGATATACCGCCCATCATGGCTGAACTTGACGTCGGAGATAGAAGAAATGATTTCAGAGAAAAACGATCGATTTGTTGGGTCCTCCTCTTCTTCGTACACTAGGCGAGATATATCTTTCGATAAACGGACTAGGTGGTGCGTGACGTACATTTCGCATGCTTGTCACACAACGCAGAGTCCCGCATGTCCGCAAGCTTGATGTTACTCTTCGAGCTGGAATACATGAAAACGTTGCATTGTGTTGGGTGGAACTCGGCAGCGGTGATGACTTCAGTGAGTTCCTCCATGTTAGCGGGCTTGATATCCACGATATCTGCACGGGAATCGTAAGAAAAGGAATCTAGGAGACGATCGCAGGGTAAAAAATACTTCCTGAAACTCTGATCACTGATGTTCAGATTCCAGAGGTTGATACGCAAGTCATCTGAGGAAATGTATGTCTCCTGGTCGGAATTAACGGTGATCGAATGGATGTGATAAGCATGTGCGTTGGAGTAAACTTTGCGGGGTACTGCGGCGATAATGTTGTCTTGATGTTGCATATGGGGTAAGCGCAAGTGCTGTTGTAATGATGGGGGTGGAAGGGCTCGTTGCCCATCACCCACGCCCAGGTTGGACTCTGACACTACTCGTAAAGACTTCTCGAAGACCTTCCAAAGTTTGATGGTCTTGTCTAAGGACATGTGATAAGATAAGTAATTAACGGTGGCCATTAAAATGCTGGCGTACCATTTGTTGAGAGCAGGAAGTGTGCAGAGTTCTGCCGTCTACACCATCGGATCTTATTAATCTTCTCCTCGATTTCGAGTGACTTGAGATAATCGAACTCCGGCTCATGTGACTGGAACTCGGTGTAGAACTTGTATTCGCAGCTCTTCTTCTGGATGTCAAAGAGATGGACATATCGGAAAATGAAATCAGCGGCGTCAGTAGAGTAGACACGAGAGGCGAGGACGTACCATATCATTCCGCTCGAATAACACTACACGTCCACCCTTGTCACCTGTCGCCAAGTAGTTTCCCGTAGAATCGAATTCAACGGCAGAGATAATATCGGCTATCCGGATTTATTTCAGTTTGTAAGCGACACTGCCTGGTATATAACGGAAATCACACGCCGAGTATGGGGGATGGAGACGATCAACAATGCTAAAAGTACAGGTCATTTACCTTCCGTGATGTCCTCCACATCGCCCTTGTCGCCGAAACACTGGGCAAATCGCCAGCCGCCGGAGGCGTCTGGATCCATGAGTGAAGAGGGTCTATGTACGAGGAGAGAGTTCGGGAATTAGGGTCTAAGATCCGAGGATGGATTGACTGTGGGATGTATTGTTCGCGCGTCAGGAAGACGAGCGAAGAAGAAAGGGAAAGATGATGAGTGTAATCAAAGGCAAAGGCAAGGAAATCCAAGAGCCGCTGACCTGACCGGCACTGGAGACGTCGCCTGCATTATGTAACACTTGGGCGTGATGTTTCATTTGTCCCTGTTTGGTCCATTCAGACAGCCACTTGATTGACCGAACGTCGTCAGAGTCTCTTCTAACAACACACTCACACTCACTATTACTCTCACAATGCCGATTGCACCTATCACCGGAAAGCTCAGGAAGAGGCTCTGGCTTGACCTCTCTTGTGCTCTTGGTTTTGGCATTTCTAGCGCCTATGCTTATTGGTCAGTCTTTTCTTTTGCGGTCCGTCGGATTATTCACTCACTTGATCGGCCCCAGGTATGGCATTCATTTGAAGTCTGGTTAGTCTGCAGACTCCCCGTCTTATGAACCCTGAGCTCCATCCTTCTCTTGAATACATGTCTCTGACTCCCCTCTCATAGTGCAACGCCAGGAGGAGTTTTACCTCAAGCTGGAGCGGCAGAGACAGGTCGCATAGAACGTGTTTTGTCTTTGTCCAAAAAGAGACCGATTATCATTCATTGCTCCCCATCCAACCGTGATCCTGTATTAGTCCGACTTTTGACTTCACGACGGATGCTTGCAAGTAAGCATGGAATGATCCATGTAGAGAGTGGTAATATATGAACAGGTATCGTAAAACGTGAGTGTAAGTGGGTGAATCATAGCCGCGAATAAAGTGTACGCATAATTAGCTCGGTAGGATTTTGTCCGGGATCCTACCTGAGCAGTCCCATCCGCTTCAACGTCTCGCAGTTCTCCGCTCTCTCCGCTTCTATCTGGTTCACCTTTTCCCAATCCGCCCAAATGCCAAAGAAGCCAACGGCCCGCTCTTTTCTCCGTTGTTTCGAGTCCAACTCGCTTTGGCAAAGTGCGTACTTCTCCTGCGTGAATGCCCGGTCCACATTCTCTTCGAACCGACGTAGAGTAGGCATAGATTGCGGTTTGTCGGTCGACTTGAGCCGAGCGATTTCAGCTGTTATAGGATGGCGATTGAACTCGGCCTCATTTACGTGATAGCCCACGCCAAGCGATTGTGTCTTCCTCTGCACGTTGAATCGCGCAGAGGGCTCGAATGAAAACCGCGGATCAGGTACGCCCGGTGTGATGAAAAGGTTTGGGATGACAGAGAGCAAAGAGAACGCGAAGAGAATGAGGAGAGGGAGAACCTGAGCGAAGAGCGAACGTTGAGCCCCCTGCTGCTGTTGCTGTCCTTGTCGCGGGCGTGTTGTATGAACGCGGGTTGTGCGGAAACCTCCAGGTCCGAAACTAGCGGTAAACACTGTGCAGAAATTAGAGTCCATGTTGCCATACAGCCTGAAAAATTACCTGGTCCTGCGCCGAACCCAGTTCCTCCACCGAAGAACATGTTGAAGAGATCTTCTGGGCTGAGCTCCCCTTCGAACGTGGAACCGCCAAATGGACTCGTCGCGAACCCTGATGCAGGCCCTGGAGACATGCCACCAAATCTTGACTCGGGATCGCCTCCACTACGATCATATATCGCCCGTTTTTGCGGGTCTATTCCACAATTGTTTGTTCAAGGGAAAAATTCTAAGAACGTGATGAAAGACTCACCAGAAAGAATCTGGAAAGCTTTGGAAACCACTAGGATCTTAAATTAATACGGTGGATAGTGGTCAAGTATCGAAGAGAGAACACACTCTTGAACGACTCGTCAGCACCTGGCGCCCCGTTCTTGTCCGGATGTAAGGCGAGCGCCAACTGGAGAAAGTTGAGGATACGAAACACGTACACACGACGTGTGGAACTTACCTTGCGATATGCTTTCTTTACGTCTGCCTCGTCACAATCTCTTTTGAGTGCCAAGATCTCATAGTACTCTGTTGCTTTGCACGTCCGTACCCGCTTGACAACGGCAAGGTTTTCAGCCGTATACTCCCGTTTTTCCTTCGTGTCACTCGATTGTGAAGAGGCTTTGGCGGCTGGCGGTGCATGACGCTGGTGTGTACCGGATGCAGATGGGTGGGTTTCCGTTGCTGATGTAAAAGAGCTTGGTTCTGATGGAGCAGACCCGGACGAAGAAGAGGATCCCGCTGAAGAAGATGAGGATGAAGAGGCTTCAGAGTCGATTATCTCGAGTAGCTTGGCTGCTTCAGGGGTGGAGAAAAGTGCCAGCGACTTTTGCGCAAACTTGCGTGCGGAGGTAAAATTTCCAGCTGTACGTTGCTTCTGGGATATGTGAAGACAGCGAAGCGCCTCGTCCTTGTTGCTCTCCATGGTGAGGTAAAGCGAAATAACAGTGATGGGTGTCCTAATGAAAATCGGAATTGCACTCGTCGCTAGCACAGCTGAGATCTCGGTGTCAGCATTACGTAATGAAATGAACAAGTCAGCATTGGATTAGTCAGCGACATCATACCCAAAGTCAACCATGACCGTCGAGGAATCGGAAACGGAGGAGCTCAGGAGTTTCCGTGAAACCTGGAAACGGGAAGTACGGGAAAGGCAATGGCCTGAACATCCTATTACTCCTTCCGTGCAGGCACCCGCTTCTGAAGCAGGAGTTCACCATGCGCCTCGCGACGATGCACTTGAGGTGTATAACCAGGCCATTAGACATGAACAAGCAGGCGAACTCGATGAAGCGTTGCGACTGTATCGGCAGGCTTTTCGTATGAACCCTAATGTCGACAAGGTTTACCACCTCAGAGAAAAATCTGCACGAGCTTTAGAGGCCTCTGCCCTCATCCCAACACCCGTTGACCGGGGAACAGAAACGAAGGCAGTGGACACTTTTGGTCTAGGAAGTGTCGTGCGCGGAGTGGCTCCCACATCCACGAAGCTTGTATCCTCTTCCGTTCATCATCCTGACCGATATGTATCTGGTGTTCTCGTGCATATTGTGGCAGGCTTTCCGGAAATACTCTCGTTCGAACCCGAGGACGAAAAGGACCCGCCATTTCTCCAACGACTTCCCGATGAACTCTTGGTTTACATCCTCAGGCACTTGGGCACTATGGCAATCGAACGTTTCGCTCGCGTTTGCAGAAAAGCAAGGGTAATCACTCTTGACACTGCCATTTGGAGGTTAGGCTTTCTACTCGCCTTCATCATCAGACTCTATCTTCCATCTTCCGTGCCATTGAACCAGCACTTGGCCAATTGGCTTTACGCGCATGTCAATGTGGTGTTACTGTAGACGGCGTGGTTCTCATTCGCGTCTCTTCCAGGTCATTCGTAGAGACCATCTACAAGCCGCCGCAAATTTTGCCAAACGAGATTCTCAACGACATTGTGGGCAAATACTCCTCGGATTATCGTCGCGTATACATAGAGAGGCCACGCGTGCGACTGGATGGCGTTTATATCGCGGTATGCCATTACATGTACTTAACCGCCAGCTTGGTGTCCTCCTGTACCACTCATCATAATTCGCAGACGACACGGGCAGAGCGAGAATGCTTGGGTTAATGTAGGCATTACTTAAACCTTCATCGAACTTTTTGGACTGACATGATACAGATAAGTCACCTTATCACGTATCATCGTTATTTGTGCGTATCTATGTAATATTTTCTTTTCGTTGATTGACTTTTTACATTTACCCAGGCGATTCTACCCCAACGGGCAAGTCATCTCGCTCCTCGCAAATGAAGAGCACGACCCTCAACATGTGATTGGTATACTAAGGCCGACACTCCGCATGAAGGTGCGGACCCAGCCCATATCACAATGTGATACCCCATGTCTATTTGCCTTTAGGGATTCTTCATTGGTACCTGGAAATTAACCGGAGTAAAGGTGCAAATCTCGAAATTGGTGGACCCATCGAACCTTGATGCTCGATACACGTTTCAAATGACTCTGGCACTGCGGTCACGCCCATTGGGCCGTTGGAATAAGTTAGACTTCGACGAGTACGAGTCGGTGAATGTAGAAGACGGGGAAGTTACACGTTTGGCCCTGAAGAATGAGCGACCGTTCTGGTTCTCTAAAGTCCGGTCATACAGCAGTAAACTAGAGTAGATATTATTGTCGGGATGGCTGAGAGACAGGTGGCTCGGACATAACTCGTTTCTGCCCAAGACACCACGGTCGGTGCGACCAAATTTTGGGACAACCTTATTGGGTAAGTACGGGTGTGTCGCTCACCCGCACCTCGCCCAACCGCCCAACATAACCCTGCGTCGTGGACGCCTAGGCAACCTGCCATGGGCAATGCACTGCATATCTCGCTTCAACGCTCTTTTATCGTGACCACATTCATTGCCACGTTTCTGTCTTTCGTGAAGCCACCTCAACCATTCCTGCTGTCCATTCACCTATTTCTGTCCTGCCCGTTTAATACGGCGACACCATTCACCCACGACCGGAGCATTCGACCGCATCCCTGTCCTCCTGTGCTATGCACCCAGTCCTCCTCTTAGATGAAGTTCTCAGGATCATCCTCGATAATATAGACAACGATTCCAATCGTTCATCCGCTCTCAAATCTTTTTACCGTATAGCAACAGTTTGTCGGGCCTGGAAGGACCCCGCCTTGGACTATTTGTGGGCATCCCTTGCTTCAGTGGATCCCTTACTCGCTCTCCTTCCGAATCATGTGAGCAAAATTCCCATAACGTATACTCACAGAATGTCTGACGAGCGTCCGTATTTCAGGACGCGTTGCACGGACCTGTACCCTCTAATGCTTTCGCACTATTCTACGCCTATGCTTCGCGGGTTCGAGGCGTTGGCCAAGACTCATGCTCCCTGCCGAAGCTCCAATTCTGTCCCTGCATTGTTGATACAACCCCTTCTACGGGTACACTTCTCCCCTCGCTTCGCTCGGTGCGCCTGGTCCTGAAGGGCGCGACCAGTCAACAATTTCCCCTCACACTATATCTGTCAACAAACCTGCAAAGCGTATCCATCGACGTTGGCTTTCGTTCAGGTATGAAAGTATCGGGAGTACTCAAAGCCCTGCGCGCGTATCTCGATGCCGTCGCGCGCATCGCTTGCCATTTGAAACATTTACGTTTGCGGGGTCAGCTTTCGGGACAAGTTATCAGCTCTGTCGCATCCATGCGCGATCTTCGCTCGCTCTGTCTATGCGGCGTCTCCCAGCCGATGCCACGTACACTGGCGTCCATCGCCTGCTTCCCGAACCTAGAAGATTTGCGTCTACAGCTCGATCGTATAAATATAGCCGACCTGGCCGAGGCTTTGATTTCCGCCAGTTCTAATACCACTCTCTTCCCCTCCCTTCGAAACCTCCGAATCCGCGCGTCACCGGCGGCCGCAGAGGTGTTCTTCCCACACCTGCCAGCGGGAAAACTGCGCACACTACACCTGGAATCGGACCTCAAGCCGCGCTCCGTCGATTCTTGGACACCCGCTCTCGCCGTACTCGCCGAAAGGACCCATACCACCCTCGCGGTCCTTTCTTTCGAAGCCCTAACCAGCTTCTGCGAGGCGTTCGACCACGCCTTCCCCCCAAAGCTGCACTTCACGCTCGCCACGCTCGCCCCACTTGCCCTCCTCGCCCACCTGCGCTGCTTCATACTCGACGCATCCGTCCCGCCCGACCTGGGCGACCCCGACCTCGCGTCCATCGCGTGCTGGTGGCCTGAGATCGAGGAACTGTCGCTTTGGTCCCGCCCTGTGGAAGTGTTCGACTTCCCCGCGTATTTCACGACACAGCCCCGCGCGACCCCCGCCAGCCTCGCGGTCCTCGCGGCACAGTGCCCGCGTCTGCGCCAACTCAGCCTCCCGATGGACATCGCGGTGCTGCCCCCACCCGCACACCCGCCGCAGGTCGTACCCTCCCATCTGGCACTTGCCCGTCTGACGATTGGATGCGTGCGGGTGGGCAAGACGATTGACCCGGCTGGCGTCGCAGAATGCATATACCGCGCATTCCCGGCTCTCGAGGAGATCGAGTTTGACTGCGGCGACGAGACATCGTGGACGGACGTCCTCGAATGTTATTCCGCCCTTGCTTCTCATGTGTTGCCAACCTAGAGTCTTTTTTCACTAGACAGAATTTCACTGGTTATACAGATACAGATATATATATTTCATCTATAGACCTTGGAATCGGGCATAAACACAACGCTCGATAAGCGCTATGAGCAATTGTACTATAATTCCCCCTCACCTACAACTTCTTTACCTTAATTTGCGCGCTTGACCTGGCGGATACAGGAGTACTCGTTCACGATGTAGTGGGCTTAATCGAAGCCTTACGCTGTGGTTTTATCTTCTAAGCCCTCAAAACCAATCGAAGAACCATAACCGCGAGCGCTGGTGGGATCCCATAATTTTGGAGTTACAACATTGCAAACATGAAATTGTCTGGTGCTACTACATGGGATTCCTTCTGTTACGCTACTGGAGGCTTGGTACCAGGCTGAAACGTATACGTCAAGCCGCATTTGCCACAGTATTGGCGGTCTTGGTGAAAGGACATCTAGAGACGAAAAGTATTAACAAACAATGAACCGTCCTAGTGCTTATACACCTACGAAGACACCAGCCCCGCAAGTAGGGGTTGGGCATTCGCGACGAAGTCGCTTGATCTTGCCATCAGACTCGACCTTGTAGTATTTTAAAATGGCCATCTTGACCTTCTTGCGCTTATGCTTAACCTTCTTAGGAGTCTGCACACGTAAAATAACTTTAACAAAAATATCGAACCAAATGCACGACCAGATCATACGTTGTAAGTTTTTTTCTTGCGCTTCTTCGCCCCACCACGCAGACCGCGGACAAGGTCGAGAGTAGACTCCTTCTGGATGTTGTAATCGCTAAGAGTTCGGCCATCCTCGAGTTGCTTTCCGGCAAAGATTAGGCGTTGTTGGTCCGGAGGAATTCTGATGTGGGCTGTCTCGATAAAAGTTCGGGCAAGTGCAAGGACGTGTAACTCACCCCTCCTTGTCCTGGATCTTGGCCTTGACATTATCGATAGTGTCAGAGGATTCCACCTCAAGGGTGATGGTTTTTCCAGTGAGACTACAACAGGTAAAATGTTAGCATAGGATATATGTTCGCAGTCAAAACACACGTTTTCACAAAGATCTGCATCTTGCACTAGAAGGGTAATCAGTGAGGGTACAGGAGCGGATAAGGAACATGCTGACCGGAAGCCTCTATCTATCCAGCGACTTTTGGCGGTGGAGTCTTCGACGAGGCAAGCCGGTCTTTTGGATGAGAGAGAACAGAGAAGTTTACGAGAGTGACATGGAGAGTTATTGTCGATGGTTTGTGCGTGGGAAACAATATAAGGTTTATCTCGGGTTAAGCCGAATGAAGCTGGCTCGCGTCGCGTCGCGTTCTGATCGACGCGTCTTTCTACGCTTTAACTATATCGTTCACTATAACGCTCGGACATGGACAGCGACGAGGACATGCAAATCGACTCTGATATCCCATCTTTGTCGTTGTTAAACAAGGGCAAAGGCAGGGCGGTCCTTCATGATGGATATGAGGACACGACAGCACGGGATGACACACTTCCTTGGTATATAAATTTGTCCTGTAATGAAAATCTCGACCAACAGAGAGTACATACAGGGTAGAGAAATACAGGCCAGTGACACTGGATGACGTTGTCTCCCACAAGGACATAATCAGCACTAGTCAGTCTTGCGATCTCCTTTGTTGTCCCTTCGGCTTATTCTAGACCAGTTGAAAGGTTTATTGAAAAGAACAGATTGCCTCATCTTCTTTTCTATGGTCCTCCTGGAACTGGAAAGACGTCAACGATCATTGCCGTAGCAAGGCGAATATATGGTCCCACATTTCGCAAACAAATTCTCGAGGTGGGACCCTACCTTCTTCAGGGGACTTGATTTGCGCGCTAAATTTTATCAGCTGAACGCCTCTGACGACAGAGGCATCGACGTCGTCCGTGAGCAGATAAAGCAGTTCGCAGAGACGCGCACCCTTTTCGCCAAAGGGTTCAAACTCATCATATTGGACGAGGCGGATATGATGACTACCGCTGCCCAAGCCGCACTTCGACGCATCATCGAACAGTACACGAAGAACGTTCGGTTTTGCATCATCTGCAACTATGTCAACAAGATTATACCAGCCATCCAAAGTCGCTGTACGCGCTTCCGGTTTTCCCCGTTACCCGTTGCAGAAATCGAAAAGCGGTTAAGTCATGTTGTGGAGGCCGAAAGGTGCGACTTTCAAACCGTACACTATCTCTCATGTTGACTCTTTAATGCAGTGTCCACCTCACTGATGACGGGAAAACGGCCTTGCTCAAGCTGTCTAAAGGAGATATGCGCCGTGCTCTGAACGTGCTGCAAGCCTGTCACGCTGCCTATGAACGTATAGGAGAGACTGAGATCTATACCTGTACTGGAAGCCCACATCCATCAGATATCGAAGCAATTGTCAATTCTATGTTGTCCGAAGAGTTCACGGTCTCTCATCAGAGTGAGCCCTCTTGTTTCGCGTTAAGGGCATCAAACTCAACCCAATGGTGGCCAGAGATTAATGCGATCAAGATCGACAGAGGCCTAGCTCTGCAAGACTTACTTGTAGGAACCTATGAATACGTAGATACCATCGATTTTCCTCCAGCCGCGCGAGTCTATCTCCTGGATCAACTTGCAATAACCGAGTTAGTTGTGTTGCCCCAGTGCACCCGGTAACACTTCGCTCACGCTCACTAAATGATAGATACCGACTGTCTGCCGGAGCAGATGAAAAGATCCAACTGACTGCGCTATTGGGTGCGTTCAAGAATGCAGTTGAGCTGACAGCGAAAGCAAAGTCAAAGGAGTAGTGGTAGACATATTAGATGGCTTGTTCACTACGTTTCAGAATAACGCATCTGTGATCTGAGTGACTCGTGGCGATCGGCCCGCAGTTGAAGTTGCCCTTGGCTGGGCGGTAAGCATGATTCATGGCGCTCCCAATACCATCCCACCACTTACCACGCAAGGCGGTACCTCAGGACGCCTCATCGAAAATTCTCTCAAAAATATCCTCAGCGAGTGCTAAATCCTTGAATGCAGGGGTTGCGGCGTCCTGGGTTGCGGAGCTGGACCAGGCCATCCTCGAGTCCAAGGGGCGTCCCACGTTCGACTTCTTCTGCAAGCCGTGTACTGACCCTCCGACAGGCTAGAATACACGAACGGATAAACACCGACCTTCCGCTGTTTGAGCATCAACTTGCGTCTTCAGAAGCAGTTCAAGAACGATTCGCCGCGCTCACGGCAAACGTGGATGAGCTCAACGACGCTGTGTCGCATCCTGAGGTAGTGAATGACCAAGTCTTGCCACACTGCTGAACCTAACTGTGTTTGAAGCTGGGTATTATACCCACCCTCATTGATGCGTTGTCAACACATGCCGCGTTAGCCCAACGGACTCAGGATATTGAGACTACACTTTACGCGATGGAGCGTCTCCTGCAATCTCGAGAAGAATTCGACCACCTTGTTAGTGTCGCTAATGAAGGAAAACTTGCTGAGGCAGTGGAGGCTTCGACACGTCTACAAATTATACTCGATGCTGCGCCAACTGCCTTTTCAGAGTCAGAAGTGTTTGCAAGCCTGAAGGTGCGTGCGAGTTAAAGGCTAGCCAGCTTGGGTGATAAAATCCTCGACTAGGCTGCCTTCAGGACTGCGAGGGACCGCATAGAAGAGCAACTGAATGACGCATACTCGAGGAGCGTAGTGATTTCCCCTCGCGAACTTACTATTCTACCAGAAGTACAAGGTGGGCAAATCGGGATGTATGCCGCCGAGGGTGCCTTACTTTATTTTCAGTGCGCGGCTCGAATACTGTGCTAGAGTTCAAGTCAATACTCTCTTCTTGTTCGACGACTTCCCTCTCGGAGCATCTTTCTGTGCTTCGCCGCGACGTTGATGCCTACTATATTCGTCACCTTCTTTCTCAGCCTGTTTCCCTTTCCCATTCATTCGCTAAGGATGCCTCTGGGGTATCGTCACATAAACTCTCTCTTCTTTCTTCTTCATCTGCCTCTGAAGATTTGTCAACGCGATTGGAAAACCTAAAATCTCTCCTGGACTTCCTCGATACCTACATATTCGCCACTTTACCTCCATCGCACGCGACAAATTTCAAGAAGACACTGTGCAAGCCGGTTACTTCTGCTTTACTCCAGCAGTTTCTGATGTCGCTCCTGCCCTCCTCTCTTTCCGCGATGCCACACTATCTTCGCCTAGTGAAACAGGCTGAGACTGTAGAAGAAACGTATGTAATAGGTATGCTTGGCCAGGACTCACGGGATCGCGAGGTGAAAACCTGGACCGATTCCGTATCCTCATATTACGAGCGGAAACGAAGGGCACAAATACTAGAGGGTGCGAGGCAGATGATTCTACGAGAAGATGACCGTGCGCAGATCCGCGTCGAAATTGATCTACCGAGCGCCCCACCACCACCGAGTTCTGTCCAAGCTACACAAGGCTCTGGGTCGGGCTCAGAGGGTGCTTGGGAAGTTAGTGACGATGCGTGGGGATTGGAGGAGGAAGAAAGTGGAGATACCGACAATTTAGCTTCCGCCGCAGAGG
>Ga0137359_10003400_pt1 | contig 12894 bp, 15 predicted proteins | sample Mad1_40_16metaG_FD_108281 | JGI IMG/M metagenome (GOLD analysis project Ga0137359, IMG submission 108281) | Vadose zone soil microbial communities from Angelo Coast Range Reserve, California, USA - Mad1_40_16 metaG | ecosystem: Environmental > Terrestrial > Soil > Vadose zone | place: USA... | reverse complement strand
TATCGTTGCGAAGCGGGCAACAAGCCCCAAAACTCCGAAGCCACGTGTGATGCCAAACGGCGTCCGTGCCAATAGCCCTCTAGCCCAGGTCACTGCCAACTCACCGAATGGAACTGGCGCCATCGCGGGACGTGGAGGCAGCCCTGGGCCTCCCTTACCCCCGCGTCCCTCGCCCATCGTCCCTTCTGCGAAACTCAACCACAAACGGAAAGCAGATGAGACAGAAGATGTCCTTTCTGCACCCTCCCCAGCCGCTTCTCTAGCTGGTGGCCAGCCAAAACCCAAGAAACGCAGGGCCACCGCAGCAATGCTCGGCCCAGATGGTCAACCCATTGAGCTTGAGGATAACATGGTGGTCGAGTGGTTACGTAATACGCCAAACGCAAAGACAAGAGACTGCATCTCTCACTTCACGCCGTATCTCCGTACTGACGAACAAAAGGCGAAGTTCACTGCGCTGATTAAGGAGGTTGCACAGCTGAAGAATGGTATTTTGGTGTTACGAAGTGCATATCGTGTAGGAGGTGGGAGCAAGGCTTCGTCACCGGGACCTATGGACAACAAATAATGCCGCCCTTGTCCCGTCTGTCTGTCAATGGATTTGTTTGATGTCAATCCTATCTTATCACCCACCCTGTAAATTTGATCGTTCGTTTATGCATTTCCTCTCGTAATATTAAGACACATCACTCCCTATAGGAGATTTTGTTTTTAAAAAACCATTAATAATACACAAATTCGGCATGCGAGGTGGATACAAAACAGTTCAGTAAATCCGACAGAGTTCATCAGATGGCACGTCAAGATCAGATAATGACCGCGCGCAATACACGTGGGGGACCACTTAGGATATGGGAGACAGCAACTGAGAGCAAACTTGTAAATATGATAGCCTATCTACTAACTGGATGGACAATAAATGAATGTGGGCCTAGGGTCACGAAAAGAAGTGGTCAGACGATCTAGGACGATGATGCTTCTGGCTTGGGACCAGACGCTCCGCTGCCGCTTCCACTCTGTGGAGCAGAAGACGAATTAAAAGCGTTATGCGCGGAGCTCGGACGTGAATCCGATTGTGGAGGTGCAGGTTGATGATTGGTAACTTGTGAGGGCGGATGGGATGGTAACGTGTGCCCAGTAGGCGGATGGGGATATGGCACGACACCAGGTGGACCTGCCGCATATATGCCAGGGTGCGGGCCCCCTGACCCGAAAGGAACACCAGAACGTATACTCTCAAGCTCGTGGCGTAGCATATCGATTTCTCGGCTCATGTCCTGATGGCCTTGCTTAAGTTGCACTATGAAATCGATTGCTGTGGGAGACATAGCACGTCAGTTTCCGTGAAACGGTCCCCAGGGGAGGGGGGGCACGTGTACCTTTGCTCAGGATCTCCCATTTGCTAGCTTTCATGCCACGATCCGCTGGGAGCTGGTCTCGTAACTCGTCGAACAAATCCTTCATCTCCTTCCTCCTTTTCCGCTCTGCAAGCTTATGCGAAACACGTAGCTCAGGTGAGCGTGAGTATGGCGTCATTCCTGCATCCTTTGCTGACGATGATGGTAGAACGTTTGACGACGACGCAGGGGTAGTACCAGCGGACTCAACAGTAGCCTGAGTTGAAGCAGAATCCGGAGCAGCAGTCTCGACAGTTCTGGCACGCCCAACAGACGGTGGTCGTGACCTCGATCTAAGTACCCGAGACACGGTCGAGTTTGTAGACATAGTAGAGGGAAGATTTGTGGGGACGGACATGCGGCGCTCAGTGCTGAAGGGAACAGGGGGGACCATAGCTATTGGAGGGACGGAGCTTGGATCGAACGGTCGCCCTGAGCTAGACCCATCACCTTCACTCTGAACAGTTGATGATTGATCGGGGGACTGCCACGCGAAAGGTGCCGTCCCAGGTGGATGGCCATGCGAAGAGTCTGCAGAATACGCTGGAGAACCATAACTAACGGGAGGACTTGGAAACATCGACGACGACGAGTCGCGTCTGTCGCCGCTCCACCATTGAGGTCCTCCGGGGGCTGAGCGGGCATCCATTGAGTGTCGGCGGTTGTCAAAGATATTCACCCGTTGTGTCTCGGCAATAGAGCCACGCCTTTTCAACGCGGGACCCTCCAGGCCCATGTTAATCGAAGATGGAACACCCGGACCAATGAGCTGCGAGTCAATATCGTCACCACCTGGTATTGGCATGTTTCTGTCAGAAGACAGTTTGCGCTTTGTGCCATGAGGCAGGGATGGAGAACTCGAGCCACGCTGTGAAGTCTGTGAGTTGACGCTTGTCGCAGTCGCTTGTATGGGCGTACGAGTTAATTGGTTAAGATGTATGAGCGATAGCACGAGGCCCACCTTCGGTCTGTGTATGGCTAGAAGACTGTCCAGTCTGAGAGGGTTTGTGCTTGGAATCACGGGGGGTATGCATGGCTGTGAACGCGGTTGAGCACGTTCGCGCAAGCAGAAGGGGAAGTCAACGTGGACATGGAAGACATACCAGAATTTGTACTTTCAGACACGTCGATTGAAGTTCGTTGAGAATATGATTCTGCCGCAAAGTCAGAACCCACAAGTAGGACAGGGAAGAGAAGAAAAGCAGCGCACGGGTATGGGAACGGTCTGGAGAGTTAGAGCTCCTGTCTGAAGATTTGAAAGGGGAGGGTGGTCGAGAATGGGACTGCGCAACCCTCTGGGAATGGTCGCGTCCAGTGTCGGTGTCAGCTGAGCTGAAGGAGAGACGAGAAGGAGGATGTGGTAGTTTGGGCGTGAAACTAGGGCTCGCTAGGTGAGAAGCGTCGGTCGTGGAGGTTCTCCTTGGACTCTGATGGAGGCAGTGAATAGAATTGATACGAGAAACGAGAGAGCGAGAGAGCGCAATACCTTGTTAGATGAATCGGCCGAGGTTCGACGGAGATTCAAATGAGTTTGTGCGATGGCGAGGTCAGAGGAAGAACGGTCACTCTGGGCGAAGGGAGTCTTCCCTTCTTTTTCGACCATGTTTATGGGTGATGAAGAGGAAAGTATAACTTGAATACGCCAAGTTGAATGGGCTCGACAGTACAGACAACGTGGGGTGAACACACCTCCCAGCACGTGCATTCTAGACGCCAGCGAGCAGCCCCCCCGCAGCCCTCACTGCCCCTCTTAGCTCCTCTGTAGCGTTGAGCCATCGACAACTCCTCTCTGTGAGTCTGCTACTTCTTCCCTTCACCCTCTCCATCACCCTGGCTATCTCTTCGTCCTCCGCCTTCACCATCATCCCGATCACAGGTCTGTAATCCAAAAATACCCGGGGAAGATCAACCATGCCTTCCAAACCTGGATCCGTCTTCAATCCCTCCCATAGTCGTCTCCGGTACTCTTCACGCCTTGCCCATTCTCCCGTTTCACAAGCGTCATCAAGCGCCATCCGGGACGAATTCCGCTCTAGTATTCTTTCGAATGTCATGAATCCAGTCGTCGCCATCTCTATGTCACCAGAGTAGTAGTCCCCATGTACCGGCATCCTTGTACGCTGTCTAGCTTTCAGCGCTTTGTATCCAACCTCGTCATCCGGATGGTCGTCTGCGATTTCTAGGTCGTGGGGTTGGGCGAGAAGCACGCATGCATCGAGAAATGATGCTGCATCCGCGCCTCCGAGGCATTGTCGCAACGCGTACAGGTTCTTGAGCTCATCCAGTTCCGATTCCACCGCCATAACTTCCTTGAATTTGAGGCGAAATGAGAAATCAATGTTCGCGGCCATGTCTGTGAGCCCCATGGGTTTTCCACAAGTAGAGCCCAACTGGCATTGGTTGATAAGTTGCCGTAGATCAGCCTTAGAGACTTGTCTCTCTGAATCAGGTCCATCTGTCGGCTCTACAGCTGGCCGACCCTCCACCTGACAGATGGCATTTAACAGCGACGACGTCAGGGACGCAGGTGGAGCATTGAAGGTCAGAGTTATTTGTAGTGGCAAGGTATCAACTGGGATGAGCGAGACATCTATAAGAAATCTCACTATCACCACAATAACCTGAGATTGAAGCTTTCTCACCATTACATGTGATGATGACTGGCCTCCTGCACTCTTTGATAAATGCAACGACGGATGGCCAGAAACCTGCCTCATCTGCAAACACGACATCAGCTTCCTCGATGAGGACGACAGACTGTGGGTGAATTTCTGCCTCTCCGAGCTCGTCAGAGGTGCCCACGAAGTTTGTCGACCGTTTTCTGACTGGGGACGGCGGTTCTGAACGACCACGGTGGAACGCCAATGGCTGTGGCTGCGGCAATGTGTGATTTTTCCCCACGTCTCCGATCAACTCGTCAAGATGAGTGCCCCCACGTTTACCCAGACCCGGATAGACTTCGAAAACGTTCCAGCCTAGCTCGTCGGCGCATGCATAGACAGCTGCGGTCTTCCCACAACCCGGTGGTCCAACCAAGAGAATTGTATTGCGGATTTTTTCCCCAAATGAGATAGGCTGACGCTCACGGAGATCCAACGAGCTGGGCGAGGACCAGCTATCAAAGTCTTCAGAGCTATACCCCTCATTTATTCCGTCCTCATGGTCCTCATCGCTAACTAACCAACCATCTAGGTTTCCTGCTCTCTGCCGCTTTCTTGCCACTTCGCGAACAACTTGTGGGCGTCGATCTCCCCGCTTCCTTTTTTTGCATTTTCTTTTAGACTTGGTGCTTTTGCCATGAGATGAGGGTGTAGTGTCGAAGTACAGCCGCAAAGCGTGCATCCATTCGCGCAGATAACACGCATTCCGCTCGTTACCAAGGATATGCTCTGCCCGACGCGGACGCCATTTCTGGTTCCAAAGCTGCTGAGAAGGTTCGTTTACATCTTCTAACTTCGAAGCAAGTCCAAAGATGGTGGAAATTGCGGGGTGGAGGTCGTCACGACAGCTTAATACAGCATTTGCATTGGCCTGGCGTTCGGGGGATCGCACGCGGCGGTGGGACCTGACGTGCTGAGCAGCAATGTCGTTTGTATTTGAACCCACTTTCAGCAGCTCATAAGATGTACTGGTTTCCAGAGAAGCACGAGACGTCTCCCTACGTCGTTGGCCCAGACCAATAGGCGTTGCCTGGACACTCAAGACAGAGTCGCGCACGTGCTGCATCGAAGCACCGGGAAGCGGCGCATCTGGAAAAGGCTTGTCCTTTATTTCCTTCCACTTTCCAAGAGTCTTCCACTGGAAAGGAATGTGTGACGGAGCCGCAATGCGTACTAGCGGTGACTGAAGAATGGGTGACGGCCCAACGACAATAGGCGTACTTTCCGTCCCCTCCTCCATGGTGAGGTCAATGACGTGAGAAGAATTCTCAAGAGATGGACCCAGGACCGGTAGTGAAGTGGATGGCCCAGGTTCGACAGTGCAGGAATCAGTGAGACCGAGTCGCGCTAAGGAACAGCCAGCAGTTAAATCAACACCACAAGGACGAGAGGGGGAAATGTGCTCCTGATCGATGGTGGCACTATCCTGACTTCTTTCTGTTCACAGCGTGAGTGAAGGAAGGCGTACGGTATGGAAAGCGCACCAACGTCAACCTCCCCAATACTTTGTGGGCTGGAGCAGCAGGAAGAATCAATGTGATTGCGATCATTAAGAGGACTCTTGGATGAAGGCTCTGAAACATCAGCGGAGACTGGAGACGCGTCCCTCGCGCCCGGAGTCTCGACAGCGGCTTGTTCCTCACACCCGACACCCTTTGTCTCAACTGGTATTCTAGCAGCGTTTTTCGCCGGAGAAGGTTCTCTGGTCACCAGAAAATTGTCAAATAAAGTTCCTTGTCTGAGATGATTCTGTATTAATTGAGGAATTATTTTCAAAGGCTGAGACGTGGGGATGGCTCACCAGATTTGCCCCCTTCTTTTTAGAGCCCCGCCTGGTGAATTCGCTCATCAGCTAAGGATATCCAAGACAGAGAACAGGGAGAAAGCGAGAGTGTGGTGTACCCTCAAGGTGCGACCGACACGCTCATAAATCGCTCGCCAGCGTCGCGTCAAGTAACGCGCTGTCACGTCGTCACGTATTGCTACAACTCAACTAATGGATTGCAGTAGCCGTTCGGATGATCATCCAAACGTTCCCAGTGAAATATTGCAATGGATATCAGCAGAATATTACGGTATGTAAATGGTCGTAACTTGGGAGAATATCGAGTACAATTCTCGCTCAGGATTAAATGGCGGCCATTATGAAATTTTGAAGTCCCCACCGTCTTCCGTAGAATTCTCCCGGATCTGCCATATATCCCGACCTATCCTCATAAAGGGTGAATTGGTAGTAACGATGGCATTAATTATCTTGAGATGACCTTGATCACAGGATATAAGATTCCTAACTTGCAGCGTTGGTCGAACAAGTATCTCGCGGACACCATGGGAGACAGTCTGCTTTCGGTAGCAGTTACGCCAAATGGGTAGGCTTTGACTTCGAGTGTCCAAACCCTGTTCTCATCAACGAACTCCAGGTATGCTGACGCTGTCACTCGTAACTCCGATGGAAAGTGGTACTTCGTCGAGCCATACTACCAGAAAATGACCATGCAATCACTTCTCTCGAAACTGGTACCATCCAGTAAGACAAAATTACGATTTGGGTGGATTAGCCAATGACCCACTTTACTTTCAGCCAGTAGTAATGTCGAGGATGTCTATTATCTTCAATCACAGAACGGCAACCTATTCACAGGCGGGTATTTCACCTCTGGAGATGCAGAGAGCCGCTGTGAGCTCGCCAACCTGAGAGGTGATGTCCCTCCCGAGATTCCTTGGTGCAGCGAAGCATTAGGTAGAAGCCCGGATGCAGTCAACCTTTGGATAGGTAACGGCCAAAGCATCACTAGCATCCACAGTGGTTAGATAGCCTCTGCATCCTTTTCTACAGGTGTCCCATGATAACACCACAGATCCATACGAGAACATATATCATGTCGCAAGAGGTTGCAAGACGTTCCTACTCCTTCCGCCCACAGAAGGCTGGTGCTTGAAAGGTTTGGTACCCACACAGCGACTCCAGCGCATTTACGACCCCCAATGTTGCATCCAGAACGAATGTTTCCTCATGCAACTTATCAGCGGAAGACCGAAAACTCTCCGCTTGTGTTGAAACCGTCGCCATCTACGACGCCGGCCGTTCGCTGGTCTTCGATACAACATCCAGAACAGCCGGGATCTCTGCCAGACACGGCGCATCCTTTGATAATTGATGTCAAGGCGGGGGAGACACTCTATCTTCCAGCAGGTTGGTGGCACCATGTCCGACAAACCGACTTGTCAATTGCGCTCAACTGGTGGTACGATATCGAACCTCGAGGATCAGCCTGGGTATGGTTGAGACTTTTGAGAGGAGTGGATATTGCCGCAGCCGAGGAAGAAGTAGAAGAGTAAGTGGTGCGTAGGCAGGCATGCAATCACCTATCTTTAACATTGAACCTTGCCTGAGCTGCTACCCAGAAGAACTGGCCTTGCTTGCGGACGTGACAGGGAACGAGACAATGGAACCCTTCCTTCTTGCACAAAGGCGGTATTGGCCATCATGCCCGCATAGTTAAAGTACCCCTGTATCCACAATAAATTCAGACGCGGCCGCGCTGCCGCGTTCTGCCTACACGTCTCACCTCCCTTGGCCACTCCTCCGCGGATCATCAAGTTGCGCTTCACGCCGGTTGCGGGGTGCGAGAAATAAACTTCCCGAGGCGAAGGAACCTGGTGAAGGTCACGCATGAACGGATGTGAACGGAAGTGCGTAAGCACGGGCCAGCTGGTTCATCCAGTTGAGGTGGATCGAAGGTATCGGCAACGTAGCCGGATTGATGGAGTCGTCAAATGAAGATGACGTAACACACCACGTGACATACCTTGGCTACTATTAGGGACGATCACGTGCGAGTCTGGTCCTCCTCTTCAGCTCTTCAGTGACATCGCAGTATGGCTAAGGACAAGCCAGAAAAGAAGAAAAAACGTACCTCTGAGGGTGCCTTAGCAGCAGTCGACGAGGATGTTGGGATGGAAGGAAACGAAGTACGTGGACAGTGTTTTGTGATTGTTTTCAAAACCGCGAGCCACGAAGACAGTGAAGTCAGGGAAGAAGAATAAGGAGGAGGAGATTATAATCCCCTTGGAGGATCTATCGCCTATAGCACATCCCCTTGCTCAAAAGAAACTGCTCAAGAAGCTTCAAAAAACAATTAAAAGAGGTGAGTCGCCACCAATGTTCTTTTCGTTCATTCAAAAGTGACACATGGCCCTTAATAGCGTCAAAAGCTCGTCAAGTTAAGCGGGGAGTGAAGGAAGTCGCAAAGGCTATCCGTAAGGGGGAGAAGGGGTACGCATATTCTTGTCGGTTTTAGAAATATCCCGCTGACGCCATGCATGAAATAGACTCCTGGTTCTCGCCGCTGATATCACGCCCATTGACATCATCTCACACCTGCCTGTCTTGAGTGAGGAGGCACAGATCCCGTATATCTTTATTCCATCGAAAGAAGAGCTGGGTCATGCTAGCTGTACCAAGCGACCGACAAGTTGTGTTATGATCTGTCCGGATTCGAAGCGGGTTGGTAAAAGTAAAGAGGGAGATGAAGAGAAGAGAGACTACAGGGAGTTGTACGACGAGTGTCTCAAGGAAGTGTCAAAGCTGGACGAGCGTGTTATATTTTAACCGACCGATTATTATAACCAAACCAAATCATTTCCACCGCACGACACGTCGGCATTGGACCAGAACACGTCTCCGTTTTACACAACATTCGTCCCACCACATGTCCGTCCCAAAAGACAAGTCTGTTACTAACGGCACCAAAAAAGCAAAGGGTTCTACTGCTACAGATGGCCCTACTGACCTATCACACAAGGCTCCCGCTGCAATTTCGGGTAAACCAGACAAGGCTACATATGAGGCCGAGCAACAACGAATAAGGTCTGAAATTGACCTGGTGCAGGGAAACTTGGTACGTCCTCGTGTCCGACGTTTCAACATCAGCTATCAATACATAATTGTTTAGAATGCAGTGAAGGAGAAAATCTCTTTCGTCACCAAAGGGGGCCCAGGGAACGAGAGGCGGACCACTCTCCGTGCCGAACTAGATGAACTGCGTTCTCAGCAGTCGGGAAACAAAGCTTCACGCGGTAAAATTTTCGACGAGATAAAAACACTCCAGGAGGGTATTCAAAAGAAGGTGAGTGCGTTCGTCTTGGCACCCTTGGTCCTGCTCTTACACAGACTATTTAAGGTTAAAGACCTTCAGTCCGCCCGAGGCAAAACACAATTCAGAACAGTTGAGGAAGTCGATGCACATATCAGGCATGATTACTCCGAGTGTCTTTTTTTACGTGACGTTTCCTGAACACCCTTTTTTTTTAAAGGCACCTCGAGAAGCAAGTCGATTCCGGTAGTCTGAAGCTTGCTGACGAGAAGCGCGCGCTTCAGGAGATCAACCAGACCAAGCGCATGCGCAGGGCGGTCGAAGGCTTCCAGGCCGAGTCGGACGCCATCGACGCAGATCGTGCGGCGGTCGAAGGGCTCAAGAAGCAGCTCGACGACCCCGAGGCGAAAGCTATTTCCGAGCGCTATGACACGATTAAGGCGGAGCTGGACGAGATCAAAAAAGAAGAGGACGAGCTTTATGCGAATCGCTCAAAGCTGTTCGACGAACGAAATGCATTGCAAGAGCAGATCGAGGCCCTCCTCAGAGAGCGACGTGAATCCTCCGCGCTATTTCGTGAGGCCAATGATCGGTTCTACACGAAGCTCAACGAGGATCGGGCACGGCGTGCAGAGCGGGCACGTGCGCAGAGGGAGGCCGAGGAGGAGGAGAAGCGCAAGGCGCGCGCGCTCCAACTGCGTGAAGAGGCGTCTCAGCCCGCGTTCCAGGTGCAGATCGAGGACTGTCAAACGCTGATCGATTGCTTTTCCGGCAAGTCGACCACCGCGGTCGTATCGATCACAAAGGTCGAGTACGACGAACCGAAGCAGGACATTCGGCAGGTGGAGGCGGCACCCGACAACTTCGTGCAACGCAAAAAGAAAGGAGAAGACGACGAGGCGTATTTCGTTGGCGGCAAGGGCAAGGGCAAAAGCAAGAAAGGCCCAAAGGCTAACGCTAACGATGCCACCAACACTGAGGGGACGCCGTCTTCTTCTAATGTCAATGTCCCCTTTCCTATGCTGTCGGCCCTTCTATCGTTGTCCATACCCCCACCGTCTTCTCAAGCTGACGTCCCTCGTGTGGTCGAGGACCTGAAGACGAAAAAGGCATGGTTCGAGGCGAATCAGGCCCGTGTGACGTCCGAGGCCATTGCAAAGGCCGAAGCCGAGATCGAGCGTCTTAAGAAAGGCAAGGGAGATTCACTCGACAAGTTGCCTAACGACGATCCCTGGGCACACCCAGAATTGCCCCTCACAACCGAGATCTCTAACGAACAGCCGTCGGATGTTTTACCAGGGGAGCCGGAGGGTGCACAGGAGACCGAGATATCATGATGTGGCTGTTCGAATACGCGCGCCATTCGTTATCTAACTTACTATGGCGATGCTAGCCAGTAGGTTGACATCGCCTCTTAATCATGGCATTGAGCAATCAAACCCACCTACCGACAATTGGTTCTTATTCCTCGGATGAAACTTTACATCGATATCTCGAGTATACGAAAGACAAAGTGGTGAAATTGTGGATACAGAGCAACGGCGACGGGGATATAAATACTAAACAAAGATGAGAATAGCAAATACGAACGGCAGTACTATGTATACGACCCAGCAAAACCAGGCTCAGTGGGTACGGCATTATTGTAAGCAAATATCAACAAGAGTCTATGACAGAAACGTGGTTTCGGACCGTTTCACATACGCACAAGACCGCAGACCCATTCAGCCTTCCGTTTTTACGACCTCTCCTTCTGATCCCCGTTCCCCACTTGCACGGCCGCTTGCACCAATTCCCAAGTCCTGTGGCGTAAAGGTGACATCGAAAGTGTTTCCAGAACCAGTCACATAATCCGGAAATGACAAGCCTCCCGGATGAACCGTCCCCAGGGCATCCTCTTGTGCCCCCGGGGCATCCATGAAGGAAGGTATGCTGTAATTGTCAGGAGCGAAACCAGTCGACGATGGATCGAGCGGACCGGAAGGGTACGGTTCTTGCTGGAGTGCGGCAAGCATACTCGAAGTTGTGGGAGTGTGGCCCATAAGATGAGGTGGTGGCTGGTTGCTGCCGAAAGAGTCCTGTCCAATCATCGGGGAGAACGTTATAAAGTGCTGCTGCATGACAGGCTCGACAGATGCAGCAACAGATGTGGTCGAGAGCGCTACGTTCCGCAAAACGTTCAATGCGATCCAATCGCTGTATGGGCATGCTGCTTTAGTCTCGAATCTTCGCTATGACCTGCTTGGATACATACTCGAGAAATAATTTTAGAATCTGGTATGCGCCGAAGGTCGGATCGCTGCGGATCGTCTGCAAATTTACTGTCAGCGAAAAATTAATTGATGGACGCAAAAGTAACTTACGAGATCCCTCATGACCTGACTCGTCACATATCCCCATCGAATGAGGACACTCCGTGAGCTCATTGTACCCCTCTCCTCTGTGCTCGAGCCTGGGCCCATAAGCCGTTCACAGCACTTGTCCGCCCACGCCATTACATCCCGCACAGGTTCTGTGCTCTTTCCAAGACCATCCATCAAACCTCGAAATTCGACTTCCAATAGTTGAATGAGATCCTCATGGCGACAATTGCAGACAAGTGCAGACTGGTTTCGAACGGACTCGAAATCGATCTTTTCCCAAGAACGACGCATTTCTGCAAGCTGCTTTTGATTAGTAAGGACGGTATTCAAGGCCTGGGTGACTTGATAGATATCGAGGAATCGCACTTTTGTGGGAGCGTTCAGTGAAGGGAAAACCTGACTATAACGCACAACTTACAGACAAGATGACCAAATCGCGCGCCCAGCTCAACTTTAGGCTCCACAAAAGTATTTCCATAACCCTCAAGAGACACGAGTAGAATTTTCTCCATCTTGTCTGCCAGTTGGCGCAGACTCGCTAATGATGTCGCTGGAATTGACGATAATAGCTGAGAGCGCAATTGTTCCAGAATTTCCTACGTTCCTTTTGTCAGTACGAGGCTAGCAAAATGGGCTTGACATTTACGTACATCATAAACAATGGCATCACCCTTCGCCATCAGTCCAGCGATTGCTGGAGCGTGAGCCACTTCTCGATGGTTGCCGCTCAAATTCGTCCAAAATGATCGAATGTGCATCTCAAACTGGTCGAAGCGGAAGAAGCGGACGCTGTCCAGCAATGCATCCAAATGATCCACGAACCATCCCCACAACTCACGAGCGGCAACACTGTGCGCCGAGACAGAGGAACTAGAACCAAGAGCCTCTTCGATGGAAGGAAATTGAGGCATCTGACGAACAGACGATGATTGTTGGGGGGATAGATAAGAACTAGACGCAACAGTCGACGGCGCCTGGGACTGTATTGTCACCACACCGTCTTGGCCAACGTGTCGCCTCATCGGGGCTTGTGGGGGGAAAGAGCCAGCTCTGGGAGCTGCCTGCGCATGCGCAAGGATGGTTGCAGCTGTGGGCGTCTTCTCTACGAGGTCCTCTGAGTAAAGCATTGGGCTCTTGACCCCATTGTTCAGCGTAAGGGAGTTCCTTTTGGACACATTACCAGAGCTTGCACCCTCTGAATCCTCCTCTTCGTCTTCGTCAGAACGCTCCTCTCCTCGCAAGGATGCCTCAGCTTGCTCGCTTGCAAGACGAGCAGCATTGACAGATTGCTGGGCGGCGGTGTTGTTCGACTTCCTAATGTAATCCTGCAGCCACTCAGCTTCGGCGGACGTTGCTGGGCGGATCCCACAATCTTTGC
>Ga0137359_10003397_pt1 | contig 12904 bp, 9 predicted proteins | sample Mad1_40_16metaG_FD_108281 | JGI IMG/M metagenome (GOLD analysis project Ga0137359, IMG submission 108281) | Vadose zone soil microbial communities from Angelo Coast Range Reserve, California, USA - Mad1_40_16 metaG | ecosystem: Environmental > Terrestrial > Soil > Vadose zone | place: USA... | reverse complement strand
CGTGTGGGGCACGTTGCACCGTTCAGGGTTCCGAAAGCGTTGTACGTGTCCTGACACTGCGAGGCGAGTTCGATCGCGTCGGCACGCCCGTCACCATCGACATCGCCGCCGAGAACGACGAGCTCCGCGTTGCCTGATGCAGCGCCCAAGGGTCCGCTCGTGGTCGTCGACGGCGACACAAAGGTTGTGCCCGTCGACAGCGCCGTCACGACGGTCGACGCACGGGCGGTCGTCGCCGAGAGTCCAACCAGCACCAAGTCGGCACGACCGTCGCCGCTAATGTCTTCGATCAGAGGCTGGAACGGATAGGGCGTTTGCAGGTACTGGGTGCTGCTGTATTGGTTCACATAGTATTGGGGAACGGCGTCACTGAAGACGCCATAGTTGGCGATGGGTCTGTTATAGGTCGGTGCGCCAAATCCGATCCCGTTCGAGAGCGTCAATTGAGCGTCGAATTCCGTTCCGGTATTCGTGATCCGAATCAGATCTGCCCGCGCATCTCCATTAGCATCACCGAGGAAATTCAGGATCGGTATGTACGTGTAGGAAAGTGCATTGGGTCCCACGACAGTCCACCAGGGTCCCACGGAATTGTTGGATGAGACCGAAAAGCCCGTGCCGTTCACCGACGGCGTCACCTGGGCATAGGCGTTGGCACCGTTTTTCCAGATCCGGACGATGTCCGCTTTTCCGTCCGCGTTGACGTCGCCCACCAGGTCGATGACGGTCGATAGATTCCAACCCCCGATCGACGCTGCCGTAATCAACGGGTCGGGCGTCAGCATTCCAGTGCCCTGAGGCCAGGTGAAGCTGAGCGCCGGTCGGCATGTCATCGGGGTCTGGCTCGTCGCATTGACCGTCGCATTCACCGGTGCGCATTCTTGAATCGACTGCAGCGTTGAGCGTCCCGAGACGCTGCTGGGTGCATAAGCGAGCGTGTATTTGCGCACGAGTGTAGGTCCGCTCGAATTGTTGCTTCCTGCCAGTACTTGCACGCTACCCAGCAGTTGGCCGGTGTGCACGGTGGTCCCCTTCGGCCCGTACCCGGAAATCACGTCGGGCCGCGCTTGATACGTGAAAATCACCTGCTGGTTAGCGGCCTGAGATAGGTTCGCATTGCCGGTGTAGCTGATCGTCGACGGATAGAATTCGACCGCCCCGGTCGTCGGCTGGCTATAGGTAAACGTGACGTAGTTTCCGAAGCGGTCGCTGATCTTGTTGACCGCCCAGATGATTGGAGTGAACTTGACGTTTCCGGTTATGCGCGAATCGGACGTGTTTCCGTACTCGACGATCTCGCCGCTCTTGGTCCACACCTTGAACCAAGACGGTCCAGGGTCCCCGATCGTGCCCGGGTCGCCACCGGCGGTGCCATTGGCCACAATCCTGGTGAAGGTCGCGATCTCCGTGCGGTACTCGTTGGCCGCTCCGGCGGCCCAGTACTTCAGCGAAGGCGAATTGGTCGGGTTCAGCAACTTCAGCCGCTTGCCGTCCAGGCAGAACCGATCCGTTGCCGCGAGACTCACAGGGCCGGGCGCGCCGTCCTGCGCGGTCGTTTGAGGGCAGCGCATGATGGCCGACAGGCCGGCCAGGCTCCAGCCGATGCCCATGATGCCGTTGCCACCCTGGCTGTTGTACGTGAAGGACAGCTTGGGCTCGACCCCGGCGATCCCCGGCGCAACGCGGATCGGCACCTCGTAGGAAGCTGCGCCCTGAGGACTGACAGAAAACGTCGACGGGGTGACCATGGGCGCACCCGCATAAGCCTGCGGCAGCAAGACCCCGATCGCGCAGGGCAGCAGCAGCCAACCTCGGGCGAAAACCGGCACGATCTAGTCTCCTCCAACGCGGCGGCCGCTCCGTGAGCTGCGCCGCGCCCACCTACTCTGCATTTATTCGGTCAGGGCGAATGCACCACCTCTCACCCACATACCTTTTCTTTGGCAAGTGCCTCGATTGCAGCAATGGCGGCTATAAGCCATTTTTTTACAGTCCGCGGATGCGGACCGCAATCTTGCACGCGCCTGAACCGCCCAGCATCATCATCCGACGCGACCATGTTGCTAACGATGCGAAGTGGCCCACCAAGCGACAGCACCGACTGCTTAAAAGTATGGTTCGGCAGACACTCTTAGGAAAGCGTCCCTTTTGGGCCACGCCGTCCTTTTCTGCCGAAAGGGAATGGCGGTGCGGCGCGCGGTCGGAATATGATTTGGGCGGGTAGGAGCGCTGAACGAAAAGGACGGGCGGACCCTCGGAGCCGCGGCGTGGACTCGACATGCAAGTCCTGATCCTGGAGGACCATCCACTGTATGCGCAGATGCTACGCGACGAGGTACGGTCGCTCAGGTCGGACGCAGACTGCTGGATAGTCCATCGACTTGATGCAGCTCTTGATCGCATTCACCAGTGTGTGCCCGAGGTCATCATCATCGACTTGAATGTGCCCGGAGCCTCGGGGCTGCGGGCGCTGCGGGCGATCAAAGAAGGTCTCGGGCAGAATCAGGCAACCCTCGTCGTGATGACGGGGGAAAGCGACCTGAGCCTGATGAGCGCGTCGTGGGAACTCGGCGCCGCAGGCTTCATTCCGAAGTCACTTCCCGCGCCTGATCAGATTCAAGCGCTGTCCAGAGTTTTAGACGGCGGGGTGTTTTTTCCGAAAATCTCGCCTCCGCCGACGCCACGCAGTGCTGGTAGCGCCGGTCGCTCTCTGTCGCCAAGACATCTCGAGGTGCTCGCATTGGCGGCGCGAGGACAGTCGATCAAGCAAATCGCCTCGGCGATGCAAATTTCCGACAGGCAAGTAAAGCGACACCTTCAGGAAATTGCCGAACGTCTTGGAACGCGTGGATCGCGACATTCGATCCTCGCGGCGGCGCGGGTCCAGGGTTTGGTGCACTAGGCCCGGACGCGATGATCGAGGCATTGAGGTCTATCGAAGCAACCCCGGCGGCGCCAACGGCGCCCGTGGAGGATGTTGAGCGAGCGCTGACCGAACTCGGCCGTGCGCTGGACCCGAACATCAGCGAACCGTCGCCTCAGAGCGCCCGGCGGTAAGGCAACCCAACAACCAGTTCTGCGTGCAATGATCGAAGCGTTTGAGTCCATCGAAGCAACCTTGACGGCGCCGGCGGCGCCGGTGGCGGATGTCGAGCGGGCACTGACCGAACTCGGCCGTGCGCTCGACCCAGAGATCAGCGTGCTGTCGCCTCAAAATGCGGCGGTCTTCGAACGAGCGCTCGCCCTGGTCGTGGACCTTCCGGTGCCAGCACAGGGACCGGCGCTTGCTCAATGCCTGTGGTCGATGGCCAAGTACGCGTATATGTCAGCGCAGCCGCTGAAGGGTCTGGCGCCAGCACAGCTCGCGGTTGAGCTGTTCCGGCGGCAGGGGTCACGCTCGATGCTGCACAAGGCTCTGTCAATGCACGGCGCCCTGCTAGCCGACGTTGGCAATCTGCCGGTCGCGATCGAGACCTACGCCGACGCGCTTGAAACTGCGGTTGGGCTGAACGATCCGTTCGCCGAGGCCGCGGTCTGTAACAACCTCGGAGTCGCCCTGATCTACTCGGCCCAGTACGAGGAAGCGATCGCCTGTCTTGAGCGAGTCATGGCGCTGGGCCAAGGCAATCCCGAGCTACAAGTCGTACGCGGGGCGGCCCTGACCAACATCGCGCTCGCCCGCCTGCACCTGGAAGACTACGCCCGTGGGCTGGGCGCGGCCAAGGATGCGGTCGAACTGCTGGACCACCCCACCACCACGAACGAACGCCTGTCCCGCGCGCTGGCCGAGACGCTCTACACGCGGCTGCTGCTGGAAGTCGACGCACCACAGGCGGCCAGAGAGCGTTGCGAGTTAGCCAAGCGCTTCGCCCATGAATCCCGCCTGGAACGCGCCGAGCTGGAAGCCGGCATGGCCGAAGGGCTGTGCGAAGTGTATTCCGGAACGGTCGACGTCGGTTTGGCCCGCCTGTCCAGATGGCTGGAGCTCGCCCGTGTGCTCAAGGGCACACTGGCCGACGCCCTTATCGCGATGGTCAAAGCCAACGAAGTCGCGAACCGGCACGATGCGGCGCTGGGGTATCTGCGCGAATTGATGAAACATACGAGACAAGTGCGCCAGGAGCATGCGCTGCTGCACCATCGCTTGCACATCCAGCAGTTGCGGCAGCGGCAGGCGGCACCGGTCGCCGACACTGAGATGCTGCTGGAGCATCGCGAGCTCACGCTCCTGGGCAAGGTGGCCTCGCAGGCTGCACGGCGAGAAATGGTCAAGGCGCATGTCGAAATGCTGGAGCGGCTTGCCGTTACAGCGGGGCTGCGCGACGATCCGACCGGCCTGCACCCGTACCGGGTCGGAAAACTCGCCGCGCTGCTGGCGCAGGAACTGGGCTGGGACGAGGACACGGTCTTCCTGTTGGAGCTGGCCGCACGCCTGCACGACATCGGCAAGATCGGGATCCCGGAACAGCTGCTCCTGAGGCGGCGACGGCTGACCGGTCCGGAGATCGAGCTCGCTCAGTCGCACGCGCTGGTCGGCGCCGATATCCTGGCCCAGAGCAATGTGCCGCACCTGAAGATGGCCGAAGAGATTGCGCGGTTTCACCACGAGCGCTGGGACGGCAGCGGCTACCCATTCGGGCTGACTTACAGCGCGATCCCGATAGCGGCGCGCATCACGGCGTTGGCCGACGTGTTCGACGAACTGGCGCACGTCCGGGCTTACGATGTGACGCGGTCGGTGCGGGATGTCCTGGGCGAGATCGCGTCGCAGCGCGGCAGACAGTTCGATCCGGAACTGACCGATCTGTTTGTGACGCTGGTGCCGCGCCTGCGGCGCGAGTACGGCAGCCTCGATGTGTACTTGGGTCAGGCCGCGCGCGAATCTCCGTTCATCCAGGCGCGCAGCAAGATCAGCTCGGCGTTGAAATATGAGCGCTCAGATTGAGCTGCGGTCATGGAAGCGCTGCAATGCCAAGCCTAGATAGCTCGGTGCCTCCTGGCGATCAGGGGCCACACCAGGTCTTCGACGACGTGATCGAACGACGGGTGGTCCAATCCTTGATCCACGATTTGCGCTCCCCGATGGCTGTCCTGGGCGGATATTTCGCGTCGGAGAGTCGATCCGAGAGCCATGAGGTGCGCGATCGCGCGCGCGCTGCGTTCGAGCAAAGCAATCGCCTGCTGGAGGAGTTTATCGACACGGTTCAAACCGGCCTGTTTGAACTACCTCCCGTGCTGGAAGATACCAACCTCGCCGAGTTCCTGGTCGACGTTGCACGCCTGCACAGCGGGGCCATGCGAACCGCGGTGCCGGCGATCACGTTGAAGATCCGCCCGGCGAAGCTCAGGGCCGTCGTGGACAGCCGCAAGCTGCGAAGGGTGCTCAATAACCTTATAAGCAACGCCATAAGACACTCCGGCGCGACACGCCTCGTGCTCGGGGCGCGCATCGTGAATGGAAAACTCGTGATTGTTGTTGCGGACAACGGGCGGGGTCTGAGCGCGGAGCACCGCGACTGGGTGACTCGACTCACCTGTGACGGGCATGACTCCGAGGGGTCGCTGCTGAGGGAGATGGACCGTCTGTCCGGAGGATTGGGTCTTCTGATCGCCTCCAGGTATGCGCGAGAAATGGGAGGTCGCCTGGAACACGTCGCCAGCGGGGCGAGCGGGGCACGTTTCCTGATTCGAACCGGGACGCAAGCAACCCGCGCCCGGCAGAGAATCAATCAGGCAGCGCTGCGCGATGGCGGGCCGAACCGGGTTCCTTTAATTGGCCGATCGATCGCCATTCTCGAGCATGATCGAGGGTATCTGGCCAAGCTCGAGCACACCTTCGGTGACCTTGGAGCCAATGTTTTCGCCGCCACGGATCCGGTGCAGTTGCTGGCGAGGCTCGGCGCCGAGGAGACTGCGCCCGATCTGCTGCTGGTCGGCTTACTGCTCGATCAAGACGATCAATCGAACAATGGACGATTGCTCCGGCAACTTCAGGCAGGCTATAAGGATCAGGATTTTCCACTGATCGCAATGACTCAGGATCCGTGGAATGTCGCCCATCGCGATTTTGACAGGTTCGCAATCGTGCTCCAGAAACCTCTCAGCCAGGAATGGGTCGAGGCGATCACACGCGCCATGATCGCGAAGCGGGGCACCTCGTTTCGGCGCAGGTTGGAACGAGAGGGCGTGTTCATTCAGCGCTGGAACACGCTGCCAGGCAAGCGACCCGACCGGGAGTCGGCTGCGATCATCAACAAAATCGGAAGCAGAACTCCCCGCAGTACTTCCTAATAGCGGTAGCTTCATGCAGAACGGACGAAGCCTTGTGAATCTGCGCCGGTTGATACTTCGGGAACCGAGTTTGCTGACGCTCGCCGGTTTTGCGCTGGCGTCTGCGTCGGTTGTCGTCTGGTGGCGCGCGCCTTCTGTCCAGGATGCGGGGGAGTTCGCACCGCGGCCCATAGCAGGCCTTGGCGTTGGGTCGGTTCGTAGCTCCGAGGTGGCTGCGGGCAGAGCGGGTTTGGAAGATCAGAAAGCGCAGGCGCTCCTCAGCCAGGACTTGCTCAGGCGGGTCGATGGCGCCGCAGCCGCATCGGGCGTTCGAATCGGGTCAGTGAATGTGCGCGCCGCCAATGGCTCCGCGGAGTCTGCGACGCAGAGGCGACTCCAATTGGAGTTTTCCGCGGTTGCTCCGTACCGCGCCATCAAGAATCTGATCGAGCATATCTTGCAAGCTGATTCCCGTCTGGCGCTGGATCGAGTCTCGTTGACACGTACCTCCGAGACCACGGGCGAGCTGGACGCGCAGGTCGGCCTGCACGTGGTCGATTCCCAACCGTGATTAGGGCGCCCGTCTTCGTGCCGTTCGCCACCGCCACGCTGGTCGGTGCGGGAATCGCGGCGTTGGGCAGCATGGTCGCCGGTTCGACCGCGGCGACGGACGATCAAAGCGCTGTCGCAGCTACGAGGACAACGGGCGAAACGGTCCGGCCGGCGGCGCTCGAATTGAGCCAGACGTCGTCTCGTCGTCTGGGACCCACTCGCGGCGACCCCTTCTTCGTCGCGCCTAAGCCGGTGCCAGCTCCGCTTAAGCCGGCGCCATCCCTGGAGCCGATCGTTCCTCCACCTCCACCTCCGGCCCCGCCTTTCCCGTATCGTTTCGTCGGGAGAGTCATCGGGCCGGTGGGCGAGCCCGTCGTGTATCTGGCCAACGGCGAGCGGCTGCTCACCGTTCGAGGCAAAGGCGACCTCGGAGACGGATACCGGGTGGACGAAGTCTCCGATCGGCATGTGGTCATAACCCATGGCGCATCGCAGCAGAAGAACGTTATCGAATTCGGCGCGGAGTCTGACTCGCAGCGGGCGCCGTGACGAGGCGCGCGCGGGGCTGCGGTGGCTGTTGCCGCTCGTCATCGCGTCGTGCCTTGTGGGCTGCGCCGCGCATCACGTCCGCGAATCGGCGCAAGACCAGTTGCGCGCTGGGGACTTCGAGCAGGCGCTGACGACGGTTCAATCGGGTCTGCAGCGTTACCCGGACGATCCCGAGCTTCTGACCGGGCAACGGGAAATCCGGGAGCAGGCGGGCCGGCAGTTGCTGGCCATCGCCACCTCCGAGCGGGCGGCTAGGCATCTGGATCAGGCCGAGTCCGTCGTCAGGCGCCTGCTGGCACTGGATCCGAGCAATGAACAGGCGCCACGCGTGCTGGCGGAAATCGATCGCGATCGCCGGCATGCAGTGGTGATCGACCAGGCACAGGACGACCTGAAGAAAGGCGATCGGGTGCGGGCGCTTTCCAGGGTCCGGGCCGCGCTGCTGGAGAGCCCGTCCGATCCCGACCTGCTCGCGCTTGCGCAGCAACTGCAGGCGCAGTTGCGTCACGACGAAACGATCGGTAGCCGGCGCGTGGCGGAGACGCGCCCGGTCGAGCTCCAGTTCCGCGACGCCAACCTGCGGATGGTGCTGGAGGCGATCTCGCGCGAGACGCGCGTGAACTTCATCATCGACAAGGACATCCGGCCCGATCTGAAGGTGACCGTTTTTCTGCGCGGTGCCACACTCGAAAACGCCCTGGACCTGATCCTCGGCACGAATCAGCTCAACAAGAAAGTCCTGGACGGTACGACCGTGATGATCTATCCGAACACGGCGGAGAAGAACCGCGAATACCAGGATCTGATCGTGCGCTCCTATTTCCTCGCCAATGCCGACGCGAAGCAGACCGCCGCTTTGCTGCGGGGGGTGCTGAAGGTCAAGGAGCCGTTCGTCGATGACAAGCTGAATCTGCTGGTGATCCGCGAGCCGCCGGAGATCGTCGAGCTGGCCGAGCGGCTGATCGCAATGTACGACCAGCAGGAGCCCGAGGTGATGCTGGAGGTCGAGTTGCTGGAAGTGCGCAGCTCGAGACTCACGGACCTCGGGATCCTGTACCCGGACACGTTCTCACTGACGCCGCTGCCGCCGGCCAACGCGTCGGGGCTGACGCTGCGCAACATCAAAGGACTGGGGCCGACCCGGATCGGGGTGGGTATCGCCGGCCTGGTTGCCAACCTGCGGCGCGAGGTCGACGACGTCAAGGTGCTCGCCAACCCCCGCATCCGCGCCAAGAACCACGAGAAGGCCCGCATCCTGGTGGGCGACAAGATTCCGATCATTTCCAGCTCGGCCGCTCCGACCGCGGGGCTCGTCTCGGAGAACATCCAGTACATCGATGTGGGCATCAAGCTGGAGTTCGAACCAACCGTGTCGCTCGATGACGAGGTCTCGATCAAGATCAATCTGGAGGCGAGCACGCTCGGTTCACAGGTCAAGACCAGTTCAGGATCCGTCGCCTATCAGATCGGCACCCGTTCAGCCACCACCACACTAAAGTTGAAGGATGGCGAGACCCAGGTACTCGGAGGGCTGATCAACAATCAGAGCAGCAACAACTCGAGCCGGCTCCCGGGCTTCGGAGACATTCCGGTGGCCGGGCGCCTCTTCTCATCGGATCTGCAGGACCAGGAGCACACCGAGGTTGTGATGGCGATTTCCCCGCACGTGATCCGCAATGTGAGGAGGCCCGACGCGGATCTGGCCGAGTTTTTCTCCGGAACCGAGGCCGTGGCACGCCCGGCGCCGATCCGCACCGGCATGAGCTCCGAGACCGAGTCCGAAAAGCCCAACTCCCCTGTTGCCACGATCAGCTCCGACCGACTGGCGGAGCCGGGCGCCAAGGCCCCGTTGAGTCTCGAGCTGTCGCTCTCGGCGCCACCTGAAGTCAAGGTCGGCGACATGTTCGAGATACCAGTGCGGGTCAAGTCGGGCTTTTCGCTGCGTGGGCTGCCGCTGGAGGTCGCCTACGATCGCACCCGGCTCGCGCTGATCGACTGGGACGAAGGTCCCTTTCTGAAGAGCGGCGGCGTTACGACCAGCGTCAGCCGCACCGCGGATCCGGCTTCCGGGAGCGTCGCGATCGGCATCCTGCGCAATACGGCCGACGGTGCCACCGGCGAGGGCGTGCTCGCAACGCTCAAGTTCAGGGCGATCGCCAATGGAGATGCCCAGGTGCGCGTGGTCCGGATCAATCCGCTCGGCATCGACCGGATCATCGAGGCGCCGGCGCTGCCTCCGCCGATCGCGGTCTCGATCAAGTAGCCGCCCGCCATGTTGACGCTGGCTGCATGGTCTCCGGAGCGGGCGGAGGTTACCCGTCCGCGCAAGGATGTCATGGGTGGATTCACGATCATCGAGCTGATCGTGGTGCTGGTCGTCCTGAGCGTGCTGGCGCTTTCGGTGCTGCCGGTGGCGGAGATCAGCGTGCGCCGGGCCAAGGAACGGGAACTGAAGGCGGCCCTGGTCGAGATCCGTGAAGCGATCGATGCGTACAAGCGAGCCGTCGACCTCAAGAAGATTTCACCGGGCGGGTCGCAGTCCGGCTACCCCGTCAGCTTGCAGTTGCTGGTGGACGGCGCCGCAGCTGCCGATGCGTCCGGCGGATCCCGGATGTACTTCCTGCGCCGCGTCCCGCGCGACCCGTTTGCACCCGCCGCGATGGCACCCCAGGATACCTGGGGCCTGCGCAGCTATGCATCGCCGCCGGATCGGCCCGCGCCGGGCGCCGACGTTTACGACGTGTATTCGACAACGCCCGGGGCGGGACTGGACGGCGTCCCGTACCGGCAGTGGTGAAGGCTCAGGCTGTTCGATGCGTCGCGGTTTCACGCTGATCGAGCTGATGGTCGTGATGGCGGTCATTGCGCTGCTGGTGACTATCGTCGCGCCCCGATACCTGATGCAGACCGACCGCGCCCGGGAAGCGGTGCTGCGCAACAACCTGAAGGAAACGCGCGACGCGCTCGACAAGTTCTACACGGACCACGGCCGCTATCCGCAGAGCCTCAAGGAGCTGGTCAACGCTCGTTACCTGAAGATGCTGCCGATCGACCCGATCACCGGTCGCAACGATCGATGGACGCTGACCGGATCGCCCAACGGGGCAACAGCCGCCGCGCAGCCCTCGGGCGTCTACGATCTGCACAGCTCGGCCGCAGGCAAGGGCCTGGACGGCACGGCGTTCGATTCCTGGTGATCCAAGTGCCGACCCGATTCGAACGGGGCTTTGTGTACGTGGCGATGCTGTTCGCGCTGGCGATCTTCGGGCTGGGACTGGCGAAGCTCGGCCAGTGGACCTCGGAGCAGAACCGTCGCGACCGCGAAACGCAATTGCTGCGCACCGGTGGACAGATCATCGAAGCGATTCGTCAGTACTACATCCGCTCGCCGGGAACCGCTCATCGCTATCCCCTGACGTTCGCTGACCTGACCGAAGACACGCGCTACATCGGGACCGTGCGGTACCTGCGCAGCGCGCCGCTGGATCCGATCACGCTGTCGGACCGATGGGGTTATGTGCGCACCCTCGACGGGGGCTTTTCCGGGGTGTATTCGCTCAGTCCCGCCGCGCCGCTCGCGCAGCGGCCCGTCGAAGTGGCCGGAACGCACCTTCCGGCGGCCACCCGGTATTCGGATTGGCGGTTCGTGTACGACCCGGCAACCGATCCGAAGCCGGCGCCTCACTGACGGATCGATTCGAATGCGCTACCAGGTCCGTCTTTTCGATCCGGCATCGGGCGCGGTGCGGCAGATGGTTGCCGAGGCGGCCGACGAGTCGAGCCTGCGCTCGACCCTGGGCGCCAACGGGGAAGTCGTCGTGGGGCTGCGCCCACAGGGCGGCGCAACCCGGTTGCTGGCCCGTGCGCGGCCGAAGCGATTCGATGTCGGGCTGCTCTGCATGGAACTTTCGCGCCTGTTGCGCGCAGGCCTGACCTTGCCCGAGGCGATGGAAACGCAATTCCGACGGGTGCAGGGGCCGGCCCGCGCCGTGTACGCGGGTCTGCAGGCGCGCCTGCTCGAGGGCAAGCGCCTGTCCGAGGCGATGCGGCTGGTCGGCGAGTTCCCGCCCGTATTGATCGCGGCCGTGCGTGCGAGCGAGCGTTCCGGCCGCGTGCCCGAGGCGCTGGAAGAGTTTGCGCGCTATGACGCCTCGCTGCGCGAGCTGCGTCGCAAGATGATCAACGCTGCGATTTACCCTAGTCTGGTGGTCGGGTTCGGATTCCTGGTGTCGCTCTTCCTGCTGGGCTACGTGGTGCCGCGTTTTGCGCAGATCTTCGCCGAGCGGGTCGAGCAGACCAGCCGGGCGACCGGCTTGCTGATCCGACTGGGCCAGGCGATCAATTCGAATCCCTGGTGGGTTGCCGGGAGCGTGCTGGCGATCGTCGCGCTGGTCGTGTCGCTGGCCGCCAATCCGCAGGTGCGCATCGGGCTGGTCAACCTGATCGCGCGGATCGGGCCGGTCGAGCGCTGGCTGCGCACATTGCAACTGGCCCGGATCACGCATTCGATGGGGATGCTGCTGAAGAACGGCTTCCCGATGCCCGAGGCGATGGGCCTGGCCTCCGCGCTTGCGTTGCGGCCGGATTTGAGGACCGAGATGAAACGGGCCACCGAGGCGATCGAGTCCGGCCAGTCGACCAGCACCGCCTGGAGCCGAGGTGGCCTGGCGGACGGGTATGCGACTCGCATACTGCAGGCCGGTGAACGGACCGGAAACCTGGCCGCGTGTTTCGACACGCTGGCGCAGACCTATCGCCTGGACGTCGAAACAGCGCTCGAACGGGCCAGCCGGATCGTCGAACCGCTCCTGCTGGTCACCGTGGCCGCCTTGATCGGTCTGATTGTCGTGCTGATGTACATGCCGATCTTCGATCTGGCTTCCTCGGTGGGCTGAGTCGATGGCCGCGACCTCGCCCGACGTCGGTCTTGCCGAGACTCTGCAACGAGCCAGGGCACGCGGCCATCCGGACGGCCTGTTGGCGGCGCTGGCCTCCGAGCTCGGGAGCACGCCGGCGCAGGCCGCGCAGCAGCTCAGCCAGACGCTCAGGGTGGAACTGGACTCGACGCCCGCCTGGTCCGAGGTAAGTCCGCTGGCCGACGTGCTGCCGATCTCCGAGTGTCGCCGGATGTGGGTCTGCCCGGTGCGAAACGGGAGCGCGCGGGCGGTTTTCATCGACGACCCCTGGGCGGTGGAAAACGTGCAGCGCCTCTCCGAAGCGACCGCGGGGCTGCCTCGGCTGGTGTGGTCCACGCGCGCGCGGATCCGGGGCCTGATCGACGGCTTGGCCGAAGGGAGCGTTCGCGGCCCCGGGTCAACGGATACGCCGGCCGCACCCGGACCTGCTCACCCTGGCGACGAACCGGATCGGCGCGAGTCCCACGCACGCACGATCTCGATCGAGTCGATGGAACAAGCCTCCAGCGCGGTCGTGCGTTTTGTCGACGAGCGGGTGCTGGATGCCTGGAAGACCGGCGCCAGCGACATTCATTTCGAAACCACGCGCGATGGTTTGCATGTGAAGTACCGGGTCG
>Ga0137359_10003395_pt1 | contig 12907 bp, 10 predicted proteins | sample Mad1_40_16metaG_FD_108281 | JGI IMG/M metagenome (GOLD analysis project Ga0137359, IMG submission 108281) | Vadose zone soil microbial communities from Angelo Coast Range Reserve, California, USA - Mad1_40_16 metaG | ecosystem: Environmental > Terrestrial > Soil > Vadose zone | place: USA... | reverse complement strand
CTTTGCGACCGGTTGGTCGATGGATAGCGTCGCGCGATTCATGAAGAAAGATAGGCTGGTGCGTTTAGAAGCGGGCTACCGCCCGCTTTCGTCGGGCAAAAGCCCGAGTTTAAATGAGACGGGTGTCGGGGAGTAGCCGACTCTAAACCCAAACGTGATGGTTATTCGAAGAGACACAATTCGTTTTTGGCTCCTGCTGATTGCTCTGTTGTTCGGCGGGGTCGTCGTCAACCTCTGGGAGCGCTCTGGCGAAGCTAAGGTTTCGCGCCGGCCCCTGAAGGAATTTCACTCACCATTGGGAAGTTGGAAACAGACCGGCGACGATCTTCGCTTCGACGCTCAGACCGAAAAAGTTCTGCGGGCAGATGACTATCTGTCACGCAACTTTGAATCAGGCGGCCGCATAGCCTCGTTCTACGCTGGTTACTACGCGACGCAGCGAACCGGCTCTACTTATCACAGTCCCTTGAATTGTCTGCCGGGTTCCGGTTGGGTTATGAGTGATGAAGGGCAAATCACGATCACACCTGGCAAAGGTAGTTCACCGTTTGAGGCCAATCGCTATGTGGTGCAGAACGGCAACAATCGCGCACTCATGGTCTATTGGTATCAGGGGCGCGGCCGGGCGGAAGCCAGTGAGTACTGGGCCAAGATTCATACCGTGGTGGACAGCGTGCGCCGGCGGCGTTCCGATGGCGCGATGGTTCGGGTGATGGTTCCCCTGGGAGACTCGCAGAAAGAAGCCGAGAAAATCGCGGTCGAATTGGCGTCGCAAGCTGCCGCGGAGCTACCTGCCTACATTCCGAACTGAACCCGAACTGCCCACCCGCTAATGCAGGTGGTGAAAAACCAACCCCACCCGCTAGCGTCAGACGGTACTGACAACTTTTTCCTGGGAAAGTCTTTGGATTATCGCTTTCTTGACTGTGACTCGCGGGTGCGCGCGAGTGACGATTTTTGACCCTATCAACTTCGCTCTTCAGCGGCCTCCGCGCGACATTGCCCGTTGCCGAAGATTACCGCCGGAGCGACAAAAGCCGAGTCCCGACCAGTCGGGACTCACGGAGACCCGTAGTAATGAAAAATCGAGAGTGCCGAAAGTTCTACGTTCTTCCTCTGTTCACCGTCATTGCCGCTGCCCTTCTTTTGGGCGCGTGCACCACGCCGGAAAAAGCCAAAGCCCAACATGTCACTCGTGGCCAAGCCCTCCTGAAAGACAAGAAGTTTCAGGAAGCAAGTTTAGAGTTTCGGGGCGCCCTGCAAATCGACGATAAGCTCGCCGACGCGCATTGGGGATTGGCGAACGCTTACGAAGGCCTTCAGCGATATCAGGAAGCATTCGATGAGATGAAGCAGGTCGTGGATCTCGATCCGAACAACCTGGAAGTTCGCGTGCGCCTCGGAAATTACTTCCTGATGGGCAGCCAGCAATCGCCGGCGGCTGTCAGCGAGGCCGAGCGACTTGCGAAAGAAGTACTGCAAAAAGATCCTAATCACATCGAAGGCCACATCCTGATGGGCAGCGTCCTGTTTGCGCAGGGTCATAAGCCTGAAGCCTTCACTGAACTGAATCGTGCAGTCGAAATCGATCCCAAGCGCGTCGAATCCTATTTAAGTCTGGCGCGGTTCTATGCTCAGACAAAAGAGTTCGCCACCGCTGAAGCCACGTATCATCGCGCGATTTCAGTCGGCGGCGCATCAGCTCTCGCTTACTACGAATACGGAAAGTTTCTGGTACAGACGGGGCGCTCAGATGCGGCGGAAGCCGAATTTCAAAAAGCGGTCCAGGTCGACAGCAACAACCGCGAAGCCCGATTTATTCTGGCGAGCTATTATCTCGTCAATAAACGATTCGAAAAAGCCGAAGAGGCGTACAAAGCGCTCGCCGAAATGGACAAGGACAAGCCCGAAGGCCGATCGATCCTCGCGGATTTCTATACCGCAGTCGGCAAGCTCGACGAAGCGCTGGCAATCTACAAAGAGGTCGTGGCCAAATCTCCGGACTACACTCAAGGTCATTATCGCCTCGCCGAGATCATGCTGATGCACGGCGATATCGCCGGCGCGAAGAACGAAGCGGCCGCGATTCTGAAGAACGATGCGACGGATCGACAGGCGATCATCCTGCGCGCGCGCGCCGAAATGCAAAGTGGCGACGGCAGCGATGTGAAAGTTGCCATTGAAGACTTGCGCGAAGTGCTGAAGCAGGAACCGAATTCTCGCGCCGGCCTGTTCTTCATGGCTGAAGCGAATTTCCGCTTGGGCCAAATCGATCAAGCCCGAGTGTTTGCCGGCGATCTCGAACGCAACTATCCCGATTATTTGCCCGGAAGACTGATGCAGGTGCAGATCAATTTAGCCAGCGGCGATGCGAAGTCAGCTATGCAACTGGCGAATCAGTTGATGGATCGTTTGGCGAAAGCCTCGCCTGATAAGGACACATCGCCGCAGATGCTCGCTGACCTGCAGGCAAACACGCTGGTAGCGCACGGCGCGGCAGCACTGCAACTACGCGACACCAAAACGGCGCGCCAGGATTTCATGATGGCCCACGACGCGGCGCCGAAGAGTGCCGACGTTTATGTCAATCTTGCTTCGGTTGCACTGGCAGAGAACAAGGTCGATGAAGCGATCGGTTTCTACCACAGCGCATTGGCAATCGATGCCTCTAACTTTAATTCGCTTCGCGGTCTCATCAATCTTTACGCAGCGCAAAACCGGATCGACCAGGCGCATTCGCGAATCGATCAGGCGATCAACTCGCAACCGAATAACGCTGCTCTTCATTTTCTGAAGGGCGAAGTCTACGGCTTTGAGCGAAATGCCCAGGGCGCCGAATCGGAGTTCCGCCGGGCGTTGGAAATCGACGCGAACTACCTCGCTGCCTACTCGGCATTGGGTGCGTTGTTTGTGAATACGAATCAACAGGAACGTGCCATTGCAGAGTACACGAAGATTGTCGAGCATCGCCCCGACAACGCCGCCGCCTACACTTTGATTGGCATGCTCGAGATGAACCGACAAAACATCGACGCGGCAATAGATAACTATCGCAAAGCGTTGGCGCATGACGAGAATGCGATCTTTGCCGCGAATAATCTCGCCTGGCTGTACGCCGTTCATCCCGGCAAAGGCAACCTGGACGAAGCAGTGAGACTGGCGCAGAGCGCCGTGCAAGCAAGTCCCGGAGTGCCGAGCTTCGTCGATACGCTGGGCTGGGTCTACTACAAGAAAGGTTTGTATGGCGCCGCGGCTGAACAACTGAAGAAGGCGGTGATGGTTGATGAAGATGCGTCACGCCGAAGTAATGGCACGCCATCGCCTACTTATCATTTCCATTTGGGCGTGGCCTTGGCCGCCGCCGGTGATAAGCCGGGAGCGCGCCGCGAAATCCAGAGTGCCTTGCGCTTGAGCGAGAAAGCGAATTTCCCGGAAGCCGACGAGGCGCGAAAAACCCTGGCCACGTTGTAACCAATGTCCGACAAACTTCAGTTTGTCGATGTTCAAAATTAGGTCGAGTCGTTGTTTTCAAAGATGCGACAAACTGAAGTTTGTCGGACTTAGGAGCACCCGAATGAGTGTTGAATTCAGACCGCGTAAGATAAGTGAATACCTGAGGTCAGCGCGCCGGCGCAAGTGGTTAATTCTTTTGCCTACAATCGCGATTGGGCTGGCTATCGCCTACGTAGTGTTTCGTCTGCCTGACGTTTACGAGTCGTCCACTTTGATCGTCGTGAAGCCTTCGACGCTGCCGAATTCGGTCGTGCCGACGATCACCGAAGAGACGCTGACGCGAGAGCTGACCAGCATTTCTCAGGTGGTTACGAGCCGTAGCTCTTTGCAGCCGCTGATGGAAAAGTATGACCTCTTCAAAGAAGAGCGCTTGCGCGGCGAGCCGACGGAGTTGCTAATCGATCAGATGCGCAAGCAGATCAAGGTCGAAGTCAATACCAGCCGTAACGATATTACTAACGGATTCAACATTACTTATCGCGGCCGCGATCCGAAATCGACCCAGGCCGTCGCCGCCGAACTTGCCAGCAAATACATTGACGAGCAAACCAAAGGAACCATCAATGCCGGCACGTCCGCCAAACAGTTCATCGAAGAACAGGTGCGGCAAGCCAAGGAAGAACTCGACACCATCGACAATCAACGCCTTAGCTACTTGCAGCAGAATATGAACAATTTGCCGTCGCAATCACAGGCACTCGTCGGGCGTTTGACTGCCCTGCACGAAGCGCAGAAAGCCTTGATTGCTGAGTTGGGCCGTCTACGCGATCTCGGCGCCGCCTATCGCAGCCAGCTTGCCGACATTACCAAGAGTTACGATCAGGAAATTGCGATGGCCGCTGAGAATACAACCGATCCTAAGACGACTATGGCTTGGGCTGAATTAACGAGACGTCGATCGGAACTCGAGTCAGAGTTGCAGAACTTGCTGACACAATACAAAGAGAAACATCCGGACGTGGTTGCGAAGAAATCGCAGTTTGAGTCGGTGAAACGCGATCAGGATCAGATGATCGCCGACTGGAAGAATCGCATCGAAGAGCGAAAACAAAAGCTGACGCAGTTAAGCGATCCGCGCCTTCTCACTCTGAAAACACAGATCGCGATGGTCGATGGCGACACTGATCGGCAGCAGAAGGTGCTCAGCGAAACCAATAAACAGATTGCCGAACTCGACAGCCGCATCAACGCGATTCCGAATGCCGAAGTCGGTCTCGAAGCGATCGACCGCGACTATCAGACGAAGAAATCGAACTATGACACGTTGTTGGCCCAGCAGCAGAAGATCGTCGTTGGCGCCGACGCCGCGAAAGACCAGCAGGGCGGCGGAATTCAGGTAGTTGACCCGGCGAACCTGCCTGAGCGTCCAGTCGCGCCCAAGCGCTTCATGCTGTCGGTCGCCGGATTTGGAATGGGCCTCGCCTTGGGCCTGCTGCTCGCCGTATTCCTTGAGCTGCGACGGCTGTTCACAATTCAGACCACCGATGATGCAAAGCACTACACAGGCCTTCCGGTGCTGGCTTCGATTCCCGAGCTAATGACGCCCGCTGAGGCGCGGGCGATTCCGCGGCGCCACGGTTTCGCGCTGGCCGCTGGAATTGTGGCGGTCTTGGTAACCATTCCCTTACTCGCGTTCGTGTTGCGATTGACACACGTGTTCGAGAAGTTTCTGACGTAAAAGACGGTCTTAGGGTTTGGGTCTTTGGTCTTTGTTTTGGAAAAGGAAAACCGATGGCGAGAGCAAACTTTGAGAATCTCCGAATCTATCAGCTTAGTGAAAAGCTGACAGATCAGATTTGGGATTTAGTATCGCTCTGGGATGCTTTTGCCAGGGACACTGTAGGCAGACAACTCGTGCGTGCTGCAGACAGCATCGGAGCCAACATAGCAGAGGGAAGCGGTCGAGGTAGTTCGCAAGACTATCGTCGATTTCTGAGAATTTCGCGAGGCTCGCTCTACGAAACTCTTCACTGGTTGCGGAGGGCGTACATGCGCAAACTGCTGTCAGCGAAGCAAACTAAGGAGATTAGGCTGGTCATCGCCGAACTTTCTCCCACACTGAATGCATATCTGCGCTCCGTATCGAAATCAGCATCTCTCAAGACGACCGAAAGGAACGTCTAAAAAAGAATCAAAAACCTAAGACCAAAGGCCAAAGACCTTCGGAGGAGACATGTACACCGAATTCTACGGACTGAAAGAATTGCCCTTCGCGCTGACGCCCGATCCGCGCTACATCTATTTCACGCCCTCGCATACCGAGGTGATGGCTAATCTTCACTACGGCATCGAAAGTGGCCGAGGCTTGATCGTCGTGACCGGCGAAGTCGGCACCGGGAAAACAACTATGTTGCGCTGGGTGATGCAGCGACTGGATCGCACTGTGCTGGTCGCCTACATCTTCAATCCGCGCCTGTCCGTGCCCGAGTTCTATCAGCACCTCGCCGCACTTTTCGATGTTCGGAACTGGGAAACGAAATCCGACCTCTTGATCGAACTCGGCAAGGTCCTGGATTCGCGTCACAGTCGCGGTCTGCGCACGGTGTTGATTGTCGACGAAGCGCATGGACTGTCGCCTGTGGTTCTGGAAGAAGTGCGGCTGCTCTGCAATTTCGAATCGGACACGGCGAAGAAGTTGCAGATCGTTCTCACAGGCCAGCCGGAGTTGCGCGAGGTCTTGAACTATCCGGACCTGCGCCAACTCAAGCAACGCGTCTCGCTGCGTTGCGAAATCACCGCGCTCCCCAACGTCGAAGAAACAGCTCAGTACATTCACTCGCGTCTGAAGATCGCCGGCGCGCCGCGTGCGAATATCTTTTCGCCCGGGGCGATCGACTATATCTTTCGCTGCTCCGAAGGGATTCCGCGCAACATCAATAACCTTTGCGACAACGCTCTGCTGAATGGATTCGCCGCGGGAGAGTCCGTCATCAGCCGCGCCATTGTCGAAGAGGTTGCCGCAACCTTCGATATGGTGCCGCGCGCTGACCGCCTGAAAAACAGCGAAGAGCGAGAAGGACCCGCGCGCATCTTTAATGCGGCCGGACGCGCCGAACTTTGGGCAGCGGGAAACGGCGATTCCGGCAACGGCAATGGCAGCAACGGCGAGTTTCCAACCGACGTCTACTCTTTCACCACGCGCGTCGCTGAACCTGAAATCATCTTTAACGAACACGCGCGCCAGGAATCTCCAACCACAATTGAAGAACTCGGATCGGCTTTCGACGCTTCGGGTCTGGGCAGCCTGTCAGTACCACCTGCGTTAGCGGGTGGATCATACTTTGATAAGCCAAGCTCGACTCTCAACCCACCCGCTAACGCAGGTGGTACTGACAGGTTCGTGAGAGGAAACAATGGGCAGAATCTATGATGCGCTGAAGCGCGCCGAGTCCGCGCAGCGTACACCTAAACCTTCAGTCAACCGCAACGGTAATCCGGATAACGTCGCGTACTTCGTTCCGAAGCACGTCCATCCCTGGGAGCGACGGCCTTTCACCGGCATGCCGGCGGGGATCGATTCAGCGTCCACTGCGCACACGGAAGAGGCGACCGGCGGGCCGGCACTCCCCGGCGGACCAGCTTCCCGTGATGCTGGGGCAACCTTGGGCGCTGTCGGGTCGGCGCGCGCCGCCGAGTTCTCCTCGCGAGAAGTCTTGGTCGCGCGCGTCGAGCCACATCTGTTGGCAATTACCGAACCGCGTTCGCCTGAGTGCGAACAGTATCGATCGTTGCGCACACGCTTGCTGCAAGCAGGCGAGCGCCAACGCATGCGTGCGTTTGTGATCACGAGCGCTGGCATAGGCGAAGGAAAAACTCTAACCGCTCTCAACCTGGCGTGGCTTCTGGCTCAAACTGACGGCGTGAAGGCACTGGTCATCGATGCGGATTTGCGTCAGCCCTGCGCTGCTGATTATCTCGGCATTGAAACCGACTGCGGTCTATCTGAAGTTCTGACCGGCGAGACGAAGCTCCTCGAAGCGATCGTAAGGTTGCGGCCTTCGGGTTTACACCTTTTGCCCGGGGGCGCCGCGCGCGAAGACGTTGCTGAGCTGCTCTCTGGCCCACGATTCGGCCATTTGCTCGACGATGCGCGCAAGATGTTCGATTACATAATCATCGATGCGCCGCCGCTCGGCGTTTTCACCGATGCCAATCTGCTGATCAATCGAGCCGATGCGGCGCTGCTGGTGCTGCGCGCGGCGAAAACGCGTTATTCGGTCGTCGATCGGTTGTTGGAGCAGTTACCGCGCGAGCGCATGCTTGGCGTCGTGCTCAATCGCGCCGAGATAGGTCCGGATGAAACTGCTTACTACTATCAGCCGCGTCATCAACGTGTGATGGCGGTGCCCTTAGAAGAAACAGAAGACGATCACGGGGCAGCAAACCCAGAGATGATCTACCTCGAGGAGGACATGGTTTCTTGAGGGTTGTCAGAACCGCCTGCGGTAGCGGGCGGTTGATCTTTGACGACCGAGAGCCCGCTATGCCAGAGATCAACCGCCCGCTACCGCAGGCGGTTCTGACCAGAAGGTAAATGAACGCATCCAGACAAAAGGCTCGCACGATTCTGCTTCTGCTCGTCGAGGCAATGTTGCTCTTTGGCGGCCTAATAGTAGCCGTATATGTTCGGCTGGGAGCCATTGACGCCGAAGACACTCTGATCCAACGCCACGGCTTTTACAAAGCTGCGCTGTTCACGATCTTCTGTCTCGCATCGTTCTATCTTTTCGATCTCTATGATTTCGTGGTGATGCACGACCGGCGCGAGCTGGTGTTGCGACTGCTGCAAGCCCTGGGGTTTGCCTGGGTAGCGTTAGCGCTGCTGTTCTACGTCGTGCCGCAGGTAATGATTGGCCGCGGCGTGTCACTGATCTCGCTTCCGTTGGCCCTACTGCTGATGGTGGGGTGGCGGCTGGCGATTCACTGGATCCTGGGCCATCCCGAAGTCGGCGAGCGCATTTTGATCGTTGGTTCGGGTCCGTTCGCCGTCGAGATCGCGCGGGAGACTCTCGGCCGCGCGGATGCCGGTTTTCGGGTCGTCGGTTTTGTGGACAACGATCCTTCGCTCATAGGCAAGAGCCTCATCAATCCCAAGGTCATAGGATTGACTTCGGAATTAGGCGCGTTGGTTCGCCGCGAGAGCATCGATCGCATCGTGGTCGCAATCGGCGACGCGCGCGGACGGTTTCCCACGCAGGAACTTCTGCGGCTGAGTTTGTCAGGTGATGTAACGATCGAAGAGAGCGCTTCGTTTTATGAGCGACTCACCGGACGCGTGTTGCTGGATATGATTCGGCCGTCTTGGCTAATCTTTTCCAGCCGTGGCCGGCGCGCAAAAATTAACGAAATCGTTCGCGTTGCGATGCATCGAACGGTTGCCTTTATCGGCGCAATTCTTTCTTTGCCGATTGCGATCGTTACCGCGATCTTGATCAAGATCGATTCGCGCGGGCCGGTGCTTTACAAGCAGGAACGGGTTGGCAAGAACGGCCGCAGGTTCACGCTGATGAAGTTTCGCTCGATGCGCGTCGACGCCGAAAAGGACGGTCCCGTCTGGGCCCAGACCGACGACCAGCGCATGACGCGCGTCGGGCGCATCATTCGCAAAATTCGCGTCGATGAAATTCCGCAGTTTTGGAGCATCCTGCGCGGCGATATGAATTTCGTCGGGCCGCGGCCCGAGCGTGAGCACTTCATCGCGCAACTGGCGGAAGAAATTCCGTATTACGAACAACGGCATCTAATCGCGCCAGGACTGACCGGCTGGGCCCAGATCAAGTATCCGTACGGCGCATCGATCGAAGACGCCAGACAGAAGTTGCAATACGATCTTTACTACATCAAGAAGCAGAGCCTGACACTCGACGCAATCATCATGTTCGAAACGATCAAGACGATTCTGTTTGGAAGAGGAACGTAAGAATGTCCGACAAACTTCAGTTTGTCGGACCCTGGATCAAAGAATCGATGCTAACGCACCGACAAACTAAAGTTTGGCGGACATTTTCGGAGGTTGAACGATGAAGAAGCTGTTAATTCAAATTTTTGTCGTGGCGATTGCGATGGCCATCGGCGCAAGCACTTTCGCACAGTCACCTAACAATGCGTCTCGCCAACGCAAAGCTACAGCCGATAGCACGTCCCCGGCAGCGACCGATGCGAAGCCTTCTGATGCCTCGACGACAGCTAATCCGAGTGGTGATAAGAGCAAGGATAAGAATGAGCCAGCCGAAGTCACCGCTGACGCACAAACCAATCGCACCGATCAGGCCTCCGAAGAAGCCGCGATTGTTCCTTACTACAACAACTTCTTCACGACCTATCGGCTCGGGCCCGAGGATGTAATCTCGGTCACAGTATTCGGCCAGGATCGTTACTCTAAGCAAGGCATTAAGATTCCTCCGAGTGGACGCGTTTCGCTGGCGTTAATTCCCGATGGCATCTTTGTCAACGGCAAGACCGTCGATCAGGTTGCTGAGTTGGTCAAGAAACGCTATGACGAATACATCATCGGTCCGCAAGTGTCGGTGTCACTCGATCAAGCCGGTTCATATCGCTACAGCGTGGTCGGCGACGTAGGGCAACCGGGAATCAGACTGATGACGCGGCGTCTTTCTGTGAGCGAGGCCATCGCTGAAGCAGGCGGCGTGCTACAAACCGGCAATCGCAAAAAGATTGTGGTTCTGCGTAAGCAAGCGAACGGAAGTCTGGCGCAGATTCCTGTCAACCTCTCTGCTATCTATCGCGGCCGGGCGCCTGATTCGATCTACTTAGTCCCGGGCGATCAAGTCATCGTTCCCGGAAACACACTGAAGAAAATGCAGACGATCATGGGATTCACACAGGTACTGAGCTTCGCGCGATTGTTTACGGGCGGGTGGTAAAAAGCAGGAGGCAGTAGGCAGACGGCAGAGAGCAGGAAGAACATGAAATCGATCGAACTTCAGCACAGCTCGATTCGTCGTTACGTCCCACCGTGTTTCCTGCCGTCTGCCTCCTGCCTCCTGCCTCCTGCTTTCCGCTTCCTGCTTTTTGCCTTTTTCCTACTGCCTACTGCCTACGGCGCTAACTGGTCCCGCCAATCATCGGGCACGATGGCTTGGCTGCACGCGGTTTACTTCCTCAATCAGCAACATGGGTGGGTCGCAGGCTCCGGTGGCACACTGCTCGAAACCAGAGACGGTGGCGATACCTGGAAGAAGGTGCTTACCTTGACCAGGGACACGCTCGACGACGCTTACTTTGCCGACGAACGGATTGGGTGGCTAGTCGCTGAACGCGACGTGCTCAAGCTGAAGACGAATGACGAAGCACGCTCGTACTTATTGAAAACCGAGGACGGTGGTTTTTCTTGGCGGCAAGTATTCCTTAGCGGACCGGAGTCAAACGTGCGGCTAGTGCGCGCAGCCTTCGCCGATGCTGAACGTGGTTGGGTGTTTGGTGAAACCGGGGTGGTGTTCGCGACTATCGATGGTGGCACACATTGGGCGCGACAAGCGTCGCCCACCAAACATCTCTTGTTGGGCGGCGCGTTCATCGATTACGCCCATGGATGGCTGGCCGGCGCCGGCGCTACGATCTTGCAAACCAGTAACGGCGGTATGACCTGGCAAAGCGGCTTCGTACGCGATGGCACTGGAGCGCGCTTTGATGCAATCAGTTTTGTCGGCACTCGTTTGGGCTGGGCCGTAGGCGCCGCGGGCCGCATCTTTACCACGACCGACGGCGGACGTACTTGGCTCCCGCAAAATTCACCTGCAACTATCGATCTGCTGGACGTGAAATTCGTCGACGCGAGTGAGGGCTGGGTCGCCGGTGACCAGGGCTTATTGTTGCACACAATCGATGGCGGCGGGCATTGGTCGGTGGAATCAAGTGGCACATCTCACGCGCTCCAGCGCCTTTTCTTTACGGATCGAAATCACGGGTGGGCCGCGGGGTTTGGCGGGACGATTCTCGCGCTCAGTCAAGCCCACGCACCGCGACTAAAACAGTAAGTCCTTTGCGTCCTTAACGAAAGCCTAACAAACCTCGGCGCTTCATCTTCGCCGGCCAAATCTAACGCGCTAATTGACAAGAGACTCCTCGAAATAGTAGAACGTGCGGCGTTCAGTTACGAAGATCTGTTCATAAATTTCTCAAGTCGAGGAGAAGTAAAAAATGAAGAAACATCTACACCTGGCAGCGATGCTGGTCATCGCGTTTGCCTCTCTCTGTTTCGCGCAGCCCGAGCCACAAGCATCGCCATCGCCAAAGCCGAAGCCGGCGATGACCAAAGCACAGATGCTCAAGAAACTCTCGGCCTCCGAAACGAAGTTGTGGGAAGCGTGGAAAAACAAGGACGCAAAGCCCTTCCAAGCCTGGCTGGCTTCCGACAGCATCATGGTCGGCGAAAGCGGCATCGCGGGAAAAACGGCGACCGTCAAAGAGATTGCTTCGATGCCTTGCGAAGTAAAGTCTTATTCGCTGAGCGATTGGAAGTTGACGACGATCAATTCCGGCGCGGCGCTGCTAACCTACAAGGGCACGGTTGAGGGAACCTGTGCAGGCATGGCAATACCAACAGTGTGGGCCAGCAGTGTCTGGGTTAACCGTGGCGGGAAGTGGTTGGCCTTCTCCCATCAGGAGACGCCGGTGAAACCATGACTGCGGGCGAGATTTTGCTGCTGTTAAATTCATTTGAAGGGCGGACGCAAAGGGGTCCGCCCTTTTCGTGGGAGCATCAGCGATCATTAGAGACTATCGGTGTCCAGTAGCGAGCAGGGCGCATCCGGGGGATACGCCCCGAAGGAGGCGAACGTCGATCGTCCGCTCACGCGCGTGGGCAAGGATCTCTAAGAAACTCGGTCCCTCAACTACTGTATGTCTCCGAGCGGTAAAACGTTTCAAGACCAGTTGGGCTCGCACGGAATTGCCGGATTCTAACTTGAGACCCCATGTCTGGCCTGCAAGGCTCTCGCATTGACATTGCATGACGAGCCGTTTTAGTCTGCGCTTGATTCTGAGCAACGCAATTGCTGGATTGCTTTAAGCATTGAGTGCGGAGATCGTTGGCGGCTCCAGACGTCCCGAGGCGAACTCAGGAATCGTCGAGTTCGCTTCGTAAACATCCAGCAGCCAGACGTCATTCCCGACCGGATTTTCAGATTCGTGATGTGAGCCTATGTGGCTCGCTTCTAGACTACCTCAGACCAATTTGCCGTAGATGAACAAAGAGTGGGCATTAACTCAAGCTGCCTTTGACCGTCTGCTGGATTGGCTTGATGCTGATCGCCTTCGCGCGGGAATCAGGTACGAAGAGATTCGCCACCGACTGATAAAAGTCTTCATCGGTCGCGGATGCATGGCAGCCGAGGACTTGGCAGACGAAACAATTAACCGAGTCGCGGCCAGG
>Ga0137359_10003392_pt1 | contig 12913 bp, 11 predicted proteins | sample Mad1_40_16metaG_FD_108281 | JGI IMG/M metagenome (GOLD analysis project Ga0137359, IMG submission 108281) | Vadose zone soil microbial communities from Angelo Coast Range Reserve, California, USA - Mad1_40_16 metaG | ecosystem: Environmental > Terrestrial > Soil > Vadose zone | place: USA... | reverse complement strand
GGTGTAATCGCCCGGGGGAAGAGTGGCGGTCTGCCAGTGGACTTCGTGGGAAAGGGTGAAGCTGCCTTTGCAAACCAACTGAGCGGAGGCGGGGACTGCGCTTGCGCAAACGACCGCCAGAGCGACGGCTGCGATGATCAACACACGATTCCGAAGCGATTTCATGGGGACCTCCTTGCGAAGACTTTAAATTCCGCTGCGACCTTTGGGGCTTGATCTTGATCGCACGCCAGTGGGGGTGCACTCGATGGGCCATGCGGGCAGGACACCACGATCTATTCTGGAGGTAATTGCAAGAAGCTGAGCGGCAACGAGATAAACGGTCACGCGCAGGTTACGTACGTAACCGGTTTCGCTACGATCGCTTGCGATGTCTATCCAAGCGGATACAGGGCGCTATCCTGTCGGATAGCGCCCTTCATTTCATGTTTGAAGAGAGGGAGATTGCGTTACGCGGTGGCGGAGGCTACGCGAGCTTTTGTGGGAGCGATGAAGCCAGACCGCTCGTGCTCTTCTCGCCGAGCTTGGACGATAGCCCAAAGGACATCCGTGGGTTGGCAAGGCGAGGCGATTAGGTCGAAGGCGCCATGATGCAGGGCATCGAGGTACTCGTCCCAATCGGCCAGGCGCGAGGTCACGACTACCTTAGCGTGCTGGTGAGCGGCGCGAGTGGCGGCGACCACGTCTCGATAGTTGCCATCGGAGAGCCGGCGGTCGCAAAAGATCAAGAAGACATTTTGCGTTTGCAATGCCTCCTGACACTCGCTGACCCGGGAGGCGCAAATGGTTTCATGGCCTTCCTTGTGAAGGATTTCGTTTAACGCACGACGATTCTCTAGTTCCGACGACACGATCAGGATTTGGGGAGTGGCTTCCATTGGGCCTCCGAGGCTAACGTTTGGCGCGAGGGCGCGAGTGTGGATGGGAAAGTCCCGGGAATCGATACTGAATCTTGTTGCAGCGAAGCCGTTAAAGGCTCAACCCATCCGACACAAGGAGCGCAGGGTAGGCTCCCACGCTTACATTTCCCATCCATGAACATGCTGATACGTCCCGGGAAATTCCTGTACTTGCCCTTAGTGGAGCCGCTTTCCCTGAGACAGGGTATCTCCCGCAGCCTAACACCAACGTAAGACATGATTTAGGGCCTAGGGCCGAATGACGGGCTATTTGTGCTTGAGGAGTTCGAGGATCGCGAGGGCGGCGAATTCTGAACCGCGGACCAGGTAGCGATGCCAAAGGCGGCGAGGTTCTTGCGCCAGGCGAAAGAGCCATTCGAGACCGTGGTCGCCCATCCATGTGGGCGCATTGCGCATTCGGCCGGCGTGAAAATCGAAGGCTGCACCAACACCGACAAGAACAGGCGCGGACAGCAGATGCTGGTGGTCGTGCATCCAGCGCTCCTGCTTCGGAGTGCCTAGGCCTACCCAAATAATATCGGGATTTGCGTCATTGATGATCGAGCAGATTTCTCGGTCTTCGTCGGTGGACAGACTGCGATAGGGCGGGCTGAAGGTGCCGGCGATCTCATGGGTGGGGAATTGACGCGCGAATTTATGGGCGAGGGCGTCTGCAACGCCCGGGGCGCCACCATAGAGGAAATGACGGGATGGGGAAGTTGTTTCCTGAAAGAAACGGAGCATCAGTTCGGGGCCGTACACGCGTCGGGGAAGAAAGAAACCGTGGCGCCGGCCGAGCCAGACGAGAGGCATACCATCCGGAACGACGAGGCTTGCTGATGCGAGCGCGGCGCGCAGCTGCGGATCGTGCCTTGCTTCCGTGACGCCGTGCATTCCGGTGACTGCGATGTAGCGGCAGGAGTCGCGGCGCGCGATCCAATTTTGTATTTGCGCGATTACGCCGGGGATTTGCACAGCGTCGACCCGAGTGCCGAGCACGCGGTAATCTGCGGCGCGATTTGCGACGGCGGCAGTCATTGGCAGGAACCAGATTTCGATCGCAAGTGATAAGCGATCAGGCTGTTGCCCAGAACTGGGAAACCTATCGGGAAGACTGTGGCTTCTGGGAATAGCACCTTCATCTGCGCCCGGGAGAGGAGATGAATTTCCTCATATTCCCTGAGATAGCCCGGCGAAAAGGGTGCGACTTTTTTTTGGATCGGAACGGGCAGAAATTGATAAAGAGGAAGCATTGTGTGGGGTTCGATGGGGAAGAATTTGTTAGGAGTCGTAACGAAGTAGCCGCGGCTGGCGACGCGGCGAATCTCATTTGCAAAGCGTTGCTGTTGTGCCCATGGGCCTACGTGTTCGATGACTGCATTGGAAAAGACCCAGTCGAAAGAGCGAGACTCGAACGGTAGATTTCGCCCGTCCGCCACAAGGGTTTTAATCGTGACGCCCGTGGGGGCGACAATGGGCTGGGGCGTCAGATTCGCAACCGCTACTTCGTCAAAATGCTTGTACAGAGTCAGAAATTCGCCGTCGATGCCGGAGCCGCCGCCAATATCAAGTAAACGGCCTCCGCCCCCGTTCGCTCGGATGAGACTAAGAAATAGCTCATTTTTTTGATTGCGAAAGCGTTTATGCAGGGGTTTGGCGAAACCCAGCACTCTCCCGGCGATTTGTGCAGAGAGCGTGCTCATAAAATCCGTCCCGAAGGGCGCACAACACGCCCCGCCAGATCCGAAATAGGAGAGGCATCTACCATTACGCCGGCGATTTGTATGGCATCACTCCGAGTGCCGAGGACGCGGTATCGGAAAACGGGCTCTAGTGCGGCGTTAATCATAAATAACGGTAAATATATCGGAGCATGTTGGGGAATGCAGTAACGTGTTCTATGACGGCGTTGCCCCCCCCCGTATGGTCACGCGCCCCATTCATGTTCTTCATATAATATTGGCCATCGCGTGCCTCGATCCACGGATGCAACTGTCGCTTTGAAATAGCACAAATGAATTTGTTCCCCTGCGAGCGCAGCGGCGAACAAAGGTTTAGGACAGACTGCCAAAAGTGTAGAAAGCTTATAAAATTGCTGGGCCCTAGTTTTTTGGCCAACGCCGCGACCTGCGATTCTTTGCGGGCTAGCAACTCGTATTCGTTTACGTAAAAGTCCCAATAAGGATACGCCCGGACTTCAAGCTGCCGTTCTGGATGATAGGCAGCAACAGATTTCTCCACTTCGCGCCCAGTCCACCGATAAATATAGTTTGGAACGGGGCCGTCTCGCACGCCACCCTGCAGATATTGGTGAGCCGCGACGGCTGCCAATTCATAAGGAAACGACAGGTTCAACCGGATCAGCAGACGCAGAGCCCAGGAATCGTTCGGCTCAACGAAAAACACGTGTTGCCGGCTAACCCGAACCATTTCTCCGACCGCCTTCTGCGGGCAGCGGCAATGATGGAGTACAGCGTGCGCGAAGACGACGGGATAGCTGTTATCTGGGAGGGTGATATTTTCTGCATCGATAGCAATCTCGCCGGCGTTGAGATCGGATAAGACAATTTCCTTGAATCGGCAAGCTCTGAGAATCTCCAAGTCGTCTTGCCCACCCCCCAAGACCAACACTGGCTGGCTGCGATCGACCTTGCACAGTTCCAATTGCCGCTCGAGAGTTTTCAGCAAACACGACCTATTCTTCGGCGTCGCCGCAAAGCACTTGTCTGACGTTAACAGGTCGACGGTTTTAGACATTCCTGGCCCTCTGCCCTGATGCCGTGACTAGAAACTTTTCAGTGGTTAACGGTGGTTCCACAACCGGATGTTGTAATGCTTTTTGTACTGATGAGATCACTTCCGCTGGCGTTATCGTCCTGAGGCAATAGGGTTGATCGAAGACGCAGTAATCGAAGCACGGACGGCACCACATCTCAGGCCGGATCACTACTTGATCCCGCGGGCCGCGCGGACCGAACCAGGTCGGATTTTGCGGCCCAAAAATCGCCACGACAGGAACGCCTAAGAGATTAGCAAAATGCATTGGGCCACTGTCATTGCAGACGAGAAGCCTACAGAATGACAACACCGCGAGAAACAAACGGAAGTCGAGTTTAACCGTGTGAATGCGTTCTAACGAAGGAGCCTCACTAGAATCGCCAGGCTCTGAAAACCAAAGGATATGCGCCGTAGTTGTGCAATGGGTCTGTCGAGCAACCTCTGCGAAGCGGGCATCGCCCCAGCGCCGCGTGGCGATTCGCGCACCAGGATGGACTCCAACAAGAAACGCATCGGCAGGAATGCCGCGCGCTGCAAGGAACGATCGCGCCGATGCCAGATCAGAATGTGCCAATCGGAAGCCGCTGGGGGCCATATCGAACCGTTCATTGGCAGTGCGCACTAATTGGAGCCAAATGTCAGCACGGTGTGGCCTTGACAGATCTGGCGAGATGCGATCCGTCAAAAAAAGACCCCCGCCCCCCAGACCGTATCCGACGCGGCAGCGCGCATTGCTCAGCCAGAGCAGAAAGTTGTCCCGTACGTCCATGCGCCCCGAAAATGCCCAATCGAATTGCTGCGCGCGCAAAGCCAGGATGGCACGCGCGAAGGAAATCCAATGTGACGAGAACGGGTTGTATTTTTTCCACCGGTTGAAGTGCTGGGCCCAAGGAACACGGATAGGGATGAACTCGTCGACAATTCCTTGCCCATCGAGAAAGGAAGCGAAGGAGGCGTTCACCAAAAGCGAGATTCGCGCGTCGGGAAAGTTTCGACGAAGGCTTCGGAGAAAGGGAACTAGAATCGCGAGATCGCCGAGATTCCAATACTCAATCACAAGAATCCGGCGTGGCTGCGTGCTTGCCGGATGCGGAGAAGGCGGTGAGGGCAGCAGCGGCAGAACCATACGCATAAGTGATTCAAACATACGGACCAGTCGCCACTTGCGCGGCGTCATTTTGAGAAAATGCGCCCGCGCTCCAGCCTCTAAATCATAATCGCGTGACATCAGGTCACACTCCCGACCTTCGCCCTTTGTGCGATGAGCGCAAATGTGTTTGTGATTCCCAAAGAAACTCCAAGCCACTGAAAGATCGAACTTTGCGTACTAAAGTAGCGAATGAATTCGCATGTGAAGTCCTCGGATGCAAAAAGCGCCGCGATGGCATCCTGGTCCACACCGTTGCGAGTAACGTGGTATTCCGCGTCATCTTCTTTGCTACCGGGAATATAGATGCCTTGTAAGCGCCGGATGCGCGTGCGCAGTCCCTGTAGATAGTTCCCCTGAAAGACCCGCCAAAAGAAATATCCACCCATACTGAAATAAAACGATCCCCGCCCGAGGGTGTCGTAGCAAAGGGGATCTTGAAATGTGAATATCAAGCCATTGGGCCGGAGGATCGCAATCGATTTCTGAAAAACAGAAAGATAGTCTGGGATATGGTGGACAAAAGAGTTCATCACCACAATGTCGTATCGTTCTTCGGTGCCTCCGAGAATCTCATTGATGTCCTCGCAATATACGCGCAGTCGCGTAGCGAATCGTCCACATTTTTGGCCTAAAACCGCCAGCTGGCTTTCGGAGATATCTACGGCTGTAACGTGAGCACCAAGTTCAAGAAACGGTAAGGTTGCGGACCCTTCGCCGGCGCCCAAGTCTAAAACCCGCGGCATGCTCGCATACTTCTTGGCTGTATTGAAGGTGCGGGCGACAAGTTGTGCGTAGAGATCGCAAACCATCGGGTGCGTCAGATGCGGGGAAGCGGCTACACAGTTAGCCGTGCCTTCTTCATTAAACATCGCCACATTGGCGAGAGCCGCCAATCTGTGACTGTCATCTTTCGACTGTGCGTATATATCGATCATACGGAATAGCCTCTCAACGCAAAGAATGCGACTAATGTCCGAGCACCAAGAATTGCCCTTGAAGATGCAAATTCAGCAAGGCTCTATGAATGCGTCGCCGAATCCACGAGTGTCCCGGGTATGGAATCGGAAAGCGCCATTCAGTGATCTCAGAGATTCCGGCTCGTTTCAGCGCTAACCGCAGGGAAAGCTGGGTGAAGTAGTAAAAGTGCGTTGGATTAATCATGTTTTCCCAGCGTTGCCGCTGCAATCGAGCTCGCAGCGAACCGGCGTTTGGCGTGGAGAGAAGGAGTCGACCCCCGGGACGCAGCAACCTGGACAATTGCTCCAGTTCTTTCCATGGTTCGCGCAAGTGCTCAATCACATCCCACATCGTAATAATGTCGAACCTAGGTTCAGGATTAGCTGCCTGTAGTTCGTCCACGCTCGCATACACCTCCAGCGCGCCGGTTGCCATTGCCCTCTGTCTGGCGAACGCATCCGGTTCGATTCCGGTTGTTTTCAAGCCATATTCCCGCCCGATTCGGCACAGCCCACCAACGCCACAGCCGAAATCGAGCAGGGTTTTTCCCCTGAGAGGTCCAAACATGGAAGTCGCCTCGGCAAAAGTGTGCCGAATAATTTCTTCCGGGGTATTTTCATAAGGGGCGAGGCTGGTATCGGGGGCCGGATAATAGAAGTGCCGGTAGGCAGCGTCCAGTTGCTCGCTACTCAATTGAGGGGAGGCGAACATCAGCTCACAAAATCGATTTGTACATGCCATTACTTCTGTATGCGGCAGCGTCATGTGTTTCTGCGCTTTCTGGGCACATAGTGGGCACGTTGACATTGATATAGTCCTGTCTTAATTCCCTGTCGGCATTTCGCTCCGATTTGTGCTGCGCAATGTCCAAGCGCCACGCAGAAGCCGAATACCAGCGGCGTCAATCGTGAAATACCATGTCCTCTTATCGTTACTATCCGCGGAAGCCACCGAGTAGCGTTCGGACAAAAGTGGGCTCACAAGCCACCCCAAGATGAGGTAAAAAGGGATGGCGCCGTAGGGTGTTTCTCCCAAAGGAAAGAACATTCCATAGGCCATCATGGAAGCCCAGAAAGGTACACCAAACGGCTCGCCCGTCCTGCGGTTCACTTGCCAGAGGAGGCGCAGGATTTCCCATTCAAACAGGAAAAAAAGAACTACCCCAATCCAGCCCGTATAGCCCAACGCGTAAAAGAATTCGTTGTGGGGTGTCCGAATGAACTCGCCTGCCAGGTAGGGAGCCAAATCACCCAAGGGGTATCCGTAGCCAAAGCCCCACACGGTAGTGTTGAGACTGGAATGCACGGAGTTCCAAATGAAGAGCCACCAGACCGTTCGCCAAACAAATGTGGACTCCTGACTTTCCGCACCAATTCCTGCTGCGGCCTTCGCGTCGCTCGTGTCGGCCCTGAACGGCGCAATCGCGCGGTCCGTAAGTTGGCGGATAGAGATGTCGCCGCCGCCGCGCCCTTCCGGCCCAGGGACACTAAAATTTGTAATGTACATCACGCAAAACAAAGCGAACAAGATCGCGGTCGCTTGCAGCAGCCGTTTACCTTGGCCGGTGACGATAAACCAAGTGACAATGCCCACTGCGAAGGCGAACCACTCTGTACGAATTTGCATCCCCAACATCACGAATGCATTGAGGCTCAACAGATGCCAGCTTCGCCATAAGTCCTTCTCGTACGCGATGAGGCCGAGCAATGCCACAAAGGAGTAAATGGGTTGACCAAAAATGGGGACCGGCGTGATTTCATCGGAAACGCCCGGCACGAACCAATCAATGCGATTGAGAACGAACAGGTACAACACCCCATATATTCCGTTGAACCAGGCGAAGCCCCGCAAGAGCCTGGGCAAAAGATCCGGACGCATCAGGCCTGCTGTTAGTCCCAGGGAGAAATAAATGGGGTAGTAGTTGAAGGTAAGATCCCGCAAAGCGACAAGCGGCGGGTTGCCCGCGAGAATCCCGTGTCCGATCTGGACGATTCCGTAGCCCAGGAAAAGGCCGTACAGTAGCAAGAGGCGCTTGAGTACGGGGAATTCCAGTAAGGTCCGGTACCACACACCGTCGAGGAGCTTTGGCCCGGAAACAAACAGCATTGCAAGCACTACTTCTCCGATAAATATTTTCCACCACGGGATTCCTAAATAAGCGAACGCACGGCTGAGCGACAGGTAGCCGACGATGAGGAAGGCGGCGATACCCGGCCACATTCCGGACGCTTGACGGTCCAGCCTGGTTGTTTCTTGCGCTTGCATTATCTGTGACACAGCTCTTTTCAGGTGCCCTGTGCCGTGCTGCGATAAATCCAGCAAGTCACGACGGCGTAGGCTATGTAGCTAAGGACTATGCTTGCGGCGGCTCCGCCGAGCCCCCACCAGTGCATCAAGCCGATCGCCGATATCACTCCTAACGGAGCAGCTACGGCATTAGCCACTAGGTCGAAGTGCGGCCGGTGTATGGCTCGCAGGGCCATGGAATATCCGATCGATGCTCCGAGAGCTGCCGGCACGAGCGCCAAGACCGGCATCAGCCAGGCATGTTCGCCATATTTTCCGCCGTACAAAAGATGCTCGGTGCGTTGTGCCACGAGCGCGAGCGCCGCTGCGAACGCAAGAGTTCCGCCGATAAGCCACAAGCCGACTAGCGTGGCTTTATGGCGTAGTCGCGCGATGGAGCCATTACCGAAGTCATAAGAAAATGCCGGCAGGATCATGAGTCCTGTCGCGGAGAGGATGTGGGTCATAACCAGAGCAGGAATTTGCATGGCACGTAACACACCGGCCGCACCAAGCCCTAGCGTGCTTGCCACCAAAAACATTTGTGCCTGAGTAGAAACGGAATTCAGAGCGGTGCTACCCACGAGCCAGCGTCCGTAGTTCCAGTTTTCCCGCGCCACCTCGCGCCACGTCGTCTCGCGTGCATTTTCCGGCCCTTGTGCTTCCTTCAAGCCAAGCTTGTGCCACAACACCCAAGCCGACAACAAGCTGCCGGCGCTCATCAATCCGAAGGCCGTGAGTGGGCCGACATAGTGAAAAAATTGGAACAGGAACAAACCCGAAAGGACGACAACAACGTAAAAGCCGCTGCCGAGCAGTGCGATCGATGGCCGCTGGAGCACGTAGCACATTCTTCGTATCAGCCACAAGAAAGTGACGAAGGGGAGGGCCAGTCCGCTGCCTACTAACGCGCCAACCAGCATCAGATTCCGTGGTGATACCCACCAAAACACTCCCGCTGCCAGCAACACCACGGCGGCCAACACCGCACCCAGAATCGCATGTATGACGATTTGCTCTCGAAAATACGTCGGCAACCTGTTCGAATGACGCGACGGCCCCATGACCGTGAGCGGTTCCAACAAGAGCACGTTGTGGAAGCCGGAAATGAACAAGAAGGTAGCGAACGCCACCGCGAAAGCCCCGTAAGCGTCGGCGGACAGCCAGCGAGCAAGGGCTATGTTGACGGCGAATCCAACCGCTGCTGTAAGCCCTTGGTCAACAACTGACAGGGCAGAGCGTATTCCCCAAACGCGTAGACGGTCGGCTGTGATTCGAAGACCAGTTGCCGATGGTTCAATAACGTGAGCGCGACCTTCGCTCTTAGTGTCCCTGACATGAGGTAGCGCCGTGGTGGTCATCGGGGGTCAATTTCCTTCCGCCCGCAGTACCGCCGGAAAAGTTTTCAAGGCTATCTTCAGGTCGAGCCATAAACTCCAGTTTTCGATGTACTCAAGGTCAAGCGCCATGTTGGTGTCGAACGAGGGGTCACGACGTGCGGTGACTTGCCACAAACCGGTGAGCCCAGGCTTCACATCGAGACGGCGCAAGTGTTCAATGTCGTAGCGCTCAAAGTCGTCCACTGGATGGGGACGCGGGCCGACAAGACTCATTTCGCCGCGCAGCACATTCCAGAGCTGGGGAATTTCATCAAGACTCAGCTTTCGCAACCAACGGCCGAGCGGAGTCACGCGGGGATCGTCTGCGAGCTTGAAAAATGGGCCGTTTCTTTCGTTGCCATTGCGCAACTCATCTTTTTGCTCATCAGCTCCCACGACCATGGTGCGCAACTTATAGCAGGGGAACTTCACGCCCTTGTGGCCTACGCGGTCGGCTATGTAAAGAACAGGTCCCTCTGAGTCCAGGTGAATGAGAATGGCAAGCAAAGCGAGAAGCGGGGCACTGGCGATCAGGAGCAAAGAAGCAACGACGATGTCGGTGACGCGCTTGACTGCTAGTCCCAGGGCTGGAATGGGTTGGCGGCACAGTTCCATCAGGGGAAAACCGCCGAGGGTGTGTAGCGGTGCTTGCCAAGCGAGGCCGTCGTACAGATCTGGAACAACTTTGAGGTTGAGGCGCAAGCGTCGCGCTTGTAACACGAGATGCTTGACCAGTGTGCGATCCGCCGGCAGGGTGATGAATAATTCGTCGATGAAGTGCGCGAGCATCACGGTGCGAAGGTCCTTGATGGCGCCTAGCACCCGCGGGTCGCTCGACGGGCGGGAATCGAGGAACCCGCAGACGACATAGCCGAACTGAGGATTTTCGTCGAGCCAGCGAGCCATGGCGCGCCCTAGGCGGCCGGTTCCGACGATCAAAACGCGATGAACATTGATACCGGCTTGGGTTCGGCGGAAGATGACATGGCGCTTCGCGGCCCGCCATCCGGAGAGAGCGATAACGCTGAAAACTCCGGAGCACCAGACAACTAGACGGGAAATTTCTTTTTCGCCGGAAGTAAAAATAAAGAGCGACAGGAGGGCAGTGGCAATAGCCACGGCCTTAACGACCATCCAGCTCTCATCGAAGACGCTGCGTTCGCGTGGTGTGCGATAGAGATTGTGGCTGATGCAGCTCAGCACAATGAGCGCTGCATAGAGAAAAAAGAACCCGAGGTATGCATGCGCGGACTCGCTGTGGAATAAGCCCGCGGTAATATCGATGTGGTGCACTAGACCGAACCGCAGCAGAAAAATGGCGATGCCGCCAAGGCAAACAAACACTACGTCGATCGCAGCGTATGTGGCCTGCACATACAGGCCGTGGGGAAAACTCTTGCCACGGGAATTTCCTGACGGGAAAGGCTGTCCCGTTGCGATGTCGCTCACAAGTTCCGGCGGGAGCGCCCAGTTCAATGGGGGCGCTGGAGTGGGCCGTCTTGTGGCAGTGCCGTTCATCGTCTCTATAAATCAGTTCCTGCCCTAGGCGCTCACGGTTGCCGATGTTGGATCCGAGGATGCAACGTGCGCGCCTTCGCGAGTGGTGGACTGCCGTTCCGTAAGCAGCGTTTCCAGTTCGCTGGCAACTTTCTTCCGGTCCTTGCTCGAGAAATACCAGTCAATCGTGTTTCGCAGGCCGGTCATGAATGTGATTCGCGGCTCCCACCCAAGGAGACGTTTCGCCAGCGAATTATCAGCGACGCGGTTCATGGGGCCGGTTGGCATCTAGGGATGCAATTCAATCGCGGTTTTGTGGCCTGTATAGCGGAGCACTTCGTGAACGGCATCGATCACCCGGGTGCGCTCGGTCGTGCCGAGGTTGATCGCGGTTCCGTCGTTAATTGCTTCAGCGGCGAGGATAGTCCCGGAAACGATGTCGTCCACGTGCGTCCAGTTACGAATTTGCTCGCCGTTGCCCCAGACGACAAATGGATTCTGGCCGACAAAAGCGCGAGCGATCATCGCGATCACGGCGTGATTTTCATGGCCGCGAGGTCCATACACGGTGAAATAACGGCAGGAAGCTGCTTTCAGGCCGTAGTCGCGGTGATACGCCTGCAAGGTCATTTCCGCCATGAGCTTCGCCCAGCCGTAAAGATTATCCGCGTCGTACGGAGGGCCAGCCTTGTCTTCAGTGAGATACAGGATTTCTGTGGGATCGTTCTGGATATAATTTGGATAGATGCAGCCGGAAGATGCGAACACTACTTTTTCAACGTTCTGTTGCACGCACGCGCGGAAGAGGATTCCGTCGAGCCCAAGATTGCCTGCGCATGCGGCTTGATGCAGGTCCACGTAGCCACGGCCCCCGTGGTCCGCGGCGAGATGAAACACCAAATCCATACCGTGCACCGCCCGGCGAGCCACACCATCATCGAGAAGGTCGGCATGCATTAGTTCGATTGCCTTGGACTTCAGGTGCGCCGTAAGGTTTTCGCGCCGTCCGCTGCTGAAATTATCTACCACCCGCACAGTTGCACCGCGTTGGACCAGCGCATCCACGAGCGCCGATCCGATAAACGAGGCGCCTCCCGTAACCAGCGTCCGCGTATTCTTCCAATTCATCTTTGGCTCCTTTGCCATTTCGTCATACAAAATACTGTGCCCTTCGAAAGCGGGATGAGCTATGAGGCACCACCGCTGCTCAACTTTGTTTCTGCCGCCGCTCGCGCCGGGACAAATCGTCGTGTTCTCGCGTACAAAGATGAGCCGATTTCTTCGGCTAAGAGGCGTCCGGGAGTCGGATCGCTCTCCTTCCATCGCTTACGCAGCGCAAGCCACGCTGCTCCCCCCGCAAGTCCGAGAAGCGTCCCGAGACAAATCAACGCTGTTGGGCCGGGGAACAATTTCTTGGTGGGGAGCACTGGCGCATCCAAGATTTTTACCGTCGGGATTTCCTTCGCTTCCTGCACCTTGGCAAGCTCGTACTGCTGAGTCAGCAGCTCATACACCGTTTCTTCAATCTTGTTTTGCCGGTACAAGTTCGCGTAGGTCACTCCCAACAACGGAAGCTTTTTAATAGACGGAGAGATGAGTCCCTCATCGGCCGTAGGATTGGCGGCATCGCCTCCAAGCTTTTGCAGCTGCTGGTTCAACTTATCGACACGCGCTCTCAGCGATTTCACACGTACGTTGCTTTCCGCATAGATCTGCTCCAGTCCGCTCAACTCGGACCGCGCGGCAATTAATTCGCCCTGCAGTCTCGCGGCCGCTTCGAGCGTTGCTTTACCCTGCGCCGGAATATCGAGGGCTGTGTTCTTGCTGGCGAATTCGCTGAATTGTTTTGCAGAGTCGTCGAGTTCGCCTTTCACTTCGTGAAGCCTGCCTTCGAGAAAGATTCTTTCGCGGCGCGCGGAGGATGTGCTGAGCTGCGAGACGAGCTTGTCCAACTCAGAGACGTAAGC
>Ga0137359_10003391_pt1 | contig 12913 bp, 8 predicted proteins | sample Mad1_40_16metaG_FD_108281 | JGI IMG/M metagenome (GOLD analysis project Ga0137359, IMG submission 108281) | Vadose zone soil microbial communities from Angelo Coast Range Reserve, California, USA - Mad1_40_16 metaG | ecosystem: Environmental > Terrestrial > Soil > Vadose zone | place: USA... | reverse complement strand
AATCGTGTGGAATTCCTGTAGCCAGCGTGCTGCCTGAGGCCCGCAGGGCCGCCAATGCTGGATTCGCCGCTTGATCATGGCCCGACGCCACAAACAACCCAAAGGTCGTGTCGTACCGCAGCCCCGCATTGACCGTGAACGACGGCGTCACCCGCCACGCATCTTCCGCATACAAGCCCAATCGCCGAATGCTTTGCGAAAACGTGCCATCGCTGGGCCCGGAAATGTTCTCCGTCGGGCAATCCGGAAAATTGGGATCGGGACTGGCTGGAAGCGGATTGGGGCAATTCGCAAGAACCGCCGGATTGGCCACGTAAAAACTCGGATCCTGCGGATAGGAGAATCGCGTCTCCGGATTTCCCGCAAGCTCGCCGCGCAAAACAGGCTCGTGGATGAAATTGACTCCAAAGCGCAAAGCGTGCGTCCCGCGCGAATGCGAAATGTCATAGCGCAGCTGATATTTCTGCTGATCGCGCTGGATGGGGAACGCGGTAATCGCCGTCGCGAATTGATTGTCGCCAAATGTCTCGAGCCCCGAGGTCGTCAGAAAATTAGCCGTAAACGGAAAATCGAAAGCTTCCCCGATGGTCGAGGTGCGCACCTTGGTGTGATGGAAGCCGCTCGCCTCCAGCGTAAGCAAACCCAACGTCGCCGGCGCGAACTGCAACTGATTGCTTAGCAGCGCGCTGTAGTAGTTTGAATTCGTGGTCGCCCCGGTCGAAGGCAGCGCGCCCTGCTGCAGAAGATCGTTGTTTGTATGATTGCGATCCAGCGATCCGCGCACAAACCACTGTGATCTCGCCGACTGTCTCCAATCGACACGCGACGAAAAAAGTGTCTCCCGATACGGCTGCGGAACTGAAGATGAAACTGCGCCGATGGAACTTACATCCGGAAGAAAACCACTCGTTGCGAGCTGCTGCAGAGCATTGAATTGCACAAGCGAATTCGCGCTATATGCAACGCTGGCATTCTCATGAATGTATTCGTAGGAAGTAAAAAACCACAGCTTCCCCGGCTTGATCGGCCCGCCCAGCGTGCCAACCAAATTCTGCCGCGAAAAAGGCTGCTTCGGATTTGGTTCGGGATTGTCCAGCGTATTGCGCGCGTTCAACGCACTCCCGCGATAGTAGTACGCCCCGCTGCCATGCCATTCGTCCGTCCCGCGTCGGGTAGAAATAACGACGCTGCCACCGTTTGTGTGCGCCGTATCCGCGCCAAATTGCGAAGTGCGCACCGCGAACTCCTGCATCGCCTCCGGTGAATAGTTCTGCAGAAATCCGCCGATGTAATCGTCGTTGTTGTCCCCGCCGTCCACGGACAGGTCCACGTTAAGTCCGGAGCTGCCACCGAAGGACACCGCAGTGATGCGCGCCTTCGTGGGATCGGATGGCTCGACCGGCGCGGTAAATGGCGCAAGCAGCGCGATATTGGCGAAGCTCCGCGCGGACAGCGGAATCTCGTCCAAATCTTCCGCGGTGACTACCGTGTTGACGGTGCTGCTGGTGGTTTCCACCGGCTGGCTCGCCAGCGAAGGTCCCCGGTCGCGCACCTGAATCGTCTGCTTCAGCGCCTCAGGTCCCAGGATCACGGCGAAAGTCGCCTGGCTGCTTACCGCTACCGCCACCCGAGAGGTTTTTTCCCTGAATCCGCTCGCATGCACCGCAATCGAGTAAGTTCCGGGAGGCAGCGACTCGAATCGCGCCTCGCCCAACTCATTCGTATTTGCCGACCGCGAAACGCCCGACTTTTCCAGTGCAACGGTGACGCCCGCGCCGGCAATGCGCCCGCCCGCGGAATCTTCGACTGCCACCAGCAGCGTGCCTCGCGCACTCTGCCCCGCCGCCGCGGCAGGCAACAACAGCGCGCACACTAAAATCGGGAGTAAAAGTTTGCAGGCAGCGCGGGCCATTTGAGGTTGCATCCCCGGCAAACGCCCCGGGCTAAATAGATTGTAGCCTGAAACTTTCCAGCAAACACCTGACTGTGCGGTGTCGCCCAGGCGTGGTAGGGGCGCGCTTCAGCGCATGCCAGCCGCGTCAGCGGCATTCAAATATCGCGCCCAAAAAAGTGAGCGGCCGGTGGGGGGACCGGCCGCTCGGGCGTTGGGGATGGAGGGAACCGTGGTCGAGGTCGGCTGGGCCGGTCCCGATCACAGTGGCGATTCTGCGCTTCACCATCACCCGGGTCGATAGCCCGCGCGGTTCATTCCTGCCAGTACTTCGCGCAGTGATTCGCGTACCAGCACCCTAGTACCCCCGTACTCCGGAACTCCGCGTCCCTGCCGGCATGTGCCGCAGTCACGGCTCTCTTCTGAACCCACTCGACATCGCTTGACAACTACATTGCAGCGGTACATGTTGTGCGCACCAACCCTCAGAACCGTCCTGCGAATCCGCCAACCTCCAGACAGTGCCCCTTGAAGGAGGTCATGATGGTCGACCAATCCGCAATCGAAGAATTCAAAGCAAGCCTGCGCGGCCCTTTGCTGCAGCCTGCCGACCCAGACTACGGCGAAGCCCGCAAGGTCTGGAACGGCATGATTGACAAGTGTCCGGCGCTGATTGCCCGCTGCGCGGGTGTCGCCGACGTAATCCAGTGCGTTAATTTCGCCCGCGCCAACAACCTGCTGGTGTCCGTACGCGGTGGCGGCCACAATATCGGCGGCAATGCTGTCTGCGACGGCGGCCTGACGATTGACCTTTCGCGAATGAAAGGCCTGCGTGTCGATCCCTCGCGTCGCGTTGCCCGCGCTGAGCCCGGCCTGACCTGGCGCGAGTTCGACCGCGAAACCCATGCCTTCGGCTTGGCCACCACCGGTGGACAGATTTCGACGGCCGGGATCGCGGGGCTGACTCTGGGCGGCGGCTGGGGTTATCTGGCGCGCCGATATGGACTGTCCTGTGACAATCTCCAATCGGTTGATGTCGTCACGGCTGACGGTCAGCTTCTCACCGCCAGTGCTGATGAAAATGCGGACTTGTTCTTCGGCGTGCGGGGTGGCGGGGGAAACTTTGGTGTCGTCACCTCGTTTGAATACCGTCTCCATCCAGTCAGCACCGTGCTTTCCGGCATCATCGCCTATCCCTTTCAGAAAGCCAGAGAAGTCCTCAAAGTTTTCCGCGAACTCACTAGTGCCGCACCCGACGAGCTGGCTTCCAACGTGGCGCTCATGAGCCTGCCCGATGGGATTCCCGTGGCAGGCGTCGTCCTCTGCTACACTGGGCCGCTCGCCGAAGGGGAACGCCTCCTTAAACCCCTCCGCACACTCGGCTCCCCGCTGATCGATCAGATCGGACCTATCCCTTACGCGGCGGCGCAGCAGTTGATCGACGGATTCTATCCGTCAGGCCTCCAGAACTACTGGAAGTCCAGCTTTATGAAGAAAATCAGCGATGACGACAGCGAGTCCATGGTGGACTTCTGCTCAAGACGACCGACAGCCATGTGTCATGGGCTCATCGAACATCAGCTTGGCGGCGCCGTCAGCCGTGCAGACCGCAACGCCACGGCGTTCGCGCATCGCGATGTCGAATACTCCTTTATGGCGCTGGGTGTGTGTGCCACGCCGGCGGAGGCCGAAAAATGCGTCCAGTGGGCCCGTGACTTCTGGAGCGCGATGCAACCGTCTTCGACCGGTGGTGTCTATGTGAACTACCTGGGGCGCGAGGCCGACGAAGGGCCGGAGAGAATCAAGGCCGCGTACGGCCCTGAAAAATATGCGCGGTTGGTGGCGCTAAAGAAGCGCTACGATCCCTCAAATCTGTTCCGGTTCAACCAGAATATCGAGCCGGGCGAGGCCGCGCCGCCGCTCGCGGCAGGGCACGTGGCGTAATCAGGTCCTAGCGCTGGGCCGATTTCTTGAGCGTCTCCGCGAGGTCTTTGTGGCCGCGGTCTGCGGCCATGTCGGCGGGTGTCTTGCCGTCATCCGCCTTCGCATCGGCACGCGCGCCATGTTTCAGTAACAACTCCACAACGGGCGCGTTGCCGTTCGCCGCGGCAGAGTGCAGCGGCACGAAGCCGCGCTCCTGGCGAGCATTCGGGTCGGCGCTTGCTTCCAGGAGCATCCGCACGATCTCCGCGTCTCCCCTCGTTGCGCCTGCATGCAGCGCCGTCACCTTCTGCGCGTTCCGCGCCGACAGGCTCACATCCGCGCCATTCTTGAGCAAAAACTCCACAATCGCGCGATGCCCAAAAAATGCCGCCAACCCCAGCGGGTAAAACCCATCCGCGGCAAACGTATTCACCAACGCGCGGTCACCGCTAACGAATTTACGAACGGTCTCCAAATCTCCGAGCGTGCAGGCCTCGAACACGTCGGGCTGCGCCCCATGCTTGACGCACACTTCCGCCAATTCCGGATGCCCGAAGTACGCCGTCAGTAACATCACGGAGGATCCATTCGGTGCAGTAAATCGCAACAATTCCGGTTGGGCACTCAGCAGCGCATCGAGCCCAGCTTTGTCGCCCGCGCGAATCGCGTCCATCAATTTCTTCGTGTTGTCGACCGAAGCCGCCGCGCCTTCCATATCGCTCCTCCCGCGATTTGCTGCTAGCGCTCGCAATCTACCTCAAACACCGCGCCCGTCGCAGCATTTTTCGTTCATGTGTGACGGGCGGCACCGCGTTACACTTGCGCTCATCGTTTACGCCGCAATAACTGGAGGACGCAATGCTCGGCTCGCACAAAATCATGGCCTTCGCGCCGACCCTCGATGCCAACAAAGCGCGCCCCTTTTACGAAGGCGTGCTCGGTTTGCGGGTGCTCAGCCAGGACAATTTCGCCCTCGCGCTCGACGCCAACGGCATCATGCTGCGCGTCACCAATGTTCCTCCTGGATTCAAGCCGCAGCAATTTACCATTCTCGGCTGGCAAGTTCCGGATATTGCCAAAGCTGTCTCCGAGATGAGACGAAAGGGCGTGCAGTTTGAAAGCTACGGCTTGCCTGCTCAGGATGCGCAGGGAATCTGGACCGCTCCCGGCGGCGCCAAAGTCGCTTGGTTCAAGGATCCGGACGGCAACATCCTCAGCCTCACCCAATTCCCCTGAGGTACACCGATTCTTGCCCTTTCGTACTATTGCGCAGCGGAGCCCCAGAATCTAGACTGCACTGCGTTACTCGCAACACAGATTTAGCGGTACAGTCTCGCTCAGCGTCAGCGGACTGCCTGCGGGCGCTTCGGCGTCATTTAGCCTTGCGTCTATCTCGAACTCTAGCTCGCGCTCACTGAGCGTTTTCCACCTCCGGCTCGCATCCTCCAGGCAGTTTCCGCTGATGGTTACAGCAACGCGCGGCTCCCTGGCCGCTCTGCGCCTATTTTCCGTCCGTGCAGTCTCGCCGAGAGCGCTAAAACATTGACAACTTTGGGCCGGAACGCATTAAATAGCTCCGCTAAGCGAGCCGCAGTTTCCGTGTTGAGGCTTGATTCGTGTCCCGGGCTGACAGTGGAAACTGTTTACGTCCTTTTCAGTTTGTGTCCTTTTCAGGAGGACCGCATGTCACTCTCCCGCAGAAATCTGCTTCGCAATCTTGGCGTCGGCGCCGTGGTCGGCGCTGCTGCGCCGGCGCTTCGCGGCTTTCCGCTTGCTCCGGCGATGGAAGAAGCGCTGTGGGGAAACTCCGCGCCCAAGCCTGCTGCCGGCGGCGTGGCCGTTGAACCAGTGTTGCTCTATCGCAACGAAAATCCCTACGGCCCTTCTGAAAAAGTTGTCGCTGCGATGCGCGAAGCGGCTGCCGGCGGCAATCGATATCCGCGCACGGAATACGACGCGCTGCTGGACAAGCTTGCGGCGCTGCACAAGGTGAAGCGCGAGCAAATCGTGCTCGGCTGCGGTTCCGGAGAGATCCTGTGCATGGCCGCGATGACGTTTCTCAAGCCCGGCAAAAAACTAGTCGAAGCGGCGCCCACGTTTCCTGCGCTTGGCAAACTCGCGCAGACCGCTGGCATCGAAGTCGCCGACGTTCCTCTCAACAAGCGCTACGAACACGACCTCCCGGTGATGCTCGACCGCGTTGGTTCCACGCCTGCGGCCGCGGCGAGTACCGGACTCGTGTACATCGTCAATCCCAACAATCCGACGGGCACGATTACGCCGCGCAAAGATATGGAAGCGTTTATCGCCAAGCTGCCCGCTGGCGTCACCGTGCTGATCGACGAGGCCTATCATCATTTCGTTGCGCCGGGCGCGGAGTACGAATCTTTTCTCGACCGGCCGATTGGCGATCCGCGCGTCATCGTGGCGCGCACGTTCTCGAAAATTTACGGGCTTGCCGGTATGCGCATCGGCTACGCAGTAGCTACTCCGGAAATCGCCAAGCGGCTTGCGGCAGGCTTCCCCAGCTGGAGCGTCAGCGTAGTTTCCGCGGGCGCCGCTTCCGTAGCGATGGATGACGTCGATTACGTGCGGCTGGGCGTGAAGCGCAATACCGACGACCGCCAGGAGTTCATGAAGCAAGCCGCGGCGCGCAAGCTGTTCGTCATTCCCTCGCAAACGAACTTCGTCATGTTCGATCCGCAGCGCCCGCCGGACGAAGTTATCGCGCACCTGAAAAAACATAACATCCTGATCGGCCCGAAATACCCAGCGCTAGACAAATACATCCGCGTCTCGCTAGGCCAGCCCAACGAAATGAAAATTTTCTGGGACGCCTGGGACCAGATGCCGCCGGCGCGAAGTTAACAGCCGACAGTTCACGATAGATGAATTCAGAGAGCTGCAAGAAATTGCTCGACGGTGACTGCTGCGTCTCGAAGTATCCGGCGAAGAGTACCGAAAGCAATCTCGTCGTGAAGTGGAACCGTGATGGGCAGGCGTTGAGGGTCGGCCGGATGACGTAGGCGGACGTGACTGCCTTTCTGACGGACGACAACATAGCCAAACTTGCCCAAAGCGCGAATGAGCCTCTCGCCCGAGACGACGGGCAGCTTGGGCTCATCGAGTAACTACAACGCTTCCGATTAGCACATTGTTGGGGTCAGGAATCTCTTCGCCGCGGCTTTCCATGTCCTCTAGGCACAAATCGATGGCTTCGCGGATATTCGCGAGAGCCTCTTGGACCGTTTTGCCTTGAGAATAGCAACCGGGAATGGAAGGGCAAACCACGACATAGCCGCCGTAGTCCTCGTCGGGCTCCAGGAAGACTTTGAAATCGCGGGTGGTCATTGGATTCATCGTAGCCGAGGGATTTACGCTATGCAAGCAACGCGCTTTATCGGCCAGGGCACAGAGTGAAATCTGTGCCCTGACGGAGTTAATTGTGTGATTTGATTTTGTGTCTTCCGTTTTGTGATTAGGGTTTCTTGACTGGCTCTTTTTCGGCGGCGGGCTCCACGGTGGACTTGGGCTTGGGTTTGCTGGCGGCCGCCACTACGGCTTTCGGATGCCAGAAGTCGGAGGCAACCTGGGCGATCTCCTCGGGAGGATTGCTGAGTTCCGGGGAGAAGCGATAGAGAGTGGACTCTGCCATCTCGACGGCATCGGCATTCACTTGCTGGAATTTTTTGTAACCCTCCTCGCCGAGGATTTCGCGAATGGCGGGATTGTGGTCGAAGCCGCTCATGGACGAGCGCAGTGTCGAGACATAGAAGGTGGTGCCCTTGGCACCTTCGATGACCTGAGAAACCAATACCGGCTGGGTATTAGGGTTCTTTTCGCCGGCTTCCTTCATGTCCTTTAGAAGGGCCTCGAAGTCGTCGACGTGGCCGGGGCGAATGTGCACGGCCGTGGTACGCAAGAGGCGGGACTCGCCAATGAGTTTGGCGTAGGACTCGGCGTCCTTGGGGGCTTTGCGGCTAAGGTCCCAACGGCGGCGGCGGAGTTCGGAGCGGGACCACACCAGACAGTTCATGAAGTCCTGCTCCATTTTCTGGGCAGCTTCCTTACCGAAGGCTTTGTTGGCGGCTTGCATGCTGGCTTCAAAGGCCTGGTCGACGTCGGCGTAGTCCTTGCGGGTGCTGGTGAACTGGTAGACGTTGCCTTCCCCATAGAGAGCTTCCAGAGCGAGCCAACGGTCGCCATTGTAGCGGCGGTTGGCATCCGCCCATTTCTTATTGAGGGCCTGGAAATCGGCGAGTTTTTCCGGTTTCACTTTGACAATGAAAACGTCGAGATAATCTCCCGGTGCCTGGGCAGCGACGGGCGCAGCCAAGCACACCACGACGGCCAGGGCCCAAAGGGCTTTGCGAAACGACATACGTACCTCCTTGAATGAGGACTGCTAGGAAGGGAAAACTGGGTAGGCGGACTGTACACCCCGGAAGGGCGAGGGGTCAAGGAGGAGGGGTCAAGGAGGAGTGGGAGCGCGAGGGGAGGATTGCGTGAGCGCACCTCGGGCTAGTGTCGGCGCTCGAGGGTCAGGTTCGTACAGCGAGAATTGCGGCGCTGCCCCCCTCCCCCTGTTTTTCACAAGTGTTGATTCTAAATGTGGTTAAAGTGCTTTGTTTTCACGCACTTTTGCAAGTGTTGATTCTAAAGGACGTTAGGCCGACCGTTGGCCGCACCTCTTCGGGCCGGACAAGACGCGTGAACTCGCGGACCGCGGAGGACTGTGGAAATACGGGTCTCCGGTCGAGGGAGATTGAAATTGTTACGGAAGTTCTGCGAAGTCAGGCGCACTACTTTACCGGACTAATATACAAGAAAGTAATTACGTTGTCAGCAAAAATTTGCGGGGGAAATGGGGGTGGAGAGATATAGAATGGCGGGCGTTTTGGAGTCGGGTGGCTCAATTCTCTTTGGTGGTCACAGCATGAGATTTCGGATCGACCGGGGTCCACAGGAAATGGGTGGAGGGATAGGGAAATGAGAAGAGCGATCTTGGTGATGCTGTTGCTGTGTGCGCGGCCGGTGTTTGGTCAGGCGCCGCCGGAGGGAATCTGGCAGGGGTATGACGGGGAGTGGCGTCACGTGTCGAAGCAACTGGTGGACCTGGCGGAAGCGACATCGGAGGACAAGTTTTCGTGGCGCCCTGCGCCGGGCGTGCGCTCGACGAGCGAGGTGTACATGCATATTGCGCTCGCGAATTTCTACCTACTGAGCGTGACGGGCCCGAAAATGCCGGCGGACCTGAAAGTAGAAATGGAGAAGACGGTGACGTCGAAGCCGCAAGTGATCGCGTGGCTGAAACGCTCGCTGGACGCGGTGAAGGAAGCGCATGCATCGGCGACGCCGAAAGAGCTGGAGCGGAAAGTGCACATCGCGGATCGGGACGCGACGGTGGACGGGATGTATCTGCGGATTATCGTTCACGCGAACGAGCACATGGGGCAGCTGGTGGCGTATGGTCGCATGACCGGGGTTGCGCCGCCGTGGTCGAAGAAGGAGTGACAGGAAGCGTCATTGAGCGGCGAGGACGAATTTGGTCCGGTCGAACCGCCAATTTTCTCAGCGGACATCTCTTGCGCCAACACGGTGATGTGTGTAAGCCCCCCAGACGGGTGAGCTAGTCCAAATTTCCTTGGCGATGCGAAGAAAACCTCAGGAAGATTCGGCTGGGGTTTGGGTTTTTCGTGCCGGAAAATCTTGACGCACTTCTGCTACGTACGTTACAGTCCCTCAACTTCAATCTTTTTACGAACCCCACACCCTGGGGCAGCCGTTTGCTTTATCTCTGCGAAATTATAGAAATCGGGATGGTTTAATGAAACCTACTTCTCGCCGTTTGTCCGCCCGTCGCCAGGACGCGCTTGCGTTACTGCTCGGTGTTTTTGGCCTGTTTTTCCTCTTCCAGAACTCCGCGCGCGCCCAAGCTGGGGCGGGCACCGGACGCATCGAAGGCACCGTAACCGATTCTTCCGGAGCGGTCGTGCCAGGCGCTCAGGTCATTGCCCGTGAGGAAGCAACGAATATCACGGCGTCGGTCACGAGCGAAGACGATGGACACTTCCTCTTCCTGTATCTTGTCCCTGGTTCCTACGATATCTCGGTCAAAAAAGAGGGTTTCGACAGCGCCGAGATGCAGCACGTCGAGGTTCGTGTCGGAACGACATCCTCCGTGCGACCGCAGCTGAGGATCGGCAATGTTAGCGTCACCGTGAGCGTCAGCGCCGACGCGCCGCTCGTGGACGCGACGCAGTCCGCGCTTAGCAGCGTGGTCGAGAAGCGGAGCATCGAGTCTCTGCCGCTGAACGGCCGCAATTTCACCGACTTTGTGCTACTCACGCCGGGCGCGACGACCGACGGCGACTTCGGCATGGTCAGCTTCAACGGCATGGCCGGTAATTTCAACAACTACATGGTCGACGGCGCTAACAACAACAATGCCTTCTTCGAGCAGCAGATCGGGCGCACCAGCATTCCGTTTCAGTTCAGCGAAGATGTCGTCCAGGAATTCCAAGTGTCCAGCACAGGCTACGAAGCCGAATTCGGCCAGGCCGGTGGGGGCGTGGTCAATACCGTTACGAAGAGCGGCGGCAACGATTTCCACGGCGATGGCTACTACTACATTCTCGATTCGGCGCTCAACGCGAACGACTTCATCAACAACGAAAACGGCATCGCAAAACCGAGCAACCGGCGCCAGCAGTTCGGGGGCACGCTTGGCGGCCCGATCATCCACGATCGGCTATTTTTTCTGGGCAATTACGAAGGCCAGGTACGGAACGAGCCGATTACCGTCAACGATGCTCCCGCGCTAGCCGGGCTATCCGATCCGGCCGCGTTTTTCGCCGCCAATCCCGGTCTCGCGGCGCAAGTTAATGCGGCCGCGGGCTCCTTTTCCCGGACGTTCAACCAGAACACCGGCTTCATTAAGGTCAGCGGGCAGCTTTCGCCGCGCAATAATTTCACCGCCATCTATAACTATCAGCGATTCCGCAGCCCGCACGGCTACTTCAATACGCCCACATCGACGGGAGACGGCTTGTCGCTCACCGATGGCGCCACCAGCCACTTCACACAGTTTACGGTGATCTCCTCCATCTCTCCTACGTTCATCAACGAATTTCGCTTTCACTTTGGCAACGACTCTCATTTCGACCTGCCGGATTCTCCTGCAACGGGTCCTTCGGTCGTCATCCAGAATCCCGACACGGGATTTGCCTTCGGCGGGAATCGCTTTCAGCTGTCGACTTCCGATCGCCGGTTCGAGTTCGCGGACAACGTCACGCGTATCCTCGGCCGCCACTCGCTACGCGTGGGCGTCGACATCAACATCAACAACGACCGCGACTACTTCGTGTACGGCCCCAAGGGGGAGTATCAATTCGCCAGCTTGGCGGATGTTGCGACGGGAAATTTCCAGTTATATCTGCAATCCTTCGGTCAGACGACCGCAACTCTCACATCGCCCACATACTCGCTTTTCGCGCAGGATGAATTCCACGTCTCGCGCCGCCTTAACGTAAATTATGGCGTTCGATACGATCTGCAGGTGCTGCCGCAGCCTCCTGTCTGCAATCCGCAATTCACGATGACCTGCAAAATCCCTTACAGCAAAAACAATGTCTCGCCTCGCGTTGGTTTCGCGTATTCGCTCGATTCCGACAGCAAGACCGTGGTGCGCGGCGGATTCGGCCTCTTCTATATTCAGGAGGACCTGCTGGATGTGTCGCAGGCGTTTTTGTCAAACGGCGTGTCGAGGCCCTTTCTTGTCGCGACCGGTCCGGGTTTTGGCAACACGTCGCCGATCGTGACCTATCCTACGAGCCTGACCGCATTCCCTAGCGGCGCGGGCAGCACACCTTCCCTTGTCGTGTTTGCGCCAAACTTCCGGAGCCCTTACGTGGAACAAGGAAACCTCCAAGTGGAGCGGCGCCTCGGCGGGCACATGGCCGTTAGCGCCGGTTACATTTACAGTCACGGGCTCGCGCTGCTCGGGAACTCGAATGGAGTCACCCGTCAGGCCAACGGCAATTTCGGTCTGGATCTCAACCTCGTGCCACCCAGTCAGCAACCGGCCTTCGGCGGGAACTTTTCCACGGCAACGGTCACACTGCCGAATGGCACATCGTACGTGGTGCCCGAATTTGAAGCGATCGATGGCATCCTCAATCCGAACTTCGGCACGATCAATGCCATCGACAACTCGGGCAAGTCCATCTATCACGCGCTGCTTCTGTCTTGGCGGTACAGCGGACCACAATTCACGGGTGGCCTTGCCTACACTTTCTCCAAGACCATCGACCAGGGGACCGGCTACTTCAATCAATTCGATCAGCGGAATGAACGTGGCCCATCGCAGCTGGACCAGCCGCAACGGTTCGTAGTGAACGGCGCGTGGTCTCCCAAATTGCACCCGCTCAAAAATTTCACGTTCGCTTCCGTCGTTACCCTCGCCAGCGGAAGACCTTATACCGCCGTCTTTGACACGTCAGCGCTCAATTTTTCCGTGGTGCCAAACGAACCGTTCAACGGGTTCCGCGGGCCGGGCCAGGAAGTGATCGACTTCAGCGTGGCGCGCACGTTCAAGCTCAATGAGCGAATAAGCCTGAAACTTCTTGGGGAAGCGTTCGACCTCTTCAACCATCCAAACTTCCAGCAAAACAACATTAACAATGTTCAGTACACAACGACCCAAGCGATGGATTCAGCCGGCAACGGGCTGCCTTTCTGGACCGCCGGCGCAAATCCGTCTTTCGGTGCACCGGGAGCGATGGCGCCGCGCATCGGGTCACGCAGCTTCCAGTTCTCTGGGCGCATTAGCTTCTAGCGACCGTTTCTGTTAGCGATGGCTCTTTACTGCGGCGCCTGACGGGCGCCGCTCTCCAGACTGAACGGTGGCAGGAGCTTCCACCTGCTTTAGCCGGGCTGAGGCCCGGCCTCTCCAGCGGGCACAACCGAACTAACAGGTCACTCCATGGCGACGGCGCGGATTTGGTTGGCGGTGACTTTTACTTCTATTCCGTAGGGTGGACGGGGGTCGCTTCCCCGCACGATGGCGCCTCGCACGAGAATATTTCCAGGCAGTTCCTT
>Ga0137359_10003388_pt1 | contig 12916 bp, 10 predicted proteins | sample Mad1_40_16metaG_FD_108281 | JGI IMG/M metagenome (GOLD analysis project Ga0137359, IMG submission 108281) | Vadose zone soil microbial communities from Angelo Coast Range Reserve, California, USA - Mad1_40_16 metaG | ecosystem: Environmental > Terrestrial > Soil > Vadose zone | place: USA... | reverse complement strand
TCGCGCTCGCCGAGCGGGCGCTCGTGGATTTCGATACGTGGGTACGCACGGAGTCGGTAGAGCACGCCGGAGGCGGCGCGGTTGATGCACCCGGTGCAGCGGAGGACGTGTCGCCGGTTACGGTGTGATTCGAGCCGCGCGCGGCGAAGCCGGACGCGCGCCTCGGATCTAGCGCGTTACCTTTGCGCGTCTCCCGCTTTCCACACGGTGGAGGGGCGCGAGTGGTCGGCCATCAGGAGCGTCGCGCGGGTGACGGTGATGGGCTCGCGGCATTCGGGACAGCGCGGCGTCATCGTGCTCCCAGTGACACCCTGCAGATATGAAAGCGCGATCTTGCAATGCGGGCAGGGCCCGAACCATGCGGTAGCCATGCGTGTCCTCAGCCGGCTCGTGGGATCGTGATCGGCGCAGGAAGCGCCAGCCGGCGACGCGCGCGTGAGAGCCGTGCGCGGTTGCGTCGAGGGATCGTCTACTTTCGCATTCCCTGGCGCGACGCGCAAGGCGAGATGGCGATTGCCGATTCGGATCGGCTCAGCGATCGCCGCTGCGGTGACTTCCGCTGCCGCGCGTAGGACCGCCGCCCGGAGCGGGCTTCCTGCCGCCGTCGCCGTCGGCGACAGTCGGCCGCGCCGCCTCGTCGACGATCTCGATCGCGGCTTCTTCCACGAGCTTCTTGAGGCGGGGATCGTCCGCATCCTTCGAGGAGATCTGCCCGGCTTTTCCCGGACCGAGATGCAGCGTCTTGCCGCCGGGGAGAGGCACGCGGAGAGGACGACGAGTTTTGTTCGTGACGGTCGTCATGGGAGACGTCAGCGTTTTCCCTTGGCTTCGGGCCGTTGATACTGGCCCTGCGCGTCCTGTTTCGCCTTCGCCGTCGCAGCGTCTTTGGCCCCCGCCGCGTCTTTTTTCTTTTGGTCGCGCTGTTTCGATTTCGGCGACTTGTCTCCCATGATCGTCTCCCTTCACACCGCGTGCTGTCTCCGGAGCGTCGCAGGGACGACGCCGAATGACAAGAGTATGCCGCGTGGCGGAGGCGTTGCCGTTGCGGCGCGAGCACTCACAGCGTATACTATTTTTCGCTTCAGCTCTGCGGTTCGCCCGCGCACGGCTCCCACGCACGGACCCCAGGGCGGCGCCCTCTGCGCCGCTCTCGCTTCACCCCGAGCCCACATCAGTAGGAGGCTCTCGTCGAGAACCCTGCGAAGTTGGCGCCGGCTCACGAGCCGGCGTGGCGCCGCGCGTGTGGGCCGGCAGACGAGGCCGGAGACATTCGCACCATCGCGATGCTCGGCAATCATCTCCCTCGCCAGTGTGGCATCGCAACGTTCACGAGCGATCTCAGCGACGCGATCGTGCTGGAGCGTCCGAACATCGATTGCTTCGTACTCGCGATGAACGATGCCGGCGCGCATCACGCGTACCCCTCCCGAGTCCGCTTCGAGATCACGGAGAGCGACATTGCCGCGTATCGACGCGCCGCCGACTTCTTGAACGTCAACGCGGTCGACGTGCTCTGTGTGCAGCACGAGTACGGAATCTTCGGCGGCAAGGCGGGCGCTCACGTCCTCGCGATGTTGCGCGAGCTGCGCATGCCGATCGTCACGACGCTGCACACTATTCTCGCCGAGCCGAATCCACTGCAGCGCATGGCCATGGACGAGCTGACCGCGCTGTCGGAGCGGTTGGTCGTTATGACGACGCACGCCGCGGAGCTGTTGCGCGCCGTCCACGGCGTTCCGGATCACAAGATCGACGTCATCCCCCACGGGATTCCGACGGTGCCGGAACGTAGCGGCAAGGACAGCCTAGGGGTGGATGGCAAATCGGTGATCCTCACCTTCGGACTTCTGTCGCCGGACAAGGGCATCGAGTACGTGATCGACGCATTGCCGGCGATTCTCGCCCGCCATCCGGACACCGTCTACATCGTGCTCGGCGCCACGCACCCGCACGTCCGCGAGCGGTTCGGTGAAACGTACCGGCTGATGTTGGAGCAGCGCGCCGAGAGGCTCGGTGTCGGTGCGGCGATGATCTTTCACAACCGGTTCGTGAGCCAGGGAGAGCTCGTGCAGTTTCTCGCCGCGGCCGACATCTACATCACGCCGTATCTCAATCCCGAGCAGATCACGTCCGGAACGCTGGCGTATGCGGTCGGCTGTGGAACGGCGGCGATCTCGACGCCCTATCGTTACGCGCGGGAGCTGCTCGCCGACGGACGCGGCATTCTCGTGCCGAGCAGAGACTCGCAGGCGATCGCCACCGAGGTCATCGACCTGCTGGCCGACGACGAAAAGCGGTCCGCGCTGCGGCAACGGGCTGCCGCGTACGGCCGCCACATGCTCTGGCCCGCGGTAGCGCGGCGGTACGTCGCGAGCCTGGCGCGCGCCCGGCATGATCACGCGCAGCGGCTGCGCACCTCGTTTCAGGCGAAGACACTCGCGATGCGACCCGCCGAGCTGCCCGAGATCAATCTGGGGCACCTCACGTTGATGACGGACTCGACGGGCGTGCTGCAGCACGCCACCTTCAACGTTCCATCATACGACGAGGGCTACTGCGTCGACGACAATGCACGGGCGTTGCTGGTCATGGCGCTCATGGACGACGTCGGCACCGAGGACGGTAAGACGGTCCGCGCGCTCAGCTCGCGCTACCTCGCGTTCGTCAGCCATGCCTTCAATCGCGAGCGCGGGCGCTTTCGGAATTTCATGTCGTACACGCGCGAATGGCTCGAACCGCAAGGCTCGGAGGACAGCCACGGGCGCGCGGTCTGGGCGCTCGGCACCGTCGTCGGCCGCGCCGACGATCCCGGGAGGCAGAGCCTCGCCCGCGATCTGTTTCACACCGCGCTGCCTGCGGTGTCGCAGTTCACGAGCCCGCGGGCGTGGGCGTATGCGCTGCTCGGGATCGCCGAGTACCTGCGCGCGTTCGAAGGCGAGAGCACCGTGCAGGAGACGCGCAGCGCGCTCGCCGAGCGGCTGCTCGATCTCTACCGTACCGCGAGCACGCCGACGTGGCCGTGGTTCGAGGAGCGGGCGACATACTGCAATGCGCGGCTTTCGCAAGCGCTCATCGTCTCGGGAGCGGCGCTGGGACATGCAGAGATGACGGCGGCCGGCTTGCGATCGTTGGAGTGGCTGGCGGAGACGCAACGCTCGGATGACGGATACTTCGCGCCGATCGGCTCGAATGGCTTCTTTCCCCGCGGCGCGCCCAAGGCGAGCTTCGACCAGCAGCCTGTCGAGGCCTGTGCCATGATCTCGGCCGCGCTCGACGCGGCACGGGTGACGGGCGACGCGCGCTGGCCGACATATGCGCGCTCGGCGTTCACCTGGTTTCTGGGCCAGAACCAGCTGCAACGACCGCTCTACGACGCGGCGACGGGCGGCTGCCGCGACGCGCTGCACGCCGACCGTGCGAACGAGAACCAAGGCGCGGAGTCGACGCTCTCGTTCCTGCACGCGCTCCTCGAGATGCGTGCCGCCGATCGCGCGACGGGCACGACCACGATCGCGACGACGCTACGGAGCATCACGGCATGAGCCGTACCTACGAGACGCTCTTTCACCGTCATCCCGCGAATCCGATTCTTACCGCTGCCGACTGGCCGTACCCGGCGCATACGGTCTTCAACCCGGGCGCCACGCGCCTGCACGACGGTACGACCTTGCTCCTCTGCCGGGTCGAGGACCGTCGCGGACACTCCCACTTGTGCGCCGCGCGCTCGCAGAACGGCGTCGACGGGTGGGTCATCGATCCGGAGCCGACCTTGCGTCCCGATCCCGAGCGTTACCCCGAGGAGCTCTGGGGCATCGAGGACCCGCGCATCACGTTCATCGCGGAGCTCGGCAAGTACGCGGTCGCGTATACCGCCTTCAGCAAAGGCGGACCGGGTGTCGCCCTGGCGCTTACCGAGGACTTCCGTCGCTTCGAGCGGTACGGGCTCATCATGCAGCCCGACGACAAAGACGCTGCGCTGCTTCCGCATCAGATCGACGGACACTTCGCGCTCATGCATCGGCCGATGACCGACTCGGGCGCGCACATCTGGATCTCGTACTCGCCGGATCTCCGTAACTGGGGCGGTCACAAGCTCGTGCTCCAGGCGCGCAAAGGCGCGTGGTGGGACGCGAACAAGGTCGGGCTCTCGCCGCCGCTGATCGCGACGCCGCGGGGGTGGCTGCTCATCTATCACGGCGTCCGACACACGGCGGCGGGCGGTCTCTACCGAGTCGGTGTCGCGCTCTTGGCGCAAGACAAACCAGACCACTGCATCGCCCGCGGAGACGCTTGGATCTTCGGTCCCGAGGCCGACTACGAGCGCCAGGGCGACGTCGGCAACGTGACGTTTCCCTGCGGGTACACGATCGGATCGGATGGCGACACGATTAACCTCTACTACGGAGCGGCCGACACGAGCATCGCGCTTGCGACCGGCAGCATCCGCGAACTGCTCGCGTGGCTCGACGGCGACCAGTGCGTCGATTCGCGACGCTCCGCTCCGATGATCGATTGATAGTGCGGCGACCCGCTACGGCTTCGAACTTCAATCGCCCGTCAATCCGAGATCGCGCGCCAGCCATGACGGGATCACGATGCTGCCGTGATCGCCGCTTCGCCGCACCGTCGTACCGGGCTGAAAATGCTGCAGTGGAACCAATACCGTGCGGCCGTTGACGCAGCACCAATTGACGTCGGACGCGCGCAACAGGCGTCACGTCGTGCACGGTGAACGTTTCGGACATCAAGGGTCACTTGCCGGCTCGTGAGGTCACATCGACGCGAAATGCGCCAGCCGGTGACGCGCGCGAGAGAGCCATTTGCGAGCGAGTCTGGGGGCGACACGACCGTTTCACGCGCGGGTGTGCATTGCAAATCGACGGTCGCCAACGCCGACTTCGCGGTTGCGCGGAAGGGCATTGCCGCGTAGTTTGGCGAATCGCGTTCTCGGACGCGGACGGTCATGCAGCCCGCGCCCGAAGCGTCGACCTCGATTTCAGTACGAATGCCACGGGCCGCCGTGCGACGCGTCCGCGTCGGCAAGCGCATGCGACGCTGGCTCGCGGCGCGGAGCATCGCGTTCGCCGCGGGGGTGCTGCCGACGCTCTACATGACGTACATGTGGCTCGTCCGCATGACGTCGCGTCACGACGACGTGCTGCTCACGCCGCTGCTCCTCGGGGCCGTCGAGCGCCACGATCGCGCCATCGCTGCGCTCTGGCACCAGGAGGTCTTTTCAGTCGCGTACAACTATCGGCATTTTCACGGTCACACGCTCGCCAGCGTGAGCGACTTCGGCGCCGTGATCACCGCGATGCTCCGGCGCTGCAACTTCGTCGTGTTCCGCGGCGGGTCGGGCTCCTCGTCGCGCCGTCGCAACGTGCTCGCGACGATGATCGCGCACATGCAGCACACCCCGCGGGTGATCTACGGCCTCACCGTCGACGGCTCGCAAGGGCCGGTCTACCGCGTAAAACCAGGTTGCGTGGCGATCGCCCGCGCCTGCGGCGCGCCGATCGTCTTGGTACGGACATGCTATCGGCGCGCCTTCGCCTTGCCGACGTGGGATCGCGCCCAGATCCCGACGCCGTTCACGCGCCGCGCGACGCTCGCGACGGGACCGTACTGGATCGCGCCCGACGCCGACGAGGCCGCGTGCGAAGCGTTTCGTCTGCATCTCGAGCGCGAGCTGCTCGAGCTCACCTCGCGTGCGCACCTCCGGCTCGGCACGCCGCGTGCCCGGTGGTGGGGCTTTCCGCCCGGCTGGGCCTCGCAGTGGGCGCCGGACCAGCTCGGCGCGCCATTCGGCGCGCACGACCTCGACGCCCAGAACCCGCCGCCGTGGGCGCACCGACGCGAACGCACGCCCACAATCGCGGCCCGATAGCCGATTTTGGCGACCTCGGCCCGTTCCAGGGCGCGAGACTCGAGCGCGATCGCGAGGAGTTGTGCCCGCCGCTACGGACTGGTATGGACGAATCACACACTGATTGTCCGGCGCGAGAAATTCCCACCCTCATTCGACCATCGAGTACGCCTCCCGCACCCGCATTCAGCAGAACGACGCTGACACCACACCGCACGGCAGCCAAAACAAGGAGAACGTATGGGTAAGAAGCTCTACATCGGGAATCTCGCGTTCGACGTCACCAACAAAGACCTCGAGGACGCATTCGCGCCGATCGGCGCGTGCGACTCGGTCGCCGTGGTGACCGATCGCGCGACCGGACAGAGCCGCGGGTTCGGCTTCGTTGAAATGAGCTCCGCTGGAGACGCCCAGAAGGCGATCCAGCAGCTCGACGGCACGGAGATCAAGGGCCGCGCGATTCGCGTCAGTGAAGCACGCGAGCGCGAGGCCCGCGGCGGCGGCGGTGGCTACGGCGGCGGTGGTGGCGGTGGCGGTGGTGGTGGCGGCCGTGGCGGGTGGAACCGCCGCTGATCCCGAAGAAATCTCAAAAGAAAGGAGGTATTGCTCATGCCAGTTGGTACTGTGAAATGGTTCAACCCCGAGAAGGGGTTCGGCTTCATCACGCAAAACGGCGGTGAAGACGTGTTCGTACACTTCAAGGCGATTGCCGGCGACGGCTACAAGTCGCTGGACGAAGGCCAGAAGGTCGAGTTCGAAGTCGTGAAGGGCCCGAAAGGCCTGCAAGCGGCGAACGTCGTCAAGACGTCCTAGTTGCGAATCGACGGGCGCTCCGAATTCGTTCGGGCGCCCGTCTCCCTTCCGCTGGTCGCGAGCAGGGCGATCAAAAACGGCCAGATGCAACGCAGCAGATGGCCGTTTTTCGTCGACCTGCTAGAACGACATCGTGGCGGCTCCTTCCGCTCACGACGCGCTGCTTGCGGCGGGTGTCGAGGATCCGCAGCGGCTGCTCGCGCGCTTCGCTGCGCTCTGGCCGGACCGAGCTGCGCCCGCGGCGGCACTGACGGCGCTCGTCGACGCCGCCGACCCGGACCTCGCCGTCGCCGGTCTCGGCCGCTTGCGTGATGCCGCGCCGGACGCGAGCGCCGCGATCCACGCCGACGCGGAGCTTGCGCCGCGGCTCGTAACCGTCCTCGGCGCGAGTCCCCTCGTCGTCCGCCTCCTCCTGACCGACAGTGGATCGTGGACCGAAGTGCTCGGACGCGACACGGCGACGCTGCCGATCGCCGCGGTCGTCCCGGCGCCCCCGCTCCAACCCGGCGCGACGTTCGATGAGCTGGCGCGCGCGCTCCGCGCCCTGAAGCGCCGTCGCATGCTGCGCATCGCGGTGCGTGATCTCCTGCACCTCGCGACCCTCGAGCTGACGACGACGGAGCTCAGCGCTCTCGCCGAGGACGCGCTGGAGAGCGCGATTTCGGCCGTGCGCGGCGGCCTCGTCGCCGACTACGGCGATGTCGTCGACGACGGCCACCGCGTCGGATTCGTCGTCCTCGGAATGGGGAAGCTCGGCGGGGCCGAGCTCAACTTCAGCTCCGACATCGATCTCGTATATCTCTACGCACGCGACGGCATCGAGAGCGCGGGCGGCCCGCGCGGTCGGCTCTCGGCGCGCGAGTTCTTCACCCGCCTCGCCGAAGGCGTCACGCGGGCGCTGCACCAAGGCACCGAGGACGGCTTCGTGTTCCGTGTCGATCTCCGGCTGCGCCCCGAGGGCGCCAACGGTCCGATCGTCAACTCGGCGTCGAACGCGCTCACGTACTACGAGTCGTGGGGGCAGACGTGGGAGCGCGCGGCGCTCTTGAAGGCGCGGCCGATTGCGGGCGATCGTGCGCTCGGCGACGCGTTTCTCCGCGACGTCGCGCCGTTCGAGTATCGGCGCTACCTCGACTACGCGACGATCGAGGACATCAAGCAGATGAAAGGTCGCGTCGCGGCGGCGCTCGCCGCGAGCCGCGAGAAGGGCGTCAACGTGAAGCTCGGGCGCGGCGGCATCCGCGAGGTCGAGTTCATCGTCCAGAGCTTGCAGCTCGTCCACGCCGGGAAGGACGAGCGCATCCGCGAGCGCAGCTCGCTCCGGGCGCTCCGCCGACTCGCGGAGTTTCGCTACCTCGATCCCGACGAGGGCGCGCGGCTCGCGGCGGCGTACCGTTTTCTGCGCGAGGTCGAGCACAAGATCCAGCTCGTCGAGGAGCGCCAGACGCACGTCATTCCCACCGGCGCCGCCGAGCTGCACTTGGCGCGACGCCTCGGCTACGGACGCGAGCATCCCGCGACGGCGGTGGCGCGCTTTCGCGACGATTGCCGGCGTCACATGGACGCGATCCACGCGTCGTTTACTGCGCTCTTCTACTCGTCGCGCGAGGAGATCGGCCGCGCGGCCGATCCGCGCCTCACGGCGCTCCTCGCCGAGCTCGAGAGCGTCGACGAGACGCGCGCGCGGCTGCGCGACCTCGGATTCCAGGCGATCGACGAGGCGATCGCGAATCTCACGCTGCTGCGTGACGGCGCGCCGAGCTCGCGCTCGACGCCGCGGCGCCGCCGGCTCCTAGTCGAGGTCGCGCCGGCGCTGCTCGGCGAGATCGTGCAGGCGCCCGATCCCGATCTCGCGCTCCGCAACATGGCGAGCTTCGTCGCGGCGATCGGCGCGCGCTCGAGCTTCCTCGCGCTCCTCGCGGAGAACCCGGCGACCTTGCGCACGCTCGTCCGGCTCTTCGGCTCGAGCGAGTTCCTCTCGCAGTTCCTGATCCGCCACCCGGAGACGCTCGACAGTCTCGTACGCGCCGATCTCGTGCGGGTCGAGATCGTGCAGGAAGACATGGCCGCGGAGCTCGCGAGCCTGCTCGATGCCGCCGAAGGGTACGAGGACAAGCTCGATGCGCTACGCCGCTTCCGCAACGAGCAATTTCTCCGCATCGGCGTGAACGACCTCATGGGCCTCCTGACGTTCCCGGCGCTCAGCAGCCAGCTGAGCGATCTCGCCGACGTATGCGTCGCGGCGGCGTTGCGCGTCGCCGAGCGCGAGACGCTGGCGCGCTACGGCCTCGCCGCGTCGCCCGGCAGCTTCGCCGTCGTCGGCATGGGGAAGCTCGGCAGCCGCGAGCTGACCTATCATTCCGACCTCGACCTGATCTTCGTCTACGTCCCGGCGGCGGAGCTGCCCGCCGCCGTCGCCGTGCACGAGTACTTCACGCGCCTCGCGCAACGCATGCTGACGACGCTGCAGGTGCCGACGCGCGAGGGCATCGCGTACCACATCGACACGCGCCTGCGGCCGTCGGGGAACAAGGGGCCGCTCGTCTCGTCGCTGGATGGGTTCTCGGGCTATCACGTGGGCAGCTCGCAGCTGTGGGAGCGGCAAGCGTTGATCAGGGCGCGCGCGATCACCGGCGATCCGACCCTGATGAGCGAGGTCGAGCAGATCATCGAGCGCTTCGTCTACGCGAAGCCGCTCGCCGATCCGGAGGTCGCCGAGATCCATCGCCTGAGGATGCGCATGGAGCGCGAGCTCGCCGGCGACGAGCGCGAGGGCTTCAACGTCAAGACCGGCCGCGGCGGCCTCGTCGACATCGAGTTCCTGACGCAGATGCTGCAGCTGCGGTACGGCGCGACGGTGCCGGCGGTGCGCAAGCGTGCCACCCGTCATGCGCTCGCCGCGCTCGCCGAGGCGGATCTGGTGCCGCCCGACGATGCGGCGACGCTCCTCGAGAGCTATGCCTTTCTTCGCACGCTCACGAATCGCTTGCGCATCGAGCGCGATCAGCCGGTCGAGGCGCTCGCACGCGAGGGTGAGCGCTTGCCGGCGCTCGCGCGCCGCCTCGGCTACGAAGGCGCGGGCGCCGAGGTCGGCCGCCGTCTCGTCGACGATTACGAGCGCCACACGGCGCGCGTCCGCGCGCTCTACACACGTTGGTTCGGCGCGAGCGTCGCGACGACCTGACGTCGTGCGCGCGCCGCGCGGCGCCGCAGGAACGCGCCGCGCGGCGCCGCAGGAAATTGACATCGCGGTAGGGCTCCGATAGCCCTCGAAGACCGTGCAGAAGAGCGACGTCATCTGGGTCGATGGTGAGTTCGTGCCGTGGGAGCGTGCGCAGGTGCACGTGCTCACGCACACGCTGCACTACGGCCTCGGCGTGTTCGAGGGCATCCGCTGCTACGCGACGAACGATGGGCGCTCGGCGGTGTTCCGCCTGCGCGATCACACACGACGGCTGTTCGCGTCGGCGCGCATCCTGAGCATCGCGATCCCCTTCGACGAGCGCGCGATCGACGATGCGTGTCTCGAATCGATCCGCCGCAACCAGCTGCGCGAGTGCTACATCCGCCCGATCGTGTTCCTCGGCGAGGGCGAGATGGGTCTGCACGCGACGACGAATCCGGTACGGGTGGCGATCGCCGTCTGGCCGTGGGGCTCGTACCTCGGTGACGAGGGCGTACGAAACGGGATCCGCGTGAAGACGTCGTCGTTCCAGCGCTTCCACGTGAACACGCTCATGACGAAGGCGAAGGCTGTCGGCCATTACGTGAACTCGATCCTCGCCAATCAAGAGGTGCGACGCGCCGGCTACGACGAGGCGTTGATGCTGGATACCGACGGCTTCGTCTCGGAGGCGAGCGGCGAGAACGTCTTCATCGTGCGCGATGGCATCGTGAAGACGCCGCCGCTCACGTCGGTCCTGCCGGGCATCACGCGCGCGACGCTCATGACCTTGCTGCGCGAGCGCGGCCACACCGTCGTCGAGGAGCGCTTCACGCGCGACGAGGTGTACATCGCCGACGAGGCCTTCTTCACCGGGACGGCAGCCGAGGTGACCCCGGTACGGGAGCTCGACGACCGGCCGGTCGGATCGGGCAAGCCCGGGCCGGTGACGACGTCGATGCAGGAGGCGTACTTCGCCGTGATCCGCGGCGGCGACGCCCGTCACCGCGACTGGCTGGCGTTCGTCTAGCGCTCGAGGCTCGGGCACGCTCGCGTGCACCGCCGCATGCCGTTTCGACACCAGTCAGTGCGGAGGTCCGGCGGTGTGCGGCAACGTGCGGTCGCGAGCAGTCGCGAATCGTCCGGTTCGATGTTGAATTGAGGTTCCGGCCTCCCTTATAACTGTCTGTAGGTTACGTGGTCGCGCGGGGCAGCGCGGCCGAAGGGAGGAAGAATCGCGTGTCACCTCCGGAGGAAGCGGCGGCGCGGACGGCGAAAGCCCGCGAAGCGCTGGAAACGGTCGTCATCCGGTTCGCGGGTGACTCCGGCGACGGCATGCAGCTCGCCGGGACGCAGTTCACGATCGAAACGGCGCTCGCCGGCAACGATCTCAGCACGTTGCCCGATTTCCCCGCCGAGATCCGCGCCCCGGCGGGTACGCTCGCGGGTGTGAGCGGATTCCAGCTGCACTTCTCGTCGCGCGAGATCTTCACCCCCGGCGATATCTGCGACGTGCTGGTCGCGATGAATCCCGCCGCGCTCAAGGTGAACGTCGACGATCTCAAGCCGAACGGCATGCTGATCGTCGACGTCGAGGCCTTCAACGACCAGAACCTCCGCAAGGCCGAGTACCCGGCGAACCCGCTCCAGGACGGCTCGCTCGATCGCTACCGTGTCTTCGAGATCGACATCACCAAGCTCACGACGAACGCGCTCACCGGCTCGGGACTCTCGAACAAGGCGGCGTTGCGCTGCAAGAACTTCTTCGCGCTCGGCCTCACGTCATGGCTCTTCCACCGCCCGATCGACCCGACGCTCGAGTGGATCGGCACCAAGTTCGGGAAGACGCCGGCGCTCGCCGATGCGAACGCGCGCGTGCTCAAGGCCGGGTACAACTTCGGCGAGACGACCGAGCTCTTCCATACCGCATACGAGGTGCCGGCCGCGCGCATCACGCCCGGCAAGTACCGCAACGTGACCGGCAACAACGCGACCGCTCTCGGCTTCGTCGCCGCCGCGGAACGCGCCCGCCGGCCGCTCTTCCTCGGCAGCTATCCCATCACCCCGGCGAGCGACATCCTGCACGAGCTCTCGACCTATAAAGGCTTCGGCGTCTACACGTTCCAAGCCGAGGACGAGATCGCCGCGATCGGCGCCTCGCTCGGCGCGGCGTTCGGCGGCGCGATCGCCATCACGACGACGAGCGGCCCGGGCATGAACCTGAAGGCCGAGACGATGGGCCTCGCGGTCATGGTCGAGCTGCCGATCATCATCACCGACATCCAGCGCGGCGGCCCGTCGACGGGGCTGCCGACCAAGACCGAGCAAGCGGATCTCTTGATGGCGATGTACGGCCGCCATGGCGAGTGCCCGTTGCCGATCCTCGCCAGCGCCACTCCCGCGGACTGCTTCGCGACCGCGTTCGAGGCGGTGCGGATCGCGGTGAAGTACATGACGCCGGTGATCCTGCTCTCCGACGGCTACATCGCCAACGGTGCCGAGCCGTGGCGCATTCCGCGCGCCGACGAGCTCCCTGCGATCCCCGTCGTCTTCCGCACCGACCCGACCGACTACCAACCGTACGTCCGCGATCCCGAGACGCTGGCGCGGCCGTGGGTCATTCCCGGAACCCCCGGCCTCGAGCACCGTATCGGCGGCCTCGAGCGCGAGGACGTGACCGGCAACGTCAGCTACGCGCCCGTGAACCACGAGCACATGGTCCGCGTCCGCGCCCGCAAGATCGCGGGCGTCGCCGCCGAGATCCCGCCGACGACGGTCAGCGGCGCGCGCGAGGGCGATCTATTGATCCTCGGCTGGGGCAGCACGTACGGCTCGATCGCGACCGCCGTCCAGGAGCTGACCGCGTCCGGCCTGAAAGTCGGCCACGCGCACCTACGATATTTGAACCCGCTGCCGCCCGACCTCGGCGACGTCCTCCGCCGTTTCCGCACCGTGCTGATCCCGGAGATGAATCTCGGGCAGCTCGTGAAGCTCGTGCGCGCCGAGTATCTCGTCGACGCGCACGGCCTCAACAAGATCCAAGGACGGCCGTTCAAGGTGTCGGAGATCGTCAG
>Ga0137359_10003386_pt1 | contig 12919 bp, 9 predicted proteins | sample Mad1_40_16metaG_FD_108281 | JGI IMG/M metagenome (GOLD analysis project Ga0137359, IMG submission 108281) | Vadose zone soil microbial communities from Angelo Coast Range Reserve, California, USA - Mad1_40_16 metaG | ecosystem: Environmental > Terrestrial > Soil > Vadose zone | place: USA... | reverse complement strand
TTGAGACAAATCACACGGCGTTGCGGCCGCTGTTTGCGGGCGACACGTGGACGCAGTTTGAAAAACTGGTCCAAGGTTACTCCTTCGCTGACGCGCAGGCGCAATTGGAGCAGGCGCTGCGCATCTTTCCTCCGGCATGAAAAAACTCGCCGACTGCCGCGTGTTGCTGGTGGACGATGCCAAGGCCAACCTGGACATCCTGGTCGAGGGCTTGAAGCTGGACCACAAGCTGAGCCTGGCGCTCAACGGCGAGATGGCGCTGCAAATCGCCGCGCGCACACCGCCCGACCTGGTGTTGCTGGACATCGTCATGCCGGGAATGGACGGCTACGAGGTCTGCCGGCGTCTGCGCCAGAGGCCGGAGACCGCCGAGGTGCCGATCATGTTTCTTTCCTCGCTCGAAGAAGTGCAGAACAAGACCCGCGGTTTCGAGGCGGGCGCCAACGATTACCTGACCAAGCCGTTCGAGATGCTGGAGGTCAAGGCGCGCGTTAAGTCCTTGCTCAAGGCCAAGGCATACAGCGACGCAGTGAAGGAACAAATCGCCGGCGAACTGCGCGTGGCGCGCGAAATCCAGATGGGCATGTTGCCGCACGACTTTGCCGGTGTGGAACAGGCCTATGGCGTCAACTTCGGCGCGGTGCTCGAACCGGCGCGCGAGGTGGGCGGCGATCTCTACGGTGTGTGCGCCGCCGGGCCGGGACGGTTGGTGGTCTTTCTGGGAGACGTTTCGGGCAAAGGAATTCCCGCCTCGATGTTTATGGTGCGAGCCGTCAGCCTGGCCCGGTTGCTCGCACGCGAAATTCCCGAACCGGAGCGCATCCTGGCACGGCTCAACGACGAACTCGCCGCGGACAATCCTTCGGGCATGTTTGTGACCTTTCTGTGCGCGGTGTTCGAGCCGAGGTCGCGCCGGCTCACGCTGGCTAATGGCGGTCATTGCCGTCCGGTGTTGTTGCCCGCCGACGAACTGCCGCGCTGGGCCGTCAAAAACCTCGGCACCGCCCTCGGCTTTGAGCCCGGTCTCCAGTTCGAGCGCACGGAACTGACGCTGCGCGAGGGTGACGCGTTGATTCTTTACTCCGATGGCGTCAGCGAGGCCTTCAATCCGCAGGAGGAATGTTACGGCAACGAACGCCTGCTGGCCGACGTGGGCGCACTCGCGGGCCAGGCCGCGCCCGCGATCACCACCGGATTGCTCGAGAAAGTCCGCGCGTTTGCCGCCAGCGCCCCGCAGTCCGATGACATCGCCATCCTGGCGCTTAAGGTTCTATGACGATGGAATTGCACGCCACGCCCCAGGAAGTCATGCGCGCCGTGGAAACCCTCCAGGAGTTTGCGCGGGCGCAGGGCCTCCCGGAAAAAACCATCTTCGGCCTCGCGCTAACGCTGGAAGAGTGCGGCAGCAACATCGTCAGCCACGCTTTGCAACAGGACGCGCGGCAGAAGTTCCAGGTCGTCATCGAACACAACGATGATTCATTCGTCATCGAACTGCGGGATCGCGGTCCGGCTTTCGACCCAACACAGACCGCTGAACGCAAATCGCAGGCGGATGACGATGATTTGCCCGGTGGCTGGGGCATTCAGTTGGTTCGCCGTTACACCGACGAGGTTCGTTACACACGCGAAGGCGGCGAAAACGTCCTGCGGCTGATGAAGCGCCTCGGCGAGGCGGACAGTCCGAATCAATTTGCTGACAAAAACCAAACAAAACGCACAAAAACCAAAACCGATATGCCACTCGAAATCCAAATCCAAAAGAGCATCGGCGGCCAGAACCCTGGCGCCGTCACCGTCAAACTGACCGGCAGCCTGGACACAGCCACCGCGCCTGATCTGGAGCGCCAACTCGCGCCGGTGCTGGTCCCGCAGGGCGGGATCAAGGACCTCGTGTTTGACCTGGCGCAGTTGAAGTTCATCAGCAGCGCCGGCCTGCGCGTGTTTGCGACGGCTCGCAAACAACTCAAAGAGCGCGGCGGCCAGGCTTCGTTCGTCCATCTGCAGCCCCAGATCCAGGAGGTCTTCGAGATCATGAAGTCGCTGCCTGGTGTGGCGGTGTTCAAGGACGTGGCCGAAATGGACCGCTACCTGGCGGCGCGGCAGCGTTCGTACACGGAGAACAAGTAGCGAGGAGTGAGAATCCGCGGGCAAATGTATTGGGCGGTCCCGCAGGGCGGGCGGGGAGTATGAGCAGTCGCGTTTTAGTCGTGGACGACACGCCGGCGAACATCCAGGCGCTGGCGAGCACGCTGAAAGAGAGAGGCTATCAGATCAGCGTGGCCACCAACGGCAAACAGGCGCTGGAGGCCGTCGGGCGCGTGCGCCCCGATTTGATTCTGCTCGATGTGGTGATGCCGGAAATGGACGGGTTCGAGACCTGCCGCAGGCTGAAGGCGTCCGAAACGACGCGGGACATTCCGGTGATTTTCCTGACCGCGCGCACGGAGACGGAGGACATCGTGAAGGGCTTCGAACTGGGCGCGGTGGATTATGTGCCCAAGCCCTTCAACGCCCACGAACTGCTGGCCCGCGTTCACACTCACTTAACGATGGACCGGCTCCACCGCGAAAACGAACGCCTGCTGCTGAGCATCCTGCCGGCGTCCATCGCCGCGCGGCTCAAGTCGGGCGATGGCGGGATTGCCGACCATTTCCCCGAAGTGAGCGTCCTCTTTGCCGACATCGTGGACTTCACCGTGCTGTCCGGGGGCATGTCGCCAAAGCCCTTGGTATCGCTGCTCGACGATCTCTTCACGCAATTCGATGAGCTCGCCCGCCGTCATCAGGTCGAGAAGATTAAAACCATCGGCGACTGTTACATGGCGGTGTGCGGGGTGCCCGACCCCCGCGCGGACCACGCCGCGGCGCTGGCCGACATGGCCCTCGAAATGTTGGGATGTTTGAAGCAGTTTAATGAAAGCCGGGGCAGCTCCCTTCACCTCCGCATCGGATTAAACACCGGGCCGGTGGTTGCCGGGGTGATTGGCCGAAGCAAGTTCATTTATGACCTCTGGGGCGACACGGTAAACACCGCCAGCCGCATGGAATCCACGGGTCTGCCCGACCGCGTGCAGGTGACCGAACCGATGCAGCGGGCCCTGGCAGCCGAGTTCGATTTGGAAAACCGGGGTGAAGTCGAAGTGAAAGGCAAAGGCCGCCTGCGCACCTGGCTGCTGCTCGGGCGGAAGCCCCCTTCCGTTGTTCTGTCCGTCCCGGCTTAGTTCCTCTCGAAGGACACGGTTTCTTGGAGGCTTTGGTGTGTCCGCGCTTTGAGGAGATGTGCTATCTTGGTTGGCCCCTCAGCCGAGGCTTACCCAGCGGCTGAGAATGTGTAAAATATCTGTTGACAACTTCCAGTATGTGTAATATAAAAGACTACAAGCCTTGTCAACTGATATATCGTAAACCGCCTGAAAGAAGATTCCGACCATGAGAAACTGCAAACCGACCCCAATGACGCAAAGCCAGAACATCCTTCAGCCACTTGCCGAGATGATCAAACCGCAATTCAAAAACCTGCCCCCCTTGAGCATGATAATCTGCTGCCTGTTTGGCACCACCTTGCCTGGGTATTCCGATGTCACGGTCAAAGTTGATTCCACTCTACCGTGGCTGGGATATATGAACGTGTGGCAAACCAATGGCACCAGCTATGTTTTTGGCAACGCTTGGGGCCCGGTAGATCTTCGCGCGGCTTTTGTTCCCACCAATAGCCCCAGTGGCTGGCCGCTGAACACGGCTTTGGTTCTCCGGCCCAATACCAATACTTACGCTCCCGGCACAGCGACACCACCAGACACCAATTTCTGGGACTTCACCGATGGGGGTCCGAACAAAGTTTTGGAGGCGAATTTCTATCGTGATGTAGGGACCAATTTTGCGGGTCAAACCGTCACCTTCACTGGAACGGTGCTCTCCAACAGCATTCCTGCAGTCGCGGGCGGCAATCCCGCGACGGGTTGGGATGTCCTTGCTGTCGTTAAGGAATTTAACCCCGGTTACGCCTACGTAGGCATGACCTCCGTTCCCCTTACGTCTGGCCCATTCACTGTGAGTCGCGCTATTGCTGCGGGTCGTATTTGCCAGTATGGATTCTTTGTCAAGGGCCCCAATACGGCGCCAGGGTCGGCCAATGCGCTAACGGCGGCAGGCATATTGGTGGAGGATGCCGATCCGGCCATCACCAACCAACCGGTGAATGTGAGCACGACATCCACCGCCACCACTAATTTGCACGTGGGCGCAATCGGCAGCGGGCCACTGGCTTATCAATGGAAAACGAACGGTGTGAACCTGGTCAACGGGGCGAAATATACCGGAGTTAATAGCGCGACCTTGACGATTAACAATGCCCAGGTGTCGGATAGTGGAAGCTATGTGGTAACCGTGTCCAATACCGTGACCCATACGACTGTGGACTCAACTCCTGCACAATTGACTGTGTTGGATATTCTGATCACTGCCAGCCCGGTCAACCAGAGAATCGAGCAAGGCTCAACGGCCGTGTTTAGCGTCACAGCCACCAGTTCCTCCTCGCTCTCCTATCTGTGGCGATCGGTTATCAACGGCGTCACCAATTTTGTGCTCAACGGGACTAACGCTTCGGGGGCAGTCGTTTCGGGGGCGTTCACCGCCACCATGACCATGTCGAACGCGCAACCGACGAACAGCGGATTCTATTATGTGACTATTACGGCCAGCAGTGGTCAGGCGGGGGCAGGCGCAACGCTGCTGGTGAAGAGCTATGCCGAGTACGCCAACTTTCTGGAAAATCCAGGCTTTGAGAACGATCCGACGGGAGCGAGCGCATCCCCCTGGTTAAGGTTCGAATCTTCTGACCCCTCGTTCGGACATCTCCAGAATACCAATGATACTTACTTTGGCGGAGGCAACGTTAATGTTTACCAGGGAATCTGGGTCAGCTACACCACATACAACGGGCTCGGGGGTTATTCCGGAATCTATCAAGATGTAGCGGCCTCGCCGGGCCAGATCTTCGCGGCTGACATGTGGTTCTACAACGCCACCGGAGACCCGATTCCGGGCCCCTCCGCGATAAACGAGAATTACCTCGAGGTTCAGTTCCGGGACGCAAGTAACCCAACGCCGATCCAACAATACACCACCACCATCAGTAACCTGACTTACGCCACCACGCGGGATGTTTGGTTTCAACTCCAGGCGACAAACGCGGGGACTTACGGCTATAACCCGCCCACCAGTAATGCCAAGTATCTGGTGGCCCCGCCGGGCACAGCCTCGGTGCGCTTTCAGTTGACCATGCACGACGTCGCCAACAGCGTCGGCGCCGGTTCGATTTATTACGACAGCGCGCGGCTCATGCTGAAGTTGCCTGTGACGGTCAATGCTTCACAGGTGGGCACTAACATTGTTTTGTCGTGGAAATCCCTGGGCTCGACGGATTACCAGGTGCAATACCAGGACACTTTGAATGGACTCTGGCAGAACCTGGGCGGAGTGGTCAACGGGACTGGCCAGGCGGTCTCCAAATCCGACCAGATTTCGGGCACAAAGCGATTTTACCGCGTGCTGACTTTATAGAATTCCAAGCGCGTCAACCTCAAGGCCGGCCTCGAGGCAGATAAAACTGATTCTGACAATGGACGGGCTATCAAGCTGCAACCATCGAGACCACGGAATCGCGCCGCCCTCGCCTAAGGGCGGGGCGACGGGGTTCACACTCATCGAATTGCTGGTTGTCATCGCCATCATTGCGTTTCTTGCTGCCATGCTGCTGCCGGCATTGAGCAGAGCCAAGTGCAAGGCCCAAGGCATCAGTTGCCTGAACAATCTTAAGCAGTTGCAGCTCGGCTGGTTCATGTACTCAGGTGACAATGACGACAAGATCGTCCGCACCGGCGGGCTGGGCTCGCTCGTGACTGACGCCAACGATCCGCAGGCTCAGCCCGGCGGACCTTTGTCGCAGTGGGTGCTGGGAACTGTTGATTCACTGCCGAGCAGAACCAATACGCTGATGATTCAGAAAGGGCTGCTGTTCCCCTACATCAACAGCCTGGCGGTCTATAAGGACCCGGCGGATAAATACCTCATCAGCGGCGAGCTCTCGGTGCGAAGCATGTCTATGAATGGCTGGATGAATCCGATTTCCACGGAAAGTCAACTGGACGACACGGATTACACCGTATTTACAAAGCAGGCCAGCATTCGCACCCCGGCACAAATCTGGGTTACCATTGACGAGAATCCCAAAAGCGTCAATGACGGCTGGTTCCTTGTGCGGCCGAACGTGCCCACGGTTTGGAGAGACGTCCCCGCAGCCTACCATTGCGGCTCCGGAGGAATATCCTTCGCCGACAGCCATGCGGAGATAAAAAAGTGGAGGGATAGCGCCGTGAAGTCTCAGGGCGGTTCGTATGCGCGCAAGGACCCGAACTCCGATGACCTGAACTGGCTGATCGATCATACGACCATCAAGAATAATTAATGGCACAATCCTCTGGCGGAAGAAGCCAAAGAGGGCGAAGCTGCTGAAACCGTGAGGCGGAATAATAAAGCTGGCCCCAACGAAGTCCGCGCCCGCGGCATTGCCACTGGGGGGTTCACGCTGATCGAGCTGTTGGTGGTCATCGCCATTATTGCGATTCTGGCTGCCATGCTGTTGCCGGCGTTGAGCAGCGCCAAGGAGCGGGCCAAGACCATCAGCTGCAAAAACAACGACCGTCAGGTCGGGCTGGCATTCCTGCTCTATGCCGCGGACAACTCCGACCGATTGCCGCCGCTGAATAGAGGATACTGGCCCGGTGTTTATCCTGACGCGTGGTGGTTCAACATTCTCGACCAAGGCAACTATCTGCCGCCCACCTCCAACTCGAATCATATCTGGCGCTGCCCTTCCGTGAAGGAAGCAGACATCCTGCCCAGCGTGACGGCTTATTATGGAGTGGCCTGGGAGGGCTACGGGCCGCTCGAGGGGAATGTCGAGACCGCTGGCGTCATTCGTTATGCATTACGGTCGGACGGAGCGACTCCGCTGGGAAGCCGGAAGCTGACTGAACTAACCCGGAGCAGTCAGATTTGGATGATGGGCGACGTGGGCGTTCCCAAAGTCGGCCGCTTTCCAGACAGCCTTCCTGCCGGAGGATACTACACAGAGATTACCACCAAGACTCCGGACAGCGTCGCAGGCTGGACGCGCGTGCTAAAACAGCCGGCGTGCCGACACCTGAAACGCGCCGTGGTGACCTTCTGCGATGGGCATACTGAGAGCTGGCCGTTCCAGGACCTGAGGGCAAATAAGGGGGACGTGTTCGCCATTGACTCGCTCTAGCATTGTTCTGGAATCCCATTTCGCGCTAAGTTGGAACCAGAAATGCAGTCCGAGAAGCCATTCCCTCAACGGCTTAGACCCCGCAGGGGTGGCCTGCTGGTTCTGGTTTTGGCCCTGGCATGCTCCGCCCGGTCCGACTCGCAGGCTGCGTCTAATGAGGTTTTGCGGTCTGCCAATCAAGTGCGGCGTTTGAGTCCCGAACAGGCGGGACAACATCTCAAAGTCCGCCTCAAAGGAGTGGTTACGTTTGATGATGAATTGCTTTTCTCCCGGTTTGTACAGGACGAAACGGCCGGGATCTACCTGTATCAACCTACTAATCAGCCTCCGTTGCGCACCGGACAGTTGGTGGAAATCGAGGGACAAACCGATGCCGGCGAATACGCCCCAATCGTTGTTCCGACGACCGTGACGATCCTGGGAGAAGGCAATCTTCCCGCAGCCAAACCGGCGTCGCTCAAAGATCTGGTGAGCGGCCGGGAGGACAGCCAGTTTGTGGAAGTGAGCGGAACGGTGCGCTCGGTGCGATTTGAGGAGGAGTCGAGGAATTACTTGATTGATCTGGTGACTGGCGGAGAACGGTTCACGGTTTACTCGCAGCAGTTGCCCGTCACGAACATGGAGGCCTTGGTGGAAAGCGTGATCAAGGTGCGAGGGGTTTGCTCCACGCTGTTCAACCGGCAACGGCAGTTGTTCGGTTTCAGGCTGCTTGTCCCGCGGGAAACGGATTTGGAGATCGAGAAACCGACATCAGCGCATCCGTTCGATATTCCAACTCAGGGCATCAGCAGCCTGCTGGGGTTCACGGCGCAGGGCACGAGCGGTTATCGGGTAAAAGTGGGGGGAACGGTTGTGTATCAGGAGCCGGGCGTTGCCATCTTCATCCAGGATGAGCAGGAGGGTCTTTATTGCCAGACGCGGCAGCGGGCGCCCGTGCAGGTCGGCGACCAGGTGGAGGTATTGGGCTTTCCGGCGAAGGGCGAGTACACGCCGGTGCTGCAAGATGCGATGTATCGGAAAGTCGGCTCCGGCACCCCACCCAACACGGTATCCATTAACCTGGATGAAGCGCTGGCGGGCACGTACGACTGCCGGCTGGTCGTGATCACGGCCAAGTTGTTGGAGCACACCCAACGCGGGCGCGAGCAATTCATCGTGCTGGAAAAGGATGGATTCATTTTCCACGCCTTCCTCGCCAAGGAACAGGGTGGCGCCGGATTTTCCCCGGCACAAATCGGGAGCGAAGTCGCTGTGACCGGGATATGTCTGATCGAGCGAGGCAGCAGTTGGAGAGCGGGCGAAGGGTGGCGGGCGAAATCGTTCCGCATTTTGCTTCGCTCGCCCCGCGACGTGGCAATCCTGCGTTCCCCTCCCTGGTGGAACGTGCAGCGGGTGCTGTGGATGGCCAGCGCGCTCGGCCTGGTGGCGCTGGCCGCGTCGGCCTGGGTGGCGGTTTTGCGGCGCCGGGTGCAGCAACAAACCGAGATTATCCGCCAACGACTCCAGGCGGAAGCCGCGCTGAAGGAGCGGTACCTGGATTTGTTCGAGAACGCGAACGACATGGTGTTCACTCATGATTTGAGCGGCCGGATCACCTCGATCAACAAAACCGGGGAGCAACTGCTGCAACGGAGCCGGGAGAGCGTCTTGACCCGGAACCTGGTCGAGCTGGTGGCGGAGGACCAGCGGGGGGCGGCCCGCGTATGGTTGGATCAAGTGGTCAAAGGTTTGGACGCGCCCACGGCGGAGTGGGATTTTGCCAACGCGGCGGGGCAGCGGGTCAAATTGGAAATCAGCTCGCGAATCATCGAGCAGAACGGGCGCAAGATGGAGGTGGAAGGCATCGCTCGCGAGATCACGGAGCGGCGGCTTTTGGAACGGGAGATACTGGAGACCAGCAATCGGGAGCAGCGGCGCATCGGACATGACCTGCACGACGGGGTTTGCCAGCAACTGGCCGCCGTCGCCTACCTCATGGACATTCTGGGGGACCAACTCCGGGAAAAAGGAGCGCCGGAATCGGCGGAGGCAGAACGAATTGCCAAACTGGTCAACGAGGCCAACGGCCAGGCTCGGAGCGTGGCCCGCGGCCTGTTTCCCGTCCGCTTGGAAGAGCATGGCCTGGTGCTGGCGTTGGAGGAACTGGCGGCCAGCGCCAGCAGCCGGTATCGGATCACTTGCCGCTTTGTCTGCGAGGCCACGCCGGCGCGAGTCGATAGCGAAGTGGAATTGCATTTGTATTACATTGTGCAAGAGGCATTGTTGAACTCGGTCAACCATGGTAAAGCTACCACTGTGATCGTAACTCTGGCGGCGGATGGGCGCCGGTTGAAGCTGATGGTGCAGGACAATGGAGCGGGATTCGAACCGTCAGGCAAAGGCCGGAGCGGGATGGGGATTCGCATCATGCGCTATCGCGCCAAGGTAATTGGGGCGACTTTGGATTTGGAGAGCCGGGTAAACGAAGGCACTAAGATCACATGCGCATTTGACCCGGTGTCCCGCGAGCAGCCGCACGGAACCCGAAATGACCGAACCAGCCCATAAGGAAATCAGCCGGCAGAGTGAAGGCAAGACAAGTTCGCCGGGCCAAAAACCGGAATCACAAAGAAGCCGGGTATTCCTGGTGGACGACCACACGATGTTTCGCGAGGGTTTGCGCCAGCTAATCGAGCGGGAGACGAACTTGACGGTGTGCGGCGATGCTCCTGATGCCGTCGAGGCGATGCGCGGCATCCGCGCCTCCAAACCCGACGTCGTCATCCTCGATATTTCGCTGGGGGGGGCCAGCGGCATAGATCTCATCAAAGAGATCAAGGCTGAGCTCGAGGATTTACCGGTGCTGGTCGTCTCCATGCATGACGAATCGCTGTATGCCGAGCGCGCCCTGCGCGCGGGGGCGATGGGCTACGTGATGAAACACGAGCCTGCCCGAACCGTGAAAGCCGCGATCCAAAAGGTTTTGGGGGGTGACATGTATCTGAGCGAAAAAATGGCCGCGGGTGTGATCAATCGGTTCATGCGCGGCCAACCCGAGCAACCAAGGTCGCCGATCGAAACCTTGAGCGATCGCGAGTTGGAGGTTTTCCGGATGCTGGGTCAGGGGAAGGGTGTGCGCCTGATTGCCGAAGAACTCGGCGTGACCATTCCCACCGTCAACTCCTTCCGCAATCGCATCAAAGACAAGCTCGGCCTGAAGACTTCCACCGAGGTCATGCTCCACGCCATCCAGTGGGTCCAAGGGGAAGCGTCCAAGTAGCGCGGGCTTGCAGGATCAGAACCAGCAAAAAAAAGGCAAAAAAAGTATTGACAGAAGAAGCTGATTCGTAGTAGAAAATACTACATCCTTGTTGAAGGATAGAGTAGAATACGAAGAACAAAGCGTGAACAGCCAACCTTTTATGAAATCCACCCTCAGAAACTTCCTCGCAGTCACCGCCCTGGTCGGCGCCGGTATTACCGCGAACGGCGCCAACATCGGACTTAATCTGAACGATCCCTGGCAAGGCTTCATGAACGTATTTGAGATCCCGCAAAACGGGGGAGGCTATGTATTTGGGAGCGGTTGGGGCACGGCGGACCTTCGCGCGTCTTTTGCGGCGGGCCCGACGTTCCCCCTGACCTTGAGCTGCAACACTATCGGTGATCCTGCTCCGTTCTGGTACACTCCCTCGGGTGGGCCAGGAGCGATTGGCAACAAAACCATGGACGCCAATTTCTATGTTGAGAAAGGCAGTGGTCTCCTATCGGGGCAAGCCGTGACTTTCTCCGGCACTGTTCTGGCCAATACGTTAGTCGGTCAAGTGAACCAGCTTGGAAATGGCTGGACCGCCGTCGCTTTCATCAAGGACTTCGTGCCCGATTATTCGTCCAACGTCTCCGTCACCGCGCCCCTGACTCCTGGAGCGTTCAACATCACCCTCAACACCATTAACGATCCGGCGCGCCATGTTCAGTATGGCTTCGAGGTCATTGGACCCGATGTTTGGGCCGGCGACCCACTGACTTTTTATAATATACAGGTGGTTCCGGAGCCTTCCAGTCTGGCGCTGCTGGGCCTGGGCTCTTTCGGTGCGGTCTGTGCCTGGCGCCGCCGGAAGTGAGGTTTATTGCCTAAAGCGCCATTGAATTACGAAGGTCACGTCATTGACGTGACCTTTTTTGTCAGTGAGCTTAGGTGGACGAGCCCTGGGTAAAGAATAACCAGTAGAGACCGTGAAGCGCTTTTGGACCTATTTGCCGAGATCTCCAGGTGTGATTGCTTTGGCAGTTAGCCTGTGGGCCTGTTCCTCCGTTAATGGTGCCTGGCAGCTGGTCTGGAGCGACGAGTTCTCCCAACCGGATGGCAGCTCTCCGGATTCAACCAAATGGGGCTACGACATAGGCAACGGCAGCGGAGGTTGGGGCAACAACGAATTGGAATATTACACCTCGCGCACCAATAATGCCCGGATTCAAAACGGGCAACTGGTCATCGAAGCGAAACAGGAAAGTCTTGGGGGCAAAAATTATACTTCTGCCCGCATGCTCACCAAAGGGAAGTGGTCCTGGACCTACGGCCGCATCGAGGCGAGCATCAAGATTCCACGCGGGCAGGGAATTTGGCCCGGATTCTGGATGCTGGGCACAAACATTGACTCTCCTGGTGTTGGCTGGCCGGCTTGTGGCGAGATTGACATCATGGAGAACATTGGGAAAACCAACAACAATGAACAGGGCAAGATCTATGGCACGATTCACGGCCCGCAAGGCGGGGGAGATTACAACGGTGGGGCGGGGGTAGGGGGAACCTATACACTCCCGGGGGGGGCGGCGTACGCAGATAACTTCCATGTTTTCGCGGTGGAATGGACGACCAACCAAATGAAATGGTACATGGACAATGTTCAATATTTCACTGCCACGCCCGCGAGCCTTCCCGGCGGCTCATCCTGGCCCTTCACTGGACCGGAATTCATCTTGCTCAATGTTGCCGTCGGCGGTAAGTTTCCGGGCTACCCTTCAAATTACACGGTCTTTCCCCAGCAAATGCTCGTGGATTATGTCCGCGTTTACAAGTTCGTTGCTGCGCCCCCGAACGCGCCGACGGGATTGGCCGTCGGCGCGGGCAACGCAAAAGCATTTCTAAACTGGGATGCTTCGACCTCCGGGGCGACGGGTTACAATGTCAAGCGCGCGTCAATCGCTGGTGGGCCCTATTCGCTCATCGCCACTGCGGCTGCGAACGGCTACACGGACAACAGCGTTTCCACCTGCGCCAGTTACTACTACGTGGTTTCGGCTACGAATTCGTTTGGGGAAAGCACCAACTCGAGCGAGTCGGCCGTGACGCTCGGAGCCGTGGCCCTGGCCGTCAATTCCGGTGGGGGCGCCGCGGCTCAATTCACCGTGGACACAAACTTCACCGGCGGCGCGCCGGCCGCTCCGCTGGCGACGGCGATCGACACCACCGGTGTGGCCGCCCCGGCTCCTCAGGCAGTTTATCAAACTGAACGCTACGGCAACTTCACCTATACTTTCACGAACTTGCCTCCCGCCGTGAATTACAAAGTGCGGCTCCACTTCGCTGAGACCTACTGGACGGCTGTCGGGCAGCGGCGGTTCAAC
>Ga0137359_10003384_pt1 | contig 12923 bp, 13 predicted proteins | sample Mad1_40_16metaG_FD_108281 | JGI IMG/M metagenome (GOLD analysis project Ga0137359, IMG submission 108281) | Vadose zone soil microbial communities from Angelo Coast Range Reserve, California, USA - Mad1_40_16 metaG | ecosystem: Environmental > Terrestrial > Soil > Vadose zone | place: USA... | reverse complement strand
TCAGAATCTGCTCGATCATCCGCGACCTCCGGGGCGTTCAGTACGACCACTTGAGGTGGGCGGATTGATCTGCGTAGCAGTCGTCATGAGGTACCTCTATCGTGTCTGATTCAGCACGGCCCTACAACTCCATAGGACGAGTAGCGCCGAAATCGCTGATCATCCAATCGTTCATCATGCTGTCCGGTTCTCACCTTGGTTAGGGCGTTTTTGCTGCAGTGAGGGGTGTGAATGCGGCATGACTATCCCAGGGCCGCTCGAGGCCGTGCCGCCGACGACGCCCTAGCAGGTGCGTGTGCTCGACGGGCTGGTGCGGTATCGGTTTGGGGATAACGCGGAGCTGATGGGGGCGTGGGCCAGCGCCCGCAACGTCCTCGGTCCGTTCAAAACCAAGAACGCGCCAGAGGCCGGTCGTAGTCAGACACCGAAGGCGGCGTGATGGTGCCTGAGGTTGCAGGAGAGGCGGCGAGGCGCGGTGGGTGAAGTTACCTGCCGCGCCTTGTTGCAGTGGCCCTTAGGTTCGCCATCTTCCCGAGCTGGACGCTATGCCTCTTCCGTCTGCCCAAGCGCAGCTTGAGCAATGGCGCGCCGTTCGCGCCGTCGTTCTCGCTCGCGACGCGCACGTTTGCCGAGCGTGCGGCGAAACATGCTCCCAGGGCGAAGCCGACGTTCATCATCTGATTCCCCGTGCCGCCGGTGGGGTCGATGACCCTGCCAACCTGATCACACTGTGCGATGGCTGTCACGCTGCGCACCATCCGAACCTTCAAGGCACGCTTGCTCGCCGGATGATCGAGCGCTGGGGATTGAGGCTGGCCAGGGCACTGGATTTCCGGCACGAGTTGGCTGGCGTTGATGAATCGCTCGCCGCGGCGATGCGGCTCCTTGGAGTCACCCATCTCCGCACTCCCCAGCTGGATGTGATCCTTGCGGCCCTTCGAGGCGAGTCACTGCTTCTCGTCAGCGCGACCGGGTCTGGAAAGTCACTCTGTTTTCAGGTGCCAATCCTGCTAAAGCGTGGGTGCGGGTTCGTGATCTCCCCGCTGAAGGCCCTCATGAGCCAGCAGGTCGTGGACCTTCAGATGAAGAAGGTCCCGGCCACCTTCATCAACGGTGACCTCGGCCCGCAGGAAATGGAGATCCGGTACCAACTGTTAAGGGATGGCTGCATCAAGTTTCTGTATTGCACGCCGGAGCGCTTCGACCCGAGAATGGTTCGCCAGGCTGAAGTGAACGAGATTACCCGCGCCCGGCCGGCCTACTTAGTGATCGACGAAGCGCACTGCATCGATCGTTGGGGAAACGACTTCCGCCCGAACTACGGCAAGTTGGGTGCAATTCGCCAGGCACTTGGCTGCCCACCGGTGTTGGCGTTCACCGCCACGGCTGGAACGCAGGGCCAGCGACGCATCCTGGAATCGCTCGGAATACCAGACGCCCGCGTAGTGGTGACGGGGGTTAACCGGCCGAACATCAAGTTCGTCCGTCTGCCGAACGTGAAGGACAAGGTGCGGTTCTCCCTGATCATGAACCTTCTCAGGGTCATGCCGCATGGTCGTGCGATGTTGTTCGTGCCTACAGTCAACACCGGAAAGCAGCTCCAGGACGGCCTTCGGTCGTTGGGGTTGGACCTTCCTTTCTTCCACTCCAAACTCGGTACGGCTAGCGACCGCGACATGCTGCTGGGCCAGTTCACGGGCCGCACCGACCCGCCCGTACGAGTCATGATCTGCACCAACGCTTTCGGAATGGGACTCGATTTGCCCGACGTTCGACTCGTGGTTCACTGGCAGCATCCCGCGTCACCGGAAGACTACCTTCAGGAATTCGGACGCGCCGGTCGGGATGGCAAGCCTTCGGTCGCTGTCATGTTCACTGGAGAGAAGGACGAAGGATTGCTCAGGTTCATGGCCGAGAAGACATCCGAGATGGCAGGGGTTGACGCCGCTTCCAAGGCGTCGGCGCTCGAAGCCAAGCTCGAAGCCATCAAGGAAATGCGGCGCATTGCGACGTCGAGAGGCGTCTGCGTCCGCAACAATATCGTTAAGTACTTTGGGGAAATGCCTTCACCTCGTCATAGAAGCATCGCCGTACGAATTGCGGGATGCGTGCTCTTACGGTCCGTCCGTCTCCGACGAACCCGATTCTGCTGTGACCGGTGCGATCACGTGAACGTCGACGATGTCGACGCCGTTATTGATTGGGCGGTTGGGGTCTTTGCACAGGAGCGGTAGGTAAGTTTGGGACTTAGACCTCGGCGGTCGGGCCAAATCTGAAGCCGCTCGGCGGCGCGATGGATGTTGGTGAGTGATTCGCGCTCGTCGCGTTCACCGTCGGTGGCTGAGAGGCAGCGCGAGCACTTCGAGGCGAGTGCCGATCTCGATACTGTAGGCGCCCAGATCGCCGAGCGGGTCAGAATGCTCGACGGGCTCGTGCGGTATCGGTTTGGCGACAACCCGGCGTTGATTCAGGGTTGGTCGAGCGCTCGAGACGTGTCGGGACCCTTCCGGTCGAAGGTGCAGCAGCTGGAGCCTGAGGCCGGCGGAAGTCAGACGCCGAAGGCGGCGTGATGGAGGCGCCGGTGGCTAAGAAGCGAGGCGCGGTGCGTGGATGATCACCTGCCGCGCCTTGTTGCAATCGGTGCTTGCAAAGTTGGCCCGACTCTCCCCTGTCGGTCGCCAGGGCACGTCAGACCTAAAAGACCGTTTCGACAACACCATTGACACTACTTAGGTGCCCCGTCGAGCGTTCAGAATGAACCCGTTCAAGAGCGCTGAGGAGGCGCAGAAATTCCTCCTAAAAGCCGTCTACGACGATTTCCGGGAGACAGGCGCCTGGCCCCGGGCTCGAGAGTTCGACTTGGAGCATGGCGACCTTTTTGATGCGGTTGGTGGGATCGAGCTCGTCAGCCGTCAGCTAGGAACTGATAAGATCACACCTGCGTCGCCGAGCAATCACAACACCGACCAGATCCGAGTTCAGCTAAGAGGCCTGGCGGACCTCGAAGCGGCTCAGGACGATCTCCAGAAGTTCCTTCAGGCAGTCAGGTTTGCAGCTCGCAGATACCGTGAGTCCCGAGGTAAAGAGTCGGGGCTAACTGTGCAGGACGTGACCGCGTTGCCTGGCCTTGATGTGCCCACGGCGAAGCGAGTGCTTGAAATCTTCGGATCAGCACCTGTTGTGTCTGGTGGTGGAGGCGGTGACCAGTGGAGCGTGAACCACGGAATTCGTCGATTCGCAGATGTTCAAACTCTTGATGACTTCTTCGCAAGGGTGGAGGATGTTGATGCCCGCGGCCGAGCAGTTGCTGAACACTCCGCAGCAACACTACGAACGGTTGGACCGCGCCCGCAATCGAAGCATCGACCCAGTCGGGTATTTCTAAGCCATGCGTCGGACGACGCAGTGCTCGCGCTTCATCTTGCAAACGTCCTGCGTCAGGACGCAGGGCATCTCCACGTCTTCGTCGCGTCGCGAGCCGGAGATATCCCGCCTGGCACTGCTTGGCTAGAAGCGATCGAGCGTGAGCTACGTGCTGCTGACACATACGTGCTCCTCTTGACGCCCGGGAGTGTGAAACGATTCTGGCTCGCCTTTGAGAGTGGTGCCGCTTGGATGAGTCAAAGGGCTTTCATTCCCTTGACGGCAGCGGGCCTCAGAAAGGGGGACGTACCTTATCCGCTCGGGTCGAGACAAGCCCTCTCATTGGAGGATCATGCGGACGTTGAGCAGCTAGCGAAAGATCTTGGCGTGACAATCCCAGACGTCGCCGTCTTCTGTGCGACCGTCCAGGAGCTCAGCAAGGCGCTCCCAGCATCCTCAACCATGCGGTTTGCAGGGGTGACCATAGACGATCGCTTCTTCGACTGGGATGGGCCACTCCATGAGCTTGCCGAGCGCCCGGGTGTCCCCGAGTCCGTTGGTCTGCTTCAGGCCATGAAGGGTGCAGGTGCCGAGGCGTCGTTCAATCACACTGCCGGTGAAAACAACCAGCGGGCGAAGGGATTACTGCCTGTGTATGAGACGGACCGGCGCAGTTGGAAGCGTAAGATTCTCTACTCGGCAGACGGCGAACAGAATCTCTTTGTTAGGCCGCCAGCGGGCCGTCGAGCTGACTAAACGACTGACTGATGAGGAATCGTCACGACGCCTTAGCCGCGCCCGTCGCAATATCACCAATGAGACGCGCCACCTCCAGGTCGCATGTTCGAGAGTGTATGATACGGCCGTGTGGGGGCGAGTCCGCGTGATATCGTCGTCGGGACTGATTACGAGCCCGCAACGTGCTGGAGCCGTTCAGTCTCGGTTCAGCCATCGGCAGGTCAGGGTGCGGACCCGAACGTCGTGAAGCTGGCAGCGTGATCGCAGCGCCGACCACCTAACATACGGCTCTGCAATGCGGGGACCTAGGTGTTTCTGCATACCATGACCGGGGAGAACAACTCAGGTTAGGGCGAAATCACGTCCTCGACAAATCCGAGCAGTTTCCGCAGGCCGTGCGGCAAGGGATTAGTTCGCTGCGCTGCGTACTCAGCAGGATCTATGAGCTCATCGACATTGATTTTCGCCAGGTGAGTTATAGGCAACACTTGCGGGAAAGGCCTAGGCCGCACAGTCCCACCAGTCTCTTCGAACGTCTGCTCTGAAACAACCCCAATCACTGAGCCACTCGAATTGATTAACGGTCCACCACTCATTCCACCTGCGAGGTCGCCGCCAATCTGGATAAACGCATTCCCCTTATAGTCTGTGGTCACTGACTCGACGCGGACCGGATAGATGCCGAATGACGGGTTTCGACCGGGGACGCCGGGGAATCCGAGAACCGCAGCCGGCTCTCCCACTTCCGGCAATGTGGCGGAGATTGGCAAGAAAGGCGCCTTGATGGGTTCGATTGGAACTTTGAGAAGTGCAATGTCGAGCCCCTGCTGGGCTAGGGGATGAACCGCGACTCCATTCACAGGCACCTTCGTGCTCAAAGGCGTTGCGATCCAGACCTCCCCCACAAGGACGTGCTCCGCCGTACATAGGAACCCACGACGAGTCGCGAATGCCGTTCCACCACTGACCTTGCCGCTCACCTGGTCCCTAACCTCGATGAGGTACACTGAATCACGATATTCTCTGGCCCAATGTTGCCAGACCTGCTCGATCGGACCGGCTTTGGGCATTACCGGCAATACTTCTTTCACGAGATCGGGATCAAGGTAATGGAGTCTGTTGCGGAGTCTTCTGTAGATGGCGTCCGATTCGCCGCGCACCATTCGTAGGTAATCGATTTTCCCCTTCAGAACCAATCGAAAGGACGGTTTCGTTCTCCGCGGATTCCTTACTCGTTTCTCGAACTTTTCGTGAAACCGCTGTTCTGCAGCGGGGAGTTTGAACTTGTCCCAGGCATGAATCATTGCCCGGATTTCTCTGATAAACGATCTCCGTACATTCGGCGCTTTATTCACCACGATTCCAGTTACGTCTTGATGCAGGTCTCTGAACTGAAGTCGTGTCTTCGAATCGTTTAGCTCGAAGCCGTTATCGCGAATGATCTTAACTAGGTCATCGCCGACGATGACCTTGGATCCGGTCCAGCCTCCGACCGGTCTTGCCAAACGCGTTGGGAACTCCCGTGTCCGCGTCGAGAATGACAAATCATCGGCGTATCTCGTGTACATGCAATCGAATTCCCGGGCCAACCGAAGTAGCTGTCCGTCCAGGCGAGCGCAGATCATGTTGGCGATAATGGGCGAAGTGCAGGCTCCCTGAGGCAGTCGATCACCGTTACAACAAAGGCGTGCGATTACGCTGGCTGCTCCCGGTCCGGCGAGATACGGTTTCGCGATGAGCATTCCTCTTACTCGGCCGAAATGGATTGATGGAAAAAACGACTTCAGATCGACGTTGAGGACCCATCGCTGTCCTACGTGAGGGGCTGCGTTTGTAACAATGCTCCGATTAATAACAAAACCGTGGACGCTAAGCTTCGGGACGTAGACCCTTTCGAATAATACCTTCAGTTTCTCTTGCAGCATCCTGATTGGTGCCGGGGGGGAGGCGATAAGTCGGTACTCGCCAGAACGCTTCCGGATTCTGAAGAGCGCGTATTGGCGCTTGTAAGTCGGGCCGTATAACAGGAAGCTGAGGTACTTCTCGGATACTTGCAGAAGGTTTGCTACGTCTGCGCGGGTCTGAAATGCTTGGAGCGTCGGTCTAGCTGGCAACTTCTGAAATGGATTTGTCATCGCTCGGTCTCACGTGAATGCTGGGTGCTTGCCGATAGTATTCTCCGCTTCGCGCACCCATGGCCATCACACATCGTGAGATCGCCATTGGCGCTGTCCTACGAGGCGTACTTTTTCATCCTCTGTCGCGTATCGACAACACAGTCAAAGCTTCGACAAGCACCCAGCGGCGCGATTCTACTGCAGTGTATTGAACACCTCAAGCCCCTCGCATCGGTGCATGCGCTGACTTACGACGCGAGAAGGATGTCAGGGATTCCCGACAACCTGTGATTCAGCCTCAGCATTTATGAGCCAGCTCTCCTCTCTGCGCTTTGGCTCGAAAGGATGGGGGCGTTTTTGATGCAAAAGTCGGTTTTGCGCCAGTTGGAGCCCGGCGCGTAACAGAAGGATTGCGTCGAGGTTGGGCGGTCATACCTTAGACGCGTCAACGACTCAGATCGAGGTTGCTATGACGCGTAGAAACATCGCGGGTGCCTTACTCACCCAGATCGTTGCGCTCACCACTCTGCACGCTCAGGTGCCGGCGACTGCCGCGTCGACGCAGCGCCGAGATTCAGCAGGCCGTACGAGCCTACATCGATGCCCACAATCGTTCCGATGCTGCAACCATCGCGGATATGTACAGTCGCCAGCCCGGAGTAACGTCTGTTGGTGACGGCCAAATAATGCGCGGTTGGGATCGGATTCGGGAGGCGTTTGACCAGCTGGTCGGGACACAAGGAAAGTTCAAAATCGACATCGGCTCCATCGATGTGGTGCCTCTCGGTCCGGGCTAAGCGCTAGCGCTCACCAGTTACTCGCTGAGCCTGGGAACAGGCGCTGAAGCATCTCAGCAACGTGGTGCGATGACGCTGGTTTTTCAAAAGCAGGAGGGTGAGTGGAAGGTTATTCACGATCACACCAGCACGCAGACCCAAGAAAACGGAGCTGCAACTTCGGCCGGTGTTGCGCAAAATCCCTCGCCACAAGTGCAAGCAGCGGCCGCATCGCCGACAACCGCTGCGAGGCGAGTCCCGATCACCGATGGGCAGGCGGTCGAGGTGAAAGCACAGCACTACGTCCATTACACTTTCCAACTCCCCGCCGGAACGTGCTCGGTTTCCGGTCGCATCAATGGCATCGGGGGCGGCAATAAGGATTTCGAAGCGTTCATTCTGGACGACGACAGTTTCCGAAATTGGAGTGCGGGGGCTACGGGGGCCCATGCCTACTGGCAATCAGGCCGCGTCGTCGTGACATCGATAGCCGCGACGCTAACCGGGCCGGGCACCTTCCATCTTGTTGTCAGCAACATGTGGTCCATTGCGACCGATAAGACCGTTCAGGCTCAAGCGGTGGCCCAATGCGTTGCTTGACGGGACCCTAAGGTAGGCGAACACCGACGCTTCGTCTTTTGATCGGCTGTTGACACTGCCTAAAACGACAGTAATTCATATCCTGTCGCAAAAGCGAGCCGGAAATGGCAATCCCACGGTGGGTCAAGTCCCTGGTCCTCTACCTCTCAGGAGGGACCCTTGCGACCGCGTCTATCTCATGCGCCGCCGCGGCCCAAAACCCTCAAAAGCTCACCGCTGAACAGGAAGCAAGCAGAGTGTTCATCGACTCCGGGTATACGCGACTGGGCGAGAAGTTCCTGCTCACCCGCGCCGAGTCTCTCGTGGTACGCGTCAAGGGCGACACAGCGCATTTCCAGCGAGCTGCCAGACCACTCCGACCCTCAACCGGCCATGCCTCTCACGCGTCTCATGCTTCTCACGCTTCGCATGCGTCTCATTCATCGCACTCTTCTCACTCCTCGGGCGGTTGGGTGTAACCGTGCCTTTGCACGCGAGGGGCGATGCTTTTGCAGTTTTCGAGACCCTTGAGAAGTCAGACAATGGCGCCCTTCTACGAGTTGACACCAATCTGTACGCCCGTGAGTCCCTGTTTCGAGCGTGCTATCAGTTTACGGACCGCTGTTACCTCTTCCTACGTCCAGACGGTGAACACGCCGTACTTGTTGAAATCCGGCCTCGGACAGCTTCGCCGCCGCTCAGCGAGGTGATCGGTGAGTTCACCAACGAGCTTCTCAATCAGCAAGTCCGAACAGATGTATCACGAGAAACTCGCGCAATCCGGGAAATGATCGTCGCGCAGGCGTTCAAGGAATCCAACTTAGATGGGCAGTAGGACCGTCTTTCTTTCTCACACCATATACCCCATGTCAGCGATTGATTTGGCTCGCTCGGCGTTTGTAGACTTGTGCGACATCAACACCTCTGCCGAGGGACTCGATCTGCGCGTGACGATCTCCCCCTGTCAGGGCGCACCGGCGGAAACGATCGACGAGTTTCTCTCTTACGCCCTTTCGGCGGCGATCGAGTCTCACCTAGCCAGCTCAGAACAATGACCCAGGCCGTTTTTCACACTCCCGCTCGCTACTTAGCGCGCGGAGCGTACGAGCTCTTGCCGTTCCGGTTTATCGGGCTCGATGATCGGACGGTTGTGGTCAACGAGGTGGGAGAGTACGAGCTACTGCAGCAAGACGAGTTCCATCAGCTTGTGAGGCATTCGCTCTCCCCGACTTCAGATGTCTACCGCAATCTCAAAGCCAAACACTTCCTCAGAGATCCAGAGTCTCTCATTCCGATCAAGTTGCTTGCCACGAAATACCGCACTAAACGCGCGTTTCTGGAGGGGTTTACTCGACTTCACATTTTCGTCGTCACGTTGCGATGCGATCACTCCTGTCACTATTGCCAGGTGTCGCGTGTGAGTATGAACCGATCGAAGTACGACATGACACCGGAATCGGCACGTGCCGCGCTCGATTGGGTGTTTCGGTCACCATCCCGATATCTCAAGATCGAATTCCAAGGGGGAGAGCCGCTTCTCAATATCGAGCTCATCAAGGACATTACAGAGGAGGCGAAGCGACGGGCGGCGGCATCGCAAAAAGACATTGAGTTTGTCGTAGCGACGAACCTCTCCTTCCTGAGCGACGACATTCTTACGTTTCTGAAGACGCATAACATCGGCGTCTCGACGTCACTCGATGGACCGGCATACATCCATAACGGCAACCGCCCTCGGCCCGGCAATGATGCTTACGAAACGACGGTCCGCGGCATAGCTCGGGCGCGGGCAGTCCTCGGACGGGGTGCTGTTTCAGCATTGATGACGACGACTCGACTCAGTCTGGAGCATCCGGAAGCGATTGTCGACGAGTACATGGAGCAAGGGTTTGACCGAATCTTCGTGCGCCCCATCAGTCCATATGGCTTTGCCGTGCGGACGCAGCAGAAAACCGGTTACGATGTGCAGGCATTCTTGGGGTTCTACAAACGAGCTTTAGACCGCGTTATCGCAATCAATCGGAGCGGCAAATGGATGGTCGAGATCTACGCCCGGATATTGCTGACCAAGATCCTAACTCCCTTTGCGACTGGATATGTCGATTTACAATCGCCGGCTGGGGCCGGGATTAGCGTGGCGGTCTACAACTACGATGGCGACGTCTATGCAACCGATGAAGCGCGAATGCTCGCTGAAATGGGCGACCGCACATTTCGATTAGGAAATCTTCATTCCAATAGCTACGAAGAGGTCTTCGGCGGCCCACTCTTGAGGTCCCTAGCTGCGGCGTCTTGTGTGGAGTCCCTCCCTGGCTGCTCGGAGTGCGCCTTCCAAACCTTCTGCGGCGCGGATCCAGTGGAAAACTACGCCACGCAGGGGGATGTCTTCGGGCATCGACCGACGAGTCGCTTCTGTGCTCGCAATATGGAGATCATCAGGCATCTGCTGCGCCTCTACCATAGCGGGGATTCCTACATTCGACAGTTGTTTTGGAGCTGGGTCGAAAACGTGCCGGTAGACTCCCTCACCGACCGGTTGCCGAACTAGCCATGCGCTTATGGTCAAGGGGGAAGCCACACCGCATCTCACGGTCTGTAATCGGCAAGATTACGACGCAGCCAGTGCGCGATTGCGAGCGTCATGACTTCGTCGCATATGGGAGCGAAGCCGAGCTGGCGGCGTTCGGACCTGAGCTCGCTTGCTATCCCGGTGTACTTTGCCGTGGCACCCTGGGTGCGATCCCCAAGACTGCAGTCATTCATTCGGCCCCACATCTGGAGTACTTGTCTGATGGTGACGTCGTTCGTCTGTCGCCGGATGGATCGATCAGTGTGCTGTATAGGCGCTCCTCACACTACAACACAATTCTAACCACGGAGCGTTGCAACAGTTTCTGCCTGATGTGTTCGCAGCCTCCTAAGACAGCGGACGACTCATACCGAGTAGGCATGATTCTACGCCTGCTCGAACTCATCGACCAAGCGGCGGTCGAGCTAATCGTCAGTGGTGGTGAACCAACTCTCCTAGGCGACAGCTTTCTGGATATCATCGAGAAAGCCAGGGTGACCCTGCCAAGGACAGCCCTGCACGTTCTGACGAATGGTCGGCTCTTCAAAAGCAAGGACTTCGCACGCCGCCTTGCGAATATCGGTCATCACGATTTGATACTGGGGATTCCCCTCTACTCCGACGTTCCCGAACTGCACGACTACGTGGTCCAAGCATCCAATGCGTTCGATGAGACAATTGAGGGGTTCTACAATCTGGCTGCCAGTGGAGTGCGTCTCGAACTGCGAGTGGTTTTGCACAGGCAAACATATGAGCGTCTCCCCCGACTCGCTGAGTTCGTGACCCGTAATCTCCCCTTCATCGAGCATGTCGCGCTGATGGGTCTCGAGATGTTTGGGTTCACTCCTCGCAATCTCGACGTGTTATGGATCGACCCTGTGGACTATGCGGCGGAGCTCGAAGAGGCCACTTTAATGCTGGCCACCAGGGGCATGAACGTTTCGATTTACAATCATCAGCTCTGCACAATTCCGCGATCCTTATGGCCCTACGCCCGCAAGTCTATATCCGACTGGAAGAACGTTTATCTGGACGTGTGCGATTCGTGCGGGGTGAAGGAGTTTTGTGGGGGGTTCTTCCAATCTGCGACAAAGCGTCACAGCGCACACATAGCTCCTTCCCCAGTTCTCAGCGGTAAGGCTCTCACGTATATGCAGGAGCTTCATTTTCCAGCCGGTGCCACGGCCGATGCTGGATGAGCGGACTTCACCTTCAAGGTCTCACATCGTTTATAGACCAGGTTGCGCAAGAAACCCTAGCTGAGCGCAAAATCGCCGGGGTGTCGGTATCGGTTGCGGATCGGGGTGAACTGGTCCACGCGACTGGTTACGGTTACGCAAGTGTCGAGCACCGGATAGCGGCTGCAGCGGCGACGATTTACAGCATTGGCTCCATGACAAAGCAGTTCACCTCAGTTGCCATTTTGCAGTTGGTGGAGCGTGGCAGCTTACGTCTGGAAGACCCAGTCACCGCGCAACTACCGCTTAGACGGCGATTGGCCTCGAAAGCGTCAATCCGTCAGGTGTTGGCCCACACGTCGGGCATCTGCAGCGAGGTCGAACGACTCATGCTCGCCGATTCACGCGATTTCAATGCATTGACACGTGAGCGTGCTCTCTCGCTCGTGACCGACAAGCTGTTCGATGCGAAGCCTGGTGAGGTCTGGCGATACAGCAATTTCGGATACTATCTGTTGGGGATTGCTATCGAAGAAATCACTGGCATGACGTATTCCGAATATCTGTTAACCAATGTCTTGCCCGCTGCAGGCCTTTCGAATACCTCGTACGGCATGGAGTCCGTCAATCCGCACAGCCTTGCGCACGGCTACACGGAGCAGGACGGTTCTTTCGCATCCGTCGATGTTCCCCGCACTGAGCAGACATTTTCATCGGGCGCTCTATTCTCGAACGTGGTAGATCTACAATTGTGGAGTGCAGCGCTTCACGATCGCCGTCTGCTCACAGACCGTTCATACATCGCAATGACTACGCCCACGCGCCTGCTCAATGGTCGGCCGACCACCTACGGGCTGGGATGCTTCCTGGGTGCCTGCGGGGCTTGCCGGGAGATCGGACATGATGGGACGAGTGGGGGCTATTCGGCACAGGCTGCGTACTACCCCGAAGGCAGTCTCTCAGTTGTCGTTCTCATGAACTGCGAAAGGCATGAGGCAGAGCGACTAGAAAAGACGATCTCTCGGCGTATTCTCAGGGTCCCCAAACTGACAGATCAGGAACGGCACATCTCTATTCACGATCTCGGCAGATATGTGGGGATGTACACTCATAAAGGCGTTGATATTGCTGTCCGAGCTGATGGCACCGGTTTGGTAATTTCCGTTCCCAACCGACCGATTCTGAGGCTTCGATATCAAGGCGAGACTGTCTTTGCCCAAAGGGATGATCCATCAACTCGTTATGAATTCATTGTTCACTCAGAACGCGCGGATAGCTTCGTCGTTTCAAGGGAAGGGAAGACAATCGCCAATGCGCGCCGGCTGTCGTAAGGCTGGGCAGGCGCGAGCTAGTGTTGGCAGACAGCGGCAATCCAGCCTCGCAGTTCGGCGGCGGTCCGTCAGAACGAGATGAGCTGACCGTAAGACGACCGTAATATCTTCCGGAGCCGTCAACAATAACTGCCGGATCGGAGGCGTAAGGATTGCATGCACTGTACGCACCATAAAGTGAACCGTACTCGCTGTACGCGTTCAGGATGCTTGTGCCAGAGTACTCGGACCCATAAGTCCCATATGAATTGAACAGAGACTCAGAGCTGTAG
>Ga0137359_10003383_pt1 | contig 12924 bp, 16 predicted proteins | sample Mad1_40_16metaG_FD_108281 | JGI IMG/M metagenome (GOLD analysis project Ga0137359, IMG submission 108281) | Vadose zone soil microbial communities from Angelo Coast Range Reserve, California, USA - Mad1_40_16 metaG | ecosystem: Environmental > Terrestrial > Soil > Vadose zone | place: USA... | reverse complement strand
CAGACGACGATGACATCGCACACAACGATGACATCCCAGACGACGATGACATCACACACAACGATGACGTCCCAGACGACGATGACATCGCACACAACGATGACATCCCAGACGATGATGACCTCGCACACAACGATGACATCCCAGATGACGATGACATTGCAGACGCCGATGAAGTGGCGGAGCAAATTGCTCTGGGTGAGCCGCAGGAGGAGGCAGACGCGGCTTAGGTTGACGTATTTATGTTTCCTTATGACCTTTCCGGACGTGGTGCCCTCTCGGAGGCGAACTTTGAGATCAGTACGCCCCTATGTATTTTCACCGATGCAGTCGTAGGTAACCTGTAATGAGGAACTCGTCGAAAGGCGTCTTTTCACCTGTCGCTTGGACAGCGCGAAGTGCGACTTTCAAGCGCGGCGTCTTGGTGATCACATGGAGTGTGTCGTATCAAAGGTCATACACGCAACTGTATATCCTGGACGCCATAATAAAAGGATAAGATAAACGGGGGCAAGGCAACACAATGCCCATCTTGAACAATAACTAATGATTGCCCAGGTTTGCTCCTTCAAATATCCCGTGCGTCGTCCTCAGGCATCAAAGTGAAGTCAATGCAGCCCACGGAAGATCTCTCAGACGGTGCTTATGACAAAAAGAAAAACACCGTCTCAGCGCGTAATAGCAATGATTTTGTGAAGGAGCGTACGGAGCACCCCTAGCGGCTCCTCGAATTCTCCGATTACATCTTGTATTATTGGCGGCGCAAGTTCCTGTGCATTTTCCGCGTCTTGAATAAGCGGTATGTCCTGGCGACGCCTTTCATCTTCCCACGTGAAATATATATGACGGTCCGTCAACTGCATGCAACTGACCAAGCGCGGCATATCTGAGGGTTTATTGGGCCGTACGAACACAGCCTTTGCCGAAAGATTTGGGGCGACAATGAAAACATAGAGTCCTTCAACCTACAGACAACAAATATGAACATGAGGAATGACAAGGATAAGTTCTGAAACACGAACGGTTGACACACAGACACGACCATGCTCGACACCCAGATAACAATTTATGTCCTGTGTATTCAGAGCCACCCCCGCCTTTTCAAGGCTGATCTCTGCACGACAGACACGCTCAAAATCGGATATGAAAACAACACGGCGTCTCTGAGATAAGACCACGAGATCGCGGCCGTCCCGAGAAACATGTGCTGACGCGAGATGTGAGTACGAAGCCTCAGCGCGAACCAAGGGATACGAAGGAACTCACCTGCAATGAGTCTCGAGTGAGAGTTTTCTGCATTGGGGGAGACGGAAAGAGGTGTGATAAAGTTGTTCCCGATTGCAAGGATAGTATCCTCTACAAGCTGATTGCATTGTATGTCGGCGTCCGCCGATACGCGCAGGACCTGGCTGCCGCTCTCCCGCGAAAACACATACACTGCGTCCGGATGGCATACGAACGCATGGCGCTCGTTGACGTCGACGTAGCAGAGCGTCCGGGGAGCAATATCGATCGTTTGCACAAGAGCACCCGTGCGCACGTCATGCAAGAACGCGCGATCGTAGCTCGCGCATATGAGCGTCGGGTATGCCAGTCGGTATGCCCGCGTGTGTTCGGTAGGTTGCAACAACGCCCAGGGACGGAACTGTCCACGCGGTGCGTACTGGCGGTACACCGCTGCCGCGCGGGCGCACGCGCGCCTCTGCTCATCATCCGGCGGCGCGTGGGCAGCGACCTCATCCTCAGCGGAGAGGTCACTAGACAGGCGCCACACTTCCTTTGAACCGTCATCACGGTCAAAGACGAGATACCCGTTGTCATATTCGCAGTGGGCATAGGGGTGGACGTATGACTACGAAGCGACTGCTTGAGCATTCGAAGGGAGAGGTGAAAGGTTCTCCATACCAGTGAAAGACACCACAAGACGACGCTGGAAAAGAGGTGGAACACGGAAAGACCACCCCAATTGTGGGTTGTGATGCAAATCCCGGCCTTTTCGTCGACCTTGATGCGATGGACGTTGTAACCTGGAGGCGTCAACATACGCGCGACCGCGCGCCCTTTCCCCTCCCAATTTTTGCGGAGTTGAAACGACCTACGACCTTCGCAATGAGATAATCAGAGAGGTGCCCCTCGAGGCGAAAATGAGCGGCATGTAGACGCTGGAAACGGCACGCTCTCGCCGTATGATGAAGATACGACTTACAAAAGTCCTTCCAACTCGTTGATCCCGCCCAAGGCCTTCCCGTATTCACGGAAAGCGCATCCTCCAACAACAGTGTCTCAGCTTGTATGTACTCATGTAAGAGGGCCGCGCGACGAAAGATTGCCGATTGATTTGTGAAGAAGAAGTCGAGCCATTGACGAGACAAGAGGGGTAAGGAAAGTAGCGATGGTATTGGAAGGTAAGAAAGCACAGTAAGCGTCAACTCGGGGGGTAGAACGTGCAACATGACAGTGACTTGGTTCGCAAACTAAGCGGCGCTTTATCATACTGCATGCGGAGTTCCTTATAGCGCAATTGCCTATATCGTTGACGATGATCTTCTACACCGACATGTCTCATTTTGTTGAGCACAACTTGGATTGGGCAGCACAAAGTGCAACTTCCAATTCCACAGGTGGAATCGTGGTCAAAGGAGTGAGAGCGATACTGTCGGGTAGAGAAAACAAAGATCAAAGATCATATAACTTTTGAACGCCACAACTGGAGGAACGGCCGAACTTCGCAACTACCTTGTTTTTCAAATTTCTTGACTGTTTGTAGTACAACAATATGATAAGGTATAAAAGTAAGGTGGAGGCATATATGGTTCCGAAGACAAAGGATAGAAAACATAGTGTTGGATAATGGAAGGAAGAAACGCCTACGCCCGTGCCTTTCCTTTAGAAGGTGATGCGCTATGATGCGCTAACACGAAAGCGTTTGTGGGGGCTGGAAGGAAAAGCAAGTGGCCTGCGCAAAATGGAAAGCTTTCGTAAAACTGGTAGGTAAATATGTCTCTTGTTTTTCTTAATGAAAAAATGTAAGTATGTAAAGTGAACTTCTGCAGTCGCACCACAAAGTTTTGTGTTGTATTTGGTAGGCGGGATGAGCTCGTTATCTTCATCGAAAGCTGGGAGAGGACAGATGTCGTGTGATTGGAGGAGTTCAGTTAGGTAAGGTTTTGTACGAGCAGAAACAGGCCAAGTTTCCATTGCGAACTCAGGCCCGAGCTTGTCGTGATTATCATCGATGATGCCTTGAATTTGCCCTTGCCGATAAGAGAAAATACAATATGAAAACAGTCAAATAGAAATATTTACCTGGTGGTGATGAATGACAAACTGATTGTTCAATATCTGTTTGCTCTGATTCTTCTGTGACCATTGCTTTGAGCTGTACAAAGGTAAATATAAATCAGTTGAAGTGTGGGAGTATAAAGCGGTAAACAACTTTACTTCAAAAAGGGAATGGGTCAGTTTGAGTTGCTTTCTGTCCAAATGCTCTGTGAGGGCGCTCATTACTTCAGAACCTTTGTCGTGCTTGATAATGTTCTCAAGTCGATTGATGTTTTCGAGGCATCGGTCAAAGTCAGGTATAGCAAAACTAAAGTCAGGATGGGCTGGAGCACAGAGTCGGCAGCTAAGTTTCATATCTTGGAATCGACTTTTGAAGGGATTTGCAGGGTCATAATTCCCATCAGGAGCGAAGAAAAAGTCGTTGCGACAGATTTGAAAAATTCCACGTAGGATGAATTCTTGGTCATTATTCTGTTTAAGTACAAGAATGTCTGCGTTTTTCGCTGAGGAATAATGTAGTGTTTAGCAGATGTTATCCAGTATTTAGCAAGAGGAGTTTACCTGTACAGTACTCAACACGTTGAATGAATTCTTGGTGGGCGATGTAGCTAGCAGCCGGTTCAAATGTCAATAAGCGTGTCTTGACAGCAGCAGCAGAAAAAGAATCAGCAGAGGAGGTGAAGGTTGATAGAGAGGAGGATGAGCTTGCAGATAGATGCGGAGGTGTAGAAGGGCAGTCGGGGTCTGAGCAGTCAGGGTCTGAGCGAACACGTTTCGTTGTCATTGGCATAGTTGGAGTTGAAGGGTGAGGAGAACGGAAGGGGAAGGCAGTTATTTGTTTTAGGGATAATTAATAGCCAAAACCCCGGTGATTGAAGATGAAAGGGATTGAATGTGGGTCGAATAAATCATTTGTCATCATAATATATACATTTTAATTCAAACACTTGCTGATTCCCCTTGATATTGATTGATTGAATCTAAGTGGGCTCCTGGCGAAGCTGTTGCGGCCGGCCGGCATGAGAGGGTGAAAGGGAGGGAGGTCCAATGACGGGGATGTCTATTGAAGATGTGGAACTGTTAATAGAATGCAGCATGTTGTCCAAAGCCTATGTTAATAGATTATACAAGGTGATCAAGGTTATCGAGTTGGGTGATATGGAACCCGAGGACAGGACTGTGGAGATCAGACATAATTGTCGCACACTGATGGTTTTTTTTCCTGCACGTGCAATTGATGGCTGGAGGGAGTGACCTTGTAAAAACAAGGTAACGAGAGGGAAAAAAAAAAGGGAAAAACGCGCGCCGGCCTCCTTCAACCATCGCTTGAAGAGCTCTCGGGCATCAAAGTAAAATCAATGCAACCTACGGAGACCTTTCCAATCCGGCCCACGATCGGGCCTTACGAAGAAACATAGTGACAGAGTCAGCATCCAATTGCATCAACTTTGTGAAGGAGCACTGGCACCCACCACGTTGGGCAACCCATAGTTGAAATTCTTCATCCAACGTTGGTGCTATTGGCGGCCCTTCGAATTCTCCGATTACATCTTGTATTATTGGCGGTGCAAGTTCCTGTGCATCTTCCGCGTCTTGAAAGAGCGGTATGTTCGGTTGACGCAATTCATCTACCCACGTGAAGTATATGTGACGGTCCGTAAGCTGCATGCAGCTGATCGGAGGCAAGCTATCCGACGCGCTTTTGAAGGGTTGCACGACCACAGCCCTCGCCGAAAGATCAGAGCCGAAGGCGAAAATATAGAGCCTTTGTGTCTACAAACAAATATTAGCACGCACGATCGCGAGGGAAGTTGGTGAAATACGAACGGTTGACACGCAGACACGACCGTGCTCGAAACCCAGATAGCAGCATACATCCTGTGTTCGAATGGTTAGAGAAAGTCCAGCCCGTTCTAGGCTGGTCTCTCCACGGCAGATACGTTCAAAATCTGGGATGAAAATGACACGGCGCCAAGGTGATAAAACCACAAGATCGCGACCGTCCCTAGAGACGTGGGCTAGTATGCAAAATGTCAGCACAAAGTCTCCACGTGAGCTAGGGATCTGAAAGTGAACACACCCGCGATGAACCTCGGACGAGATTCAACTACTTCGAGGGTAACAGGGATCTGCGCGATGAACTTGTCATTGGATTCGAGGATCGGATCTTCTACGTGCTGACTACACTGTATGGTGGCGTCCGCCGGTACGCGCAGGACCTCGGTACCACTCTCCCGCGAAAACACATGTACTTCGGTTCGCTCGCATATGAATGCGTGTCGCTCATTCACGTCGACGTAGACGAGCCCCTGGAGCTGGAGACTGATGTTGATTGTCTGCACGAGGACACCCGTGCGCACATCGTAAAGAAATGCTTGCTCGAGGGTCGAGCATATAAGCGTCGGATACGCCAGTCGGTACGCAAACGTGGATTTGAAAATCCCCAGCAGCGCCCAGGGACGGAACTGTCCACGGGGCGCATACTGGTGGTACACCGCCGCGGCGCGGGCTGACGCACGCATCTGTCCATCGTCCGGCGGCGAATGGACGGCGACCTCGTCTTCGGCGGAAATGTCGCTGGCCAGACGCCAGACTTCTTGCTCACCGCTCGTGCGGTCAAAGACAAGATACCCGCTGTCGTATTCGCAGTGGGCATAGCCGCGTACATACGACTGCAAGGGATAGTTGAGACACAGCGAAATTCAACATAGTGAGGCAATAAAAAAGATGCGCTCGTACCTGAGGAAGACACCACAAGACAGTGCTCGAAAAGAGGTGGATCACAGAGAGACCGCCGAACATGTGGGTTGTGATGCATATCCCGGCCTTTTCGTCGACCTTGATGCGATGAGGGTTGGAGCCCGGAGGCGACAATACCCGCGCTACCGCGCGCCCTTTTCCCTCCCAGTTTTTGCGAAGTTGATACGACCTGTGGCCTTCACAACCAGAATGACCAGACCAGAGAAGTGGTCAGATTGACGCTGGAAACGATGCGTATCTCGACATATCGGTGAAGATGCGACTTACAGAAGTCCTTCCAAGTTTTTGATCCTGCCCAAGGCCTACCCGTATTTACGGAAAGAGCATCCTCTAGTGACAATGTATGAGGTTGTATGTGCCCATGTAAGAGGGCCGCGTGATGAAAGATATCTGATTGGTTTATAGTGAAGAAATGAGACCATTGGCGAGACAGGACAGGTAAGAGAAGTAACGATGGTATCGGAAGATAAGAGAGCACCCTGAGTATCGTCTCTGGGGGTAGAACATACAACATGACGGTCGATTGTCTCAAAGCTGCAGGTTACAGCGGTTTTCATATCGATATCGATAGCAACAGCGTCTTTTGGCAGTTTGGCAGACAAAGGCCGAGTTTCGGGACCAGCCGTCGGCACATTTGCCGAGACTGATATTTTTTCGAATATTTATTTAAATAACTAAATTAAATCATTATTGAAACTAAATTATAAAAGCTGCTGGTTTGCGTCACATGATCCATTGCTATACTTGTCCAAAATGATAAGTCCAGTTTTTTTCGATCGAATCTTGAGTTGTCTTTGTTCTCCGCTTCATTTTTAGGTAATCTGCAAAAAGACACTGTTGTTGCTATCGATCGCTGTAAAGTCAGACTGAAAGTGTACATTGGATCGAGTGGCTGCGTGTACTTTATTATCGTACTCGTACTCGTATTAGTCACACCCTTCTCTTCAGGGCCGGCGTATCCTCTACGACATTCCGTATGCCTTGACTCCAGGCAGCGAGTTCGCGCTCAACACGCACCACCATCTCGCGCACCTCGCGCCCAACCTCGCCACCGCCACTGCGTTCCCCGAAGCTTATAGCGAGCTCATCGCGAGCACGGATAAGCGTATCGCAAGCAAGGCGCAGACGCGCCGGACCAGAGGGCGGAAAAGCGGAGACCGCAACAGTGCGGGGTGCTGGTTCGTCCACCGCGAGGAGCTTTCCGAGCTCCGCGAGTGCGAGGGCCCGTGCAGGGTGCCCTGGAGGCAGCAAGATGCTCAGCCCCGTCACAGATGCGGAAGTCGCACGGATGAGCCCGTCAAGGGCGTCTTGTGTCAAGTCAAGAGGGAAAGCGGCGAGGAGGAGCGATTGGTGGAGGCGAGTCAGTGCCAGGAGAGGGTGCGAAGACGATAGCACCTTCGCAGAGGTGAGAATAGGGATTATGTTATCTGTCAGATGCTGGGCCTTGGGCATGTCTAAGAGTATCGGCATGAGATACGACGCCATATGGGTACAGTAAGAGATATTCTGACCGGAAAACTGGAGCGAGGTCGCCTTCTGTAGCGCTTCCTGGCCTATTCGCAACGCATCCAGTATAGCATCAGTGGAGGATACAGCCGACTTGCATTTGACACAGCGTGTCAGAGGATCCTCTGTGTTGAGGGTCAGATTTCGATCAACTCGATTGTTTGCGCTACCTCATACCTTCTGATGGGAATGGGCAGGCACCACCGCAATTTTTTGGGCAAGCGACGGCCTCTCTAGAGTCCAGCTTGGGTGGGTTTAAGCAAAGTGTACATTTGCAAGCGAAGTTGTACGTAGAGGACAGTGCCGCCTGCCTCTGCGCACAGGGCAGAGTTGTGTCAATGTACGACGTGAAGAGCTTTCTCGATATGCATGGTAAACCACCTAGCCGAACAACAGAACATCGCGATGAACGTACCTCTTCGTCTGGCATTATATCCCGAATAGCGATGACCTGTGCCTCCGGTTCATGGATCGAATGATCTATCGCGGAACGCGGAAAAACGACTACGGCGTTCGGTTCACACGAGTGATTGATCAGAGCGACCAACGGAGAAACGCAAACACCCAGTGGCGCCAGAGACGGCGAAGTTAGGGTGATGGAATTTGTCGCGAACTGGGAAACGGGATTTTCGACAAATGAACAGGAGTGTACTAGTCTAAAAGAAGGCGCACCCTTGAGATAAGGTCCACGATGCCGGCTGCGTTGTTGATACCAAATGGTACTAACTCTTCGGGTGCGGTAAGCCCCAGGTAGCGAATCGCCGCGTGGGCGAGATGGGTATGTGATTCTACGGCTTCGGGGGGCAGAGATGTCCTATCTGTGCGTCAGAGTCACAACAGCGCTCTGTACAATCACGGAAAACGAACGAGACTGCATCGCATCGCTATGCAAGCCCTGTTTTCGCCTTCCCCATAGCACACGGCCGAGGCATCTTATGGGCTCTGCGGGTACAGCGACGTCCGGAGATGGAGCCCCGGCTGCCCATCGCCGCACCGCGTCGCATTCTTTCTTCTGGATCGCCCAATCGTTGCTCTGGCATGCCTGTGGCGCCGACCTCGATACACAATTGAAACGGACGAGAGGGAAAGACGCACGGCATTGCAGTACCATAAGTTTTTGCACAGCGTACAACGCTTCAGGCCACTGGCAGGTGCGGGAGCGATACAGGACGAGCAGAAATGCTCCAGATTTTTGGTGGAAAGGACATAGATGGGGGGCTTGATTCCGAAAACAATCCCACCTACAAGGAGGTGAGCACAATCGCAGCGATAATATCCTTGATCACCTTTCTTTAAGGGACCCTTAGCATAGATGCCGCGACCCCTTTCCGGGTTGCTTCGAACGTCGACTGAGGACGGTAACGTTGTTTCGTACAGCGGCGCGGGTGCCTCTGTCGCCGCATCGGTATCACCACCTGCTTTTGAAGACCCAACAAGAGACTTCGCCTCCTTGGCCTGACGTCGGGCATGGATATCTGCAAAAGACATCTTTCGTATTAATCACTGGTCGTCGATATACAAAACAAATGATGGCAACAAGGCAACAAGAGCAAACACGACTTTCCGGGCAGCCAACTAAAGTACTCGTCCCATTCGATTACAATGTCCCTATACACATCTTTCTTTACCCATACACTTGCATTTCGTTATATTCTTCCAGAGCGCATTACCAATAAGATATCTGTTTCACTGCTGCGCGACGCTTATCAGGCTGCCCACGAAAGTCAATATCTGATGGGTACTCGTCAGGCCGCTTCAGTACTCGGATGATAATAGAAGCATACCAAGCGCGGGCGAACATCAACGATGTCCTCTGGCACGAGGAAGATCAACGCGTTCATTTTTCTTGCAATGGAGATGGCCAATTTCGCTACAAGGACGCAGTCAGTCTAACTTCGTGTTCGCATATCACCCAAAGCGGCCTTACCGTTTTGCCGTCGTTCTTCGTAGTCGCCATTTCCGCCGACATTGTACACAAGCGTTGGATCCACAATTCCTGGTTTGATGCCTTCTAGGACGTCCAAGAAGAAAAGACCAGTAGTTATGCTCGGATCCTTGAACGAACGAATTGGCTTGCTGCCGGGCTTGCCCTTCTGCGCAGTCGCGTTGGCCCATTTGAGCATCTCGGTGTCGCTCATAGCCCGGCCTTGGCCAGATTTTGACAGTGACGAAAGTGTCTTAGTGATACTCATCCTGTAAAGGGTCCATTCAATTTGAGATCAGTGACAACGCGAAGACAACATGCCTCATTAATTGCCATACGTATCCCAGGACCAATGTCTTGTTCCTATCGACGATGTCAGAGCCCTGAATTCCTACGAGCGACATGCCATTCTGCTTTCCAAGCTCAACGCAGTAATTTGTATTCTCGACCTGCTTGAACTTCGATAACGTGCTCTGGTTTGGCGTGACACCAATGTCGATTTCCTCCTCCTCTCCATTCTCGTTGAAAGATGCCTGGATCGGGGACGTGGGCCCACCCTTGGGCTTCGAAACACGACGCCACACTACAACGCCAGGATAAACCTTGTCGAATGCTTGGAGAAGGACGAGACCGTCACGCAGGTTTTCGAAAAGATTGAATACGGCGGGGTCGACGCCAAGCGAGTTGAGCCAGAGAGTGAACACGCGTGCTTCGCGTTCACCTTCTGCGTCGAAGTCCTCGACCGCGCCGTAATCCTTCGCTTCTTGTTCATCGAGAGGCTCAAGGCCCGGATGTGTGTTGAACAGATTCGCCACGAAGGCGAGGTTCAGCCTGGGGTTTCCGGCGACAAGGGAGGCAGGAGTCAAGTATTTCCGACATCCGATGTTCTCCGCGTTTTGCAAGACCTGCTCTGCGCGCTGCCGGAGATCACGCGTCTGTAGCGGGGCACGCGAGCACTCGTCGGGCTTGAGTTGATTCAATAGAATCGTGTAGTTCTCTCCGTCACAGACGTCTTTACTAAAGTTGTTGACCCTGCCGGAAAAATTAGTAATCTGGGTGTGGCCCGCACGAATGACACCTACCTCCGATGCCATCCTGCCTGCTTCAAGTGATAATTAAACCACCGCAGTAAGATTTGATCAGGCGTCAACCGTAGTAGATCGTCGATTGTTTCTCCTTCCTCACAAAGGCGGTACAGCTCGGGGTGCAGCTTTATGTCAACTTGTGCGAGCAGACCGCGGCGAATAATCTGCCAGATCAAACCGAGGATGAGATGTTCAGTTCCATGAGCGATATCCGATGAGCCGATGTTCACGACTGAGCATCCGATGGCCTTGGCCGAGGTTATGACAATGTTGTTATTCTCGGTAATCTGAAACGCGTTGAGAGGCTTGCGTGGGGTGGGTTTGTTCAGTACACGCATATCAATAGTATCGGGAACGGAATCGTTAATGAGCTTGCAAAGGATCAGACCGTCTCGGGCCTCATCGAAGAGCTGCATCGTATCCGTAGGAATCGGGATACGTGAGCCAACATCTGGGTCGCCCTCGAGGATCTACGTATAGACCATGGGTCGTCATCGAGCGTCACCAAGATAAATTCATGCTCACGCCGTTGATGTGGTTCGTAAATTCCCGTCGCTCGTCCTCATTGATAGTATGACTAACATTCGCGGAAGAGCCCTGGACGGTGACCTTCCCGGCCTTGGTGGTAAGAGAGGAGGCCGAGCGGAGCTTGACGTTGAGCTGCCGGACAAAAGATAAGTGGCTTTTGCATGGTGAATGAAGACAGGAGACGCACCTCGACCCAATCTTCCAACTCGACCTTACCACTTGCATCCACGGAGACATGTTTAAGGGTTTCGCGTACACGATCGTACGATTCTCCACGGCCTTGGAGATCTTGTAAGACAGTCGCCTTGTCTACGCGTCCAGGAACGTTTGTATCAAGAGCGCTGATGCGACGTGAATGTCATCTATCGCATTAAAGCCATGGTGGAGATGAGCGCACTTAAAGCGGTTGATGAGATCAAACATTTCATCTTGAGAGACCTCCGGATATTTCTTTTGCAATCGGATAGCTTGCATTATGGGGAGGGTGTGTTGTTGAGGGGTGATGAAGGGATCGCGGATTCAGGGTTGTGGGACGGGACGAGTCCCCGAGCCGAAATAGTTCCGTTTTCAATGGCCCGGCGATGCTGATGCTGAACAACAACTGCGGACACTTTGCCTTGTTTTTACCATCTGTACAGCCCCACCGCAGTCTTGATGACTGGCACTGTAACGGGCGCAGCAGCGTTACTCAGACGAGGATGGACTAAAGGTGGTCATTTCCAATGGACAATGGACTGGATACTTTCGATGGATTTCGTCATTCTTCTTAGGAGCTTACGGCAAGGGATCATCAAACGTCTCAAAGGACCTGACACATCGTAACTACGCTCTTTCTTGCCTCCAAATGAGTCCACTATCATCACCTTGAACGTATCTCTACCTCTGCCAAAGAATCGGTTTCAACAGTGTCACTCATCGAATTAACCGCCTGTGGTTTTGAATCACTCGATAGGCAGAAAATATCGAGCCGGAGGGGACTCCGGTGGGAACATGTTCTCGACCAACTATAATCACGCCCGCACTCGTCTTTGCGACTTTCTGAGGTCTCCGACCTGCTTGTCCCACGTCCTCATAGACACCCACCGGCATCCGCCATTCAAGTGACCGGTCGGTGACTCACGACACTTGAAATTTTTTAAGCTCAGGGTTGCTTTTGACGTTGCACGACAGCTCCTGGGACGACATTTCCATGTGAATAGACGACTTGAGTGCGACCCTAGTCTGAGAAATCTCAAGCTAGAGACCGTTTCCCCTGCCTTGGCCACCCTTGTTTCTACACCCTACTTTTGTTTTGGGGGACCCCTCTCACTGGAGGTTCGGAAATATTTAGGACGCCATGGCATTCCTGCATGATTCCGCGCCGGAGGGCTTGCTCGTTCTTATGCAAGGTTCCATCGGACATGTCTATGGGGTAAGCAGGGTGGTTTGTCACGGGATTTCAGAATACCATGACTTACCAGATCCATGGTCCGAGCAACGACATTGCTTGCAACATCTGATGGATTATGCGTGTAATGCATTGGCATCTCGGACACAGATGATACCACCAGCTACGTTACTCTCAATAGCGCATGGAAGCCGCTGTGCTGCCTCGTGTCGGCGAGAAGGGGATCAGAAGCGTCGCGGTGAGATGACTACGTCATATTCGGGATAGCACAGAAGTGCGAAATGAAGTCGAGGAGATCGAAATTACCTTCTGGGGTACGCATGGGTATCATGGATACCGCATACGTATCCATGTAAGATCGACAGGGAAGCAGTCGTGGTTGGTGCACTCGCGGAACCGCCACAACGCATTTTTGCGATTGGGATCAGTAGAATGAACTTGAGAACTTGTGT
>Ga0137359_10003375_pt1 | contig 12933 bp, 11 predicted proteins | sample Mad1_40_16metaG_FD_108281 | JGI IMG/M metagenome (GOLD analysis project Ga0137359, IMG submission 108281) | Vadose zone soil microbial communities from Angelo Coast Range Reserve, California, USA - Mad1_40_16 metaG | ecosystem: Environmental > Terrestrial > Soil > Vadose zone | place: USA... | reverse complement strand
TCGTCGAGACCTTCTTCTTCCACGTCGGATCGCGGCAGAGCGGATTCGTGCTCCGGCCGGACGAGTTCGAGCGCGCCTTCTGGGGGAGCGGCGACCAGCTCACCATCCATCTCGGTCAGGCCGCAGTGACGATCCTGATCCAGGGCGAGCTGGGCGAGGCGCTCGGTCGTGGATAACGCCGTCGCCGTCGCCCAGCCGCGCGGACGCCCGCGGATGCGCGGGATGCTCCACCTTGTTGGGTTCGCGGTCGCCTGTCTCGTCGGCGTCGCCTTCCTCGTGCCGCTCGAGGGTCGCCGCCTCGCCGCCGCAGCCGCCTTCGCGGCGTCGGCCGCTGTGATGCTCGGCGCAAGCGCGCTCTATCACCGCGTGACGTGGACGCCGCGCGCGCGGATGTGGATGCGCCGCGTCGACCACGCCGGCGTCTATCTGCTCATCGCCGGCACGTACACACCGGTCGGTCTGCTCCGCCTGCACGGCAGCATGCAGACCATCGTGCTCACGGTCGTCTGGGCGGGCGCGGCTGCCGCCATCCTGTCCAAGCTCTGCTGGGTGCGCTCCCCGAAGTGGCTGTCAGCCGTCTTCGGGATCACCCTCGGCTGGGTCGGCGTCGCGGCATTCCCGCAGCTCGAGCAGGAGGCCGGGCCGGCGGCGGTCGCGCTGCTCGCCGCCGGCGGGATTGCGTACACCGCGGGCGCGATCGTCTATGCGCGCAAGCGGCCCGATCCGATTCCCACCGTCTTCGGCTACCACGAGGTCTTCCACGCACTCACGCTCGTCGCGCTCGCGTGCCAATACGTCGCGATCGCGTTCTTCGTCGTCCGAGTCGCCTAATCACCGGAGGAAACGGTCTATGCAGGGAACGATGATCTGGTTCAACCTCGACAAGGGTCACGGCTTCATCCAGACCGAGGAGGACGAGCGCCTGTACGTCGGGCTCGACGGCTTCCTCGCCGACCATCAGCCCGAGCGCCGCTGCAAAGGGCGGGAGGTCACGTTCGAGCGCGACAGCAGCAACGGCGAGCCGCGCGCGGTCAACGTTTCGTTCGTCTTGAAGGGCGACCCGCGCCGCGCACGCCTCCACTCCGCCCGCGGCGGGCACAAGCTCTAGCGCTCAGCCCTCGGGCGGGGCTGCGAGGACCGCCTCGACCAGCTCGTCGAGCCGGGCGGTCGCCCGGCAGATCGAGTTGTCGGCTGCTCCGTAGTACAGGTGCACGTCTCCGGTCGCTTCGTCGTGGACGAGGCCGCACGGGAACACGACGTTCGGCACGTCGCCCGTCCGCTCGTACGGGGCGAGCGGCGCGAACACCCAGGTGGACAGGCGCCGCAGGACTCGGGTCGGCTCGTCCAGGTCGAGAAGCGCGAGGCCCACGCGGTACACCTCGCCGGAGACGGTGTCCTTCACGCCGTGGTAGATCAGGAGCCAGCCGTGCTCCGTCCAGAGCGGTGGCGGCCCGATTCCGATCCGGAGGGAGTCCCACCAAGCTCCTGAGCGCGGCTTCAGCACCTGCTCGGGTGCGCTCCAGCTGACGAGGTCGGGAGAGCGCGAAAGCAGGATCTCGCCGCGGGCGCCGCCGTACTCCGTCTTCGGCCGGTGGAGCATCACCCAGCGGTCGTCGATTCGATGCGGGAGCAGCGCTGCATTCTTGTCCTCGGGCTGCCTGACGATCCCGTACCGCTCGAGCGTGACGAAGTCCTCAGTCGTGGCGAGATAGACCGCGGGTCCTGCAGGCCCATACGCAGTGCACGTGATGACCCAGCGGCCGATTTCCGCGACGAAGACGACGCGCGGGTCTTCGAATCCCCACTGCTCGGTAACGACGTCCGAGGAGGGGGCGAGCAGCGGCTGGGTGTCGATCTTCCAGTCGTCGACGCCGTTGGCGGAACGCGCAACCGTGAGATGGGAGATCCCGCGTTGATCTTCGACGCGAGCGAGCAGTGTGATCCCGCCGTTGACGGCGGCGGCGGCCGGATTGAAGACGGCGTTCACCGGATACGGCCAGTCCTCTGCGGTGAGGATCGGGTTGCTCGGGTGGCGACGAAAGAGCTCTCGCGTGGTCATGCCGCGATGGGCTCACGAACGGACGTGCCGACGCCGGCCGCATCGAGCAGGAGCGCAGCACGGTGGAATGCGAGCGTCGACTCCGCGCCTTCATTCGCGTTCAGGTCGTCCGTGCCGAGACCGTCGCTGCATCCGCCGGTGGCGAAGTCGTAGAGCGGACGGTCGAGACGGTTCCGTCCGAGGAACCACTCGAACGAGTGCCGACCACGCAGGCCGTGCTCGGAGTCGCGCGTGAGAGCGAATGCGGTGAGCTCCGCCTCGACGAACGCGGCTGCGTCGAGCGGCTGCTCATCGCCGGCGCCTGGGGCCGGTTCACCGCGACGCCGTCCGTGATGACCGGGCAGGCGAAGCGTTCCGTCGTCGAGACCGCATTCGTCGCCGAGCCAGCGGAGTGACTCGAGTGCGATGTCCGTCAGGTCGGCGCGCCCGATCGCGTCGGCTCCGCTGAGCAGCGCTTGCGAAAGACGCGCGTTGTCGTAGGTGAGCTCGTCCTCGAACCAGCGCCAGCTCTCCGATGCGTTGCGCTCGTAGGCTTCCGCCAGCTGGTCGACGAGGCGCTCGAGCAGGCGCCGAGCGGGCCGGTCCAAGCGGTCTGCGTCGAGGCGCGAGAGGCCGAGGACCGTGTAGGCCGCCGTCCGCAGCGAGACGTCGCGGTCGAGCGCGCCGACGAGACGCGCAAGCAGGTCACGCGTCGGCTCGACGACGGCCGGGATCCACGCGGTTGCGAGGATCTCTCCGAGTGCCCAGATCGAGCGTCCGACGTGATCTCCGATGTGCGGCTCGTCGAGCCAGCGACGGTCGTAGCTCATGAAGTTGCGCATCCCGCCCTCGTCCTCCGCGGCGTGAAGGAATGCGAGCGACCGGTAGAGAGTCGCGGTCCATGCCTGCTCGTCGCCTCGACGCGCGAGCTCGTGTGCAACGACGGCGAGCCGAGCGACGTCGTCCACGCAGTAGCCGCTGTCGCGGTTGGGGATGATGCCGTGCGCATGCTGCACGATGCCGACGTCGTCGACGAGCGTGAGCAGATGATCCGTGCGTAGGCTCGTCAGCTGAAGCTCGGCGACGCCGACAGGCCTTCGCCGCGGCGCGAGCTCGTGTGCCTCCTGCAGCACCGCCGCGGTCGCCTCCGCGACTGCAGGCCAGGCGAGCGACGATCCGATGCGTCGCGCTTCGGCCCGTGCGGCCGCGAGGGCGTCCGGGTGCTCGACGTAGTCGCACACTGCGTACGCAAGTGCCGCGGCGTCGTCGAACGGCACGAGCCGGCCTGCGCCGGAGTCGAGCATGTCCTGTGCATACCAGTAGGGCGTCGACACGACGGCACAGCCGGCCGCGATCGCGAACGTGAGTGCGCCGGACGCGATCTGCTCCCGGTTGCGGTACGGCGTCACGAACACGTCGGTCGCGGCGAGGAGATCCGACAGCTCGTCGATCGACAGGAATCTGTCGTCGAACTCGACGTGATCCTCGAGCCCGAGCTCGAGCACGCGGCGTTCGAGCATGAGGCGGTAGCGCTCGCCCTCTCGATGGGCAACGTCAGGGTGGGTGCGCCCGGCGATCACGTAGACGATCTCGGGATGGCGCTCGATCATCGCCGGCAGCGCCTCGATCACGGTCTCCAACCCCTTGCCCGGCGAGATCAACCCGAAGGTGGAGAGCATGATCCGGTCGCTTGCCCGTGCGTAGAGCCCGGACGAAGCGGAATGCGTTTCGGCGCGCGTGCTGAGACGCGCCGGCGCGCCGTGCGGAACGACGCGGATCTTCTCCTCCGCGCAGGCCCCGCACTTGAGGAGGAGGCGGGACGCGGTCTCGGTCATCACGATGACGAGCTCCGCACGTTCGCACAGATCGGAGAGCACCGTGAGTTGATGCGGCGTCGGCTCCGAGAGCACGGTGTGCAAAGTCACGACGAGCGGCTGCGCGAGCTCCTCGGCAAAGGACAGCACGTACTCGCCGTCTCGCCCGCCGAAGATTCCGTACTCGTGTTGCAGCAGCACAACGTCGATGTCGAGCCGTCCGAGCATCCGGGCGGCGCGCACGTAGTCGCCGCGAACAGCCTGGCCGATCGTCGAGAGGAGCCCGCGCCGTTGAGGTCGCGACGGCTCGTTGACGATCGCGACGAAGTCAGCGCGCTCGACGCCGTCGACGCCGAGCAAGGTTGCTCGGACGTCGGCGGCGAATGTCCCGATGCCGCAGGCACGCGGCGGGTAGGTGGAGACGAGGGCGGTCCGCACGCGCTAGCCGCGTACCGCCGAACGGCCCGGCGCGCGCTTCCAGAACGTTCCGTTCGCGCGGAGCCGGTCGAGGACACGCCTCAGGCTCTTCCTCATGATGTCGCTCCCTCTTGGTGACTCCCCGAAGCAGCAAGCGGCGGGCTCGTGCGGAGTCGAAACACGGGGACGCTGAGCAGCACAGTACCGCAAAGGTTCCATTGGCGATTTTTCCGGGTATGGTGTGAGAGCGCGCGCGTGCGCGCGAAGCCGACGGGGTTCGAGGTCCTCTCCGACTTCCTGATGACCTCGAGAGCGGGAACCATCACACTGTCTGCTTCTTTTCTGAACCGCCGCGTGCTGGCCGGAGTGATCTTCTCGGCGATCACGATCACCGCGTGCCTCCTCGTCGGGCGACGGCTGACGCATTCGAGCTGGCCGCTCGCGCACGCACAGACGCTTCTCGTCGCCGGCGCGGTCAGCTGCTACTTCGTCAGCTTCGTCATGCGCGCGCGCGGCTGGCATCGATTGTTTCCGCGGGAAGAACAGCCTGATCAGGCTCGCTGCCTCGCCTCGGTCGGCGCCGCCGCTGCGAGCGGCGTCGTGCTCCCGTTCCGCCTGGACTACATCGTCAAAATCGGCACGTTGCGTCGTCTCGGCGGGATTCGCATCGGGCTGGAGGCGATCGCGCTCTCGATCGTCTCGCTCGGGATGGTGGACGCGGTCGCAATGCTGCCGCTCTCGATCTCCGCGACGGCGACGAGCACGGCGAGCTTCCGCGGGCCGCTCCTGATCGTGGTCGCGTTCGGCTTCGGCTGCTGCTTGCTGCTGCTCGCGAGCGCGCGCCTCGTGCGGCTACCGGTGCTGCGCCGCAGTCGCCGACTGCAGCGCGTGTCCGACCACGTCTCCGCGCACCGCACGCGGAGCGGCCGGCGCAACGCGATCGTGGCCGGTCTCTATCTCTTCACGTGCTGGACGACGCGTGCGCTCGGCAGCGCGTTGCTGCTCAGCGCGCTCGGGTTTGCCTTCTCGCCGTCGACGACGCTGTGCGTGCTCTGCCTGAGCGCCGCGGCTGGTGTTATTCCTGTCACCGCCGGCGGCGCGGTTGCAAACGTCGGCGCGACGGCCGGCATCCTGCTCGCGCTCGGCGTCGGCAGGGACGTCGCCATCAACTTCTCGCTCGCGTCGGGGCTGCTGCTCGTCACGAGCGCGAGCGCGGCCGCGGTCTCCGGCGTCGTCCTCTCGCTCTCGATGCGCATGCTTGCGGGCCGACGCCCGGCCCTCGTCTAGCATCACGCTCGTGCACGAGGTAGGTCCCGGCCTTTGGCACTGGCAGGCGGCGCACCCGAAGTGGACGGCTCCCGCACCTTTTGCAGGAGCTGCGCCGGGTCGCTGTCCACGACCACGGCGTCGGGTGTGCCGGCCGGCCGATGCGAGCGAGCACGAAGACGTCGAGGTTCTGCCACGGCCAGCGCTCGGCGGCGAGGGCGGGCTCGAACGTCGTGCGGCCCATGAGCACGGCGTCGCACGTCTTCTCTGGAACTCGCGGAATCCGTACGCCTCCGGGCTCCACGCAGGGTCGGCGAGCTGCACGGGCCAACCGTCGGGCGTGGTCACGTAGCTGTCCAGACTGACGCACATGCGTGTGAGAATCCGCATCGCGGAAGAAATAGCATCCAGCTTCGTGATCGACGAGAGCTGGCTCGAAGAGCTGGCGACCTGGCTCGCCATTCCGAGCGTGAGCGCCGATCCCGCGCATCGCGTGGATGTGCGACGCGCGGGCGACTGGGTTCGCGACTTCCTGCGTTCGTCGGGCGGCGACGCGGACGTCGTCGACTGGAACGGGCAGCCACTCGTGATCGGCGAGCTGCACGCGTCCGCCCGTGACGGCGATGCACCGACGGTCCTCTGCTACGGCCATTTCGACGTGCAGCCCGCCGATCCGCTCGAGCTGTGGCAGAGCCCGCCGTTCGAAGCGACCGTGCGTGACGGATGGCTCTACGCGCGCGGGGCGGCTGACGACAAGGGCCAGCTCTTCCTGCTGCTGAAGGCGGCTGCGGAGCTCGCGCGCGCCGGGGAGCTTCCCGTCAACGTGCGGTTCCTCTGCGACGGCGAGGAAGAGGTGATCGGGACCTCGGCAGTCGAGTACCTCGCAACCGACGACCGTGGCGCCGACGCGGCCGTCGTCTTCGACAGTGGCTTCCATCGGCGTGGCGTGCCGGTCTTCAACATCGCGACCCGCGGTCTCTGCCATTTCCACGTGCGGGTCGAGACGGCGTCGCGCGACCTCCACTCCGGGATGTTCGGAGGAGCGGCGCTGAACGCGACGCACGCACTGCTCGACACACTTGCGGCCGTGCTGCCGCGGGACGGCGTCCTTCCCAGCGCGCTCCGGGCAGGAGCGGCGCCGCCGACCGAGGCCGAGCTCGTTGACTGGCTCCTGCTGGAGCCCGGCGCGAAGGTCCTCGCCGCCCAGGGTGCGCAGCCCGCGGATCTCGCGGCCGCCGACGCGTTCTATCTGCGGACCTGGGCAGCGCCGGCCGTCGACGTGCACGGCCTCGCTGGCGGGTCCCCGTACGTGCAGAAGACGATCGTGCCGAGCCTCGCAGAGGCAAACGTGTCCATCCGGCTCGCGCCTGGACAGGACGTGGAGACGATCGCCGCCGCACTCGAGCGGCTCCTCATGGATGCCGTCCCTCCCGGGGCGACGATCGAGCTGACGCGGACGGCGAGCAGCCCGCCGGGATTCGTCGATCCCGACTCCCACGTCGTCCGCCTCGGCCTCGACGCGTTCGAGCATGTGCTCGGCGTCCGGCCGCTCCTCGTCCGTGGCGGCGGCACGTTGCCGATCGTGCCGGCGCTTGTCGCCAAGGGAATCCCGACGCTCCTCACCGGCTTCGACCTTCCCGAGGGGAACGCCCACGCGCCGAACGAACGCATCTCGCTGGAGCTGATCGAGCTCGGCGAGGCGTCGGCGCGGGAGCTTTTCCGGCGCCTAACGCAGCTCGGTCGCGAGCTCTAGCTCGAGCGCCTGCCACTCGGGCTCGACCCGGGTGCGACCCGTCTCGGTCCACCCCGCGGTGCGATAGAACCGCAGCGCACGCTCGTTCGCGGAGAACACCCAGAGTGTTGCGGTGCTGAAGCCTTCCGCGACGAGCTCGTCGCATGCGCGTCCCAGCAGTTCTCGACCGACGCCGGCTCCCGACGCGAGCGGGTCGACGTACAGGCTGAAGACGTGACCGCGGGCCGGATTGCTGTCGTCGGCGCCGATGCGCACCATGCCGAGGGCGACGCCATGATCGCGCGCGACGAGGACGCGGTGCTCGGCGACGAGCGCGCCCCAGCGGCGTTCCTCGTTCGCCGCGTCGAGCGCGTCGAGGATCTCGTCCGCGACGATCCCGTGGTACGCATCGCGCCAGCAGTGGACGAACACGCGCGCGAGTGCGGGAACGTCCGCCTGCGTCGCCGGCTCTATGTTCAGCATTCAGCCTGGGGCGAGTCGTACGGCGATCCGATAGCGGTCTCCGCGGTAGAGCGACGCCGACCACTCGACCGGTCGGCCGTCCGCCTGCCAGGACCGACGATGCAACAGGAGGAGCGGCGACCCCGGCTGGACATCGAGCAGCTTCGCCGTCGCGTCGTCCGCGCTCGCTGCCTCGACCGTCTCCTCACCTCCGGCGATCTCCGCGCCGTAACGCTCTCGCAGGAGCCGGTACAGCGACACCGACTCGGGCAGGAGTCGACCGACCTCGCCGAACCGTTCGTTGTCGAGGTACACGCTCTGCAGTGCGATCGGCTGGTCGTCGACGAGTCGCACACGCTCGATTCGGTGGACGACGCCGTCTGCTGGGAGGCCGAAGAAGGCCGCCACCTCGGGCGGCGCCGGCACGTGGTCCGCGGAGAGGAGCCGTGAGCCGGGCCGGAGCCCGGCCGCCTCCATCTCCTCGGAATGGCCGTGGAGCTGGATCGTCTGCACGAGCTTCGGCGGCGCGACGAAGGTGCCGCGGCCTTGACGACGGTAGAGATGCCCTTCGTGCACGAGCTCCTGGAGGGCCTGGCGCACCGTCGTCCGGGAGACGCCGTAGAGCGCGCACAGCTCTCGCTCGGTCTGGATCGCCGAGCCGGGGGCGAGCCCGCGGATGAGCGCGAGTAGGTCCTCCTTCAGCCGCGAGTACTTGGGTGCGAGCCCGTGCGCCTCGACGAGGTGGAACCGAGACTCGGGTTGCGAACCGGTGGACGTCATCTGCGGGGCGATCTTCTCACGCGTTGGAGGCTCGGGAGCGACTTGTCATGTTGTCATCTTGACATGACCAATTCATCGTGACAGGATCTCGCGAAATTTCAATGTCTGAGTGCCGCCGGCGCGTCCGGCCCACCGGCACAGGAAGGGAGTGGAGATGGGACGCACACGCATCCGCCGGCTCGCAATCGTCGCGGTCGGCCTGGCGCTCGTCGCTTCGTCCGCGTTCGTTGGGACCTCCGCGGCGCGCACGGTGGCAGGCGGCACGCTCGTCATCGGCCGCACGGCCGACGTCAACACGCTCGATCCGCAGAAGGCGACCGCATTCCAGGCGGTACAGACACTCGGCCTCATCTACGGGACACTCGTCATGCTCGACTCGAAGCTGAGCATCGTGCCCGGCCTCGCGACTTCGTGGAAGTTCAGCGCCGACTCGCAGACGCTGACGTTCAACCTCCGTCCAAAGGTGAAGTTCCAGAATGGCGCGCCGTTCACTTCGGCAGACGTGGCTGCCTCGCTGAACCGCATCCTCAACCCGGCGACGGCGGCGGTCGCGCGCTCGAACATCGCCGGCATTCAGAGCATCTCGACGCCCAGCCCGCTCAAGGTCGTGCTTCACCTTGCCGATCCGGACGTTCCGATCCTCGCTGCGCTCGCCGACCTGAACACGGCGATGCTGTCGGCTGCCGACATCCAGTCCGGCGCGTTCGCCACGCACCCGAACGGCACCGGCCCGTTCTCGTTCTCGAGCTGGACGCCCAACCAGACGCTGAAGCTCGTGCGCAACGCGACGTACTGGGGCGGCAAGCCGCCGCTCGCCGGCGTCCAGTTCCGCGTCATCCCGGACGAGACCTCGGTCGTGTCCGCACTGAAGGCGAACCAGATCCAGATGGGGCTGATCAGTGACCCGCTCGTCGCCCGCCAGGTGAGCGGCGGCGGGCTGAAGGTGCTGCGGCAGCCCGCGCTCAGCTACCACGTGCTGATGCTCAATGACCGGCACGCGCCGCTCGACAAGCAATACGTGCGGCTCGCCATTCAGTGCGCGATCGACCGCAAGCAGGTTCTCGACTCGGCCGCCCTCGGCGAGGGACAGGTGACGGGTCCGATTACGAGCCCGGCATACCGGTCCAATCCGAGTCAGCGGCCCTGCCCGCAGCCGAACCTCACCAAGGCGAAGAAGTTCCTGGCCGCGGCCGGCTATCCGAACGGGGGCATCACGCTCAACACCATCGTCGAGACGGGTGAGTATGCGACCGCCGTCGCCGAGGCGCAGAGCGTCCAGGCGCAGCTTGCGAAGATCGGCATCACGCTCAACCTCCAGACGCTCGACTCGGGTACGTACGTGCAGCGATGGCTCGCTGCAGATTTCGACGCGGCGATCGCGCTCAACGGCGGCCGGGTCGACCCGGACACGATGTACATCCGCTACTTCACGTCGACCGGCAATCTCAACAAGGTGGCCGGCTACGCGTCGCCAAAACTCGACACCCTGTTCGCGCAGGGCCGTGCCACGAGCGACCCGGCGAAGCGCCAGGCCATCTACACCCAGATCTCGAAGACGCTCGAGGGGCAGGGCGTCTGGGTCTGGATGTTCACCGCCTACGACTACTACGCGATCAGCTCGAAGGTGCAGAACTTCGTGCCGATGGCGAACGAGTCGCTCCAGTATCTCCGCCAGACGACACTAGGCTGATTGCAGAACGCCCCGGAAGCGCCTCGGCGCTTCCGGGGCACGCCTTCGTCATGACCGAGCCGCTCATCGAGGCCTCCGCGCAGCAACTTGTCGACGGTGATGCCGTCGGCCCGCACTGGCGGCGGCCGAAGTTCCTCCGCCACTGGCTCGTCGCCCGGCTGGTCTGGTCGATCGCAACGCTCGTCGGCGTCTCCATCCTCGTGTTCGTCGTGCTCCGCATCATCCCCGGCAACCAGATCGACGCGGCCTTCGGAACGGAGGCGGGGACACTATCGCCGGCGCAACACGCGGCGCTTGCGCATTACTACGGAATCGACCGCTCGCTCTGGTCGCAGTACTTCTCCTGGATTGGCTCGGTGCTGACAGGCAACCTCGGCATCGCGCTCAACACGCATCTGTCGGTCGCGTCGATGACCCGCTCCGCGCTTCCGGTCACGATCGAGCTCGCGCTGCTCGCCACCGTTCTCGGCACCCTTGCCGGCGTCGCGCTCGGCCTTCTCGCTGCGTCGCGGCCGAACGGCGTTCGCGACACGGTCGGGCAATCCATCGGCCTGCTCGCGCTGTCGGTCCCGAGTTTCGTGCTTGGGACGGCGATTGTCACGATCGTCGCGGCGAAGTTCAACTACTTCCCGAACGGCGGCGAGTACCGCGCTCCGTGGCAAAGCCCGTCCGAGAATCTCCAACAGATGCTCTTCCCCGCGCTCGTGCTCGGGATTGCGGTGGCCGCGCCGGTGATGCGCACGACGCGCTCCGCAATGATCGAGGTTGCAAGCCGGGACTTCGTGCGCACGGCCCGAGGCAAGGGGCTCTCGCCGGCGCGCGTTCTCTTCCGCCATGTGCTCGGCAACGCGGCGATCCCGATCGTCACGATGGTCGGCATCCAGTTCGGCTACCTCCTCGGCGGGGCCGTCATCGTCGAGCAGATCTTCGCGCTGCCGGGAATCGGCCGGCAGGTGTTGCAGGCGATCGAGGACCGTGAGTATGCGGTCGTTCAGAGCACGGTGCTCGTGATCGCGGTCGCGTTCGTGCTCGTCAACCTTCTCACCGATCTCACATACCGGTGGATCGACCCACGGGTGAGGGGACAATGAGCGCTTTCGCCCAACCGGCGCTGGTCGCCGCCGCGCGCCGCCGCCGCGGTTGGCTCGGCCGGCTCGCGCGGAGCCCGAGCGGGCGCATCGGCCTCGTGCTCACGGCGGCGCTCGCGCTTGCGGCGCTCGCCGCCGTCGTGCATGTGCTGCCGTTCGATCCGGTGGCGCAGCATCCGCTCGACCGCCTACTCGGGCCGTCGTCCCGCTACTGGCTGGGCACGGACCAGTTCGGCCGCGACATCTTCTCCCGCTCCATCGAAGGAACGAAGTCGTCTCTGCAGGTTGCCCTCGTGGCTGTGGGCCTCGCCGGGGCGGTCGGCACGGTCGCAGGGATCGCGGCCGGGTTCTTCGGCGGCGTGCTCGACGCGATCGTGATGCGGATCGCCGACGTCCTCTTTGCGTTCCCGGCGATCCTGCTCGCCCTCGCGATCGTGAGCGCGCTCGGCAGCGGCTGGTTCAACACTGCCATCGCGATCGCGATTGTGTACGTCCCCATCTTCGCGCGTGTCGCGCGCGGCCCCGTACTCGCGCTCCGGGACGCCGACTTCATCCGCGCCGGTCGCGTGCTCGGCTTCTCCTCGCCGCGGCTGCTCTTCCGCCACATCCTTCCGAACGTCGCCGCCCCTGTGATCGTTCAGGTGACGCTGTCACTCTCCTGGGCGATCCTCACCGAGTCGAGCTTGAGCTTCCTCGGCCTCGGCACCCAGCCGCCAGAGGCTTCGCTCGGTCTCATGGTCAGCGATTCGCGCGCCCTCGCCGCCGACTATTGGTGGACGCTGGCCGCGCCGGCGGTCGCGATCACGATCGCCGTCGTAGGCCTGAACCTGCTCGGCGACGGCCTGCGTGATGCTCTCGACCCGACCCGTGCCCGTGACTGAGATCGACGACACCGACGCGCTGCGCACGCTGCTGACGGAGGCCACGCGGCCCGAGCTGATGGAGATCGACCTCGCGTCGACGAGTGAGCTGGTCGCGCTGATGAACGCCGAGGATGCGACCGTGCCGCGGGCCGTCGCCGCGGCCGCGCCGGCGATCGTGGCCGCGATCGACGCGATCGCGGTGCGGATGGCACGCGGCGGTCGTCTTGTCTACGTCGGCGCCGGCACGGCGGGACGTGTGGGCATGCTCGACGCGGTGGAGTGTCCGCCGACGTTCAACTCGTCGCCGGGCCAGGTCGTCGCCCTCCTCGCCGGTGGCGACAGCGCGTTCCGGGGCGCGACCGAAGATGCGGAGGACGACGTCCAGACAGCGCCGACGCAGCTCGCGCGCCTCGGCATCGGCGCCGACGACTCCGTTGTCGGCATCGCAGCGAGCGGGCGCACACCGTACGTCCTCGGCGGGATGGCGTACGCACACAGCTGTGGCGCGCTCACGGTCGGGCTCTCGTGCAACCCGCACTCGCAGCTGAGCGAGGTCGTCGACCATCCGATCGAGGTCGTGGTCGGGCCGGAGTTCATCGCCGGCTCGACGCGGCTGAAGGCGGGCACGGCGCAGAAGCTCGTGCTCAACATGATCTCGACGATCACGATGGTGCGGCTCGGCAAGACGCTCGGAAACCTCATGGTCGACGTCCAGGCGACGAACGAGAAGCTGCGCGCGCGCGCGATCCGGATCATCGCGCAGGCTTCCGGTGTCGGCGAGGA
>Ga0137359_10003371_pt1 | contig 12936 bp, 9 predicted proteins | sample Mad1_40_16metaG_FD_108281 | JGI IMG/M metagenome (GOLD analysis project Ga0137359, IMG submission 108281) | Vadose zone soil microbial communities from Angelo Coast Range Reserve, California, USA - Mad1_40_16 metaG | ecosystem: Environmental > Terrestrial > Soil > Vadose zone | place: USA... | reverse complement strand
GTGACTATCGGTTCAGCCGCCCAAGCACTGAGCTAAAGTCCGGATGTGGTAGTGATTGCCCTGCGTGGCGGAGTTATGGATGTAACCATTGCGCAGTACGCCGATTAGCTTGACGGCCGGATCATTCTCGACACGGCGAATCGCATGGGAGGGGGTCCGATGAACAGCTTTGCCGCCTTCCAGCAGCACACGCCACGCGCTCGCCTATTCCGGGCCTTTAACACGCTGGGCTGGGAAAACTTTGCCCATCCGGAGTTTGAAGGGGGACCGGCAGACCTCTTCTACTGTGGTCCCGACGGCGACGATCGCGCGGTGGCCGAACAGTTGATTACAGATATTGGGCTGCGTCCGATGTACCTGGGCGGTGTCGAGCAGGCTGGCCTGGTAGATGCTGTTGGGAGGCTGTGGTTCGCGCTTGCTCTTGGTCAAGGCAAGGGGCGTCGCCTGGCTTTCAAGGTTCTCACACCGTAGCCCAAAGGACTATCTAGATCTTACAGGCGCAGAAGCTGCGGATAGAGTAACCTGGGCTATTCTGACGCTCGAACACGCTGCATCTCCCTAAATTGGCTCTGTGATGCGTCTACCTTGCCATAATAATTGGACAAAAGAGCCAATGAAGAGGGCAATGGCGGTCCAAAGTATAATCAGAGTTGGGAAGAATCCCAAAGAGAGTAGAGGCGTAGTAATGAATATTCCAATCTCGTTACCACTTAGACCACTCAGACTTGGAATCACTGACGGGAATATCAAAGTGGATGTAACCGCGACAACGAATAAAGTTTCTGTGAAAGCAATTAAAAAAATTTTCATGCTTGTACCGAAGATACTTGCTTTCGAACGACGCTGTACAAATTTTGTCTTATTGTCTACTTCCAGGTACATGTAAAGGAAGGAACCAGAATAGGCAAGAAGCGATAACAAGATCCAATTAATTGGACTGCTTTGAATGCCAATTAGCCAGGACTGATCATTTAGCAAAAGCGGGATCAAACCAACAATGGAAGCTCCAAAAATCCGGGGTAGCAACAATTGGGAATACAAAAACGATTTTCGACTCTTGTGCAAAAGCTCCTGAAGGAGAGCCACCAGGAGGAATAGGAGGGGAACATACCATATTAAGAGTAGTAAAAGAGGAAGAACATATGGAGGATGTAACGGAACATGCCAGTGTTGATAAATGAACAAAGAAAGGATACCTAAAAGCAGAAGTTGGATAATCACAAAAAGGTGAGGACGTCTATGGAGTGCGAGGAAGAAACGGAGCATAAGATTTTTGCCTTCGACCTTATCCCAGAAATTGGTTGAGCGATCAAGATCATATATATTTAAGTAGTGACCTGAAATGATGCTGATCACATGCATTAATCGCCTATAGCCATCTTCCTTAAATTGCTTTACGTTCGCTGGATGTGGTATCCGTCTCAGGTTAATTTCACTCTTGACATCCGTAATGATACCGTTCAGTCTTTCTAACTTCTGTTCGACGGTTTCAAAACTACTAAAAATTGGCTCGAGATATTCCTTCTGTTCCTCGCTATCTAGTTCATTTTTTACGATGAATGTGCAAATGTCGGGGACAAGCGAAATATAGACGCCCAGGTTAGCATTTTCTTGCATGATTAACTTAACCAGTGCTTTCGATAGGCCAGTGAAGATATTAAAAGTTGTTTGATCAGCACTAATGACATATTCCTGGAAGTGTAAGTGGTGGCTAATAAAGTATTCGATGTATTTGGGATCTCTCTCATGAGCCTTTTTGAGCATCACCTGGCCCGTTTGAACAGGAGATTTATCAAATTTGTCACTGAGGATACGGACTGGGAATTTTTCTTGACCGGGATAGGGGAAAATGGCCTCATAATACTCATTATTGGGAAGGGTTTTTACCTCAAAGTTGAAAAGAGCATATTTAAGCGGTTGATGCAGGCCATACAAGTTTGGTATGTCATTTTCTGTGGAGCTTTGTTCTTGTAACTCATGTTTTTCTTCTTCTGCCCACTTAAACAATGCGTATAACATATTTAGGTACGTTGGTTGTGCATCTTCATCGACCTGTATTTCGAGGAGTTGGGGTATAGCACCAAGAAGTTCATTTAGCTCTTGAGGTTGCGTTTTGCGTAAGTATCTGAAGCTAGTGTACCAACCAGCAATATTGTCTTGCCCGCCAGGTAATTCTGTATGAAATATCGTGTCAGCACCATCCTGAATGATAATAGCGACAGTGCTCCTTGAGAAATTCTCTTTGGAACTGACTAAAAATTTCATGCTACTTCCCCAGCGAGCCGTTAGCGAATGCCGAATCTGCGCAAATCTTCATCGGTAATGATAAGAGGTGGTTTAGTAACCTTTGCTTGTCGCTTTTCCTCCATTTCTGTTGATCCTGGTGCAGTATCGGAGGCATATTCCTCTCCATGCGCTTCTAGAACTGGTCTAAAGTCATCTGCTGTGACCGTCATGGATGGCGTTTTTAATAGAACTTCTTCTATCATCATGCGCAATTGGGCAATGTTACCATGCCACCAGTTCTGTACCTGCAAGATTTCATAGATCTGCTGAAGATCGATAAACTTCTTTCTCTCGCTCTGCTTTTTTCGTTGTTGGTTGAATTGCTCCCGGAAAATTTCAAGCAGTAGTGGAATATCATCTTTTCGTTCGCGTAAAGGGGGTAAGTCGAGCGGAATCATCGTATCTAGTAACTCAGGCAGAATTCTATTAAAGATGGGAAAGCCTTTACGACTTCTATTAATACCCCCGATAATCCGCACATCATACTTTCGGTACTTCAGATAGTGCTGCAATTTTCTTTGTAGCCTTTGGCTCTCTTCGTCGTCTTGTTTTCCCATTCTGTCAAAATCTGCGATGTATAAAGTTCCGCCTTGTGCTTGACTAAGTAAAGAATCATCATCCGCCTGTTTGCTTGCAGGAAAGAGCATCTTTTCTAACTCACTCGCATCTATCATGCCATCAACGATACGAAAATTAGCATCTCTCCGGTCGCTATAATAATGCATCAAACGGGCGGTCAATCTTTTTCCGGTACCGGGTTCACCAAAGAGAAGAATACCACGAGTATTCTCAGCAGCGCTGCGAATTGCATGGTATAGCTTGTAGTCCGACATGGCATAGAGGTAATTATCAAATCTAATAATTACTTCTGGTAAAGAAGTGACATCTTGTTGCGACCTGGGTTCTGTTCTCTCGACGTATAATTTTAGCGCGCGGCGCACAATATTCTTCAGTTCATTGGTACTTCCTTTGGAGAAAACATCGAAAGGCTGTAATTTATATAAGTCATCGAAAAGAGGAGTCTCTCCAGACAGGTCTTTCTCATGCCATGCGATGTTAGCGGTCAGCGGCACCCAATAGGAGCTAACAAACTGCTCACGATACTGTTGCATCAGTCGATAACCGGCACGTTTGTCTTTACGTCCCTTGTAAGGGATCTCCATGTCAAGCAGGATCAAGAGAGGAGCTTCTTCAGTTTCTTCAAGACCTCGTTCCAGGATACGTTGAGCGTTCTCAAAGTCTGAAGCTGAACGAAGTTGAAGGGTAAGACCTAGTTCGCGTTGAACGCGGTAGACAATATCGGCGTATAGCGACTGGTTTTCAGGCTGGTCTTCAACTATGAGAATGGTAGCCACGTAGATCTCTCCTTTCTAGGGGCGCGGAAATTTAAATGTAATACATACGCCTATATCCTTGCCAGGTATAGGACTGATTACTTCTAGGTCACCGCCTACGTGACGCATGATCATTGCTGACAAGAACGTACCAAAACCCGAGCCACTGGGTCGGCTGACACGTACCAGGCGTTGCAGGTCCTCTAAAACATCTGAGGCTATCGCTGGTCCATAATTGATGAGGTCGAGGCAAAACAGTTTTTCTTGGGTATGAGATTGCAGGGACAGTTTCTTGTTCTCTACATCTGGATGATCAAGTGCTCGGAACATATTCTCAAGATGGTTATAAAACACTTCTTCGATGACAGCCTGTGGTGATAAGACCAGCTCTGTACGAGAGCTATCGAGGATGTCAACCTCAAGCTCGATGGAACTTTTCGCCTGCTTTTTCATCTCACTGAAAACATACTCAACAATATCAATGAGTTCACCCAATGTTATCGGTGTCTTGTCTGGTGCGCGTTCTACATATCGTATCTGTTTTTCCAGGCGCCGGGCTCTGTTTAACTGGGTTTTCATAGCCTGTATTTTCTCTTCGTAATGGTCTGGATCCTTGATAACCTCCTGCGCTGTGGGATATTCTTGCACAACGAACTCTGCCACCTGCCGGAAATTGCGGAAGCGATGAACTACCATCTGAGCAATAAGGCCAAGCGCCCGGTTCTGGTTATCCTGGATACGTTCATCCTGGCTAATAAGCGATGAGAGAAAGAAATCCAGCCCTCGAATGGCATATTGTCCCGTATCTTCGAGATATCTATTGAACTCCTTACTCACTGTTTTTACCAGTGAAGAATGGATTGATTGAGAAAAGTTCTGTTCGTCGCCGAACAGAACGAGCAGGCCAGCTAGGTCACGCAGGCGTTGGCTTGCAGTTGCAAGTTTGTCTGGGATAGGACAACAAATAACGAGCGATGTAGCAGCTTTTGGATGCGTATAGGGTAATTGACCGCCAAGGGTAGAAAAGATAATTTCTAGAATCAATCTCTGCTGACTTGTGCTATGCTGGTATGCGAGATTCTCCAGCGGCAGGTGGCAAGACGAGAGAAAGCGCGCATCTAGGGTTTCATTGAAGAGTTGACGAGCATTAGCGAGAGTGGTTATCAGGTAAGGGCGGAGTTCCACAGGAAGTGGCTCTGGCATATCTGCCGTACGGTAGACGCAAAGGAGGTGCTCAGATTTGACAGGGAAGTAAAACATGTGCAGCTCTGGATATTCGGCCAGCGCAGGCCCAATCTTCTGTAAGAAGCCCAGGATGAGATCATATTGGAGCACGAGCCCGGGTGAATCCTCTTCCGAACGCCGCTTCATCCTCGCATCTGACATTCGTATTCCTGCACGTAGCGCTTGTTGTTTATGTGAGAGCTGCTCCTGCATTATTTCGCCTCCCCCTCAATTGGCAACAAATCAATGTTCGATGAACTCTGTCCTGAGGGTGTGATATCAATAGCAGATGAACCTCGCGTACTGCTGAGATACTCACGCGCTTTGTCGTAAAGCATATTTATGTAGGCAAATTGTGCAATTTCCTCGATGCTATCCACGAAGAAGTCATTCAGAGATCTTCGTACAAACTCGGGTAAGACCCTTCTAGGGTCGTAGATATAAATGGTGTATCCTTCGTGAGAAAAGCGTCCAATCGCAAAAGTGATCGCGGAGAGGGTTGACGCAGATGCCTCGCCCGTTAAAGCAAGAATCGCCCATACCCGAAATTGGTGCATTCCTCTTTCGGTTAAATCCGTGCCTACTTCGTCAAATCTGAAGAGGTGAAGGCCGCAATTGTATTTATATAACCCCCCAGGTACAGCGCCAGGATTATCGGCGAAAATCAGGAGGTTCAATTCGCGCTCTTCACCCCTCTCGTACATTTTTTCCAGGTGATAGATTGCTCCTGCTAAAATCTCATCAGAAGTATCGGGAAGCGCCCGTTCATTGATAAATTGGTTGATCAGGTAGAATGCGCTCAATATGCTGATTACATTCTCACGGTCGAGTTTGAAAGATTCCGCGACGTAAGGTGAAGGCTCGTGCTCGTAGAGGACTGATAAGTGAGAGCGAATTTCATCAGAGCTCAGTTCTCCTACATCTTTCAGCCTTAATTCGGTGCGTATTTGATAGAGCTTCGCATGCGCAAGCGCATCCCGGTCCTGGTTCGCCCGAGCGTAGCGCTCAACATGAGCCAGGTACCCACGGGCTCTGGCATAGCGATCTGTGCCTATGCCTGCCTCCGCTCGGTAAAAGTATAGTGCATTTTCGAGTCTCTCATCTGTACGGGTCTTCTCAATTTCAACGAAAGTATCAAAAAGTTTGATGGTCTCTGAAAAGCGCTTTGTTTCATTATATATACTTGCAAGGCCACCGATATAGATATATCCGTTCTTTCCCGTACTACAGGCTAGTTGCATGTAATAGTCACCCTTTTCTCTATCCCGGACGGATGCCTCGTTAGTTCCGCTGAGACTGCGGTTGATGTAGAAATGGCCCAACGCGTGGTATAATTCTGCCCTTTCCTCGTCACTTACCTGGCTTTGTTCGGGAAGACGCTCTGCTGCGTGCGCAGTTGCAATCGCTTTATCGAAATTTTTCAGCCCATCGTAAGTGTAGCTTAAGCGCACGAGAGTGGCAAAGTGATCAGGTCGAAGTCTAAGGGCCTGTTCCAGGCATAAAGTGGCCTGCGGATACTGAGCCAGCTTAAAATGTAATTCGCCCATTGCAAGCCATACAGCAAAGTCTTCAGTGAAAAGGGTTTCTGGCGTTTGCAGGTGAAGTTTCAATTTCTGCGCTGCTAGTTTGTAGCGATTTTCATCAGTTCTATCCCGTAAGGCAAATTGATCGCACAACAAGCAAAGATTAGCTTGTTCTGCAGGTGTGAGGGAACCAGCACGTAGAAGTAAAGCAACGACTGTCTCCAGGTCTTCGGATGGTACTGTTCTCCGCTTTTCATGTTCATCATACCTCACATATTGTGAATAAGTGGTCTTGTCCAGGCTTGTGTCAGATCTTTGCGCAAAGACAAAAAAATCGCGAGATTCGGCGGAATTGGACTTGCCTGTAATATGAGCTTTTTCCACTACCTCGTATCCAGCAGCTTCGAGCGCCTCTTCTAGTTCACCAACAGCGAAATAGTGATAAAACATAGGTGTCCCAGACATCGCCTCGTTTGTTTCCCAGCCGTTACGTTCACCTATGTTGATACCGAGACCTAAAATACCACCGGGCTTCAATACTCGTTTCCAGGAAGCTAATAAATCGACTACCAGGGCGTGGGGCACATGAATTAACGTGCGTGTGCTCCAAATAGCATCAAAGGTCTCTTCAGGGGGAAAATGCAGATTTTGCATACTCATGTGTGAGAATTTTCCGCCCGGTACACGGTTGCGTGCTCTTCGCAGCATCTCAGCGGAGGTGTCGATCCCAACGACATCGAAACCCCGGGCCATCAGGAAATTTGCTTCCCACCCTGCGCCACAGCTAATAGCTAAAACATGAGCACGCTGTTTGTGTTGCTTTCTGAGTAGTTGTGCGAATATCTCTAGAGGTTCAGCTAGATTAGAGTCATTGAATTGTTTCTCATCATCCACCAAGGCTGTATAATCATAGGTGTCAGCGACAATTGTGAGAATCTTATCGAGGTCAATTGAAGGTAATGGAGCATCAACGCCAATGAGGGTTGTTGCCAGCGAACTGGTCGTGGAGAGTAATTTGTTCCGCATTTTAGCCCTTTGCCAGCTATTCGCATGCAATACCCGGGTTCAGCATCTTCTCAGTGCTCTTCCTCTCCAGTGTTGAAGTACCCGTTTGCTTTAACTGCATTTTTTGCGATAAAAGCTCAGATAATATTATACTACATTTTTAATCAATTAGCTACGTTTCTCAAAACTCAACATGTCTGAATCCTCTTAGACTGTTGATAATTCCCGAACTCCGTTTTGCTCTCTACTATTAAGAACGCTGAAGATGCTAATGCATCAAAAGCTGAGCAGTTACAATATTACCCCCGCACTCTTTTAGTGTTGCTTGATCCAGCGCGCAATATCAACAACCACCTCTACAACAACATGGCCTGCCACGTTGTACGCGGCGGGAGTCGCCTTACCCCCGCCCTCCACCGGCATAAACAGGTGATAGAGTCCAGGGTAGCTCTTGAACTGCACGTTGTTACGTGTTCCGAGTGCATCCTTCCAGCCCTGGAAATCCTCCATGGTGACTTGGTAATCGCTTTCCCCCTGAAGAATAAGCATTGGCTGTGGTAGCGCTTGTGCCATAATCGCAGGCTGGTAGTCACGCAGGTCCAGCCAGTAGGCAGGTGGGACGCCTAGTGTCAGTTCTGCTGCAGGAGTCGACAGCGACAAAGCAGGGTCTTTCACACAGGCAACCTGCTTCTTCAGTTCTTCCAGTTGCTGTTGCTGCTCTGCCGAAAGGGTGCCGGACAGCGAGAAAATATACGTATATTGATCCAGTATCGTGTCTTCCAGTTTTCGCGTCATGCCGGCCAGCATAATTAAGCCCGCTATTCCTGGATCCGCTGCGCCGATACGCGGCAGTAAATACCCTCCCAGGCTGTGCCCGAGCACCATGATCTGCTGCGGGTTCACCTGTGCATTGCGACGCAGTAGTGCAACAGCGGCCAGAGCATCATCGATCGTCTCTTCCTTCACGGTAAAGGTCGCCATCAGATCTTGTATCTTTGCCCCATACACCTTAGTTCGTTTGTCGTAGCGTAACACCGCGATGCCTTGTGACGCCAGTCCCCAGGCGAGATCACGGAACGGCTTGTTGGGTCCAATCGTCTCATCCCAATCATGTGGACCCGAGCCTTGTACCAGGACCACAGCCGCAAATGGCCCTTTACCTACCGGCATGCTCAGTATTCCTGGCAGCACCCACTCACCCTGTCCTACCTGTACTTCTTGCTCCTTGAAGGAATCGAGCTTTACATAAGCAGGTGGCTCATAGCTCGAGGTAAGCTGCTGCTCCACACTTCCAACGGGAGTAATTGTTAAGCCGCTGATCTCGCCCGCGCTACTGAAGGACACATTGACATCCAGGTTGACCATGGCAAAGGCGCAGGTCACAATGATCATCTCGGTCGACTGTACCTGGAAGGTGTGTGCTCCCAACTGCTCTTTGAATGAGCCCACTTGCGTTTCGAGTGCCTGCCAGGTTGCCTGCAGCCTCTCTGCTGGCAGTTGTTGCCTGATGTTGCCCGCCAACCTTTGCTCAACAGCCGCAAAATCGCCCTGCGCCAACTGCGTGACCACTTGCTGTGCAGCCTGTGTATCTTCTCTATTCATTGTATCCCTTTCTTTATTACACATTCTGCTAACCCACCCCTAAGTATACGATACCGGCTGTTACAATCTGCGTATAACGGGTCGGCCTATGACCAGGTAGAGCGAGTAGCTGCCCACAAGCAACGCGCTGATAATCACCGTGAGCGGCCCGCCAATCAAGGCGATCAAACCGCTGGCAGGAAAATCACCGAGTGGGCGTACTCCCATAATCAGGAGTGTGTTCAGGCTCATGACGCGCCCGCGCATCTGTGGTGGTACTCGTAGTTGCGCAAGCGTAATCACCGTAGCTCCCACTCCGTTCTGAGACATACCGAAGAGCAGCAGCGCCAATAGCGAGAGCCAGAAGACACGACTGAACGCGAACAAGAGTAGCGCCCCCGTCCAGAGCAGAAAAGCAGTCAGGAGCAGCACCCCCTTATACCGGAAATCCCCAAGTGAGGCTATAATCAATGCGCCGATTAATGTCCCCAGCCCCGAGGCAGAAAACAGTAACCCCAACTGAAAGGGGTTGAGATGGAGAATTTGCGTCGCGAAGATTGGTAGAATAAGTGTCGAAGAAGGACCAAAGAAGAGCAGTGCAGCATATCCAGAGAGCACCCATGGCAACGCAGGATCGCGCCACACTGCTCCAAGAGCAGCGCGGATCGAGGTAAGCATTGGCCCACGCCTCTCTGTGCTCTGTTCAGCCGCGTCTTTCGGCACACGTATCAGGTATAGCACAATGAGCACACCCAGGTAGCTCAGGCTATTCAGAAAGAAGTTACCGGCATAACCGGCTAAACTACCCGTCAGTCCAATCGCATGTCCAGCATACCCCAGCAAACCAATCGCGATACCTGCCAGTGCTGGACCGATCACGGCAGAGCCATTGAAAACAACGGATTGCAGCGAAATTGCATTCATCAGGTCTTGCCTGGGAACGAGTACCGGGATAAGTGACGAACGTGTCGGTTGATCAAAGCTCAAGACTGTGCCGGAGCAGAACGCCAGTACAACGATCATCCATACCTGTACAGCTCCCGTGATGGTTAGAACGCCAAGTATAAAGGCGAGCAGCATCGATAGGCTCTGCGTTATAAGCAGGAAGCGCCGCTTATCAACACGGTCTGCGACACCTCCACCAATCAACGCGAACAGAAAGAAAGAGCTTGCTTGCGCCAGGGCGACGATACCAAGCGCGAGCGCCGAACCATGCGTAATTTGCAGCACAAGCAGGCTTTGTGCCACGATTTGCATCCATGTGCCCACGGACGAGACGATCAGGCTTATCCATAACAGGCGAAAATTGCGATAGCGCAAAGCACGAAAAGTCTGCAACCTAATCTTTGGTGATGAAGGCGCTTCTGGATTTGCCCTGCCCGGGGTCGTACTTGACATGCGAGTTACTGTCCTATCCATTTAGCTGCGTTGTGGTATCTACTCAAGTATACGACGTTCGGGCAAGGATTCGCCAAAGGAAATTTGACAAGTCAGGTAGTGTCGTCTATGCTAGTTGCTCAGCGCGCTACCAGGATGCGCGCAAGCGTCTATAATTGAGTGGATGTTGCTGAATGTCTCAATCCCGACCGACTGCATATGTAATGCCGCCCCACAAGTGTGCCAGGAACAAAGGCTCATAATAGCTCTCTGAAGTATGGCCCATTGCAGTATACCAGGCCCGCCCACCGTCGTACTCGTGGTACCAGGCGATGGGATGGTTAGCGCCCATCACTCCACCCTTGTATGTTTTCTCATCCACCGTCAGCAGTACATGCACCCTGCCACTTGGGTTTGAAGCAAAGTTGTACCACTCATCAGTGCGCACCCACAGAGCTGGCAGCATAACAGTTGATGGATGGGTTCTATCTACTACATGAACGGTGGCCTGCACGACCTTTGAATGCCCATGAATGCGGTCGAAGTAGGCGCCTACAAGGCCACCATACCAGGGCCAGGTGTATTCAGTATCGGTGGCCGAGTGAATACCTACATACCCACCGCCGGCCCGAATATACCGTTCAAATGCTGCTTGCTGGCTGTCATTGAGTATCTCGCCGGTAGTAAGCAGGAAGACAACAGCATCATAGTGTGCCAGGTTTGCATCGTTAAAAACCGTCGAGTCTTCCGTGAAATCGACCGCAAAGTTATGTTCAGTAGCCAGCTTCTGCAGCGCTATTTTGCCATCCTTGATGGAGGCATGGCGGAATCCGCCTGTCTTGGAAAAGACGAGCAGCCTACCATGGCATACATTGGTCGTAGAGGAACAATCGACATGAGCTGTGGTTGTTGCAGGTCCTTGCACAGAGCCGCAGCTCACGACCGTCAACAGTGTGAACGAAAGTACAGGTGCGAGCACTAGAATGATCAGCCGGTACTTCTTGAACAACATAATCATTTCTCTTCAAAAAAAGCAGGCTTCATCTTCACGAAGCAGACCATCCCTGTCTCGCCAAAAAGCTTTGTTATGCAAGCTGGCATCTAGCAGCGCTAACCCCGTCCAGTATAACCACACACTCCAACCCTCGGAGAATTTACCACGGGCAATAACATTTCAGTGTCAGCGCCGCTCACCCGCGCACATTTTTTGCTGCAATACGCATCCTCCTCCACATTAAAGTACCCGGAGGCTACCATCTTAGCGGGTTTTCCACATACCTTGCACAGAATCACCGGCGCAACGTTCCTGGCCAGAATTTCGATAGTAGCTTCATTCTCTTTTCCTTGAACTACCCCTTCCCGTTCTGACACTACCCGCAGCGCCAGGTGTGTAGTGGAACCGAAGTCATATTCGTAGAAGAACTTCTTGCCGACTTTGAGAGCCTCCTCCAATGGTACATACATATCGCAATCTTGCAGGTTCTGGAGAAGCCCCCGTAGTGTCGACCCCAGCATATAGCGCTTGTACATTGCCTCCCGGTCTTCGACAGAGTGGAGCACTTCAGGCTCGATTTTCGTCAAAGCTTTTACTTCTTTTTCGAGGAAGTCCACAAGGTCCCCTCTGGACTCAAACTTATTCAGCTCGGTTAGCAACTCAGGAGGTATGGACTCCAAAAAGAAAGGCGGGAGATTGGCAAGCAGGTTTTCCGGCTCATCGCCATCTTCTTCCTCGTCTTCCTCATTTTCACTATCCTCATTGTCCCCAAAGTAATAGAGGTCTTCCTGATCAAAGGAGTAATTCGTATTTCCAACCCTGAATGCGCTCAGGTGGTTACAGCACTCTACCCAGGTATCCCTGAGAAAGCTATCAAGGTTCGCCATGGTATCCGTAACGGGCATTTCGAGATGCATCCAGTACTGAGGGTTGTACTGTCCTTCAACAACGATATGGAAGAGTTTGGTTTTCTGAGCTTTTGTAGCGCTTTGTGTCCCGGCAGCGATTTCAATGGCCCTTTGTTTGCAATATTTCAGGTGCTGGGTCATCTTTGTGCTCTCAAACTCACCTTTGCAAAAACTACATATTCCCATCGAGATCACTTTTGTCGCAGGGGTTTTTGCCATTTTATATTCTTCAACACCTCTTTCTCCTCATTTGCTTGAGTTTGTCACTCAATGCTTAATTCATTATACAACACCATGGTTTCTATCTTTCAGGGTAACAGTTGCTGCAAAACCCAGCTCTACACTTGCGGTCGATAGGGCCCAGTAATATGCTCGAAACGGGGGCGATAGCGCGTGGAATGATAGTCAGCAGGGTCCACGCGTCGTGCAGGCAAGTCTTTCCCCGGGATATCTGTACTAATAAAGTCCCCGTCGCGATGTGCTGCCATAACGCCATATGTGCCTGATTCAAGCAGGCTCATAACCAAATTGGCATAATAGATGGCCATGTGCTTGTCATAGACATCCGGTTCGCCACTGCGTAGGAAATACGTCAGGTCAATCGGCAGAAAGCGCACACCGGGTATGCGCTGGGTGAGTTGATCGGCCAGGAACTCAGCCACGTTGGCCTTTTTGCGGTGACCATAGGCATCGGGCTGGCCGAT
>Ga0137359_10003367_pt1 | contig 12943 bp, 16 predicted proteins | sample Mad1_40_16metaG_FD_108281 | JGI IMG/M metagenome (GOLD analysis project Ga0137359, IMG submission 108281) | Vadose zone soil microbial communities from Angelo Coast Range Reserve, California, USA - Mad1_40_16 metaG | ecosystem: Environmental > Terrestrial > Soil > Vadose zone | place: USA... | reverse complement strand
TCTTTGTACGCTGGCAGGGTAATTCATGATGAAGTTGGTGATGAATTCGTTACATTCCTTCAGCAATTATTGCTTTTGCTCGGTTTTGAAAAACTAGCTTGCTGAAGTTGGCGTGTGACACGGTGCGGCGAAGATAATGGTAAACCTCGATCCGATTCGGCGCGAAATGATCCTTTATGTCGGTTCGGGCAAAAATACCCAATATCCAGCACATCGCCATCCTGATCTACTGCACGCCAGAGGTAATGAGGCCATCCGTTGATCTTTAGAAAAACCTCGTCCAGATGCCAACGGTCGCCGTGACGCGGGGACTTGCGGCGCAGACCGTTGGCATAAGCCTCGCCGAACTTCAGGCCCCATTCTCGAACAGTGTCGTAAGTGAGAGTCACTCCCCTCATCGCCAGGATTTCTTCGACATCGCGAAAGCTCAGGGAGAATCGGAAATAAAGCCAAACACAGTGACTGATGATTTCGGATGGGAAGCGATGACAACTGTAGAGAGATTCGGATGTGTGCATCACTGAAGTATGCCGCATGATCAGCATGGATGACATCTTTCGCCGTTAACCTGACAATACCGGCACCAGGCCGAGGTCCGTTTTAACAAAGTACGGGTAGCCGCTCGGGACGTCGTGGAGCCTCACGCCGAATCAGGACTAAGTGATTGTCCGAGCTTTGATTTGTGCGATCGTCAACCATGGCCGAAAATGGCTAGTGCAGCTTTGCCTGTCAGGTATTATTGCGTTTTATGGATAGCATTCTCGGTCTCAATCATCGCACCTTGGATCGGGCTCGCATCAGCCGCGATCCGCGGTTTGACGGCAAATTCTTCATTGCGGTCACCTCCACCGGAATCTATTGCCGACCGATTTGCCCCTCCCCTACCTCGAAGAGTGCAAACGTACGTTACTACCCGACAGCTGCCGCTGCCGCCGAGGCTGGGTTCCGGCCTTGCCTGCGTTGTCGGCCAGAGGCGGCGCCCGGCACTCCCGCTTGGATGGGCACTTCGGCTGTGGTCCGACGAGCACTGAAGCTCATCGAAGACGGGATGCTGGACGAGCAATCGGTCGATGGGCTCGCCGCCCGATTAGGTATCGGTTCGCGCCACCTTCATCGTCTTTTCATTCGGCACGTAGGCGCCTCGCCGATGGCTGTTGCGCAGACTCGAAGACTTGATTTTGCGAAGCGCTTGCTCGATGAAACCAATCTGCCAATCACGGAAATTGCACTGGCTTCCGGCTTCGGAAGCGTTCGCCGCTTCAATTCTTCATTTCTTCAGACATACCAACGTTCGCCACGCGAGCTTCGCAGCCAGCGCTGTGGTGGTCTGGCAGTCGGGGATGGACCTGATTTAGTTCTCAGGCTAGCGTACCGGCCTCCTTATGATTGGAAGTTTGTGTGCTGTTTCCTTGGCGCACGTGCAATACCCGGCGTCGAGCTCGTCGATTCGAGGGCGGGTGAGTATGCTCGAACGGTGGAAGTGGGAGGCACTCCGGCAGTGATCCGAGTACGCGCGCTGGGTAGCAAGAATGCATTGGAACTCCGTGTGCGCGGTGCAGCCGCTTCGGGATTGTTTCAGCTCTCCGTGGCCGCCCGACGTGTTTTCGACATCGCGGCGGATCCGGAGCGAATTGCTCGCGCATTCAAATCCGACCCACTGCTCTCGCCCCTGGTGAAGCAACGGCCTGGGTTGCGCGTTCCCGGTGTGTGGGACCCGTTCGAATGCGCAGTACGCGCAATGCTAGACCAGCAGATTAGTGTCACGGCAGCGAGCACTCCAGCGACCCGTCTCGTTCGCCGAATCGGTCGCCCCTTGTGCGGCGATGCCTCTGATGGTCTGACGCATTTGTTCCCAGGTCCAGAAGCGATTGCGTCCGCAGATCTCTCCGGACTCGGACTTACGAAGTCTCGTCAAACTGCGCTTCAGGCGCTTGCGCGGGCAGTTTTCGATGGCGAACTGGATTTCGGCGCTCCGATCGAAGATGTCATCGCATCGCTGAATTCGCTGCCTGGGTTGGGGCCCGAGACCGCGGAGTATGTCGCGTTGCGCTCACTAGGCGAACCCGATGCATTTCCTGCAGCAGACATTGTGCTGCGGCGCATAGCCGCCAGCACTGCCACACCGCTCGCGACGCAAGTGCTAGAGCAACGCGCAGAGGCCTGGCGGCCATTCCGCAGCTACGCGGCATTGCACCTGTGGTTAGCGGCGAGCAGCGCGACTCTAATTCCAGCCGACAACTCGTAAGCTCAGCAAGAGTGATTAGACCCGCGCCACGGCTTTGCGCGGAGGACATCTGCGTCTGAAAGCGGCGAGTGCACGCGAACCGTGAATGCTAATGTCGTTGCTCTTTAGGGTGCACTGCTGGAATTTCTGCACGCTACCTCAGGTTTGCGAGCAGTTTAACTTCAGAGTGATCAAGTCAACTAAGGGCAGTGACAGAAAACGTGCAAAGCGGCGGCTTTGTCCACACCTTCAGTAACGAATGAACGGAGGAGTCAAAATGAAATCCAGAATACTCACTAGCGTAATGTCTTTGATTGCGATGCTTGCAGCACTGTGTGGCCCGGTTCAGTTGGAGGGGCAAAATCAACCCGACAAACCGAAGGTGGCATGGTACACGGTAGTCAACCTCGATACGCTTGGTGGAAACTTCAGCGGTGGCAGTGGGATCAACAATCGAGGTTTGATAACCGGTTGGGCCAGTCTGCCGGATGACACGACGGTGCACGCTGCTGCGTGGATGAACGAATCGATACTCGACCTCCGTACGCTGGGAGGGCCCAACAGCGCAGTGATTTGGCCCGTGAAGGACGATCTAGGTCTGATTGCTGGTATTGCCGAGACTCCGGACGACGATCCGTACAAGGAGAACTGGAGTTGTTCGGCCTTTTTCCCCAGCGTCACGCATAAGGTGTGTCGTGGCTTCCTGTGGCAGAACGGAGTCATGACCGCACTGCCGACCTTGGGTGGCACACACGGTTACGCCTCGGCCGTCAACAATCGGGGCCAAGTGGTCGGATGGGCCGAGAACACAGTACAAGATCCGACTTGCGTCTTCCCGCAGATCTTCCAGTTCAGGGCCGTCATGTGGGATTTGCAAGGACACGTGCTGGAACTTCCACCAGTGGCAGGCGACACCACTTCCGCTGCCACGGCAATAAATGACCAGGGCCAGGTCGTAGGCATCTCCGGTATCTGCGACCGCTCAGTGGGCAGATTCAGCGCCATTCACGCCGTCCTCTGGCAGGACAGTATCGTCAAAGATATTGGCAATCTTGGAGGAATCGCCTGGAACACTCCTACCGCTATCAACAATCGAGTCCACGTTGTTGGGTTCGCGAACCTGCCCGGTCCGAGCACGGCACCGCGTCGCGCTTTTCTCTGGACCAACAGCGGCGCTCCGCCAGAGAACCTTGATATGCTTCTGGGAGACGTGGCCAGCTTCGCCTGGGGCATTAACGACAGAGACCAGGTAGTAGGCCAATCGGTCGGTGCAGACGGCAGCCGGGCCGTCTTGTGGCAAGACGGCGTCATGACGGACCTCAACAGCCTCCTACCGCCGGGCTCCCCCCGGGTGGAGTACGCAAACGATATCAATAATCGGGGTGAAATCACCGGTGGTGCTTGCATCCGCTGCGACGGCACGGACGCGCTTGCTGTGAGGTTGATCCCGACTTTCGTCGGCAGCGGCAGCGATGACAGTATTTTGAAAGTTCAGCCTCAGTCCAGTTCGCGCAAGGGTGGACTTCCTGAGCATGTTCGCAAACAGCTCGGGAAGCGAATGGCGCTTGATCCTTCGGATGACCAGTAAGACTTTTTAACGACGAGGCATGAGGGCGAACAGTACAACACCGGATGAAGTCAACGGAAGGAAACTCGCAAGCATTAGCTCGGTGTCGTGGCATGTCATCAACGCTGCCCTTACCGCTCTACTCTTGTGGCCACTTCATCCGAGCTCTTACGCCTACTAATGGAAATCCAATGGCCAGGAGATGCCATCCACGCCGATGACAAAAAGGAGACAGCCCGCCCGGATCGTAGAGATCCGCTCGTACAATCTCAAGCCCGGCACACGAGATCGCTTTCACTGCCTGTTTGTGAAGGAAGCGCTGCCGATGCTGCAATGCTCGAAGTTCGATGTGATTGCCTACGGCTCATCGCTTCACGACGCCGACGAGTACTTTCTGATGCGCGGCTTCTCGAGCCTGGAGGACCGAGAGCATAGCGAGGACGCGTTCTACGGAAGCGATGAATGGCGACGAGGGCCGTGGGAGGCGAGACTAATAGCAGCGCTCACCGAAGAGAGGATGGGTCTGTTTGACGTGGTAATGCTGGCACTTCAGATCGGGATGAGGTGAGTTATTCGCACCCAAGCTCAAGTAGGAGCATGTCACCCTCTCGGCATTAACCAAATCCATTGAAGTAAAAGGCGATGTAAGACGGTTATGGGCTGTTCAGTTAGCCAAAAACTCGCAGACTGGCGTGAAATCCTCATCATGCTGGCCAGCAAAAAAGGGTAATAATATACTTGACTGACCAAGCGTTAGGAAAGAAGCTTTTCCCGCGCTCCGGTCCAACGACAAGCCAAGTATGTTTGTTTTTCGCATCGTCTACTACCTCCCATTTGGCTATGTATCTTGGCTGCCGGGTTCAGCAGGAGCGCACAAGGCTGCATGGGTAATATCTTCGCTGTGACTTAGCAATCCTTTGGCAGCCATGCCCCGTGAAATCCTGCGGGGATTCGCCTGGGCAGCCGTACTGTCGCTATCGGATCGCTATCGATATTCCGGCCGTCGAGGATTACCAAATCACTGGTATCCGTTGCCTGGCGGTAGACACAGGCGAGCAGCCATCCATCGTCTTCACTAGAGGCAGTGGGACGCGGCACGAACACCGGTTCGCTGTTTTGGTCACCTTCTGGAACCCTATATTTCTGCATCGAACCGCATCCGAGATCATAGCGAACGACACCTCGAATCTCAGTATTTGTCGGCTGCTCCGCAGCGTAGAGAAACCGATAGGGACGGCCTGTTCGGCCCTCGTTGATGCGAGGCAGCTCGATACCGACATCATCAATCTGCTTTTCGGTCACAGTTCCCCTGCCAAGGTCGATAACGTAGCGCCACAGAACTCCGAGTGGGTTGTCCTCGAAAGCTGCACCGTTGTTCGAGAGACGCAAGTACCGTGAATATCGAACGGCATCCAGAACAACTGTCGACTCATCTGCGTCGTACGCATTCACCACATGCTGGATAAAGCACGGCGCCACTTCAAACCAACGCATCTCGCCGCCATGACGAGGAATGACGCCGAGCCGTGATTTACGATCGTCATGCCAACGCAATGGCATGCGATAGCCACGGGATAGCATCGAGAAGTCATACGCGACGTTAAGGTCAAGCAAGATACTGTGGGTGGCAGTAATCGCCATATCGTGCATCATTGACGGCGATAGCAGTTCGATTTCAACGTCGATGCTTGGCGTACCTTTCGCGTCTGTCACCCCATAACGCAAAAACGGCTCTTTCCAATCGGCTCGAAAGGTCATGAGTTCGCCTGTCTGCGGGTCGACTTTGGGATGGGCTGTCATTCCGTCTGCCAGTCCCAAGTGACGACGAGTTGCTCCGAGGGTTTCGAGTTCAGCCGTAATAGCAAGCGGGGCACCGCCTTCCGAAAGCGCCAATATTTCGCCGGCGTGATGGAGCACGTTGACGTTCGGATTGGTATCGAGTAAAGACGGTGCGAGATCCGGATCGTGCACGTTCGCCCATCGCTGCGTGCGAGCCCAGCGGTTGCTATAGCCCGTAACGCGACCGTCTTGAAATGAGATTCCATGAAACATCGCGGCTTCCGGCCACCAGTCCAACACGTCATTTCCTTCGAAACGACCACGCAACGGGTTGGGCCCATTGCGTACCAGTACACCGTTGAGATCTCGCGGAATCGTTCCAGTAACGGAAAGATCGCTAAGGTCGACTTCATTTACGACGGGCGCTATTGCACCGGAATTCAAGTCTATCGCAGCCATGTTCGTAGTCCCACTATCAGCGTGTTGTCGGGCTGGCATCGTGGCCATCCTCAAAAGCGAGCGCGATTGCGTGATCGCGCACGTCTTCGGGCCACGCGGCAACCAGATCGCGCAAGCGTGACTGATCGTTCGCAAAAAGCGCGCGCGCAGCCTCTTCAAAACCAGGCATGTCTCCGGCCATGGCCGACATGAAATGGTAGGCACGCTCCTGCGCTTTGCGGTGCATGTCTTTCTCCCCATGCGTTCGTCTTGCTTCATCAACCAATTTGCGCAGCGCCACCGAGGCCCCGCCGGGTTGTGATGCCAGCCACTCCCATTGGCGTGGCAGCAGGGTGACCTCGCGGGCTACCACGCCCAGCTTCGGACGCCCACGACCGCGGGGCTCGCTCACTCGAGCGGCAGCGTCGACCGAGTCGGGAGCGGATTGAAGAAGACACCCAGATCGTGCTGCCTCAGCACGATCATTGGTTGTAGTCGGTTGCGCCAGGCGAGCCAACATCTCCTGGTCCGACCCTCTCGTATTGATGTCGATCGAGCGCCCGGTGGTGTCATCGAAAATCAAGACAGGGCCGGCAGCCCCGCTTTCGATTGCCTGCTTGACCACCATGGCGACCGTTTCCAGCGGACCCGACGCAATACGCCGATAACCGTTGAAGGCTGTGTAGAAATTGGAGAACGTGTGCGTCACCGCATTGACCTCGAAGCTGAAGTAGCCTCCAATTTATACCCGGGTAAAAATATTGTCAATAATCCCCGGGTAAAAATCACTGCCTATTCGACATCGTAGCCCAGGCGCAAAAAAAGGACGGCACCGTAGTCCACAGGGTCGAATCCAACAAACGGAGAAAACGTTTCACAGCTTTTTCGCTAACGCTATTTGTTGCAGCATTTTAGCTAATTTTGCACCTCCCGCTTTTGACCTCCCGAATAAGGCTGTTTTATGGGAACCAAGAAGGTACCCTAAGTCCTTGTAAACGTGGGGTTTGCGTGAAATCCTATGAAACAAAAATGACGTTTGTTGGGAAACACCCCGAGTGCGCGGTTGATCGTTGGGCGGCTCGTTCCTGGGCAGGCCCGTTCAACGTCGGCCACCTTGAAGTTTTGCGGCAGGCGAGCGACGGCGTCTTGTACCATCTCGCGTTTGGCACCGCGCGCGGTAGTCACCACACCTACTCGCTGCTCGAAGTCGCGATAGGCCGTCAGCAGCATCACCCCGAGGAAATACTCCCACTAGGGGGTCAGTTCGTGTCTGCCCTCCTGCCAACCCTGGTCCGATCGGTGGAGGGCGTCGTAGTAGCTCTCGCGCGTCCGCTCGACGATCATCTCCAGGCTGATGTAACGCCCGACATCGTAGCCGGCCTTGTAAAGCAAAAGCAGTGTCAGGAGCCTCGCCATCCGCCCGTTGCCGTCGCAGAACGGGTGGATGCATAGAAAGTCGAGCACGTAGGCGGGGATCAGAAGCAATGGCTCGCCCTCGCCCGACGCCCACAGCTCGTCGAAGCGCTCGTGGAGCAACCGCATGGCCTCGGGCGTGAGGTGGGCCGGCACAGGCTTGAAGCGCAGCTGAACCGTTCCGTCCGACAGAGTCTCGGTGATATCGTTGTCGGTCTGCTTCCAAGTTCCTCCGGGGTTGGGCGTGAATCGGAAAAGATCGCGGTGGAGCTGCAGCACCACGTTGGGCGTAAAGCCCATACCAGCGTGGTTGGCGTGGACGGTATCGAGAACGTCGCGGTAGCCGGCGATCTCCTGCTCGGAGCGGTTGCGTGGCGCAGTCTTCTTCGCCACCAGTTCCCTGATCCGCTCGAGCGGCGCCGTTACCCCCTCGATCCTGTTCGATGATTCGGTGCTCTGGATGACGGCTGCCTGCCGCAGCGTCTCCAGAAGTTGCGGCGACTGTTTACGGAAGAGATCTTGCTTGCCCTTATACTCACTGATCAGGCGGACCGTGCGGAGTAGGCCGTGGGGAATGGGCTGACGTTCGATAAAGCCGGGTTCAAATGATTTCATGGGGCACTCAGGTTGATCGGGTAGTGGGGCATTCTACACCGAGGCCCGGCCACGTTGAACAGTCGGGCAAAGGGGTAAGCACATCTGCACTTATTATCTGCACTTATTATTAGGGTAAAACTACTCAAATGTCATATTACTCTCACAGGAAATTGCGTAACTGAGGAATTTTGCTCAAACAGCCAAGAAGTTATATTCCAGGGCTTACCCAGTTGAGCTGTGTTGGGCTGGAAGCTCGGCCAACTGTTGAACAATCGTTTTCATATCAACGAGTTCTGGTCGCTTACCACTCGTATCAACCGAACAGATTGCGTTGTTGCCATGCGTCCGGAGAACCTTGTTTGAATAGAGATGCCCTTTAATGTTCGCCGCTACTTTGTTTGTGCGTTAGCAGAGTAAGTCATTATGCTGATAGTGATCAATCGGCGACACTCATTCACCAATTGATGCGTTCGCTCGGTTTTGAAGCGTAGTTTGCTAGAGCTGGGGTGCGGCGCGGCGCAGCTAATGGTAATTCTCCACCTAGGCCCCGCTGACCTTCTTTGGCGGTTCGGGCAAAAATACCCTATATAAGACCCTAATCTCAATAAAACCCTAATTTCAGTGTCAATTGTTTTCTTATCAAGTCTCGTCTCTTCCACTCAACCCAAGCCGCCTGCCGGATTTCAGGAAATCCCCAACCTCTCGGAGATCCTTCCGCTGTGCTTGTCCTTCTTCACCGCAATTGATTGCACATAGACCCGGGTCGTCGCCAGATTCCTGTGACCAAGCGCCTCCTGCGTTTCCACCAGGCTGCCTGTGTCTTCGGAGACCATTCTCGCGAAAGTGTGCCTCGTCTGGTGAATATGGATCGATTCAAGTCCCGACTCAGCCGCGTATTTTTTCAAATTCTTTGCAAACGAATGAGATGAAAGCGGGCCCCCTGGCTTCCCCGATTTGTCGTGCCGGGTCCAGATCGATCTCCCGCTCTTCAGCACCTCTGTTCTCTTACATGATTCCAGGTATTCGAAGAGCGCTTCCCTCACCTGCGAACTTCCGATCTCGCGCCATACAAAATCTCCGCCCTTCACCTTGCACCGCGCCAGGAACCGATCGTCTTTAAATTCCAGATCTTTTCCCTTCAGTCCGATGACCTCGTTTCTCCTCAGGCCGGTCATGACAAAAAACAGCAAGATGGCATAATCCCTCTTCGCGACAACCTCCCCTGCATCGGCTTTCTGTTTCACCGTCCGGAGCAGTGAAGTGAGTTGCTTATCGTTTAGTGACTTGGCGCTGCCGTTTTGATAAGCCCGCGGCGCTTTCGGTCTGGCGGCGCTCACGGGATTGCTCCTTATATAAGAGCTCAACACTGGATTCCGGATCAGCCATTCGAAGAACGACGACAACCTCGAGACCCGGGCATAGACCGTCGCGGGTTTGTGGCCCTTCGCCTCCATCGACTCGCGCCAGTTCCTGACATCCATGGAAGTGACGTCGGCCAGTTCCCTTTCGGAAAAGCGGAAGAAGGAGAGGACGGCGGCGGTTTTCGCCTGGATCAGATCTTCCTGGCGATCGCTCGTGCCGGCGGTGTTTGATTCGGCCCAGAGCTGGATGGCGTTCCGGAGTGCGACCTGGTAATGACCGCTGTGGGAGACGAGCGCCGTCAGGGCCACATCCTCAGCCGCCGGATTCCCTTCGAGGTGACTTCCCTGCCCTGTTTTCTTATCCGCCGAGGGCACTCTACCCCCGGTTTTGGCATTTTCCCTGTTCATAGACCCGATATCGTAGCATGATGTAACTGTTCAGGTCCCCATGATGCATCTCGCAGAGCGTGAGGACACGGCGTAGCCATCTAACGCCCGAATTAACAGGCGCGCCGCATGAAGCATTCAAGCTAGACCGGAGAAAACGAGCATGAAAGAAGGGCTATCGGCGCGTCCGGTTGAATGTGTTGTTATGCTGCGCGTTAATTGGAAATGTGCCATCGCTGCACTTCAGGAGATTTCCATTCTGTAATTGTAGGCGTAAATTCAACGAAGCCATTTCCGATAACCAGATTCGATTCAGGAAGCCTTTGCTTTACGCCAGAAGTCTCGAAACGATTTCGAGCTCCACTTGAGATTAGAATGACTTCCATGTAGCCAACATCTGCGCCCTCGCTAATGGCACTCACCTCTCTATTATTTGGCGAAATAAAATACTGTGTGCCATGATCCTGATGGTAGCAGAATATATCTCCGGCTAAAGATTTGAAGCACGAATAATCGCTGCCCTCAGTAAGAGACCTGCCATTGATAGAGACCTTATTATCATCAATCCGAAACAAAACATGACCACTCACCCACCAATAGCCTAGCCCAATACAAGCCAGAAGAATAAGAATCAATTTCTCGGCGGTCGTAAATTTAATCTTCTTCAGAAGGGTCATGATTTCACCTGTTACTAAATTGTAGCAGCATAACTTCTGACGTAATGGAATTCTCTTGCACGATAATTGCTTGGATGGAATTCCGTTACCTATAAACCGATAAATGCTTCTGGACTGAGCGTAGCTATTAGGGGTACGAGAACGATTCGCACAAAATCCGCCTAACAAACGTCTGGTGAGAAATGCGGGCTAGACCTTGGCTTCACCCACTCGCGCCAGCTCCTGACATCCATCGACCTAACGTCGGCCTGTACTTTTTAGGAAATACTGAAGAATAAGAGGACGGCAGCGATTTTCGCCTGGATCAGATCTTCCCGGCGATCCCTCATGCTGGCGGTTTTTGCCTCAGCCCAGAGCTGGACGGCGTTCCTAAGTGCCAGCTCGTATTGACCGCCGTGGATGACGAGCGCCGTCAGGGCAGTGTCCTTCGCCGCGGGATTTCCTTCGACACGGCTTCCCTGCCCGTTTTCAACTTCCGCGCCCGGCTCTGGGGTTTGAGTAGCAAACGGATGGTTATGGGAATCTTCCGATAACTCTCCGTTTGCTACTCTCCCCCCATACGCTTCAATAGGAGATCGGGGAAAAACAGAAGCTTTAGTGCCCAGCACCCGATTTTTCCCGGTCTCCGGGTTCTGCGGTGTAAAGTTCGTAATCCTGTCACAGCTATATGGTGGATCGTAATCATGGACAATCTGCAATCTTGCGCTCTTTATCGACTCGGACAGGTAACGGCGCTGAAGTGATGGGCTCGTACCACAGGATCCCGTATTGTTGCCAACGCGAGCTGAGTTCCTTAGCCAACTTGTTTGATTCGTGCCACGTCGGGACTTCGACTTGCAGTATATGATCTCCCGACTGCACTGCTCCGGTAATTTCGCGCACGTCTCCTCTAACCACAAAGAAGCCGATCGTGGTCTCTACCTCATATGAGTCGCCTGGCGGCAGAGTAATGAAGCAACTATTCGGAGCCGATCCCTTGTAGCACTTAGTTCCCCCGCTGGTAACCTGCGTTAACGACGAGTTAACTTCGAATCGCTTCGCCGCTGCATCTGTAGAATTTCGACTAATCATCATCCTTGATAACAATGGGGTGCCCTTATACAAAATGAGCCGCTGTCCTCCTGCGTTCGTGTAAACGAAATGCACCTTCAGTCGCAGACTGTCCAATTCCGAATCCCCAACGCAATATTCCGAACTCACAACCTTTATTGTTAGTTGCAACGGTGACGGCTTTTCCGCTTCAGTATCAATCGGAGTTAGGGGGGCCGAGAAACGCGACCGTCCGTCGATGACGACAGCGCAAACAAGGCTGGCCAGCAACCATGTTAACAAAAGGGTAATTCTCACACTCCAGCCTCCTTCCCTAAAAACATGCCTTTCGAACTCTGTCCGTATACTGCTGGTTCAGTTCTTGATTGCCGGCATCAGATCCAAAGATTCCGGTTTGATGCCCTAACTCATGAAGCAAGAGTAGCGCCCCGAATTTTGCGCCAGTCAGGCCCGAATTGAAGTCAAAACGTTGAAGGCCACTCATCCCCGGCACAAACATCCGGTTGTTAAAGAATGGTCCTTTGTCATTTATGAATACTGACGTAGAAGGGTATTGTCAACTTAACCTGACAAACAGCAAAATGCCCTAGTCAGAAAAGTGAGATTCTAAAGGTCGCTACTTATCGATCGATGATTGCCCTCTTCAGATCGCTAACGGGATGCCAATGACATCGTTCCAAACGGCGAATCTGGCCTTCATCACTACTCGATAACCATTGGCCGAGTAAAGGTGTCTCCCAACTCGGAAATGTGACGAGATGGGTCCGAAGGCAGATAGGAAGCGTTGGGCATGGCCCGCTGACTTAAACCGCCTCATCACCTTCTCCCGCAATCTGGTAGATTGATGGGAATTCTCAGCTCGGTTGTTTTGGTACTTCTGCCGGAGGTGTTCAACACTCGGCATCACTTCAGCTTTCGCAGCGCCGTAGCTCTTCAGTTTGTCTGTAATAATCACGCGCGGGACAAACCGCAACCCCTTTAATAACTTACGAAAAAACTTCTTCGCTGCCTTCTTATCCCTTCGACTCTGGACCAGGATATCCAGCAGATCGCCATCCTGATCTACTGCACGCCAGAGGTAATGATGGCGACCGTTGATCTTTAGAAAGACTTCGTCCAGATGCCATCGGTCGCCAGGACGAAGGGACTTGCGGCGAAGACCGTTGGCATAAGTCTGTCCGAACTTCAAACACCACTCTCTTACTCATATGTGAGTGAGACGCCGCGGCTCGACATCAACTCTTCAACATCGCGAAAGCTCAGAGCGAAGCGGAAATATAACCAAACGCAGTGACTAATGATTTCGGCCGGGAAGCGATGGCGATGGTAGAGAGATTCGGAGGTGTGCATCATTGGAGTATGCCGCATGACCGACACCGATGACATCCGCCGCCGTTAACCTGACAATACCCGTTGGACCATCGAAACATTCTTCAGATGGATAAAACAG
>Ga0137359_10003363_pt1 | contig 12948 bp, 8 predicted proteins | sample Mad1_40_16metaG_FD_108281 | JGI IMG/M metagenome (GOLD analysis project Ga0137359, IMG submission 108281) | Vadose zone soil microbial communities from Angelo Coast Range Reserve, California, USA - Mad1_40_16 metaG | ecosystem: Environmental > Terrestrial > Soil > Vadose zone | place: USA... | reverse complement strand
TGCGGATCGGCGGGAGCCGACAACATCGATCAAATCGCTGCCGTGGCGAGGGCAGCGCTGCAAATCGGTCGCGTCCTCGTCAATATCTCGCGTACCGGCAATGCCCCCGATGGCGAGTTGATGGACATCAATCGTGCCGATGTCGGTTTGGCGCGTGGCGCCATCGCACGCCATCGCGATGTCGTGATCGGCGTCAAGGCGCGATTATCGAACAGCATTGCTGGGACCAACGATCTCGAGGGGCTGCGGCGCGCACAAGAAGCGGCCGCGCCGTTCAACCTGCCGGTGATGATCCACGTCGGTCAATCGTTCTCGCCGATGCGCGCCATCCTCCCTCTGCTCAAGCGCGGCGACATCGTCACCCACATGTATGCGCCCGCGCCAAATGGCATTCTGGACGAGGAGGGCCGGCTGTTCCCCGACGTGGCGGCGGCGCGCCGGCGCGGCGTCATCTTCGACTTGGGCAACGGTGGCAACGGTCATCTGAAATGGGACGTGGTAGAGCGCGCGACGAAGCAGGGCTTTTGGCCCGATACCCTCTCCACCGATTGGACCGCCAATTCACGCGAGAATCCTAGTGTCATTGACTTCCCGAACGTGATGTCGAAATTCATCATGCTCGGCATTCCCCTCAGCCAAGTGATCGCGTCGGCGACCGTCAATGCAGCGCGTGTGTTCGCGGCCTTCGATGATCGCGGCACGCTCAACATTGGTGCGCCGGCCGACGTGGCGATCATGGAGCTGCGGGATGGAACGTTCGAATTCCTGGACAACTATAAGGGTACGCGCACCGGCCACCAGCGGCTCTTTCCCATTGCGACCGTGCTTGCCGGTAAGCGGACTCCAGCACGCGCCTAGCCTGAGCCACCACGCGATCTTCCACGCCGGACGGCTACAGATCGAACATCTGGTTAAGCTTGGGCATTTCAACCTGCGTGTTGGTAAGTCGCGACGTGAACTTCTGCATGGCAGCTTCCTCCCCGTGGGTGAGGAAAGTGCGTCCGGCGCCGGTATGCCCATGCCATTTTAATAGCTCGGCCTGATCGGCGTGGGCCGAGAACCCGTTGATGGTGTGGATCCTGGCTCTGACCGGAATATCGTCCCCAAGAATGTGCACCGGATTTTGGCCATCGATGATCTGCCGCGCCAGCGTCCCCTTGGCGGCAAAGCCGACGAAGATCACGCAGCATTCCTCGCGCGAAATATTGTGTTTAAGGTGGTGGCGCACGCGTCCTCCGGTGGCCATGCCGGCCCCAGCCATGATGATCGCTCCACCGCGGACATTGTTCAGCGCCACCGATTCCGCCCTTTCTCGGGTGAAGTGCAGGCCGGGCAGCGCAAGCGGGTCGCGGCCCTCCCGGAACAGCCGGGCGGCCTCAGGCTGCAGGCATTCGGGGTAGCGTGCAAAGATCTCGGTCGCCGAAATCGCCATTGGCGAATCAAGAAAGACCTGCATTGACGGCATCAATCGGCTTTTTTCGATCCCCCGGTTGAGCATCCAAACGAGCTCCTGCGCCCGCTCCAGGGCGAACGTCGGGATGATGACGTTGCCGCCGCGCCCAAGCGTGGCGGCAATGGCTCCGTACAGTTCGTCGACCGACGCATCCATCGGCTTGTGGATCCGATCGCCGTACGTGGTCTCGATCACGACCACATCTGCACGCGGCGGCGGCGCCGGCGTGACCAGCAAGGGGTGTCCGGCGTTGCCGAGGTCACCTGAGAACAACAGCCGCAAGCTGCGTCCGGCTTCCGTCAGTTCGAGAAGAATGCTGGCCGAGCCGAGAATATGTCCGGCGTCCACAAAAGTCGCGCGGATGCCTTGAGCGAGATCGGTCGATTGTCCATACGCGGCACTGCGCCCGAACGACTCAAGGCTCTTGAGCGTATCGGACACTGTAAACAAAGCCTCTGCCGGCCTGTCATCCGCGCCGTGCCGCTGCGGCCGCTGCGAGTTTGAACGCGCCTCCTCCTGCAGGTGCGCGGCATCGAGCATGACGAGCCGGGCGAGTTCATGAGTGGCCGCGGTCGCGATGATTTGCCCGCGAAAGCCGCGTCTGGTCAAAAGCGGCAGCCGCCCGCAATGATCGAGGTGGGCATGCGTCAGCAGGACAAAATCGACGCTCGCCGGATCAAAGCCAAAGTCACCGGCATTTTCCTCGGCGATCTCGCGGCTGCCCTGATAGAGCCCACAATCGACCAGAATGCGCCGGCCTGCACAGGCTACGAGGTGACACGAACCCGTCACGTCGCGGTCGGCCCCATGAAATGACAGTCTCAAGACGTCTCTCCTCCCAAAGTCGGTACCGAAGCCTAATGATGGAGGCGGTCAGGCCTTAACGCCCAGCGGGGCACCACATGCGTCGTACCAGTGCAGGATGCCGTCCCAAATCTCCTTTGCGGTTTCGGCGAACCAGAACAGCTCGCGATCCTCCGCATCGATTACACCTTCGTCGACCAGGAACCCGACGTCGAAGGCGCGACGCCAATACTCCTCGCCGACCAGCACGACCGGGACCGGCTTGATCTTGCGGGTCTGCACCAGGGTCAAGACTTCGAACAGCTCGTCCAGCGTCCCAAAGCCACCCGGGAAGGCGACCAGCGCCCTCGCGCGGAGCAGCAGATGCATCTTGCGCAACGCAAAGTAGTGAAATCGAAAACACAAGTCTGGCGTAATGTAGGGATTGGGATATTGCTCGTGTGGCAGATCGATATTGAGACCGACGGATTTTGCGCCGACCTCGAAGGCTCCACGGTTTGCGGCTTCCATGATGCCCGGGCCGCCTCCGGTCGTGATCACCAGCTTGGATCGAGACCCATCGTCGTCACAGCTGCTGCCCACCAACCGTCCGAACTCGCGGGCAATCTCATAGTAGTGACTCTTTGCCAGGATCCGTTCGGCTACCGCGAGCTTGCGGATCAGGATGGTATTGCGGGGATCAGTTTCCAGCGCCTGGCGCAGCGCCTCTGTTCTTCGTCGCGCCGCCGCGGGTTCCGCAATTCGCGTGCTGCCATACACCACGACGGTATCGCGAATGGCATGCTCCTGAAGCAGAGTCTCCGGCTTGAGGTACTCGATCTGGAGGCGCACACCGCGCGCCTCGTCGCGCGCTAAGAAAGCCAGATCCTGCTCCGCCAGGAGATAGCTCGGGCTCGCGAGAATTGCTCTCACCCTCGAAGGCGCATCGGGGTCCTCGTCGGGCGACTTCGGTCGGTGCCAGGGCAGGGGCTGTTGCCGTCTGTCGGGGTGAGCCGGCTGTGGAATTCCTATCTTCCCGGATGTGGCCGCTGGATCCTTTGCCATTGTCGGTAAAATCTCGCTCGGTGTCAGGCCGAACTGATTAGCGGGCAAGTTGACCTCAATCAATGCCGGCGCTGCACGAACAACCTGCCCTTGTTGAACGGTTGGTCGCGCTCCTGCTTGGTCGATCCTCGCGCGATTTTTCCCGGGAGCCTATCCCCCCATGGGCAGGACGGGAATTGGTCTGCGACTTCGCACGACGGCTGCGGCCGACGATTGAGACGCCGGATGACTCCCCGCCCGCATGGACGGAGCGGGCGCTCTGCTGCTAAAATCCGGCGTCCCGCCGACCTCACCGACGCGTTTCGTCGCGGGGGGCGAGACATGTCACGCGGCCCCCAAGAGCCGCGTCGTGGGGAAATGTCCAATGAAGCGCATTCTGCTGGGCGCGCTGCTCATTGTCCTCATCGGTTGCGCATATTTCGGCCGGAGTTATCTTTTCGATGCGGCTCCGGAACCCCGCGCCCGCCCGCCCACGGCGGCGCAGCCGGTGGTCGCCGATGTCGCGGTCGAAACGCCGATGCCGATTCAGATCACGGCGATCGGCAGCGTCCAGTCGATCGCGACCGTGATGATCAAGTCGCGCATCGACGGGCAGATCAAGGAGGTCCATTTCAAGGAAGGCCAGGAGGTCAAGGAGGGAGACGTCCTTTTCACGCTCGATGACCGTGCGTTGCGAGCGCAGCTCGCCCAGAGCGAGGCGACCCTCGAGCGCGACCGGGCCTCGCTCCAGCGCTCGAAACTCGAGGTCGCGCGGCAGAGCGGGCTTGCGACGCGCGGCGTCGCGTCGGCGCAAAAGTTCGAGGACGTGGAGACCGCGCTGGCGGTGTTTGAAGCCACCGTCCGTGCGGGCGAAGCGGCCGCCGAAAACGCCCGCGTCAACCTGGCCTACGCGACGATCGCGGCGCCGATCAGCGGCAGGACCGGATCGATCTCCTTCAAGAAGGGAAATCTCGTCAAGGCGACCGAGCTGTCCACCACGGCGCCGCTGGTCACGATCACGCAGCTGCGGCCGATCTACGTGACATTCACGGTGCCGGAGGGGCATTTGGCGGCTCTGCGCGCGGCCGCCGGCAGCCTGCCGGTGGTCGCGACCATCCCGAGCGAGCCGCAGACGCCGATCACCGGCGCGCTCGTCTTCATCGACAACCAGGTCGATGTCGCGACCGGCACCATCACGCTCAAGGCGGAGTTCGCCAATGACGATACCCGGCTATGGCCCGGGCAATTCGTCAACATCATCTTGACCCTCGGCATGCAGGCGGACGCCGTCGTGGTGCCGAGCGCCGCCGTCCAGATCGGGCAGAACGGCCCCTACGTGTTCCTGCTCCGGCTGGACTCGACCGTCGAAATGCGGCTGGTACGCGTCGACCGCACGCTTGACCGCAGGACCGTCGTCGCCGAAGGGCTCGCGGCGGGCGACCGCGTCGTGGTGGACGGCCAGCTCCGCCTCGCCAACGGCACGCGGGTTGCCGTGCAGCGCGGCGACGCGGTGCCGGTGGCGGAGCGCTAGCCATGAACCTGTCCGCCCTGTGCATCCATCGCCCGGTCATGACCACGTCGGTGACCGTGGCGATCGTGCTGGTCGGCCTCGTCGGATACCTGTTCCTGCCGGTGGCGGCGCTGCCGAAGGTGGACTACCCGACCATCTCGGTGTCCGTCGCCATGCCGGGCGCGAGCCCGACCACCATGGCGGCCTCGATTGCCACGCCGCTGGAGCGCGAGTTCGCGGCGATTGCGGGCGTCGATTCGATCGCCTCGCTGAGCGGCCTCGGCGTCGGCCGCATCACGGTGCAGTTCAACCTCAACCGCAACATCGATGCCGCCGCGCAAGACATCCAAGCCGCAATCGCCAACGCTTCACGCAAGCTGCCGGCCGAGATGACGACGCCGCCCAACTACCGCAAGGTGAACCCGACCGATACGCCAGTGATGTCGCTGACCTTGAAATCCGCGACCGTGCCGATGTCCACCATCAACGAATATGTGGAGATCAACATCGGTCAGCGCGTGTCGACGCTGCCCGGCGTCGCGCAAGTCTTCACCTACGGCTCGCAGAAATATGCGGTCCGGGTCCAGGTCGATCCGAACCTGCTCGCGATCCGCGGCATCGGGCTCGACGAAGTACAGAAGGCGCTCGCCGCCGCGAGCTCCAACATGCCGGTCGGATCGCTCAACGGCCCGCAGAAGGCGGCAACCTTGCAAGCGGATACCGAGCTCACCAGAGCGTCCGCCTTCATGCCTTTGATCATCGCATATCGCAACGGGGCGCCCATTCGCCTCGGCGACGTCGCGCGCGTCGTCGACAGCGTCCTCGGCGACAAGGGGGCAAACTGGTTCAACGGCGAACGCGCGATGTCGGTGCCAGTGCTCCGACAATCCGACGCCAATACCGTGGAGGTCGCGGATCGCATCAAGGCGACGTTCGCGGCCCTGCGCGTCGAGATTCCCGGCGCGATCGATCTTGCTGTGCGCAACGACATGTCGGTGCCGATCAGGGCCGCGGTCAGCGATATGCAGCACACGCTGCTCCTGACCGTGGTCCTGGTCGTCCTCGTGATCTTCGTCTTTGTGCGGCGTCTGTCGGCCACCATCATTCCAGCGCTCGCCTTGCCGGTTTCCATCGCCGGCACGTTTGCCGCGATGTACCTTGCCGGCTACAGTCTCGACAATGTTTCGCTCATGGCCCTGACGCTTGCGGTCGGCTTCGTGGTCGATGACGCCGTCGTCATGCTCGAGAACATCGTCCGCCACAGCGAGGCTGGGCTTTCCCCCATGGAGGCGGCGCTCAAGGGCTCGCGCGAGATCACCTTCACCATCATATCGATGACCATCTCGCTGGTGGCGGTGTTCATCCCGGTGTTCTTCATGGGGGGCGTCATCGGCCGCGTCTTCAACGAATTTGCCGTCGTGCTCGGGCTCGCCGTCCTGGTGTCCGGCTTCGTTTCATTGACCCTGACGCCGATGCTGGCGAGCCGCTTCCTGCGCGCCGACCATCATGTGGCCGAGACCGGCGTCGCGCTGCGCGTGCTGGAGCACGGCTACCTGGCCATGCTGCGGAATTACGAATGGTCGCTGGAAGCGGTCCTGCGCCATCCGCGATCGACCCTCGCGGTGACGGTCGCGACGATCGCGCTCACCGGCTATCTGTTCTACGTCATTCCGAAGGGCCTCTTCCCGGTCGAAGACACCGGTTTCCTCACCGTCGCCACCGAGGCGGCCGAGGACATCTCGTTTGCCGCAATGGTGGAGAAGCAGTCCAGGATCGATGCCATCATCCGGGCGAGCCCCTACGTCCTGAACTACAACAATGAGGTCGGGCAGGTGGGGGCCCGCATGGGCGTGAACGGCGGCGCGTTCTACATCCAGCTCAAGCCGCGCAGCGAGCGGCCGGCCGTGACCCAGGTGATCCAGGAGCTGCGCCGTCAGGTCAGCGCGGTGCCGGGAATCAACGTGTTCTTCCAGCCGGTGCAGAACCTCAACATCGGCGTCCGGTCGAACCGCAGCGCCTACCAGTACGCGCTCGCTTCCACCAACCTCGACGAGCTCTACCGCTTTGCGCCGCTGATCGAAGCGCAAATGCGCCGGCTTCCGTCGCTCCAGGACGTGGGCTCGGACCTGCAGATCAAGAATCCCCAGGCGGTCATCAATGTCGACCGCCAGAAGGCGGCGGCGCTCGGCCTCACGGCGGAGCAGATCCGCACCACGCTCTACAACGCGTTCGGATCGCGACAGGTGGCGACCATCCTCACTGCCAGCAACGATTATGCGGTCATCCTCGAGTTCGGCTCCTCGTTCCAGGAGAACACCGAGGCGCTATCGAAGGTGTTCGTGCGCTCGAGCGCCGGACAACTGGTCCCGCTCGGCACCGTCGCGACCGTGAGCCAGGTTGCCGGCCCGTTGACCGTCACCCATCAGGGCCAGCTGCCGGCGGTGACGATCTCGTTCAACCTCGCGCCGGGCGTCGCGCTCGGTGAGGCGATCGATCAGATCCAGAACATGGAGCGGCAGCTCGCGCTGCCGGCCACGATCACGCCGGGCTTCTCCGGCACAGCGCAGGTCTTCCAGCAGTCGCTGCGCGGCCAGGGCTGGCTGCTGCTCGCGACAGTCGTGGTGATCTACCTGGTGCTGAGCATCCTCTACGAGAGCTTCATCCACCCGATCACGATTCTGTCAGGGCTGCCGGCCGCCGGCGTCGGCGCGCTTCTGACGCTAATGCTGTTCAAGATGGACCTCAGCGTGATTGCGATGATCGGGGTGATCATGCTGATCGGCATCGTGAAGAAGAACGCCATCATGATGATCGACTTCGCGCTCGATGCGCAAAGGAACCAGGGGGAGACGCCGCAACGGGCGATCCACCAGGCCTGCGTGCTGCGCTTCCGGCCCATCATGATGACCACGGCCGCGGCCATCATGGGCGGGCTGCCGATCGCGCTCGGTCTCGGCGCCGGCGCCGAGCTACGCCAACCCTTGGGCGTTGCGGTGGTGGGCGGGCTTGTGACCTCGCAGCTCCTCACGCTCTACATCACGCCGGTGATCTATTTGTCCCTGGAGGATGCGAAGCGCGCTGTGTTGCGCTGGTTCGGCCGCGCGCAGGCCATGGTACCGGCGCGGCCCGCGGAATGAATAATCAACTCGTCGGTGATAGCAGAGGAGTCCCGGCGGCATGTCGCCTCCTTATGCGGAAACGAAACGACGCGGGCCCGCGCCCGCGTCGTTCCGTGTCAGGTCCGCCTGCGAGCGGACGCCTCGCGGCTTCAGATCGGCAACTTCGAGCGGTCGACAGCCGCGCCGCGCAGGATCACCTGGGAGATCTTGCGCGTGTTGGTGATGTCGTCGACCGGGTTCGCGTCGAGCACGATAAAGTCGGCGTTCTTGCCGACTTCGAGCGTGCCGGTGTCGGACATCTTGAGGAACTCGGCCGCGTTCTTCGTCGCGGCCATGATGACCTGCATCGGCGTCATGCCGGCGGCCACCATGTCGGCAGCCTCCTCATGGGGACCCCAGGCGCGGTTGCCGTCGGTCCCGAGCACGATTTTCACTCCGGCCGCATTGATCTTTGCCAGGTTGCGGGCCTGAATCCCGTAAGCGGCCTGCTGCTGCGGCCGGTCGGTGTTGCCCTCTTCGAGCTTGGCGTAGTCGGCGGGCGCGAGGCTTGCCTTCAACCAGCTCAGATCCTGCTTGATGCCGCGGTCAGGCAGGTTCGGGTTGACGACGAGGTTCGGTTTCGACTTGTACAGCGACAACATTTCATCGTCGATGTCCTTGTCGCGCACGCTGTGCGCGAACGCGTCGAGCCCGGCGCGAATGAGCCGCTTGCCGTCAATCTCGTTGAAGATGTGCGCGGTGACGCGCAGGCCATTCTTGTGAGCCTCGTCAATCACGGCTTCATACTGAGAGGGAAGGACCTTGTCGACCTTGCCGTCGCGGTCGTCGACCCAGACCTTGATGATGTCGACCTTGTTCGCCGCGTTTGTCTGGACCGCCTTGCGGGCCTCCTCCACGCTGTTGATCTCCAAGGTCGGACGTCCTTCGGTCCTGCTGATGCCTTTACCGGCGCTGAGGAAGCGCGCCATGCCGGGGTTGTCCTTGTTGCGAAGGTCGAGCAGTTCATAGTTATCGGTGCCGAGGCTCAGCGCGGCTCCGACCCCGAAATAGGCGCGCTGCCTCAAATCGAGCACGAGCTTATCGCGGGTCGTGCTCAGATGCGTGTGCGTGTCGATGAGCATCGGCATGACGGTCTTGCCGGCAAGGTTGACGCGCGTGGCGCCGGCGGGCACGGACCCGCCGACCTGCGCAATCTTGGTGCCGCTTACGACCAGCGTCGTGTTGTCGAGGACGCGGCCGTCGCCCACGATGACGCGGGCGCCTTCGTAGGCGGTGACGCCCTGCGCGCTGGCCTGACCGGCGACGCCGGTAAGGACGCCGAGAGCGACGGTTGCTGTCAGAGCGGCTATGTTCATTCGATGCATCGGTACCTCCCTGGTGAACTGGACAAGCGGACCTTAGCTCTTCTCGGGGACGCGCGGGAGAGCCTGGCGCGGTAGATGGCTGGGCACGGCGAAACCGATCGCCAGGCGTTTTGAACTTTAAGAAGCCCGGGTGCGACGCTACTGCAGCGGATCCTGCTGAACTGACAGGACGGCGCCGACGCTGTCGTTGGTTCTCGGATCGGGGCCGCGTCCCGCCGCGAAGGCGCGCTCTTCCACGCGCCGTCCATGCAGCAGTCCAGGCAGGCCGTAGTTTCCCTCGATGCAGCGCGGCTCGTAATAAATCCTGTTCTCCTCGTCGCTCTGCCGGGTGAACTCCTGCTTGATGGTCCAGGCCCTAGTCCACACGGTCGGATCTTCGATCAGGACCTCGTACGCAAGGGTGCTTGGCCCGGTGCGGGTCCAGCGCTCGACCAGGTGCAGGTTCTCGCGCGAGCCGAACACGTCGGTCTTGGGACTGAAGTTGGTCACGTCGACCACAAGCGTGTTGCCTTCCCAATGGCCGCGCGAGTCGCCGAACCACTGACGGATGCTGGCCGGCAGGTGAGGGCTTCCGTTCATGACGATGTTACGCTGCCAGCCCTGTCCCTGGTTCACGTCGTAGAAGATCGAGATGCCGCCCGGCGTCTGCACGATCCGCCGAAAGCTGCCGCCGAACAGGCTGCCGAACTCGGGCAGCCCGCTGCGCAGGCAGCGGTCCGACAACCCGTCGTCTTCCGGCCCATCGCTGCGGTTGAGGCGCGCGACGTTGCCGGCGTGGTAGCGTGGCGGCGGTTCCGAAAATCGCGGCGAGGGCGTCGGGTCGTACTTGCCTCCGGCGCACACCGGCTCCTTGTTCTTGCACGCGTCGGTCGATTGCAGCAGCACGAGGAAAAATTCCCGGTCGGCCGCGGCGGCGCGCTGAGCTTGCGGAGTCTGCGGCGGCAGACGGCCGTTGGGCGGATCGACGATCATCGAGGTGCGAGCGCCGGTGTGCTTGATGGTCAGGAACGTCGTGTTGTAGGCGCCGCCGACGTCAACCGCGCTCCCACGTTGTTGACGTGGGTCGTCGCCGTAGTGGGCTGCGCGCCGTTTGTCCAATTCTTGCCGCTGCGTTTCGGTGAAGAATTCCTGGTTTGCGTACTGGACGGGGCGCTGTAAGGGCGTGTCGAATTCTTCCGTCCAGATCCCCTGAAGATCAGGCTCGCCCCACGGAGTGTTCAGCGCCGTATTGGAAAATGCCGGAGCTTGAGCAGAGGTCCGGGTGGCGGGCACCGAAATGGCAGTGCTGACAGCGGCTGCAGCAATGGCGACGGTGATTATCGAGGTTGAAAAACGGTCGCCCATCAGGACCTCCTTGTGTCTTGCGGTGGGTTACGGCAATGAACTCTTCTTTGAGCAGCAAATACGACCGTTTCGCGCGCGCGCTAAATCAGTCATGCCTTCCCGGTTCTTGAGAGCAGAGCGTACTTGCGACCACGATCATTCGCCAAGCCCATAGCGACGAAATTCTTCGGCGACTCCGGCGTCGAGTGCTTTCGCCGCCGCGAGATCGGCGCGGCCGCCTTCGGGATCATTTTGACCGAGGCGGGCGAGACCGCGGCCGTAAAGCGAGCCCGGCTCTCGCGGATTGCGGACCAGCGCCGCATCGTAATCGACAACCGCCTGCTCGAACCGGCCAAGCTTCAGATATGTGAAGCCGCGGCTGTCGAGGGTGCCAGGGTCATCGGGCGCGAGCCGCAAGGCTTCGTTGCAGTCTGCAAGCGCTTCCTCAAGACGGCCCAATACCGCACGATCCCAGCAGCGATTGTTCCAGGCCTTGGCGTTGCTTGGCTCGATGACGATGAGACGGCTGTAGTCCTCGGCGGCGCGATCATAAAGGCCGGCTCGCTCATGAGCATCGCCGCGCTCCGCCAAGGCTTCAACGTCGCCTGGGGCGAGGCGGAGCGCCGCGTCATAATCCGCGATTGCAGCGGCATAGTCCTTCTTCTGGTAATGGGCGCGGCCGCGGCCCACATGGGCGTCCGCATCCGTCGGATCGAGTTCGATGGCGCGGTCGTAGTCCGCGATGGCGCGGTCGAGTTCGCCGCTCGCAGCCAACGCGCCAGCGCGGTTGAAGAAGGCGACCGCGCGGTTCGGGTCGAGCATGATCGCGCGGTCATAGTCTCCAATCGCACGCTCGACATCGCCCCGAGCCGCATGGAGATTGCCGCGGGCCACATGGACCGCTGCGCCCTCCGGGCCGCTGATTTCGCCCCGCGCCAGGGCTTCGAGGAGACGCGTGCAGGCGGCGATCGCCGGCTCGGGCGTTGCGGCATTGTTGGAATTGATACAAGAATCGCGATCGACCAGTATTTGGGCGGTTTGCGCGAGCGCTGTTGCCGAAATACCAGTTGAGACTGCAAGGAGAAGTGCGACGGCACAGCTCTGGACCGTGTTCATGGTGTGTCGTTTTCTTTCAGACGGGCTTCCGCTGCGCTAAGCCTATCTGGTGGCCGCCGCTCGGCCAAGCCTGGGCATCGCCCCTGGAGCCCACCATCTGCGGCAGGGAAGCGGAGAGATCGCTGTTTTCAAACGGGAGGAAGTCATGAGAACAAAGACGGCTAGTGCATTGGCGATTTTTGCATCGTGTGCGTTCATCGGTGCCGCAGGCGCTCAAGATCTTGGTCCGCAGGTCAAGAAGCTCGCCGATGGCGTCTACGTTCACACCGGAAGGGGTTTTGAGTCGAACAGCGGGATCATCCTCACCCAGGACGGCGTCATCGTGATCGATACCGGGCAGAACCCGTACGAGTCTCGCAACATCTGGGCGACAGTCCGTAATCTCACCTCAATGCCGGTTCGCCTCGTCATCGACACCGAGCCGCATGCCGATCATACGACCGGCCACTACATGTTCTCGCCGCCCGCTGTCGTCATCGCCGCCGCCGGGGCGGGCGAGTCGATGCGCACCGCCGACCGCAATGCGCCGGATCGCATCCAGCGACTCGCCGCGACATCTCCAGAGTTCAGAGCGGCCCTTGAAGGCTACCGATTCGTCGCGCCGCATATCGAGTACCACGACAGGATGACCATCAATCTCGGAGGGCGAACCCTCGAGCTGATCTATCTCAAGGGCGTACACAGCGAAGCCGACACCGCCGTGTGGCTGCCCAATGAGCGTGTGTTGTTCTCGGCGTCCGCTTTCGTAGTCAACCAGATCAATATCCTGCGTCCGTTTGTCACCATTCCGGATATCCTCGCCGCCGGAAAGATGATGAAGGCGCTGAACCCCGAGCACGTGGTTCCGGGGCACGGCACGCCCGGCACCGTGAAGATCTTCGAGGACGGCGAAATGTACTATACGCTCCTGCTCGATCGGGTCGGTGTGATGGTGAAGGCGGGCAAGTCGCTCGATGACATCAAGAAGGAAGTGAAGATGCCCGAGTATGCGAGCTGGGGTAGCCAGGATCGTTTCCCGACCAACGTCGAGGCAGCCTACAAGGCCGTGGTTGGGAAATAGCTGGTCGGATTGACCGCGGGCTGCCGGTCAGCCGTGTCCCAATTCTTCGGCTCATGGCCCAAGGCTGTCGGTCCGCCACCTGCTTTCACGGTGAGTTTCGGAGGAGAACCGGACGTAGCGTAGACGCGGAGAAACCGACGCGAATGACCCGAAGCGGCCCAACCAGAACCTCAGCC
>Ga0137359_10003362_pt1 | contig 12949 bp, 12 predicted proteins | sample Mad1_40_16metaG_FD_108281 | JGI IMG/M metagenome (GOLD analysis project Ga0137359, IMG submission 108281) | Vadose zone soil microbial communities from Angelo Coast Range Reserve, California, USA - Mad1_40_16 metaG | ecosystem: Environmental > Terrestrial > Soil > Vadose zone | place: USA... | reverse complement strand
TGTGCTGCTGGACGCGGAGAGCAAATCAAGGGGAGTAAAAGAGAGAGAGAAACCATCGTAATTCGCATACTCTATCTCCTATGCGGAGTCTAGCACAAATAAGAGATTTGGATATGCGAGAGAGTGGCGCAGGGGTAGCGAAAAAAAGTAAACTGCTGCTCTCGCTTCTCCTGCCTTCACTTCAATCCACGATGCCGGAGTTCTCCAATGCCAAGCTACGAGTCGTTCATGTGTCCGAATTGCGAACATCATTTCCGCGTGATCTGGCCCGAACCGCTTCCGACCCACTACCATCTTTGCAGCAAGATCAAAATTAAATGCCCCGACTGTCAGGAAGTGACCGAACTTTATGATTTTCTGATTGACCGAATTATGTGCGCTCCTGACCCGAGCATCCCAACCGTCGAGGTCTTGTCTATTTCTCCGCGAGACCCGAACCCCGACCCTCATGCTCGAAGCAATTACTGGCACAAGGTCTGGGCGTGCCGGGAGGCGAGGTACAGGACGACGTATAGGCCCGTGAAATGACAAAGGAAAGAAAGTTCGCCATTCTGTTCTCTGTTCGCTGCAACGATTCTTGCTGCGAGGAGGCTCATTGATCTGGACCCGAACAAACAGAATATGACGAAGGGATTTTTCGTTGACCGTGCCATCGAAGATGCTGTGTTCATCCTCGAACGAATTGATGCGCGATGACCTGTGGTTGTGAAGTCATTTACAGCCAAGACAGATTGGACGTTTTACCGTCACAGCTCGGAAAACCTACCACGCGCATCGTTTGTGTTTTAATCGGGGCGCTCCGCAACTCTTTGCCAGCCTTTGACTTCTCCCTGCAAACATTCACGCACAGGGCGCGATTCTACCCGCAAGTGTTGTGTTTCGAAATAGCCTAGCCTGGTTGGGAAAGCAAGCAAGACTCTCTTTTTTCACCACATTCGGGCCTATTCAATCCAATATAGCGGAAGTTGGGGTGTAACCCTTACCGGATTTAGACGGAACCAATAATTGGATTGTGCTCCGCAGGGGGCTCCTCGCCTAGGGGGCCATTTCCACACCGGGCCGACTCCTCGCTGCGCCGGAGTCCTCTCGTGTGACTTCTTCTATCGGTTAGTACTACTTTAGTTTAAGCTACTTTCGCTTAATGGTACAAAGTACCATTGACACGCTTCTACTTCCCGCTGTATGAATCGTTCGCCCAATTCTCCTGCCAATCGAATCGGCGGGAGTTTAGACAAATAAACGTCGCCCACGTCTCCACCGGCTACGCCTTAACGGTCCCGTGGACCACGACTCGGAGGCCCTATGCGATTTGCTCGCCTTCGTTTTTCTTTCGTTCTCAGCGCTTTGATCCTAATTCCGTCCGTCGCTCAACAAACCGCTTCCAGCCCTCAGGCCATCGCAGTTCTCCAGCCCGCTGATACCGATGAGTGCTGCGAGCGGTTCCCATATTCCCGAGTGTTCTGAGCGAGGGCCAATATGTCAGGAAACGCTTCGCGCCAATTTCATATCAATGCATCCATCCTCTCCAACACGGAATCAACGGACCCCGATCTCCTGACCTTGTATCTCGGCCTTTCACCCGCAAAGCGCAAGGAATTATTTGTGGATACCGCGTCCGCTGCGGAGCGCATCGGGGTCTCTCAGCGCACTATTCAGGCATGGATCGACGCTGGGCTGGTTCGTGCCGTTCCCATAGGTAGGAAGTTTCAGGTCGAACTCGCGTCGCTGTTGGGCTACCTTCGCCGTCGGGCTTCGGCTCATGCTGATTGATTTGATGTAATTCGCGAATTACGCGCACAATGCGCAGAATATGCATTGTGCGCTGGCGCTCGGGAGAGTTCTAGCTAAATTGCTTCGGCATGCGCTTTTCTTGCCGAATGGTTTGCGCAGCAGTCGTTCTCGCTCTCATCCCACTGGTGACTTTGAGCGACATTGGGCGCGAGATTGCCATTTCACAGCACCTGCAAGACGGCGAGGAATTTCAACTCTCGATCCCTAAACTCATCGCCTTTGGCGAAAAGCTCTTCACTGCCCGCTGGACAATTCAAGAAGGCGCTGGACGGCCCCTAGCTAAGGGAACTGCAAACGGCTCTCCTTTGTCTCAATCTTCAACGCTATTAATTTTCCCGCTGAACTTCAATCGTCTATCCGGACCAGACGCAAATTCCTGTTCCGGCTGCCACAACCGCCTTTCACCGGAGGCGGTGGTGATAGAGTCACCGACGTCTTTGTACTCGGGCAACGCTTCGACTTCATCACTTTCGACCACATGGATGCAATTCCCACGATGGCCTCTATAGACGAGCGCGGTCAATTCGTTACGCAGCAAACCTTCGCCAACGAGCGCAAGACAATTGGTATGAACGGCTCGGGTTTCATCGAAATGCTCGCTCGTCAGATGACCGCCGACCTTCAGGCCATCCGTGACTCCCTCGTTCCCGGCACATCTCGTCAATTGCTAACCAAGGGGATTTCTTTTGGTCTGCTCTCCCAGCGCGTCGACGGCTCCTGGGACGTTTCCGGCGTCGCAGGTTTGCCCGCGCCCAGCTTGGCTTCGCAAGACGCAAGCCATCCTCCCAGTCTGGTTCTCATGCCATTTCATCAAGCGGGCGCCGCCATTTCCCTGCGGCAGTTCACCAACAACGCCTTCAATCAGCATCACGGCATGCAGTCCGAAGAACGCTTCGGTCTGGGAGCAGACGAAGACGGCGATGGCTTCGTGAACGAATTGACCCGCGCCGACGTGACCGCCGTGACGATTTACCAGGCGACTCTGCCCGTCCCGGGCCGTGTGGTTTCTCGCGATGCTGAAATCGAAGAGGCCGTCCGCACCGGCGAGCAGCGCTTCTACGATATCGGCTGCGCCAACTGTCACATTCCGACGCTTCCACTGACAAACAAAGGCTGGATTTATTCCGAGCCAAACCCCTACAACCCTTCCGGCAACCTCCGCATCGGCGACGCGCCCATTCTCACCGTCGACCTCACCAGCGACGAACTTCCTGGTCCTCGCCTAAAACCTGACGCACATGGCGTCGTGTGGGTTCCGGCGTTCACCGACCTGAAGCTCCACGACATAACCACCGGGCCGACTGATCCCAACGCAGAACCTCTGGACCAAAACCAGCCCGCTGGTTCGGCCGCTTTCTTCCAAGGAAACACCAAGTTCATTACTCGAAAGCTCTGGGGCACGGCCAATTCCGGCCCCTTTATGCACCACGGCAAGTTCACCACTATGCGCGAAGCTGTACTCGCCCATTCCGGCGAAGCTCTCGCCTCTCGCCAAGCCTTCGAAGCCCTCAGCCCTTACGATCGCGATTGCCTCATCGAATTTCTGAAAACGTTGCAAGTCCTGCCGCCACAAACCAGTAGTCCGGTCGTTGACGAAAACGGCCGGCCCAAAATGCAGTCTCACGGTCCCAACTAGGTTTCTCGTTCGCGCCCGGCACCGGTAATTGGAGGAGATTATGTTCAAGCCATTCGCAAGCTCGGCAGAAAAGAGAATTCGCTCAAATCGAACTCGATTATCCCTAGCGGCCAGCACGGCGATCCTTGCCGCCATCGCATTCACCTTGGCTTCCGTTGCCGCAAATGATGCAGTTAATCCAGGATCGGTTCATGCACGGGCATCTCAGTCGGCGAGCTCTCCCGCTCATGCAAACAAGACCTATACGTTGTACTCTGGGTTTTGGCGCACCGACGGCAGCTTTGTCTCCACCATCCGCATCAAGAATGTCCTGGTCGTCGCGCCCATGGACGTTATCCCTGTGCTCTTCATGGCGGACGGAACCCCCTACATGCTCCGCTCGGTTCACATCGCCGTCTCCGGCGTCGCCACGGTAAGTATCAACGATGGCTTGGCCAGGACGCCCTCTTCAATCGCAAGCCATATCTCGCAATTCGGCAGCGCCGCCCTGATCTATACCTATCCCTCGCCTGGCCACGTCACTGCGCAGATGGTCGCCATCGACGCCTCGCGCAGCCTCAGCTACACCAATCCCTTCGTCGCACCCATGAATATGGCGGGCCACGACTCTAAGCAAACCGTCGAAGGCTTGTGGTGGAAAGAAGATCCGGGCGTGACCGGCTTCGTCACCCTATGTAACACGACTGACCAGCAACAGACGGCAGCTCTGACCGCAATCCATCCCGGCAACAACGCAAACCCGCAGCAAGTCACCCTCGCCCCTCATTCCACTCAAATGCTCAAGCTTGAGGACATCCCGAATCAAGCTTCCAGCCCCGACAACCGCGCGGGTGGAATCCGCGTCGAATATGAAGGATCGCAGGGGGCTATTCTCGTGACCGGTGCCCTGGCCAATGAGAGTGAAGGTTATTCGGCCAATATGCCGTTTTGGCCGCGCGACATGAGCTCCTCTTCTCCCGCTCAAATCACCTATGCGAGCGCAGGCCTTATGCTCGGCAAGCCCGATCCCATGATGATGCCCAGCTTCCCCAAGGAAACTACATTTTCTGCTTACCTGTCTCTCCGCAATACCACCGAAAAGCCTTTGGACGTGGCCTTGCAACTGAACTACATGTCGGCAATGGGCATGCAGGGAAGCGCTCCGGTCAGTCGAAACCTTCCAGCGCAGCACTTGGCGCCATTCGAGGCCAGACGAGTTGACCTGCAAGGGCCACTTAATGCCGCGGGTCTGAAAAATTTCAATGGGTCGATCAACTTGTCCTCATCGTTCACGGGCAAAGGTGGCGACCTCGTCTTGGCCACTGGCAGCGTCGATCAAACCGGAACCTACGTCTTCGAAGTCGAGCCCGAGAGCGTGGATACCTTCCGCAGCAAGAACGCCAATTATTGGGGCGTGGCCCACGGCAATGACACCATGTTCACTCTATGGAACCCCACCAGCACGCCGCAAGACATCCTCGTCACCTTCTACTACGGAGATGGCTCCGGCAAGTACACTGTTCCTGTCTATCTGGACGCTCAGGCTTCCACCATGATTGACATGGCTATGCTCATCGCGGAAATAAAACCCGACGCCGACGGCAACATTATTCCGCCCAGCGTTGAAGAAGGCAGCGCCCAATTCGCCAGTGCCAAGGGCAGGAATGAAAAGATCAGCATCGTAATCGCCTCTGGTATTTACAATGTTTCCACCGCCACCTGTTACTGCAATTGCATCATCTGCTGCAGCGTCAGCAACTTCGGCATCACTCCTAACCCTATCGTCTGTCCCATAGGCGATTCCATGGCTCTCGGTTCCACGGCTGTTGATTGCAATGGCTACTCGGTATATCCCAGCTATACTAGTAGCAACGGCGCCGTGATGACCGTGGATGCCGGTAACAATGCCCATGGTGTCTCTGTGGGACAGGCTACTATCTACGCTAACTATAGCTACCAGCAAAATTATACCGGCCAACTGTGCGGAATCTCCTCCTGTCCTACGTCCTGGCAGCAGGCCTCAGCCCTCGCCAACGTCACGCCGACTATTTCCCAAGACAAGCAACTCTGGTATTTCGGCGGTGGCGTGCCCACACCTCCCGGATTCACGCTAGGTTCCACCAATGCAACGCTAACGGCCAATGGCGCAACTTCAGGTACATTTAAGTGGACGTCGAGCGACATAACCAAGCTCCTATTGGAAGGAAATGCCGGGACCGTGACAAAAACGAACTCGAATACCGTTGGGATTATCAGCTCTGGTTACAGCACCACAGCGAACGACGTCACTGTGCAACTCCAATTTACCCCGTCGGGCGGCTCCCAGATGCCGGCGGTGACCTGGCGCCTCAGTATCGACTCGCCGTATAAGTTAGCACCTAACGGAAGCATGCCGCCGGACCGAGGAGTGTCCACGTGTGCCAGCCCGTTTCCATCACCAGGTGGCTCCAACGGCTACGAGAGTATTGTTCCATATAAGATCATCAGCTTTTTTAATGTGCAGATTGCAAACGTCGGAGTCTATGAGTTACTCGGACAACCGGCCAATTATGTAACGAACAACTGGGGCAGCCCCACAGCGCTCGGTATCTTCACTAACGACGGGACATTTGTAGATCAGTTGTGCATCGCGGGCTCATATTCACCTCATCCTTTGATCCCGCAGTCACCGTTGAGCAACAACTTGATCCAGCAAATTCCCCAGAGCTGGCAGGTGGGACCCACGAGCCCCAATAGCGGTCAGGGCATAGCAGTACAGACCGACACACAGAATTGGTTTATCGACCATGCCCGACATACGAATGTAATTTCCCCAGTGAGATGAGGACAAGCCCAATGAGAACGCTCGTTTGGACATTAGCGACCGTACTCGCGGCACCCGCGGTAGCGCAGATAGCCCCTACTCCTGGATCTCAACCCATCAAACCTGCGTTTGATGCAGCTGACCTCGTCTGCTATTGTTTCGTGCGGGCGGTCGCCCCCGAAACAACAACACCCACGAACCAAGAGGGCGGTGCAAGGCGGCGGATGAGGGCAGAAATAGAGGTGCGCGACGTCTACAAATCTGTACTCAACGAACAATCAACCACTGCTGAATTCATGCAGAGCTTCCCCGGGAGCAGGGGAGGGGACGGGCCGACGCTTTGGACGGGCGAATCCGCAATCTTGTTTCTAAAGGCCGTACGACCAGGCAAGTATGAGTTTGCCGAACGCTTTCTCGGGGCGATCCCGTTTAGGTCATTCACTGTGCTAGGCGAGGGGGCGGGGCTCGAAAAACTTCAAGCCGCGCTCGTGGCAGTTTTGCACGGCAATGACGAGGAGGATAAGTTGAGCGCCCTTAGGCTGCTCCACGGATTTGACTTGCTCAGTCGTGACGCGCTCTCGCAGATTGCTCCTCTCGCGAACTCGAAAGACCCTGAGATTGCTTTTTGGGTTCTAGCTCTGCTGCTCAAGTCAAAGACACCCGATTCTGTGACGAGCCTCGCTGCGTACCTCGATTCCTATCATGGCGACGCTCAAGAATGGGCAATGGTTAATCTCGATACAGACTTGGCGCAAATTCGAGACATGAAAGCCCGCCCCGCCCTTGAAGTGCTCACTGCTTCCAAGTTTGTTCCGATCCGTGACGGCGCGATGAGAGCCCTTCGGACAATAAGGGACCCGCATAGTGCACCCGCACTGGTTCGACGACTTGATGACCCAGAATATGATATTCAGTATCTCGCCGTAATTACTCTCGCAGAGGCTTTCGGAAAATACGAAGACTTTGCACCAAACATGGCCCTATTCGAGAAGAGCCCTAGGAAGTACACAGACCTTTGGAAAAAGTGGTGGGCCGACGAGGGAAGCAAGCTTTATCCTCCTGCATCCACTCCCAAGTAAGCAAACAAGCCAGACAACTGCGATCAGTAATTACACTTACTCCGTGGGCTCAAGTTCCAGCAGCGGCGGACCGGCCGGTCTCTCCCGTCGCCTGATCTCACCAACAAACCTGTTGCCAACTGGGGTGATAATCACATCCAATAAGAACCATAAGGCTCCTTCCGTTCCGAGAGTTTCAGTCCTCAACCAAAAGCTTACTCGTTCCGCGAACGGAGCCTTCGCTCTTATCCAATCAACCCTTCGGCTGATTAGATGACGGCGTCGGCTCCTTCGACCGAGTAGACTTGCCGGTTCTGCTCTAGCAGTTTGTTGAAGAACCCGGCTTCGAGACGCTGGGCTCTAAGTTTTTAATGTCTTTGCTACGAAGTGGAAAAGCTATTTGGAGCTTTCTATCTACTCAGCACAGCCGATCGACGCTCCGTTTCAGGCTCTGGCCATCAGGTTTCGCAATCGGCAGAGGTTATAAGCAGCCCCGGTGAAGGTAAACAGCCAACCAACCTTGTCGATCCCTCGCAACTTCACTTTCTTTAGCATCCCGACCATCTTCATCCACCCGAACGACTGCTCCACTCGTTTTCAGCTTCCGCTGACTCACCTCATACCCAGCATGCCGCGTGGTCCGCTCATCCACCGCGCTCCTGCGGTTCGCATTGTTCTGCGCCACATGCGGGGTGATGTTCATCCCACGGAGTTCTCGGACCAATTCCTGCGTGTCATAGTTCTTGTCTCCTCCCAACGTCACGCGCTTTCCCGGCGGGATGGCTTCGGCCATCAACATCGCCGCATCCCGCTCCGCTCTGCCATGGGCCTCGGTCAGAAAGGTCTGCGCCAAAAGCCCGTTGCGGTTCTCCATCAATACATGTCCCAAGTAGCCGAGCTTTGCTTCGCTGCCTTTCGACTCCTTGAACAGCCGGGCATCAGGATCCGTTGTGGATTCATGGGTCTGGTTCTTTCGCTTCTCCCTGCTAACCGCGCTATCCAGATATCTTTGTCTAAGAGTAGAGCCATCGTGGACACCCGCCCGTTTCAGAATTTCCGTCTCACGACCAAGTACGACAACAACGTGGAATTGCGTCAATCAGGTGACATGTCGAGCGCTCCCGACCAAGTCTCAAATTTTCTCCCGCTCCTTTCGTCGTCTTTGAAAAAGGCGAGATACGTCATCACGTGATATGCGGCAAATTCCTGTTCGCTTATGTGAAAGCGCGCGAGCTCGTGCACAGCCCTCCATGTTCCTGAGTTGATGTAGATCTTTGTCTGGTTTCGCGATCCGTTGTGAGTTACATCGAGCGGCACGATCTCATGGTGATGCGTATGCCCGTAGATGATGAATTCCGTGTCTCCACCCTTGAACGACGGTTCGGAAAATGCATTTGGGTAGAATGGGCCGTCCTGCGAGGCGAATTTGGTCGAAATCCACGATGCGACCTCGCTGAGGTTTCCGAAGGAGACTCCATGGGAAAACTTAAGCGCCCATTCGAGTTTCGCGACACTACCAAAGAGCTTCGCTGTCCAAAGTCGGTCGGTAACAAAGGGCAATTGGATGAACTCGTCGGCTAAGCGGTCCCAAATCTCTTTGATCTTCTCGGCAATCGGCTTTGAGCAAGTTCTCCGGACAAGACCGTTTACCCAGACAGGGACAAGCAGGAGGGGACGGACGTTATCGATTTCGCGCAACCCTCTGGCGCATGTCTCAGGCAGATCAGTGCCCAGCGCTTCACCAACCGCGAGCGGAAAGCGGTTCAGGAGCTCTATCACCACAGCGTCACCAATCGAAGATGCGTCACGCGTGTCTTCAAAATTGAGCCTGTCGAATATGCCTCCGTGGCGCGCAAAAACACGATGGGCGCCATATATCGCGGCGAGTTCATCCAACTCCTTGGGATCATGCGGAAAAGGCTTCGCAGGATCATTCGTGAGTCCGAGTGCGTCAACGACCGTGCGCCGAACGTCCGTGTATGCTGGGTCGGCCAAGTGGTAGAACCAATCATGGTTTCCCACGAGGTAGTACATTCGGACTTTTACGGGAACGCGATCCGCTGAACCTGGTTCGTCACGTGAGGTGAACGCTGGCTTCCCAGCTTCAGTCGCCGGAGGCAACGTCACAGCTGAGCCGCGGCTAACACTCTTCAATATGCCAAGCGTCGTGTTATTGCGCTCGAGAATTCCAGAATTAATTTCTGCAATCTTTGCGGTGAAGTTCTGGCTGTGCGGATCGGACCATGGGCGCTCTTCAATTGTGAGCCACTTTGTTGACCGGATGATGTCCAGGATGTCGCCGAGCAAAATTATGTCGACTTCTTCAACCGGGCGATATTTCCCGTCTCGTCGCCACGACGCATCATAGGCCAGGTCTCGCAGGCGCTCCCGAAACGCGCCGAAAGCGCTGGCACGTATCGTTTCCCCTGATGTGCCATCAGTAAGATGAAGATCGCTGATGATGACGAGCACTGTCGTTTCCTAAAAACTTTGAAAACCCACGATGTTCACGGCTACCCAAAAATCCCCACAACTTAAATCCGAGGGCTGCCTTCAAGGCTGTGGTACATTCATTCCACGACCTTGTAGGGTGGCTCAAACTCTGGAAGGCCGAATTGCTTGCCGGCTATCCAGCGCAACACGTACACCTGTATCGGATCTGTAAGTGAATTCGTAATATGGTTCTGGATGACCTCCAATATGGCGTGCGCTCCAAGATCTTTGTAGTAGTCAATGTCCGGTTCGACCCGAATGCAGGTATCTTTGCCGATTCTCTTCGTTTTTTTCTCGTGGAACGTGAGCTGTACATTGGCTTCTCCGAAGCGAATTTCTTTCATACTGGAAGTCGCATCGCCATGAAAAAAAGAAGGGTCGAGCTCCGGAGCGAAGAGTTTCTTCGCCACGGCGCCTTTGATTTCTGAGACGAGATCCGGAACTGCGTACCCGAAGAATCGATCCTCTGCTAACGTACTCCATTCAATTCCTCGGAAATATTCGAGCGGCGTGCCGTTCGCAAGAAAGATTTGAGACATTGCCGTCGCGAGATTGAGAAGACACGCCGTATGCCGAGGGCGGCTTTCGATATTCTCGTTGTAGTCATCTTGTGGATTTCCAGAAACAGATGAAAGGGCCAAAAATTTCGCAATCTGGGAATGCAACGAGGCGACCACGTTCCACGGGTCAAATTGCAATGCCGGTTTCGATGGTATGAGCATGAGGCTCACATCCTGCGGCGTATCTGGAGACACTCTGACGGGGAAGAAACCGGCATCCCGATAGCCGTCAGCGGAAACCAGCACGGTGTAGTTGTCGGCAAAATTGTCAAAGAAATCTACGCTCAGAATGACTTCGCCGTCGTTCAGCGACTTCGTGTTCAGTGTTTTGGTGAAAGATTGCGTTGTTTGGCCGTTGTGCACACGCAGCAACACTTCTTGGCGTTCGGAGAACGGCTGCCGTGCGCCGTCATATAACTTAAGACGTATTTGCGCTCTATCCTGCGGCACCACATTCTCCCGTGATGCTGCTGCGCTCTCTAATTTCGATCACTCCGCCTCGCCGTACACGATCAGTTGGAAAGGATTCTGGGCTACGATGCTGGCGCCGCTACTTTGTTGAGCCGCCTTGTGCAAAGCCTCGGGACTGAGCGACAACAAGACGAGCGCGTCCATTCCGAAGCGTTGGCCGGATCGGCTCGTGAGCTTGGCGACGGCTCTGTCCGTAGGACTGCCGGCCACTGTGACGAGTCGAACGGGTATGGTATCGCCCGCATCACCTTGAACTTCGCCGTCCATACGATGGCCGCCCTCTAACGCCTCAATCGAAGCTTTGATAATCGTGAAATGCAGAAATGTGAAATTACCGATCCGGCCGGAATCGAATGTGATCTCCGCCATTCCATCGTGCTTGGCGACGCTCACTGTTGTTCGAGTGAGAATGCGGATGGCAGTTTCGGGCTTCAGCCCTCCTTCATACTCGGACGGGTCGAAAATGAATGCGGAGAAATCTCGTTTCAAACTGGCCTTCCGCAGAGTAGTTAATGGATGAAACTCGACGGCGTGGTGAGGATTTGAATCGCTCTCATCTCCAACGAGGTGTTCCGGCCAAATGCGGGGCACGCCTTCCGCGTGGACCGTTGTACCGACGAGTGCGTCTGCGTAGGTGAGCCAATCCTTCTTTATAAATTGGGTTTTACCGAAGAACGGTTGCACGCACAAATTCATTGGCTCAAGCACCATTCCCGGCGGGTCACCCTTGAAAGAATCGGACATCCCGCCGAAATGCATTTCGCAATCTTGGTCTAATGCATGAACGCCTGAATGGCCTGTGATTTTTACATCAAGTGGGACAATGATTTTCTCCGACCAGAGTTTCAACGAATCGATGGGAATCGAAAAGACACGATCAGCGGCACCCAAAGCGACTTGGAAGGCGGCGATCGTCAGAGAGGCGAGCAGGAGTCGCGCGATATGAAATCGAAACCAAGGGCCCAAAGCGCGTCGCAGTACCATTAGAGGTGCCTCCAAAGTGTTATCAGCCCAGTTCCGCCGCTACCTCGTGCACGACCTTGTTCCCCAGCCAGTGCGCCACAGCATTTAGTTTGCCTTGAGAGTGTTCTGGAAAAAGGGGCCCAACAAACCGAGACCGGTTGATGCCACCAATACAGCAACGCCGGACAACGCCGACGAATACCAGGAATATCTTGCAAATGGAGTATTAGGCAACGCGAACGCCCAAGCACAATAAGCAACAGTGGCCGCGAGCATCTCCCACACTGGCCACGCTCCGAACGCGAATGGCAGTGGTTTGTTCGCAGCCTTTACTTTCGCGCCGTAGACTAGCCAGACGACAATCGGCGTCGCAACAAGAAAACTCCAGAAGGCAATCCAGTCGGCGGATGTTATCTTGCTCGGTTGCTGGACCGCGGCAAGCACCGCAACATACAGGGTGAGAACCTCGATAGGTATGTAGCCGAAAAGCACGTGCAATGCAGTGTCCATCTGAGCCGAACTTGCTCGGGGCTCGGCTCCGTCCGGTGCTTGTGATTCGGCGGTCGCCGGCGTTCTCGCGGCTTGTGCGATTTCTCGCAGGCTCACCGGTGTCTTATTCAGAGGGAAGAAATCAGGGCGACGAGCTGCTGCAGCATTCGCCAACGCGTTGATGCTCATTTGACTCGACCTCTTCGGCTATCTGCCTATCGAGCGGGCTACACCCTCACTGCTAACAACAGTCCTGCATAAATGCTGGCAAAGAACGTATCTTAGTGGTGGCAACCTCCACGGGAAATTGGCATACTCGTATACTTCTCAATGGCGTTTGTCAAGCCCAAATTTCCGCGCAATGCGAGACTTTAGCGACCGCCAGGCTGTACTGTGACATCTGCAACAAGGACACAATGAAGGCAACCGTCGGCGAGCGAATCAGCTCGAAAACCTATTCCACTTAACATAGACGTACATGACTTCGTTTCTCCATTTTCTGCCCTTGTAATTGGGGCACTGAAAAGCGAGTGGGGACTGCTCCCAAGGCGAGGGTCTGCATTTCGGGAGGGACACAAAAAAACTGTGACTTGAACCATCGTTTGGCCAGTTCGGAAGCATCGGTTGGCCGAAACGTAGCCTTGCGCGAAATTCTTGGCTCCTTCATCGAGATTTGAAATGTGAACATCACTTCGCGCTTTGGGCG
>Ga0137359_10003359_pt1 | contig 12956 bp, 13 predicted proteins | sample Mad1_40_16metaG_FD_108281 | JGI IMG/M metagenome (GOLD analysis project Ga0137359, IMG submission 108281) | Vadose zone soil microbial communities from Angelo Coast Range Reserve, California, USA - Mad1_40_16 metaG | ecosystem: Environmental > Terrestrial > Soil > Vadose zone | place: USA... | reverse complement strand
TATAGGACCAAGCCCTTTACGCTGCTGAAGTTTCGAACGATGAATTCAGCGCGCGACGAACAGGGGAATCTGCTCTCTGACGAGAAGAGACTTACGAAGTTGGGAGCGCTGCTGCGGAGATACAGCTTGGATGAAGTCCCTCAACTCTGGAACGTGCTGAAGGGCGAGATGAGCCTCGTAGGGCCGAGGCCTCTCCTGATGCAATACCTGGACCGGTACACGGCAGAACAGGCTCGCCGCCACGAAGTAAAGCCGGGGATTACTGGCTGGGCTCAAGTCAACGGAAGAAACGCGCTCACTTGGGAGGAAAGATTCCGTCTAGATATCTGGTACGTCCGGCATTTGGGCCTGGGACTCGACGCGAGAATTATTTGGAGGACGGTACGAAACGTGTTGAAACAGAAGGATATTTCACAGTATGGCCACGCGACGATGCCGGAGTTCATGGGAAATGACCGATTAGAATCATGAGCGGGCGCAAATTATTCGTTTACGGAGCGAGTGGACACGGGAAAGTTGTTGCGGACATCTTGCTAGCTTGTAAGGAACCGGATCTCGTCGGTTTTATAGATGACCGGGCCGACCTCTACGGCACTGGAGTCTTGTGGCTACCCGTCTTAGGTGATGGGAAGTGGTTGCAGCACGAAGCGGGCATGACACAGGTCGCTGTCGCGCTGGGAGTAGGTGATAATTTCTTACGTAAAGGGCTAGCCGAAAAATGCATTTCATGGGGCGTGGAGTTAGTTACAGTCGTACATCCGACTGCATCGGTTTCCCGTTCGGCCCAACTAGGCCGGGGAACAGTGGTGATGGCCCATGCCGCCATAAATGCGGATGCGAAGATCGGGGAGGGGGCCATCGTGAATACGTCGGCTGTAGTCGAGCACGACGTTGACATCGGTGATTTTGCAAACGTCTCTCCAAATGCCGTTATGGCCGGTGCATCCCGCCTCGGAGTGCTCTCACATCTGGCGATTGGGGCGTCAACCATCCCCTGTGTAAGCATCGGAACTATGACAATCGTTGGCGCAGGTTCAGTGGTCGTTCGCGATATACCGGATGGCGTCGTCGCGTTCGGAGTGCCCGCTCGAGTACGTCGAACGTTAGAATCCTGCCGATAGTAGGCGTGGCCGTCAAAAAAGCATGACAATGAATATTGGAACATCCTTCCAACAACCGGCGATGGATGGTTCGCAACCTATTCGGACCACTCCGTTTGCATCGTGGCCACACTTTGACCCTGACGAAATTGCCTCAGCGGTGCGCGTTCTGCAATCCGGGAAGGTCAATTACTGGACAGGCGGAGAGGGCCGGCGGTTCGAGGAGGAGTTTGCGGCGCAGGCAGGCTGCAGATACGGCGTTGCTGTGGCCAATGGAACGGTAGCTCTGGAACTTGCGCTCCACGCACTGGGGATTGGCCCAGGCGACGAAGTTATCGTGCCGAGCAGAACGTTCATTGCCTCGGCAAGTTGTGCGGTAATGCGGGGTGCAAAACCGGTCGTCGCCGATGTCGATCCGAACAGCCAGAACCTCACAGCTGAAACGATTCGACCCATGTTGACAAGTCGGACCAGAGCGATCGTTGCTGTGCATCTAGCTGGCTGGCCTTGCGATATGGAGCCGATCATTGCCCTTGCCAACGACCGGGGATTGAAGGTCGTCGAGGATTGCGCGCAATGTCACGGAGCAACTTACAAAGGGCGACCCGTCGGCTCGCTTGGCAATGTAGGTGCCTTTTCCTTCTGCCAAGACAAGATCATGACCACTGGAGGAGAAGGAGGCATGGTCACCACCAATGAGAAAGCCATATGGGAGATGGCCTGGAGCTATAAGGATCACGGCAAGAGCTACGAGGCTGTCTACAATCGCGAACACCGGCCTGGCTTTCGCTGGCTTCATGAATCGTTTGGGACCAACTGGCGGCTGACGGAATTTCAGTCGGCGCTCGGACGCTCGCTGCTTCGCAAGCTTCCTCGGATGGTGGAAATCCGGCGCAGGAATGCTGCGATTCTGGCAAGTGGGTTTGCGCAGCATGACGCGCTTCGCGTTCCGCAGCCTCCCGGCCACATCGGTCATTCTTACTACAAGTATTACGCGTTTGTTCGTCCGGAAAAGCTGCGCAAGGGATGGACCAGGGACCGGATTCTCACGGCGATTGTCGCCGAAGGGATACCCTGCTTCACTGGTAGTTGCAGCGAGATCTATCTCGAGAAAGCTTTCACCCCCGAACTTCGGCCTGCAGAATGTTTGAGCGTGACCAAGGAATTGGGCGAGACAAGTCTGATGTTTCTCGTTCATCCAACACTATCGGAAATCGACATGCACGATACCTGCCGGGCAGTCGCCAAAGTGCTCGATTCCGCTGCCTCCCGCGGGGAGGATCGGCAAGTTAATCGAGCCGTCAGCCTTGGGATAAGGAGCTGACACGCAAAAAGAATTGGATCCAGCCAACATTTTTGCCAAGTCGAAATAGAGATGATCAATTTCAGGAGGCCCAAATGAAAGGTGTTGTGCTCGCAGGTGGGTCGGGAAGCCGACTCAGTCCACTCACGCGCGTGACCAATAAACATCTTCTGCCAATCTACGACAAGCCCATGATTTATTACCCGCTGCAGACCCTCGTAGAAGCCGGAATCCAGGACATCTTGATCGTGACCGGGGGCAACAACGCTGGAGATTTTCTGCGGCTGCTACGCAACGGGAAAGACTTCGGCCTGAAGCAACTCAGCTTTGCCTATCAGGAAGGCGAAGGAGGGATTGCGGATACATTGCGGCTGGCGGAACCGTTTGCCGCAGGCGAAAAAATCTGCGTGATCCTGGGAGACAACATCCTGGAGAACAGTGTGCGGGGGGCGAAGGAAAAGTTCGAGCAGCAGAAGGATGGAGCACTGATCCTGCTGAAGGAAGTGCGGGATCCGGAGCGGTTCGGAGTGCCGGTATTTGAAGGCAAACGCATTGTGAAGATCGAGGAAAAACCAAGAGTGCCAGCATCGCCGTACGCAGTGATCGGCGTGTACTTCTATGATGGAACGGTGTTCGACCGCGTACGGACGCTGAAGCTTTCAGGACGGGGCGAGTTTGAAATCACGGACGTCAACAATTCCTATCTTCATGAAGGAAGGTTGAGCTACGACGCGATTGAAGGCGGATGGACGGATGCAGGAACATTCGAATCGCTCTGGCGCGCCACAAAGATGGTACGCGAGAAAGTGCTACTGGCCGAAGAACTGAAACTGGCAGCGGCCTCGGCACGATAGCAGGGAAAGGGCTTCGCCCCTTCCGGTCGGTCTCACCGGGATGGGACGCGGAAATCAATTAGGACAAACGGGGGAGGTCTCATGGGCGCCACGGCCGTAAAGACAGTAGAAGTACTGGAAACGGAGATTGCGGATTTGAAGATGATCGTGCCGCGGATTCATCGCGATCACCGGGGGTTTTTTTCGGAGACTTACAGCAAGGCTGGGCTGAGCGCGCTTGGCGTGAACCTGGAATTTGTTCAAGATAATCATTCGCTTTCGGTGGAGCGCGGAGTAGTGCGCGGGCTGCATTTCCAGATTCCGCCATTCGCGCAGGACAAACTCGTGCGGGTGATTCGGGGATCGATCTTCGATGTGGCGGTGGATTTACGGCGAGGGTCGCAGACGTACGGGAAGCACGTGGCGCGGGTGATCAGCGCCGTGGAGTGGAACCAGTTTCTGGTACCCGTGGGATTCGCGCACGGGTTCTGCACGCTGGAAGCGAACACCGAAGTGATTTACAAGGTGACAAACTATTACGCGCCGGAGCATGACCGGGGATTGCTGTGGAACGACCCGGACCTGGGGATTGCCTGGCCCATCACGGAGGGGGAAGCAATCCTGTCAGAAAAGGACCGCAAACAGCCGCGGTTCCGCGAATTGCAGACTTATTTTGAGTGAGAGAGGAACTCTAATGGCAAAAGTATTAGTAACGGGAGCGGGAGGGTACATCGGAACGACCCTTGTCCCGACGCTGTTGGAGCAGGGGTATCAAGTGCGGGCCCTGGACCGCTACTTTTTTGGGAAAAACCTACTCGTCGAGGACCCACGAATCGAAGTCGTGCAAGAAGACTCTAGGAAGATCCGCGCGGAACACCTGGCGGGGACCGAAGCTGTGGTGGATCTGGCGGCGCTTTCGAACGATCCCAGCGGCGAATTGTTTCAGAAGGAGACGTGGGAGATTAACTGCGAGGCGCGAGTGCGCACGGCAAAGTTGGCGAAGGAGATGGGAGTGCGGCGGTACATCCTGCCGTCGTCGTGCAGCGTGTACGGGTTCCAGGCCAACGGACATGCGGTCGGCGAAAAAAGCGCGACGAATCCGCTGACGACCTATGCGAAGGCCAATCGCGCGGCGGAGGAAGGCATACTGCCGCTGGGCGATGGGCAATTCTGCGCGGTGGCGATTCGCCAAGCGACGGTGTTTGGCTACTCGCCGCGGATGCGTTTTGATCTGGCGATTAACGGCATGACGTACGGCGCGTGGAAGACCGGCGTGCTTCCTTTGATGCGCGACGGATCGCAATGGAGACCGATGCTACACGTTAAGGATGCGGCTGCTGCGATTTGTTTCCTGTTGCGTGCGGACGCGATCAAAGTGAACGGCGAGATTTTCAATGTGGGTGCGAACCGCAATAATTATCAGGTGGGACCGCTGGCGGAGATTGTGATTGGGTGCCTGCCGAAAAAGGTCCAGGTAGATTGGTACGGCGATCCGGACCGGAGATCGTACCAAGTGGCGTTCGACAAAATTCAAACATTGGGATTCGAAGCGAAATTTGGAGCGCGGGAAGGCGCGCTCGAGGTCTACCAGGCACTGGAGAGCGGGGTGCTCCAAAAGACGCCGCAGAGCATAACGCTAGATTGGTACAAGGAGCTAACGCGTTGGCACGAGATCATCACCGACGTGGAAATGTACGGGGGCATCGTGCGCATATGATCGTCGCTGTGCTGGGAGCAAACGGGCAACTGGGCAGCGACATCATCCGTGCGGCTGTCGCAGAGCGCCCAATCGAAACACTTGCGCTCTGTAGGAACGATTTGGACATATGTGATTTGGCGTCCGTCCCGGCGATTCTCTCCAAGCACCGATTCGATGTTCTGATTAACTGTACGAGCTACCACAAAACCGACGAGGTTGAAGGACACGCGACCGAAGCCTTCCGTATTAACGCGCATGCTGTCGGAGTTCTGGCAAAGACTTGTAAGGCCCGTGGAGCGCGGTTTGTGCATATCAGCACGGACTACGTTTTTGACGGAGAGAGCCAGGGGCCGTACACGGAGATGGACAACACCAACCCGCTCAACGTCTATGGTGCGTCGAAGTTGCTCGGCGAGAATCTGGCGCAGCGAGAGCACGGTGAAGGAACGCTTATTGTGCGTGTGGCGTCGCTGTTCGGCGTGGCGGGATCGAGCGGGAAGGGCGGGAATTTTGTCGAAACGATTCTAAAGAAGGGTGAAGAGTCGGGTGAGGTGCGGGTCGTGAATGACATCACCATGTCGCCGACTTCGGCGTTGGACGCGGCACGGGTGATTCTGGATCTGTTGCGGAAAAACGCGGGGAATGGCATCTACCACGTGGTGAATTCCGGGGCGGCGACGTGGTTTGAGTTTGCGCGGCAGATTATCGAGGAGGCCGACGTAGCGGCAAGAGTGACTCCGGTAACGGGTGACGAATATCCCACCGCGGCGGTCCGCCCTGCTTATACCGTGTTGGACAACCGAAAGGCTTCCCAAATCATCGGGCAAATCCATCATTGGAAGCATGCCCTTCGCGAGTACTTGATAGAGAAGGGTCACGTACGACGTCCCCATGCGCGTTCTCTGAGGGCAGGACCTAGCTCGGTCTAGATTGCGACTGCGGTCGTTCCAGTCATCTGTTTTCGTATTCAGTCAGACCCGACTGACTTCGCACTTCTCACCTGCTGGCCGATGTTACTCCCCGGCAGCAACGCCACGGCGACAATGGTCAAGGTGAGATATGCGGTGCAGGTGTGCGCAAGGGGCTGCCGTCGGAAAGAAACAGGATTGTTTCTACCGGCGCCATCCGTGACACTTGCCATGACAACCTGCGCAAAGCGTTATCAGGTTCTCCATCACATCGTCACCGAGCCGGCTCCTGGGTCTCATATGATGGACCTCCAGGCCTTCCATGGAACCGCATTCTTGGCACCGCCAACTATCTCGCTCCAGAACGCTGAGTCGAAGTTTCGTGTACTCTTCGGGGCTCAACTTAAGCCTCGGTTGTTTTTGACGTAGGCTAATCGGATTCATTGAACTTCGCATAATCAATCTTTTGTTGCGTCTCTCCCAGCTTGGCTCCCGCCAGAAAATCTGCACAGATCATCTCCAGGCAGTAACCCCTCGATTTATTTGAACCTAGCATCAACCCTGCAGTTTCGAGCGCTTCTTCGATCACAGGCAGCTGGCTTTTGTACACCTTGAAGTAAAGGATCTCGTGTGGCTCGGTCTCCTGTCCGGTCAGGTGCCGCACGACCTCTTGCTGGAATTCCTCCCTGGCCATCGAGCCAGCCTTGTGCACCCAGGGTGCACAATCAAACCTTTGTCCGTCCCTCCGGGCCACCTTTACCAACTCCCTGGCCTTGGTCCATCCCATCAGCCTCAGCTCCGGTTTCGCCATCTGCGGTAGATGCTCGTGGATCGCCATCAGGTAGTAGGCCTTGCGCCGCGACTCAGGAAAGCGCTTTTCGAGAAATTCGTCGAATGACTTCAACTTCTCTAATCTCCAATACTGCTTCGACCTGACCTCACACAAGTATTCCCCGAGTTCCACAAACCGCGTGTCCTTCTCCTGTTCCTTGGTCTTCTCCCAGCTCAAGATCTCGTCGATCTTGCCCAGGACGAAGACAGCCCGCCGACGATTTAATTCCGGTGCCATGGCAGCTCGTCCGTTAATCCACAAGCTCGTCAAGCCAATCAAGGTCGCTCGCTCCTGCCTTGCGCACGAGATTCGTGTCGACTAACAGCTGGTTGTTTAGACAAAGTCCCAGGTGTGGGCAACTAATACAACCGTTCTGCGGAAAGCGGATACCAGTGTGCGAAACGAACTGAGCCGCTTCGATCTGGCTGATCGTTGTCTCCACAAGCCGCCCGAACTCTTGACGCTGCTCTTCCGAGATCGTTGCTCTCAAATATTGAATTTCGGGCGCATGTTTTCGGACGAAGACGACTAGTGCTACTTCAGGAATCCCACTGATCCAGGAATAACAGATGAGTTGCGGATCGAGCGAAAGCAATCCCTCGGGCTCCGTTGAATAACGACTGGTTGTGGTCTTCCAGTCGATCAGGCAGTGCTGGCCATCGATCTCCCCGATTGCATCAAGATAGGAGACGAATTCGCTTCCGCCCGCCAGTGCCCGAAGCATTTTGATTTGCAGATTTTTCTTCGGATTGCGAATCCGAACCCGATTATCCCGTGCAAATGTTTCGAGTAAATGCACTCCCTGGTGCAAGAGATGATCCCAAGACTCTCCCTTTCGGTATTCAAAAGGACCATCACGATATGCCTCCCATTCTTTGAAAAGCACAGTAGCGCTATCCTCTTGAGAAAAGTAGGCACCAAGAGCCTTTTCAAGGCACCGACCGAAGACCATCGCTGCTCGGGTCTCTTTTTCACGCCAGCCATCCAGGTAGCGGTAGCGATAGCTGCGAGGGCAGCGCAGGTATTGGCTGATCTGCGTGTAGCTATAGACCATCGCTGCCCCCCTGCCCATCGTTGTGGGCCAGTGAGGTGCATTCGAGCGCCTCCCAGTCCACCTCAGGAGCGAAGGCATCGAGGTTCTGGTAAGAGCGTCCGTTCAGAGTTGTATAAGAGGTTCGGACGACCCCGCGAAGTTTGCTGAGCGCTCTTTCATCGACCTGGTCATCCTTGAGGAGTTGTGCGTCATAACCAAAATCTTGAAGAAACCTGTTGAGTTTCCAGAGCACTCTTTCCGTGCAGTACAGTCGCCCGGTGAATGACCGTGATTCAAAAGCTTTGGGTTCCAAAACAACAAATCGGATCTCTACGAACGGTTTCTGTGGATGCCATCGGTAGCGAGCCCTATCCACGCGAACGAGGAATAACCCTTCGAGTTTGTCTTCGACTTCCCGCTGATTCAAATGCAGGCCCGGAATCTGTCGCCTCATAGTTTCACCTTCACAGGTTGAGCATAGGAATTGAGCTTGCACAGCAGGCTGTCCCTGTTTTCCTTTGCGGAGATCGCCAGATGCGAGATAAAGGATTCAACTAACTCGCGACTGGCTTCCTTCAGGGTTGGCGTGCCGCAGAAGTCCGCGGCGTATGCTTTGACCAGTATCGGATCAAGGCTGTGCTGGCGAATCAAGACACACAATCGGTCTCTCAGGCGCGGCTGACCGTTGCTAGATCCATTGGAAGAGTGAGAATTCTCTTGTGCCCGGTGAATTTGGGGAGGCTTAGACGGGGTGAAAAGCGATCCCAGTTCCTCGACTGAACAAAGTCCAATACCGTATGCCTTTCGCAGAGCCCGGTTGACGGCTCGCGTTTCTGCCACGCGCATCTCGGCGCCACGGATCAGCGGAGAAGTATTTGTGGGGTCGGCGTCGCCATAACCAGCGAAACCTTTCGATCCGCGGGACTTATGGACGACGGCCCTAAAAACCCAACGGTTGAGAACAGAACCCCCAAAATACGCCCAAAATCGTGATCTATGACGCAGCTAGAGGCTAAACGAATCAACAACGACGCTTATCTATTCCCACCGTTGGTCCTAGGTTCAAATCCTAGCGGCCCACCAGAGTTTCAAGGGTCTGCTGTCTTTCAGTCAGCGGATCCGTCTGTTTTTCTAGGTGTCATCTGGTTGGAGAAGACCGCTCAGGGCTCTAGCCAAAGACCGGGACATCCGCGAACTTATGGGAGCGCGAGACCTGTACATCGCCGAGGTATTCGACGTCGCGAAAACGGGGGTTGACGAAAAAACCCTACGGCCGGGTGTTCTACACGAAAGGGAAGTCTCTGGTCTTTTTCTCCTACGATCTGGATAAACAAGTCGGAGTTCGGGATGCGAGCACGTTTCAAGCCTGGGGACGCCGCGGTTCGGACAAGTCGCAGTCTTTGAATCTCGGTATCTTCTACGAAGACAGTTCGTCGAAGAAGCGCTGGAAGCTGCAGTTTGACGACCTGCAGAAACTCGAACAGATCGATGCCGTATTCGTCACCGTGGAACCAGCAGGAGGCAGCCGCCTGCCAAGCGGCAAGCCACTGCTTTTCGCCTACCTCAAGATCGATCCGAATCATCCATAGGTGAAATAGCACTCAGCAAAGATTGTTTAATTTCCTTTCCCCTGCTCCGTCTCCGCGCTGGCAGCGTCAACGACCAGAGCGACATTGTTATCACCGAGGACTCGATTGAAAGCCGGAAGATCGTCCTTCAGGAGCTTCTGGAATTCCGTAGTAGCGCCAGTCATCTCAGTCTCGATCAAGCGGAGAGTGTCCAACTGCGTATCGGTGGGCGGAAAATCTGCGCCGCCGGCGACGTCACCGCCGCCGCTGCCAACTTCGGCATTGAGCCAAATCAAGTTGAGATAGGCGTGGTAGGGCTCGACAAAGTACTTGTCATCGCTATTGACAAGCGCTGGGGAGACCAACTTGTATTCGATGGCCTGTAATTTCTTATCCAGCGCTTCGACGGTCTTGAGAAGCTCCGCCTTCCGTTTTGCCTCGGGGCTGTCTGGTGACTGCTCCGCGGCGGGTTCCGGCTCCGGGAAATCCTCGTCCTCCTCGCCCACGCCTTGCGGCTTGTCTTTTTCCTTCTTCTTCGGCGGGCGCAGCATGGTTTCGATGACTTCGAGCTGCTTCCGGAGCCACTCGATCTGATTGATGGTGGCCGAGACGCTGGTGATATCATCGCTAATCCGAAGTAGGGTTTTCACCGACGCGTTGATGTCCGATTCGGACCCCGGGGAACGGGGATCGCGAAGGACAGTGATGGGTTGCGAATAGGTTTGTCCTTCGACTTTGAGGCGCATGGAGTAGGTCCCAGGTGTGACGATCGGGCCAACTTCGGCGGGCTTGGCGCCCCAGTGCGTGATGGGGCGCGAGTCGGAGTCGCGGAAGCGCGGCTCGTTCCAAATATGGGAATTTTCGGGCGCCACTGTTCGGAGTGCGACCAATCGCGGCGGCTCGTAACGCAAATCCCATTTCACCCGGTTCATGCCGGCACGGGCCTTGGCTTTGAGTTTGCGGATGACTCTTCCGTCTCCGCTCAAGATTTCAATTTCTACCGGATCTTTGGGCGCTGTTTTCAGGGAGAAGGTCAGAGGAGCCTGGCCTCCGCGGGTAAAGCGGTATGCTGGCCGCGGTTGAAAGAGGACTGTTGGCGCGTCTGCATGAGGCTTGGCGAGCTGTTCGAGGGGTGTGATGTCGTCCAGAATGTAGAGGCCGCGCCCATAGGTTGAAATGACCAGGTCGTGAAATTCCTTTTGCACGACCGCCCAGGTTACGGGGGCATGCGGCAGACCGGAATCCAGTGCCGCCCAGTGTGCGCCATCGTCCAGCGAGTAATAGAGCCCATTTCCGGTGCCGGCAAACAACAGACCCTGGCAGTTGGGGTCCTCGGTGACGGTGCGGACGTAGGAGAGGGCATGTTTCGGAAGGTTTCCCGTGACCGACTTCCAGGATTTGCCAAAGTCCGTGGTCTTGTAGATGAAGGGATCGCGATTGTCCACCAGATGGAAATCGACGCTGCTGTAGGCAGTGGCAGGATCAAACGTGGAAGGGGCGATGCTGGTGATTGTCCCGAGGGAAGGCAGCCCGGATATGCCTTTGGTTACGTTGGTCCAATTCGTCGCGCCGTCCTTGGTGTACCAGACCTGGCCGTCATTTGTTCCTGCCCATATCAAACCCTTCTGGATTTTCGAGGGCGCAATGGCGAAGACAACTTCCCCGTAGAACTGGCCGAGGTTGTCGCCAACGATTCCTCCTGAAGGAACGATGTGGCTGGGGTCTTGCGTCGACAAATCCGGACTCGTGACTGTCCAGCTTTGACCGGCGTTCGTAGTTTTGAAGATAACCTGGCAACCATAATAGACGATGTCGTGATCGAAGGGATCGACCGCCAGCGGCGCCGTCCAATGGCACCGGTATTTTATGGCGTTCGGCGGTGAATCCAGAGTGTGCAACCACGGGCTGACCGACCGCGCATGTTTGTGGCGAGCATCCCAATGGGTGACCGTGTTGCCATAACAAGTAGCCCAAACGACATTGGGGTCAACCAGATCCGGAACGGTGAAGCCGGACTCGCAACCGCCCATGCGGCGATCCCAGCCGGTCTCCTGCGAATCGACAGGGACGCTCGGGCCGCGCATGTTCCCGTCGTCCTGCATGTTGCTGTAAAAATAGTAGGGGACCTGATTGTCGACATCGACGTGGTACATCTGGCCGATGGGAAGAGTGACGCGGTGGAAGCCGCGGCCATGCACGGTAGTGATGTTCATTCCGGCGTCATCGGTGATTACAAAACGATCGGGATTGGCAGGATCCACCCAGATATCGTGAGTGTCTCCTCCCCAGCGGACTTCCTGGAAATTCTGTCCGCCATCGAGCGATTGGTGGAACGAGCTGTTGGCAACGTAAACTTCATTGTCGGTTCCCGACGAAACCGCGATGCGAATGTAATAGCCGGCGCGTCCTATCAAAGCCCGCTGGAAATTGACTGCCTTCCAGTGCGTGCCGGCGTCGTCGGACCTCCAGACCGAGCCCTGATCCTTGGTTTGAATCAGCGCAAAGACACGCCTGGAGTTTGTGGGAGCGACCGCGACGTCAATCTTGCCGACTGGCGCATGCGGTAAACCGTGTTCTTCGATGCGCGTCCATTTGCTTCCACCGTCGCGAGAAACGTAGACTCCACTGCCGGGTCCGCCGCTGAATTCGCCCCAGGTGTGCATTTCCACTTGCCACATTCCCGCGAATAACGTGTGCCAGTTGTGTGGATCCATGGAGAGCCCGGAGCAGCCCACGTTTTCTCCCGCGAAGAGTACGCGCTCCCAATGCTGGCCGCCGTCCGTGGTGCGAAATACGCCGCGTTCCTGCTGCGGACCGGTAACGCGGCCGAGGGCGCAGGCAAAGACGATGTCGGGATTGGTGGGATGAACGACGATGCGGCCGATTCGCCCGGTTTCCGGCAGCCCCATGTTGGTCCAGGTCTTGCCGGCGTCGGTGGACTTATAGATTCCGTTGCCCATTACGTCGCTGTCGCGGATGACCCAAGCTTCGCCGGTTCCCGCCCAGACCACACTTGGATCGGAAGGGGAAATGGCGAGCGAGCCGATGGCAGCGGCGGGTTGCTTGTCAAAGATCGGCGTCCAACGATTGCCACCATCGATCGATTTCCAAACGCCGCCGGATGCCGCACCGGCGTAGTACGTGCTCGGATCTCCCGGGATGCCGGCAACCGCGGCGATGCGATTTCCCACTCTCGGACCCACAAAGCGGAACCGAAATTGGCCTTCCTCCTCGTCGTCCGGCTGCTGTGCGTTCGCTGCCACCGCGCACGCAAGGGCCAGGATCAAAACGAAGTAATATTTTCGGCTGCGATTTGGAGCCACGGAAAACCTCCGGCCAAGCAGGATTTCTTGCACCACTGTCTGAAGTCACAAAAACGAATTCCTAAGGAAGGTCGCCCCATCCAATCATTCGAGCGCCCAGCCAATCGCTGCTTATATCATGGACGCTCGAATGCTTCATTTTCCTGAACTGCAAGCGATTCTGTACCACGCAAAGATCCCGGCACAGTCTCGTTGGAGACGCTCTCAGCGGGCCTGCTTTGTCCGGCCCTGCAGGTGAAACGCAAAGAAGTCGTCCACGCGGTGCCAAGCGTCCAGCAAAATATGCGCACGGGTAAAGTAGTGGAATTCGCCCGGATACATCATGTAGGACACAAGATCACCCTTACCCTTTTTAAG